>Ga0123354_10002462_pt1 | contig 24491 bp, 19 predicted proteins | sample TergutLab28metaG_2_FD_97872 | JGI IMG/M metagenome (GOLD analysis project Ga0123354, IMG submission 97872) | Labiotermes labralis P4 segment gut microbial communities from Petit-Saut dam, French Guiana - Lab288 P4 | ecosystem: Host-associated > Arthropoda: Insects > Digestive system > Gut ... | reverse complement strand
TTAAACATGGTATATACTCTCCGTTTTTTTCTCTTCAAAATGCAGTTTGTTTCATAATTCTAACGTATTTGGTTCCTGTATTATTCACATTTTATATACAGGGTGTACTAAAATTAAAAAAAATAATTCCGGCGCCAAAAGGTTAAGGAGGGATGCGTCAAGAAGCGGTCGTCGTTTGTTTGAAGGGGAGGGCGTAATCCCCACTTCCGACTATTAGCTTTACCGAATTTAGGGACATTTTTAAGGGACCACAAGTTCTACAGTTACGACGTTTATAAAAACTGTTGTTGGCTGTTGTCTGTACTCTCTGACTTTACTTCTAGATATATTTTCGCTAAAAGACAATTACAGCGAGCCATCAATTACGTGCGTGCCAAAGTTCACGGCTGTTGTGTTTGTTGTTCACTATACAAATAACTCTACGCTTTATAATACCGACATGGCTAAGTGGGCTGGCAGCCTTTCCTTACGCCACTGTCCAACAAGGAGACATGTACTGGTCACAACCGATAAGCTGCTTCCCCACAACTAGCAATTTTACAAACACCTGCCACTTATGGATGCCTGCAACGTCGTAAGAGTGTTGTACTTGCACAAACATTGGCCACTTCAGCGTTTACCGCCGACTCTCGATAATGTGACGCAATAACCAATATTGGCGTATTTGGCAAGTCGAGACATCCTGTTTCGATTATGAATGTGCACCTGGTAGACCAGTCGTGGAATCAGTAGGAGGTGTTTACTTTGCTCCTAGTACAAACGCAGAATTACTGGCGCATTTGTCACATAAATGAGGCGTGAGAATGTGGCTTTACGTGAAATGCAGTATTCAAAACTGCGTCAGCGAAGACCAGTCGGTGCAAATGCTTCGATCGCCTGACACATGAATGACGCACACAGCTCATGAAAAAGACACAACTTGTTAGGGAGTGAAAACGTTTAAATATCCAGCACACGGTCGAGCAAGACAAGCGTGGGCGACTAGCCGTCACTACACCGTACAAAGTAATGACGCATTGTCACGGCGTACTGTAGTATTCCTAACACGCTCGGCACGTCGAAACTGTTTCCGGCAGTAATACCCACCGGCAATGGGAAAGACCTGTCATTGTGTGTGGATAAACACCACAGCCAGGAAAGCGCAATTCGAACGCTGACACGAACCAGGAAACGCTGAAAATTTTGCCCACCCACCCCCCGACAGTTGCGTCCAAATAAGCAAACAGAGCAGAATTTTTAGGATGCAACATCGCCGTTGTGTTCGGTTATATGGAAATGAATACAATCAAACACACAACACGCAAAACAAGTGTGCACCATTTCGGTAGGAAGTGGAAAAGAAAGGAACTTCTTTGAAGACACAGATGCAGATGACAGTAGAATATTAAAACGTAACTTAAGAATAATTGTGCGAAGTGCTGGACTGGCTTCACATGGCTCACGATATGGTTCAGTGACGGATTCCTATGAACAAAGTAATGGACTCATAAGGTTCGTCATCCCCGTTGTGTTTATAATAAACTATAATGGAGTAAATTTACTGTCTAACACAACTATATGGTATATATATATATATATATATAATTCATTACATAGATAACAACTACATGTTCCGGCGCTTGATAATGGCCATCTTCATGTTGTACATGAATCACTTAGTAAGCAGTTATACAATCATATATATGGGCTACTTATATGGGGGAAGTGGGGGTTAATGGGGGCACGAGATCTATCTCGTATCTGTCAGAACGATTGGGACGTGTGGGATGCATGGAAGGTTCATGCTGTTACCAAGCTATGTCTAAGTCTTATTATAGACAAATCTATGGTAGGCATCATCCTGTGTCTAATTGTGTTGCGTAATTATACTGAAGTCTAATGTACAATGCGCTACAATATGTAGCGTCTGTGGCTATAATTTGCAAAAACTTACTCTAGTTAATAACAGTTTCTTATTAATTTTATATGTATATATATGCAGAGCAGGCAACAAAGCCAAGAAAACAGGAAACAAAGGCACAAAACACAAGACTAAAAACCCAAAACGAAAAACAAATTATATCAAATGAGGTAGATGCAGAATGAGATAAAATAAGTAAAATAAGGTGTAGGTGTTAACCCTACTATTCGTAGTTTCTTATTTTATCTCATTCTACATCTACCTCATTCGATACAATTTGTTTTTCGTTTTGGGTTTTTAGTCTTGTGTTTTGTGCGTTGTTTCCTGTTTTCTTGGCTTTGTTGCCTGCTCTACATATATATACACATATAAAATTAATAAGAAACTGTTATTAACTAGAGTACGTTTTTGCAAATTATAGCCACAGACGCTACATATTGTAGCGCATTGTACATTAGACTTCAGTATAATTACGCAACACAATTAGACACAGGATGATGCCTACCATAGATTTATCTATAATAAGGCTTAGACATAGCTTGGTAACAGCATGAATCCTCCATGCATCCCACACGTCCCAATCGTTCTGACAGATACGAGATCTCGTGCCCCCATTAACCCCCCCTTCCCCATATAAGTAGCCCATATATATGATTGTATAACTGCTTACTAAGTGATTCATGTACAACCTGAAGATCAAGCGCCGAAACATGTAGTTGTTCCCTATGTAATAAATTATATATACACACCATACAGTTGTGTTAGACAGTAAATTTACTCCATTATAGTTTAAAGTAATGGACATTTGATTTCCATAAAAGGCAGGATTGCCCTTGCATAACTGAAAGACAATTAACTTCTCCAGAAGTGCCCTGGTCGATGAACTTGATTGGTTTCAATTATTTAAGCCTTCAGACTATAGCTTGAATGTTTTTTTTAAGGCGCAACAGTCCATAGTGGGCCAGGGCCTCCCCATTATCGTGGCTTCGCGATCACACTCAGACACACCACATTCTGTACGACTCCTCTGGACGAGTGATCAGCCCCACGCAGAAACCTCTACCTGACAACACACCACACACACAAGAGACAAATTACCACGCCCCCGGAGGGATTCGAACCCGCAGTCCCAGTAAGCGAACGGCTGCAGATCCACACCTTAGACGCGTTATATACTTTTCCATATACAATTTCGGTACTGTAAAGCAAATGGCGCTAGTGGCGATCTCACCTCACAAGTTCATTCATCCGCCACGCTCTTATTACTAAATGTAGGAAATCAGTAAACACGGCGTTGGAATGTTCTCCGATGGTACAGTTTCCACACCAAGTTTTATGGAAATCGGACATTTGACTCGAAGCTGAAATGAGGAAACACACATACACAGACGCGCCTGCACAAACACAGGAGGCTGTTTTTGCATCTTAAGAAGACACTAGATTACAAAGGCAAGCTTTCGCTAACAGAATTCGTGCTACTAACGTAAATTTAAATTACAAACTAAGAAATTATGGAATTTGCTCACACAGTTAGAGCTGCAAACAGATAATCTGATATATTTGTGTCCATTAACAGCAACGACTTCCAGACATACTGAGGAAGGTAAAACCATAAGATTATCCATATATAAGAAGGCAGCAACAGACTGCATTCTGGCCCAGAATATTAAATTTTCCTATTTGAGGTTTGATTACTTCTCTAAAATAGTACATAAGAAACCAAAATTTTATCACATCCAGGACATCTGCGCAGAATATTAGCTATTAACGTTACGTTTTTGTAACCAATGAAAAATAATTCCACGCATGAGGTCACACTGTATAACGTCTTACTTCACGAAATTACTCGCACAGATATCTACAACGGATGTGTATAACGCACGTTAATCACACACATACATACACATACACACACACAAACTTCCTATGATTTTTTGCAATCAAAGGATGTAGATAATTGGAACTCCAACCGCAAAGAGAAGAATGGCAAGAAGATTAAGTTATTATGCTCACCATCACACGATCTATGAGGCTATAAAAAGGAGCGATATTATCAACAGAGCTGGCGCCATGAAGGCCATCTGAACAATTGACCTAATTACAAACTGATTTTCATTGGTTTGCATTTTGTTCTGTGTCCCCTTTCTCACACGTTGCATAGCCGTAGCAGAACAATGCGTGTGTGGTTGAGCCAACCCCAAGACTGAACCTCAACGTAATATCTCATATACAAACGGGTACATGGGCCGTGATTCACAACTGTTTCAGCCAGTCACTTTTGTGTCTACAATGCTACATGTTTCGCCTCATCCATAAGCCATCATCGGGCACAAATGTAACAATATGAGAGAATAACCACTTATATACAACACACAATTAATGAAACCTTACAAACAATAGCATGAGCTATGTTTTTGTACAGACAAACAGTGTTAAAATTTGGTAATACATGCACAGTGCGTTCCAAAAGTTTTAGGATTGATTTTTTTTAATATCGAAGACACATGAGGAAGACATATACCTTTCTTTATTCAAAATAAGCACCATTGGCATATATACAGGCTTTTGCGCGGTCGTACAGTTTCCGAAAAGGTGCCGAAAATTCCTCTTATTGGACTTTCTTTAATTCGTCAGTTACGGCTTCTTGGATCTCAGCAACATCCGCAAAGTGGAGTCCTTTTAACTTCATTTTCAACTTGGTGAACAGAAAATATTCTGGCGGAGATAAATCTGGAGGGTACGGTGGTGATAAATGGTTGTAACATTTTTTGGGTCAAAAATTGGCAAACAATTGCAGCTTTGTGGGCGGGCGCATTATCGTGCAACAAGAAAAAATCTCGAAAGCAGAACGCAGCTGGACGAACCCGTTAAATGGGCTTCAGGAGGCGATCCAATACTCATTTATAAAATTCTGCATTTAATGTTTTTCCCTCTGGTGCGAATTCTTTGTGCACTGCGCCTTGAAAGTCGAAAAAAATTATCAACATGGTTTTGATGCGGGACCTTTGGAATTCCAGTTTCTTCGGCCGAGGGGATGTCTCACCAGCCCATTCAGAACTCGGTCGCTTTGTTTCGGGGTCATAGGCAAATCACCAGGTCTCATCTCCTGCAATAATTTTGTTAAAATTTTTTTTGTCTGCATAGGCCATCGCGATAATGTCTTGGCAAGAAGTGACTCGATCTTTCCTTTGCTCAGGTGTCAAGGAGTGTGGAACAAAACGTGCACTCAACTTTCTCTTATGGTCCCGAATCCTCTCTCAGAGCCCGAAGAACTACAGTCTTGAGGATGTTCAAAGATTCTGCTGTCATTCACGATGCGATTAGACGGTCTTTTTTTGACAAAATCAGCAACAGCAGCACTGTTTACCCCAGCTCGTATCGATTTTAGACGGCCACCTCTCTCGTCATCTTCTATCAGCTCCCTTCCGTCTCGAAATCGAGAATACCACCTAAAAAGTTTGATCGGTTCACAGCCTCATTCCCATAAGCATTTTGCACCAATACTAGTGTTTCTGTTGCAGACAGACCGGCTTTGAAACAAAATGTTGTGGCAAGACTCTGTCCATTTCCGCCACCCATGACGTATAAAGAAAAGTGACGTTAGATGACAAGTTATAACTCGTATATTGTCTAAGATAAACAAACGAAACTCGGTGTGTTGGTTGGTAGTACTTTGTGGGTTGGCCGATAGATCGCTCTAGCTTTGTTATTTAAAAATATCAGTCCTAAAACTTATGGATCGCACTGTATTAATTACGTGTTCTACATAGGTGGTTGGGGACCGCGGTAGCACAGTGGCTAAGGTGCTGTGCTACAAATCGGAAGATCGCTGGTTCGATCCCAGCTGGTGTCAGTGGACTCTTCATTGACATAAAATCCCTCCGATCGCACCATGGCCCTGGGGTCGACTCAACCTCTAACAGAAATGAGTACCAGGAGCATTTCCTGGGGGTAAAGGCGGCCGGCGCGTAAGGCCGACAACCTTACCACCATCCTGGGCCATTGTCACGAAATCTGGGAGCCTTAACTTCCTGGAACCCTCTGGGTCTGTCCAGGCCTGTAATGGGACTGCTTTGCTTTACATAGGTGGTTATTCTTCTATGTTTTATACCTGTGCCTGATGATGGCTTATGAATACGCCGAAACATACTGCATTCTAAGCCAATAAAATATTGTCTAAAACACAGTCGTAATGGAGGGCCCATTTATCTTTTGCTTAATTACGCGTCACACTGGGATGTCGCACGCTGAAATAATTTCATTCACATTAAGGAAACCGAAGTTACTTCTTCTTTCCTTCTTTCTTTCTTAGTATAACAAAATGTAATAGCCAGAATGTTAACGATAAAATAAGTCAAATTAAAAAATTATAATGTTCTCGTTTAACTGAAAAAAAACTGGGAAATGGGATTCAAATCATGTCCAAAAACTGCCTGTACTTCACTTGAACAACCGTGGCTACAGTACGTATTCTCCAGAGCATAATGTGCATTTCATACTTCCGCTGGGTGTTCTGTATGAGGTCTGCGTTAGTAAACAGGAACACAGAAACCGACAGGAAAGTCACATTTCAATACATACTGGTTGAGTAATTTGCATTAATTAATCGTATGGACCTGTACACCCAGCAACAGCAGGAAGAGAATGGTAGAGTAGTTCCTGCATAAGCAATACATGTATATCAGGGCAAGTTCACGTAACAAGAACACACGTACTCAGACATAACCAATATCACAAATTAGGTCACTACTTTTATGGCTAGGTTTCCGTGGAGCCTCTTTCCAAAACATGTACAGTTTCTGAATCTCTATAGGTATTAATTTTTCCCTTTCATTTTAATTTACAATAAATTAGCTTCGAAACTGAAATTAAAAATTGTTTGATTTCAAAACCTTTATTCCTCGTATTTTATGGATACGGACCTCTGGCACCTTACTTCTACTTTATTAATTAACGAATTTATTAAGAAATTGGCATTTATTCCTCTGTGTCTTTGCTAGGCAAGCTACTTTAAGCTGATTTATACAGCAAAAGTGATTTACATAAGCTGTTGTTATTGTTGTTGTTGTTTTTGTTGCTGCTGCTGCTGCCGCCTGGAATTTGCTCAATGAATACGTGCGCAAAGTTTTTACATCGATTCTCACTTGTCATTTACGCAATTATTAACGTTTCCCAATGCTTGATGTAATTAATATTTGACAAAAATACCGTGTATGCAAAAACATCGGGATATATGATAAAATGCTATCTTTAGATTTTTAACATCTTACTCAGAAAATTATTTGTTGTATAAGTAAGTGAGAATGCTTCAATATATATATATATATATACGTGTGTGTGTGTGTGTGTGTGTGTTTTATTTAAAAGACATGGGTGAGCCTGAAGTCCAACAGCAAGAATATTTTTCCTGGGTCCTACTGCAGACATTGCTATTCTCAGTTCTAGTTCCATGTGCAGACGAGAAAGATTTTTTTTAAATTTGTTAATTTGTAGCAAGTACTTTCAAAAATGTATACTGAAGGAACAAATAATAGCCTACAGAAAAAAATCGAGATATTCTATCTTCATAGAGACCCAAACGCTTGCAGCACTTTTCGCTTTGAATTCTGTTTTTTTTTTTTTAATGTAGAGTCATTTGATAAGTTTATCAACGTTACACTCTTCCATATCCATACCTTAATGCATCAAGCAATGACCGTAAGGTGCTGAGAATGCAAGTCAATAAGATAAACTGGTTTAGATGCCCGCCGCAGCGCCATAACAGTAGCTCTAATTTCAGTACTTCAATAGAGTTTACGAAAACCCTGAAGAAAAACGGGCGCCTTCGTTAGTAAAAAAATTGCGTGCGATTCTTTCCATATTTCCGAGAATTAAGGCAGGTAAACAGGACTGTGCCGATCCCGACTGTCGTGTGGACGACAGCGTAGGTCTGAATCAGCTTGACTGGTGGGATCGCAAGTCTGAATCCCGTTGACGGCATGGGTGTTCGTCTCTTGTGTTGGCTGTGTGTTGTGTTGTTAGCGGCCTCTGCGACGGGCTGATCACTCGTTCAGAGGGGCCCTATCGGGTATATGTGTGTGTGTGTGTGTGTGTGTCTGTGTAATTGCATGTGATCTATAAATCCCAGAAAAGGCGGCCTGGACCCGGGTTGGGCTGATGCGTTAGAGAAAAAACAAGTAAGACTGTCTCACTTCAAAATTGAAAAACTCAAAATGTGTGCCCAAACTACTCGTTCTGGGGCTCCTGATCGTGCTCCGACTTGTGTGTGGACGGCTTCACAAGCCCCAACCCAAGCAGCGCGACAAACCGGAGCACCAGGTTTGTGAGATTCGCCGCAGAGGGTACTTCAAAAATAAGATCCCCAAGGAACAATGCAGTTTGATGTCAAATCACCAAACGAGCTGTATGTGCGTAACAAGCAACATTCACAACAACTGTCAGGTGCAAGAGAGGCCCAGATCTGACTTAAAACTGATCCAGACAAGCGATTAAGTGTATGAGCCAGGTATTATCATCAGTAACTTTAAACGCAAGAAGTAACAGAGAAGCGTTAATTTTTTTTTTGTTCCCAGCAAAACTCGAGGCAACTGTTTCTGTACTTACGCCAAGAACACGGTTAATTATACATAGGTTTGTATTTTGTAACAAAACCAGAATTCTATTAAAAACGAACGTCGCCAATACATTCTTACGGCCTCTAAATGCGACCACGAAAATTTTAGCTTTCGCAAAGTTGGGCTTCTCAACATTAACAGTGTCTGCTCAATGGATTTTTCAGCTAAAATGCGGTGGACTGAAACTATAACGCATCCGCGACAGGCGAGCATACAGTGAAAAAACGGTTCGTAACAACATTTTGCAAGATACAAGCGTGTCAGTTGACTATTCTCACTGCATTGGACTGGTTGCTCATACTGGGTTCGGACCAGTTATTTCGAAATTGGACAATATTTGCATCTGGATGAATGAAACGTATTCATCTCCTGCAAATTTGCATTCCTCCATCCCATTATTCCCCCTTCAGTGCTGCAAGAGAGCACGTGTACTTCTTATTAATAATAGACTGGACATGACGAGCTCGACTAAAAATTTTCCGGTTGTATTATTCAACGTTTCTTCAATGGCAGAGGTTAGGTAACACAGTTCGCTAAAAGAAACAATAATTAAGACATAACAGGGCAAAAAAAACAGCAATCGATAAACAAGAATTCCGAGCAAATGACATCGGGCCAAACTGCCCGCTACAGACGTCCAGCGGTACGGATCCTGCGTTGCTAAGATCACGTTTAAACAATACATTTTTATAATCCAAAAATAAATTCAGTTTATCTATGGCTATTGAAGAATTCTACTAAAACTAGTCATACAGCTTAATGTAAAAAGTCACAAGTGTCAAGAAGTTATCAACCTGACCTCCAAGTTCCGGTCACTGATATTCATACAGACAAGAGATACAATATTTGTCTTGATCTTAAGAGGGGTGAATTAATTGACGAACCATTACAAACATCTCCAGCTGTTTTAAGACAGATTTAGACGATAATATTTTCTTTCTGGTTTTATTTGAATGCTTGAAGATGTCGTACTCCTAACGAACAAACAGTGTATTTCAGAATCTGGTGCAACTTAGTGACGAATTAATAAAATGGTTTCCGAATAGAAGAAATTTGCAAATACTTGAATAATCACATCCAATAACGATTAGACGTAAGGTGTAGTGCTTGTTTTACACTTATTTTACATATAAATGTAACAATTCATTTTGCAAGAAATAATGCACTTACCGTAACATGTTTCACACTAGGATTAACTATAAATTAGTAATTGTTATACCATATAGTACGTAATTTCCAACACACAGATAACCACCATTGTTAATTATTCAGATAAATTCTCCACGGGTCGCATGGTAACTACATTTATCATCATCTACATATAGACAATACTCAATTAGTAATCTGAAGTTACGTTCATGAACTATCTCCATTGAAAATGTGACCTTTCTGGCTCATAAGTTAGTGCCACCAGCCAAAACTGATTAGTGGTATGGTGTTGGCGCCATAATATTCGCTCATACTGTGCAGGAAAAAACACCACCACAAAAGTTGCATGTTCTTCGAAAGTACAGTCCCAGAGAAAATTTCAGGTCATTATACAAATTGTCGCTCCCGCCTCGCACGTCCTGTTGGCTACAACAACAACAACAACAGCAGCAGCAACAACAAAAATAATTATAATTATAATAATCACCACTGAGGACAGAAAATTGAGAAGTAAAAACGTGGAATACAATTTCGCGATGTTCATACAAAACTAATAAAAATCCGACACTTACTGAGATAATTTTCGTGGATAATACGCATAAACGAATTGGTATGATGATATCCAAGTGTATTAGTTCCTAATATAATAAAAAACATTAAAAATACTGTCACAAAAGCACTCGAATTTGGAAACATACGGTATCACAATTCATGCAACGAAAAGGTACGGTGTGTAAACTATTATTGCAAGAATCATAACATGAGAAGAAATTCTTCCTAACGTATTTCGGTGCACAGGGCTAAAAGTGAAGACGAAAAATCAAATAAACCCGCACTGAAATCAATACGAACATTATGCAATAATATTTACTCCCTTGTACACTACCAGTATCAAATAATAGATATGGAACATCTGTCAGTTTTTGCTGTTAACGTACATGCCCTGTCTTCCGGGCCCATCAGCCTTGGCACAACAGACACTAAATCTTTTTTGTTTTATTCAGGGATTCAGAAGGAAAATACACCTAGGATGGTGGTGCATGATTTCTAAACATGCGCATTAGAGAGTTTTCATTTTACGACTGTATTAACGATCTTGAATTAGGAAGATTATGTACGTTTGCATTCACATTTCAATTCAATTACCATTTCACCGAATCCTTAAACTTGAACTACCAGTTTTTCAGCTTTATTTTACGAGTAGAAAGTTAATACATTTACCTAGAAAGAAATACACGTTAACCATAAATACAGTATAGTCCGCTGAGTGATATGAGGTGTCTGCAATATGTAGAATGACTGAATGTTAATATGCACGCGACCATAAGACTTGTGGTGTGAGAATTCGAATGAATTATTCCCGTCGGTATAGAAACGAAATATAAATAAACTAGCACGGGCATAATATTAAACAAAAGAACACTTTGTAATCTGCTAGTATAATCCAGAACACTGCTTGTTCAAGGATTCGAAATTTCATATATGACGAACACCTAAAGCAAGTTGGAAACCATCTTGAATTAATTTCACCAGCTCTGAATACGGAATTACACTGATCGCATTATGCTTCCTCCACGTAAATTCCGTAACTAATGCAACACGAAAGAGAGTACGAACTGGATACATCTGGTTCATGATACAGACCGGTCCAAGTCCTTGTAAACACGGTAATGAACCTTCGCGTTCTACAAAAGTTGTGTAATTTCTTCATTAGTTGGAAAACTGTTAGCTTCAAAATTAAGACGCTTCGCCCTTCAATAATTCGTACAACAGGATTAGCTGCTTCTTTCTCACGATTTAACAATAACCAATCCGCCAACATATCAGAGACTAAGAACCGTCATCTACCGCATGTTTTTATGAGGAATCAGAAACAACATTTACGAAAAGCAAGTTCGGGAATTTCACCCGAAGCTACGTCAGCTTTATAAAGCGCATGACATGGCACGAAGCATGAAACAGATGCCTTATTAAGGAAAGTCAACCTCGCGGCGATTTGTAATAAAACGCGTGCATTAGCCATAACTTCATTACAGAAACAAGAACACAGTACTTTCACATTGCAAGCATCTTGTACGGTGTAAAGGAGTATAAAGGGAAGTGGAATGTCAGAATTGGTGAACTTTCAGCAGTGATAACTGAGCAAGTTCGCTCAGACGAAAACGCTGTTGAATTCTGGGTGGGAGGTGTACGGCTTCAACCTCTGTTGGGACAATGACTATCATGAGGTCTGTCGTGGCTTTCCTCAGTTTCTGCAGAAAATTCCAAGTTATGCGGAACACCGATAAAGGCAAAGATCGCTCATACCATATCCTTCATAAGTCACAGTTCACTAATTACACTGCATTCGACGCTAGAAAGTCTCAGATGCTAACAACATTCGCAACATCACTGACACGATTTTTAAATATTTCCATTGTAACTGTAAATAAATATAATACAGCCTGCGAAACGTTGTGTAGTATATTTATTAGCAGTGATGACAGAAATAGTTCAAAATCATGCCAGTGATGTTTCGCATGTTAAACCACTGTCAAAGAACAACACGGTAAACTAACAGCGTCGTTAAATAAACCACAAACACTGATGACAAGTAAACGGACTTGAGTAATGGTTGCCTAAAAACAACAGATCAAAAGCGTTGATCTCTATTACCTATCTACCTCTCCGGTTTTTTAAAAAAGCTGTCGCCGTCTTTCGGAAACCAAACGCCATTCCTCTCTGTTTCTCCATTGGCCTAGTTCTAAATTTCTTGTTGTCATGGCTGCCTGTACTCCTATCCATCCACGTTTTTCTTGGACGTCATCTTTTCCTTCTCTCCCGTTGTATCCAATCTCCGTTGATGGATGTTAAAAAAATCATCCCCAGTTTCCAGGTCTTGTAATGCTACCGATGTTATGATCGCGGATTCTTCGGGGATCTGGTGCTGCGTCACTGGGTGATTGCTGCCCAGCGTTTCGAGATAACGTAGTGGTCTCGAACGTCGGACTACAATTTCCCAGTAACGTGGCGCAACGTCCCAGAAAAGCGGCGTCCTCAACTACATTTCCATGAAAGGCCAAAAAGCCGCTCAGTAACGCAGCGGTAATTCCAGTATCAACGACCATAACGTCTTGCGACATACCATTAAAAGTCTTGTCTTCTATGGAGAAAATTCAGCTTCAAAATTCAAGGGATTCTCTGTCTTCGCTACATCACGGTCGTAATGATGTGTACATTTCGTCCCTCTTTGTTGGCAGTATAAAGAGAATTAATTTTCCATCATTTTCCTTTGCACACGTACACAGACAAGACATTTTAGACGACAATGTCTACATCCGCAAAGGGCAATAATGTGAAAACCATTAAATGCTAGAATAAGTTGCTTCAAGGGACTTCTTAAGCGTACGACCTAATGACTGTGGGGTGGCATGTGAATACCAAAAGGTGCTAACTCTTTCGAGGTTAGAACAAACTTAACCTAAAACTCTTCCTTCTGGTACAACATATTATTATTATTATTATTAACACATTTCGTAAACACTGATAATCAAAATTAATGACTGGCTATATTGCTAATAATAAAAAAGACCAAAGTAGTACAAAACTGAAATTCCAGCTAATAAATTTCATGTATAGGAAAAGCAATCCCAATACATGCCTGGACAGGCTGTGAGGGTTCCAGGACGTTCAGGCTTCCAGATTTCAAGAAAATCGGCACATGAAGGTGGTAAGGTTGTCTGCCTACGCATTTGCCGCCTTTACCTCCAAGGAAATATTCCTGGCACTCATTTCTTTTAGAGGCTGAGTCGAATCCAGCGCCAAAATTATGTCAATGAAAATTACATTTCATGTATAGCTTTATGACAAGGGTATGTCACTACGAGTCACATAAAGTACCCACAGAAGAGCAATAAAACTATGTGCTGCACCAATTGATAATAACGGTCCTTTCACCTCACCCCACTTAAGCGATTACTCTAACGTTACAGAAATAATCAGACGGTAAAATTACACGGTGTTCATTTATCTCAACATTACTGGGACATGCCTTTTCAGAATCTCTAGGTGCAACATTGCAATGTTTCATTTTTCGATGTTTATTTTGCGGGTGCCAAAGCGCGGATTCTCTTTCTCAGAGAAAAACATACAATGCTTCATCACATCACACCTTATTTTGTGGGTGTCAATTTATGTTATCTCTCTCTCTCTCTCGCTATCACAGTAAATCATACCATGCTTACATCTTTATTCGGCGTATGCCAAAGCATGGATTCTCTCTCTCAGAATAAAACATATAATACTTCATCAAGTCAATCTTTATTTTGCGTGTGCCAAATCGCCGATACTGTGTCTCTCTCACGTGCACATACAAACGCACTTTTTTTATTGCAACTGTTTGTTGGTCAGAAGATCATAAGTTATATATACACTGCCACAGTTATATTAATAAATTCTGTTACATCAGTCACTGGCTCACAGGTAAAATAAAGCCTCATATGAAAAAAATACATATTATCGCAAAATCCAGGAATCCGAAGCCGAAGAATAGACTGTGCAGTGAAAGTATCATGGTCCACATCACAATGTATACTTTGTACCCAAAAACCTGTGACAAATCAAAATTACATCCATGCAGACATTAAGAGCATCAAACAGAATTCGGCAAATCCGAAAGAGTATACCATTTACATCCCCCAAACTTGAATAATTAAAGTTTGAAATATGGTTTTACTTGGTATTTTGTATGGCTGTGAAACTTGGTGCCTTACGCTAGATAAAGAACACACGTACAGCGTCGTAAATTGCCTGGGTGTAGATGTGTATATGGGATGATATTGAGATGAACCTTAGGGACGCGCGATACGTGGGGGTGCGAACTGGATTTATTTAGCTCAGGAGAGAATCTAGTCGCAAGCTCCTGTGAAGAGGCTAATAACGTTCAGGTTCCATACGAGACCCTGAATTTCTTGCCTAGACAAGCCACTGTCAGTTTCTTAAGAAGGACAATAATTATTTCCTACCGATACTATTTATGCAAATAATGTAGAACAGAATAATTCATGAGCTGGTTGTAGGAACCGTAGATATTGAAACAGATTTTACACTTAACAACTGACGAGATACGCTGCTTGCGGGGGGAGGATTCGATACATAATACATAGCTATATATTGCAGGAAATATTACCTCATCATCTGCATTCATCTCTTTGCTGTATTCATATTCACGTCGCATTTGGAGACTGTGTTTGGAATTTAAAGTAGGCAACAGACAATGAAACTGAAACGTACTTAACTAATTCCAAACAGCAAGGCCCTTGTTGAGAGCTGAGAGTCTCTAATTGGTCAAGAAATCTCCCCCACCCCCCAGGACCTTCCCCTGAGGCACTTGAATCCAATTCCTAAACACACAAACACATACACTCACACACACACACACACACACACACACACACACACACTTCTTCTTTAAGTTTCACTTTCGCGTACGAATTTCTTCGTATTCAATAATGTACTACTTAAATACAACAAACAAGAACTACAGAGGCAGTTTCCGACTTTCGTAAACAATTCGCTCCTAAAGACGTACCAGAAAGTCGAGCACCAGACTTTTACGTTATAACGGGGGGTTCCATTCCCATCACTTAAAAAGTACATAAAAATCCCTTCTTATTAACTGTTAACGTTCCCGCCATCACGCCAGCCAATATCCTCCACAATTCTGAAGGCTATATAAGGGATGGCCAACGAAACTCATAATCCTCAGCAACCTTAAAAACTTCGTTCAAAACATTTTCATACGTCTGCCTTACAGTGCACACGCAAATTACATATTGCCACCATCATGATGTAGGTCAGCTTTCTTCCACCAGATTGCGTTATCAGAGTAAGCGTCCAGGGTAGCAAACAACAAAGAACATGAGGCTTCATCGAAATAAGCCAACATGAAAACTCAACCGTCTACACCAACGTCAAAGTTGTCTGTTGGGTAACAAAATACAAACAGTACAACTAAACTTTCCAGATTTTGATGTTTTGCTGACCGTACATCTCAGTATATTTATCTTAGTAATTAACCAACTTGATGCACAAAAGTTTGTTTTACAGTAAGTTTATTTCATGCCTCTACATGTTTCGAGCACCATGTGCTCATCATAAGGAGGTCAAAATTGTATTATACACCTATAGGTGTGATGATACCAGAGGCTGTATCATACAATTTTGACCTCCTTATGATGAGCACATGGTGCTCGAAACATGTAGAGGCATGAAATAAACTTACTGTAAAACAAACTTTTGTGCATCAAGTTGGTTAATTACTACGATAAAAACTTTCCAGACTTGCCTCTAATTCTACTTATTTCAAGTAGCTCTTCTGGCATTTTTTAATCACGGCTCGACAGCCCTAGTGGGCCTAGGCCACCTCATTTTCGACGCTTCGTGATCCAACGCAGGCATGGATTACACGGGCTACTCTATACGCTAGTCACCAGCGAGTTCACTAGCAGCTTTTAAACTCGCTGGCGACTAAATCCGAGAGAGTGAAGTTGAAGTCTGTTAAATTTTACTTGCTACTAGCTGGCTAGTATATTGTCCCCCTTGTAAACTCACTCAGTGTAATTCATACTGCCAGTAAGTACCTTGTGATAAAACACTAAAATTCATCAGTTCATCTCTGATACGTGCGATGATGAAATAAAGCGCTACTAGCTGACTGCGCAGCTTTTTCATTCCTATGTGTAACAGGCATGGCTAGTTTACTTGCTGATCGCCCACTAGCTGGCGACTAGCGTGTAAAATGGGCTCGTGTAATTCCTGCCTTTGACACACCACACTCGGTAGGTAGGAGCTCTTAAATTTACAATAATATAGGCCGTTATGGGTTTTTCGTTTACGAAAAACATAGAAAGCCACTGATCTAGTCAAGATGTATTATGGAAATTATTAGTGAAACACGAAACTTTTTCAAATTTCTTATTTACTTAATATATATATATATATATATATATATATATATATATATATACTTAATATATATATAATTATAATGGAAAAACAGATTTCTTGCTCCAAAGCATTACTTTGCTAATATGTAAGAATTAATGTACTAACCATGTGTTTGGCTGCAAGCAACGTACCTAATGCCAGAATACACCAGAAATAACCTATCTGGAGTACGGACGTCGTTAGACAAAATGAAATACCTGGTGAAAATATATTAATCGTTATTAAATACGGCATTTCAGTAAATGTAAAATAAGAAATTGTCCTTGTGTACGCCACGACGTCAGCTTCATGTCCCACTAAGTTTACCCCAGGTGCCCATTTACAACGAGGTTGAGTGGGCTCCAGAGGCGGTCTAAACGCTTTGGAGAAGGGAAAAATCTCTTACCCCTATCGGGAATCGAATACCGGATCCTCCAACCCGCAGACTGCGCTATAAGGAATTCCAGTAGATTTATAAAGCAAGAACGTTTCTGGCATTATCCGGCTCATATTATGGACTATGGCCTGGCGATTTTGTTTCTACGAGGGGGTGGAGTCTGCCTGAACACCGTGTCTGCATTACCAGTGTCGCCAACATCTTCTGCGACGCAGCCAATTATACGTGTGTGTCCATGGGACTGAAGGGGAGTTAATGTGTCGAGTGCGGCATGACGGAGACTATCTTGATGCCTGTAAATATGTTTGTTATTTTTACGGTATCATTTGCATAATCTATTGTCCTGAATAGAATTATGTTACTTGCCAGTTACCTGCCTTCCAAAGCTGAAATTCAATGGGAAGTATTAACATGTTTGGTATAAGGAAACAAGTTAGGGTAAGTCTGTAGACCCTAGCGCGGCTGGCGAATTCGCAGTGTTATTGTCCGCAGACATTAAATTCACGAATACTTTCCAGAAAAACACTATCTCAACACACATCATAATATCACTCATACTTTGTAGCAGATGTAAAATAGACTATGCAGGTATCGTAAGCGGAGAGATTGGCAGTCGATATCTCTTAAACGCATTTTTATAATCAATAATTCTCGATACGCAACTTTTTCTTCAGCCTCAGTCAGGATATCACGTAGAGAACTGCCTCAAACACAACAACCGTTTCTTTGGTCTCAGCGAGTACCTCATACAGAACAGTTTCATGTATGAAAATCAGTCATGGCGAGAGATCCTACACGCATATAGGCCTTCACATAATGCGTATGTCATTTTTGTCAGATTTTAACCAAAATCTAAATATAACGACATATTTTCGAAAAAAAAAAACACACAAAAAAGGTGGTAGTCACTCAGTTCCATGCCGACGAACTGACAGATAAGACGAACTTAAAAGCCGCTTGTCGCAGTTGTTTCGAGGAAGTGCCTAAGGGTGGAAATAATAACAGTTGCCGCTCACGGCCGTAATAACACGAGTACTTCAATGCCAAACACTGCAACCAAACTAAATGTGGCAGAATTCGACTTGAGAAGAAAACAGTCACTTAGTTTGTCACGATATTATCAGACTTTTTTTTTTAAATAGAAAATAACACTACCTTGTTCACAACGGCCCACAATTCTGACAAACTTACCTTATTTCCTTAACATCGTTTTTAATGTTATCATTCTATCTACGTCCAGACTACCACAAGGGGTCTTCCTTTCCTTGCGCCATGTATGCCCAGACCATCAAATCCTCAATTTTTTCCCCTAATAATATTCCGTGTTGAGTAAAAACTATGGAACTATTTATTACGACGTTTCGTCCAGTGATCGTCACTGTTTCTCTCTCTCTCTCTCTCTCTCTAAGGTACAAACATACTTCCCAGCACTGATACACTACATACCCTATTTCACATTAAATTAAATTAAATAACCTCTGTGTTCTCCCCCTAGATTAGCAGACCAGCATTCATACCCATACAAACAAAAAGGTACACAAGCAAATTCAATTATTCAAATTACACGTGTCATGTTTCATATATACATATATATATATATATATATATATATATATATATATATATATATATACTGCACGCTCCTAATTCAGATTAAGCTAATGGTGTCCTTGAAGGTTCCTATCAGACTACCACCGCGCCTCCTCCCACGACAGCCTCACGTGAAACCTGCATGTGTAACATTCCGTTGCCATACGTACTTCGACTGGCCTACTAGAATGCTGACGAAGTCCGAGGCAGGAAACTACAACTGGATCATATCCTCAGTCAGCACGACACTGAAACATACCTACGGAATAATGCACACTTCAAGTCGGATCAAAGGGCTAGGGGTCACATACTGTTTCCCACCAGGCAGACCAACTGACGATAGTAGACGGCACAGCGACCTTCGTCCGCAGAGGCGCAGAGCCGTAAGCTGTACCCGTTTCGGGTGAAGGATACTACAACCCAGTGTTGGCAAACGGGCCAGTGACAGTCGTGGAACTCCATCGTTCACCCGCCTGACCCTCCATGGTCAGATCTGAGATATTAGATGATCTTTGGACCTGAGTGCGTCAGCAAAGGATTTCCAGTTGTGATGACGGGCGACCACGCTGAATAGCACATGGACTGGAGCCCCAGGCTTATCATGCCCTTCCAAAACATTATCTGCCTCTCCGATTAGAAAGGACGGACCGGACAGCATTCTAGGCTTGCCTCCGGGACAGATCCTGAGAAATCCGTCAAACCTGAAGAGATGGCAACCAAACAATGCGTTAAAATGCTGGCCAGCGGCATCCTGAATGACTTAGCAGGATCGTCTCACAAGTGTTGTCTGCATGGTGCCCTGTTGCATTTTTTGCCTACTCGTATTACGGACAATATACAACTGCAGAAACGGCTAAGTTTGTGGTGACACGTCACAGGCGATTGCGCACTGGAAGTCAAAGCAAACCGCCTCCGGAATTTGTTGGAAGAATGACCAGTGGAGCTGCATGCTAGAGTACCTAGACACGGAGGAATAATCGCTGTGGAAGATGAGAAAGCGAGTGAAGGGAATCTCGACTCACTCAACGCCATGTTTACACCGCAAGAAGTAGTTCTGTCAAACTCTGAGTAAGCAGCCAAGTCCTGAATGATAGTTACGATGCTCGGTTTCAGCCGGTAAATGATCCGTCGGAAACCGCAGTGATTGAGCCACTTACGGGGGCGATAGATCTTACACTCTTCACCTGCAACTGAACCCCACTTAACAGCCGCGATGAGGTCACAGAGACCATGAGGGACGTCAAGGTTGTAGAGGCCCCAGACCCAAACTGTATACCATATGGCATCCTGAAACATCTACACTGGCGAGCGGTAACCTTTCCGACAAGTGCTGCGGTATCTCTCACCAGCATGGACACACGCTGGAGTGATACTCATTCCGACGACAGGAAAGGACTTACACTCTGCTACAGCAAGCTGACAACATGATCAAGGCAAACAGGGAACAGAACAGGTGACAGAAAAATGAGCATCACCATGTGAGAAAGGAAGAAGCCGAACAGAAGGCTGCACGGAAATCTACAAGACAAACGCAGTAAAAGAAACAAACATGTACATAGTTCTACGCCTCAAATTACATCAAGTAAAAAAAAACAAACAAACAAGTGAAATAGTGCAACACAGACACAAGTGAAGGTAAAACAGAAAGCTAAAATCAAAATACAACTGAACAAATCGACAATTCAGAAGCAACTGTAAACTAATGTGAACAACGCGGTAAATTATCCGACATGAGTATCACAAAAACTCCTTAGTACGTATAAAGCCCAATCGTACAACAATTATAGCCACTGCGGACTAAATGATATACTGGGAACACACCAATGTAAAATATTGGTCGGTCACTCGCCGTATGCAATAAGAGAAGCTGTACAAGAACTCCAATAAGAAATCTAAAAAGACCCTGACGATGAACCAAACAGTTTGAGACATGTCGGGCGTGGCGTAATTAACTACAGCAATTATGGTGGTTGCATTAGACGGTGTACAGTACCTATTTATTCAGGAATATGGCTGTCAACTACAGAGCCTCGCGGGCTGTTTACTGTCACTTTTACGCGCAGTATAACCTCAGAAGATTCAACACGAAATATATTCTACGCACTGAGCAATGAATGTTGTCTGTAGCATTAAAGAAACGTGAATGACATTTCGCGCAACTTGCGTTAGCGGTATAAGCAGGATATTGTTTATATTACAGTCTTCTGGTATTTGACGTAGTCTCGCACACACATCCAAAAAAACCACAATCTTGATACCGACAACGGAAGTACAAACTCTTACACGATATTATGTGGATCATCAATTAGCCTGTCTTATAACACAGGGAAGGGGGCTTGGACCTGACACAGAACGAAATGTGTTTTTTTTTTTTACCACACAAATAAGCGTCTGGTGAGCGAAGACTAACAAGCTTCGAGACGTTTACACCAGCCTGAGCAGTTTGGCAACCAACACAACAGTTCAGCCAGAAGTGCTACAAACATTACAGGTGTTGTAAACCGAGCATTAAAACAGCGGCAATTTTAACGCAAGTGACACCTATGATTACTTCAAAACACAACGAGAAGTTATAATAAACATAAACATTCGTGCAAACATATAAATAAACACAGCTGAAACTCATAACTATGAAAAATACAAACTTCAGTGTAATGTTCTGTAGCTTCTGCTAGAGAATATGCACGTAATGTGGGGCGTTCTGTGACCTTGGCCAGAATGTCTACTAATAGCACTTTAGGTCTTTTGTGTTTCATTAAATACTGTACATATGGTCCAGCATCGACATATAAAACCCTGTATATATAGACCCACTCAACGCCAAGAGCTAAAACATTCATCGCAATCAGATAACGCCAATGAACTCAATGGAAAAGAGATCATTTCAGAAGCTTATACTAGCTTAGTCATGGAATTTCCCGCTTTTGTGGAATCCGAAGTTTCACAAGTGTGAAAGTACCTATAATTCATAAACGAGTGTTAACATATCAGTCAGTATGTTTAAGCGATGATACGTTCAGACTGTTATTCTGCCGAATCAGATCAAAAAAAAAAATCCGATGTCACTCTTTTATTTAGATTCCAAATAATGACTCCAGTAGCATTCTTAATGTCACGAACTATACATTCGACAGGCCTAACCAATTTGTCCAGGATAAAACTAACAAAATTCATGACAGTAACAATAGTGAACTCAAACTGGTCTCGACGTTTTTCATTCATAAATAGATGGCGATGTTTCTGCGTGTCCGCTACGTTGCGAGAAGCGACTAATAGTTCCATCACGTCTGCAAGTCGCCTCCCACTGGACGGACTTCCATGAAATTTTACATTTACAGATTATCCTAAAATCTGTCCAGAAAGTTAAAGTTTCATTAAAATCTGACAACAATAACAGGTACATTGCTTATCTTGATTTACGCCAATTCTATCTGTATCGTGTTCCTATCTCTGTACGAGGGGTGCTGATAAATCCTTAGCCCGATCAGGAAGGAAACGAGCTACAGCGACCAAACTCGGGATTTATTCAACACACTACCCACGAAGCTCAATACAGTTTTCAACCCGTTGCTCTAACTTCTGCAAACCACTCAAAAAAAATTCAGAAGGTTGTCCGTCCAACCAGGTCTCCGCGGCAGCAATGATCTCCGCGTTGGAAGAAAAATGGCGACCATTCAATTGTTTTATCAGTCCAGGGTACAGCTGGTAGTCCGACGGGGCCAGATCCGGAGAATAGAGTGGGTGATTAAGACACTGGAAGCCCAGATAGGCCAGTTTCTCCTGGTTTGCAAGTGCCCGGTGAGCCGGCGCATTGTCGTGCAAGAACAAGACCCCCTTGGTGACCTTCCCGCAGCGTTTTTTCTTCAAAATGTCCTTCAATTGCACCAGCAGAGATGAGTAATATTCCGCGTTGATAGTTTTGTCCTTTCCAAGACGGTCAATAAGGAGGATGCCGTCTTGATCCCAATAAATCGAGGTGAGAAATTTTCCAGCGGATATTTGCACTCGGAATATTTTGGGGCGGGGTGAGCCGCTATGTCGCCACTCCATTGATTGTTACTTTGTCTCCGGATCATAGTGATATAACCAGGTTTCGTCCATGGTCACCAATCGCGACAGGAAATCATTTGGATCGCGCCAAAAAAATTCCAAAACTTTCTCAAACTGGCACCGTTGACGTTTTTGATCCGCGTTCAGGCATTTCGGGACCCACTTCGCGGAGAACTTCCGCATGTCCAACTCTTCATGAATGATGGACCCAACCCGCTCACGTGATATGCCTAGTTGCTCAGCTATTGATTTAGCCGAAATCCGGCGGTCTTCCTAGATTAGCTCGTGAATTTGATCAGTAATCTCCAGGGTGGTCACTGTTTTGGGTCGTTCAGGACGAGGTGCATCACAGGTGGAAAAATCACCACGTTTAAACTGGGCCACCCAGTTTTTGACAGTGGTATACGTTGGTGCATGTTCCCCTAATGTTTCTGTCAGAATGGCTTGATTCTCCTTCGGCGTCTTGCCTTGCAGGAATAAAAACTTGATGACAGCTCGCGTCTCCATGTTTCTGAAATTGCGCGCGTCGCCTCACAAGCTTCTTTTCAGCCTCTTTAAAAAGAAAAGACTTGCAATTCGGCACATGAACAGACCCATCTTTCCAACGACACTATCGATTCCGTCCTACGACATCGGAAAGTAGGTTGGGCTAAAGACTTATCAGCCCCCATTTGTATAAGTGTTGGTCTATAGAGGCACAAGAACGCCCGTACTGAAGCTAACAGCGTTGCTCCCCACCGCGACCAGTCGACACTCTGAAGTACCACTTTATGGTTCTTCGTATTAGACTGATTTATCTCTTAGATATGATCCGATACCCTTGTTTTAGTAAGAGAAAACAAAGTGTATAGTCCAGTAAAAGATAACGAAATCCATATTAAGAACTGGATTGGCCCTAAGGACTCTAGGCGGTTGAGGGTCCCCAGATTTCTAGACAGTCGGCACATGAAGGTGGCAAAGTTGTCAGCCCTACGAACCGGCCGCCTTTGCCCCCAGTAGATACCCCTGGTACTCGTTTCTGTTAGGGGCCGAGCTGACGCAAGGGCCATAGTGCAGACGCAAGTCAATAAAAAATTTCATTGACCCACGACCTTCCGGATTGTAGCGCAGTACCTCAACCAACTGCGCCACCGCCTATGTAATGACAGGTAAGTCGAAGACGTTGCGTAGTTTCTAAACAATATTTGCAGGTATTAGTCAATAACACAACAATTTATATTCTAAAGATGTTTAATAAAGGATGATAATTACTACGTTTCGGCCTATTCCGGCCATCATCAGGTATTCATCCGAAAGTATGGTGGTAGTGCTTTATAGGACTAATTGAGATCTCACCATCGTGACATAACCACATCAATCCTATAAAGCACTACCACCATACTTTCGGATGAATACATGATGATGACCGGAATAGGCCGAAACATGCAGTAATTATCATCCTTTATTAAACATCTTTAGAATATAAATTGTTGTGCTATTGACTAATACCTTCACCTACTGTTTATACACACACAACGGGGATGGCTCATTTTAGAAGAGAATTTTCTAAGTTTCTGATTTGCTGTAAAACATTTTACGATAGCAGACGGAATGAATCTATTATGAAACTATAAATATAAAATATTATGAGTGTTATATCTGTATTTTTGCCCTAGTCATTCGGCATGCAAGTCGCGTCTTTTATGCGCCGTTTTATACTCTAATCCGTGGCCTGTCTGGCTATACAACACTTTTGTAAACTCATCCGTGGTCTGCCCGGCTCTACATCAATTTTGTACTCTCATCCGTGGCCTATCTGGCTCTACAACAATTTTGTACTCTCATC
>Ga0123354_10002461_pt1 | contig 24494 bp, 20 predicted proteins | sample TergutLab28metaG_2_FD_97872 | JGI IMG/M metagenome (GOLD analysis project Ga0123354, IMG submission 97872) | Labiotermes labralis P4 segment gut microbial communities from Petit-Saut dam, French Guiana - Lab288 P4 | ecosystem: Host-associated > Arthropoda: Insects > Digestive system > Gut ... | reverse complement strand
ATTAGCTCAGGAAAACCCGAATTATGCCCTTTTTGATGCGTATAAGAAAAGAAAAATTTATATTTGCAACACGGGAAAAGTAACTTATTATGAAGACCTTCCCATTCATCCCGATTTGATACTAAAAGATATGGTTCGGATTTTTCATCCGGAGTTATTGCCGGATTATCAATTAAGGTATTATAAAAAAATGGAATAAAAACGAAAATGTAAATTTCTATAAATTAGGTGTTTTGTCGAAATTTTAAAAAACGAACTTATCCTATTTACAGGGGTTTGCGACTTGATGGTTGCAATGTGGGTTAATAAAAATTTTCTCCTACTTTCTAAAAAGGTAGGTCAAATTCATTCCGATGACTTGGTTATGTGAAGCTTGAAACGGATCGCTTCTTGCGCTGTTAAAAATATCGGAAAGTCCGAAATAATATCGGCCGTCGAGAATGAACGAACCGGCTTTTGTTCGAAACTCAAGCCCCATTGTTCCTTTTAAGCCGTAATCAAACCGGTGTTGGACTGCAATTTCGTAATAGTTCGGGTCGGGAACGTCTATGATGTTTCTCTCAAGCTCTTTTGCACTTAAATAATAACCGATTTGCGGACCTAAATTGAAAATTAAACGCACAGGCTTCCCTAAGTTAAAATATATATGCGTCATTAAAGGCAATTCCATATAAGCCAGCGAACGGGAATAACTGTTGAAATGCACGGTATCCGTACGTTCTTTCCAGCCGCGCAACGAATAATTCAATTCTCCTTGAATGCCGAAATGACTTTCTGAAATATACCGTATGGTAATCCCTCCTGAATATTGATTGAGCATTACTTGCGGAACACTTATGAAGGAATTGAAACCTACTTTTGACAAAGTGACGCCCCCATTGACGCCGAACGACCATTCGGGAACAAATGTATTGGCTTGAGTTTGAGAATATGCGTGCTCTCCAAACCAAAGCAAAATAAACAGCGTTATAATTCCAACAGGTTTCATTTAACAAGGTCTTTTGTTATGGAATAATCCGAATTATAATTAATTAAGTACATATTCGTATTGATAAATCCACCCCAATTATTTACTCGCTCGAAATGGAAATCAGTTTGCACTCCATTATATTTCAAATCATTAACGTTAGAATCGAATTGCGAGCCATACTTGTGAATCAAACGAATAAAATACTTCCCAGTATCATACCCATACATACCGTATTTGGGAAAATTATTCTCCAAAACCCGCGAGTACCATTTATAAAAAGTAGTATAAAAAGTTTTCACATCCTCCGAAGTCGGGTCGGAATAAAAATTGGTATAAAAAGTCGTATTTAAACGGAAAAAGTCATCGGAATATTTTTCGCTATACGCTTGCCATGCCCTATAGCCAAAAAGCGACAGGGAAATATCCGGCTGATTTTCGATGACCGATTTCAACTGCGGCGTTAATCTGGATAAAGTTTCAGAGGAGTCGTCGGATGGAACAATAACATTCCTTTGATTATTATTTAATAAAGCTTTGACATCATTAAAAAAATTAGCGCCCATAGCGAGGGTCGAAAACGAAATATTTCTATCTTGCATATCCTGTTTAAGTAAATCAATAAACTCTTTTTGATTGGATGCGCCTGCTTCGTCCGAAACAATAATTATGTTATCTTTACCGTATTTATTAATAAAAGCCAAAGAAGCCTTGGGATACAACAGCGATTGAGGCGCATTTATCTGGTAAACATTCGCATTATTGAAAGGCTCGTCACTCTTGGAAGTCACAGGAATTACATAAGGGATATTTTTTTCTTTGGCAAACCGCGACAATAATTTGATTTGTTCATCGGTAAGTCCGCCGATCAGTAGATGAATGTCTTGCATCTCGTTCATTTTCAAGATAGCAGGAATTTCTTTGACGTCGGAGCCAATATCGCGTACGAATAATTTAACTGTAATTTTTTCTTTCTTAAGATCTTCCAGCGCCAGCAAAAATCCACTTAAATATTCAATCATCCGGTTTTTCGGGTCATTGGGAATAATTGCATTATCTTTTGTTCCGAAAGGCAAAAGAAGCGCAACGTTTATGGTATTGACCGTTTTCGCAGGATAGGTCATTGATAATAATGCATTGGTTCTGGAACTGTTTATAGCTTCATTCCCTCCTTTAATCGGGGATGTAACCCTGTTTGTCGGAATCCGGATGATTTTTCCGATGGTGAAAGTTTCAACGGATAAACCCTGATTAGCCGCAATAATGTCTTCTCCTTTCATGTGATATTTTTGCGAAAGCCCATATAGGGTTTCCTGGGGTTGAATGGTGTGATAAAGATAAGAACTTGATTCTTGAGGAATTTTTAAGACATCGCCTGCCCGGATTACTTGCTTGCTCTCCGGATTTAACCGGTAAATTTCGTCAACAGAAACTCCATACATGACAGAAATAGAATAGACTGTTTGACCTCGCTCGATAGTATGCAGAAAAAATTGGTCGTCCTGGTTAAAAAAAGTGGGTTCCGGATAAAATGCTTCTGCTGTTTTTCCGTTATAAAAGGATAAAAACAAAATTGCTAAGAATAAAAGCAGCCGTTTTGACATAATTTTAATAATTCAAATAATTTAATGCAAAGGTAGAAAAAAAATAATATATTTGTACACATGAAGCGAATCTTACTTTTTTCGGTTTTACTGAATTTATTTTCATCGCTTACTGCACAATACTCGGTCAGCGGAGGAAGCGGCGTTCCGTTACAGGCGGTTAATAATACGCAATACCGGACGGAAGTATATTTATTGAACGGACTTTCCGGCGCTCAAATCAGTTTTACTTCTCCCAATCAGGGAACGCATCAGTGGTATCGATACCAGAATAACGCCAACAACGCCGTAGCTGTTTCTTCCGTTCAGAATGGAAACACATCTTACATTACCGATATTCAGGATGGATACGGCTATTTTGTAGGGTTGCCGACCGAAGCGCTTCCTACTTATATCTGGGTTATCGACTACAGCCGGTATGTTCCCCGATTTTTTAATCTGCAAGCCTCGGAAGAAGACGATAAATGTACAAGTTTAAAGATTTTAGCCGATGTGGAAGCTGAACCGCTAACTTATTATCTACCCACCGGCGCGCCGGAAACGTTATCCCGAACCTATCATCTGCAATACAACACGATGAATTTGGACGATGATACAAAGCAATTTATGCCGCAGGATGTAACCGAAGATATACACGGACTGATTTCCGAAGTTGTGATCGATGCCCCTCTTGCCGATACTTATTTTACGCTTACAGGCGACGATTTCGCTCAATATTTCGGTTTGCAGCAAGCCATTCGTTCCGATAAATATCAGGCGATTGCAGTAAAAGCGTATGCTACTGCGGAAACAACCAAAGAACATGCCGACAACGAAATTCATCATGCCGGCGACGCACTGGGAGGTTCAGCTCCGATTGAATATACGTTTACCGCTTACGCCAATGAACCAGTTGCTGCGCTTTATATCTGGAAAGTATTGCAGCAAGATAGCGTAACCAATGAAACGACGACGATAGTCCGTTATACCGACAAAGTTTTACAATACAATTTTGATCGAAACGGAAGTTATGTCGTTTCGTTGGAAGTAAGCGACGCACAATCGATTTGTGTTGATACGACACAAAATTTTCCCGTTGTGATTGACAATACGGTAGTAAAAATTCCCAATGCTTTCAGTCCTGGAAGTTCGATTGGCGTGAATGATGAACTGAGAATTGCTTTTACTTCGGTAATTACTTTTAAAGCTTCCGTTTACAACCGGTGGGGAAATCTGCTTTTTCAATGGAGCGATCCTTCCATGGGCTGGGATGGACGGGTAAGCGGCAAATTTGTACCTTCGGGGGTGTATTATGTAATTGTAGAATACAAAGATTCCAATGGGAGAAACCGGTCTGCGTCGAGAGCGGTTAATGTCTTGCGGGAAAAAAATCAGTGAAAATGAAAAGAACGAATTATTTATTATTGTTTTTTATAACCGGCTTTGTAGTGATGCTGGGTCTATTCCTTTTATCCAATAAAGAAGTAACCGCCACAGAAAACAAGATTAATAATCTTGAGCAGAAATTATATACCTTATCGCAAACCAATTCGGTAGCTATTCCCGATCAGGTGGATTTTTGCGGAGAGACGGTCAACTTGGATCGTTTCGATCTCAGGGAACGATACGACCGCGAAATCAATACATTTACGTATCTCCATGCGACTACCCTGTTGTATTTAAAACGCGCCAACCGTTATTTCCCCGTCATTGAGCCGATCTTAAAGAAAAATGGCATCCCCGATGATTTTAAATATCTATGCCTCATCGAAAGCAATCTGGATATTCGCGCTTTGTCGCCGGCAAAAGCCGCCGGACTTTGGCAATTGTTGGATTCAACCGGAAAAGATTATGGCTTGACGATTAATTCCGAAGTAGATGAACGTTACGATATTGAAAAAGCAACGGAGGCGGCTTGCCGTTATTTCAAAGATGCTTATTCAAAATATGGAAGCTGGATAAATGCAGCTGCTTCCTATAACGCAGGAATGGCTAAGATAACTTCCGCTCTGAGCAACCAACACGTTAATTCGGCGCTTGATTTATTAGTTGTTCCGGAAACCTCCCGCTACCTGTTCCGTATTTTGGCAATCAAGCAGCTGTTTGAAAATCCGTATTTATATGGATTTATTCTCAAAAAAACAGATCTATATCCCGAAATTCCCGTACAGCGGATTATCGTTTCCGAGACGATTGACGACCTTGCCGCTTTTGCTCAAGACAATGGATTGAATTATATGCTATTGAAAGAATTCAATCCCTGGCTGCGCGACACCAAGTTGACCGTTCGTACTGGGAAAACCTACGAAATCGCTATCCCAAAAAAAGATGACTTGTATTTCAACAAAAATACCGTAAAAGTTCATGATGAAAAATGGATAAAATGACATAACCTATCGCAATCGCAAAACATCTCCTTCAATGGGTGCGTAATCCGAATTTTTTTTATTCATTTTATACAAATTTTTCAGCCGGATGCCATAGCGTTGGGAAATACTGTGCATGGAATCTCCTATTTTTACAAGGTGCTCGAAATAAGGTTTATCCGCTTTTTTCTTCTTTTTCTCCAGATAAACAATATCGCCTTTTTTGAGCGGAAAATCCTCCGGAACTTCATTGTACTTAATCAAGTCTTTGACTTTGAATCCGGTATCGCCGGCTATCCGGTCGAAACTATCGTTTTCTTCGGCAATGACATAAATCAAGTTATAGGTTCGATAAAAACTCCTGGATAATACAGTCCCCTTTTCCTTAACTTCGGTAGTTGTAATTTGCGGGGACGTCTTTTCATCATACTTATACAACTCATAATCTTCGATTAGTTGGATTAGTTTATTGGCATATCCTTTATCGGTCGCATATCCGCATGTTTGCAATCCTTTCGCCCATGCCGTATAGTCCCGCATATCATAAGTAAACAAGACCGCATAACGCGAATATTGCTGCAAAAACTTTGAGTGGTCTTCATACGAATCCTCTACCGTTTTATATTTCCGAAAACAATCTTTCGGAGTATCATCTTGGCGATAAATCCGTTCTCCCGTCCAGTCGGAATGACATTTGATGCCGAAATGATTATTGGATGCTCTTGCTAACTCGCTCAAACCAGCCCCCGACTCAAGAATTCCTTGCGCCAATGTAATACTTGCCGGAATCATGTATTTATCTTTTTGTTTCACAGCTAAACCACTATATTGATTAATATAGTCTACATACGACTGAATTTTTCTTTGAGCAGATAAAGTAAAGACAAACTCCAATAAAAAACAAAAAACAAAAAATAAACGCAAGGATACTTTCATCTATTAAAACTTTAGAGTATATTTGTAAAATAATCAATATATTTGACGTAAATATTAATTCATATTATAAGTCATTACACGAATGAAAAATTTAAATATTACTGCAAAGATACAAATTTATAGCTATGATGAGCTATATTCGGAAGAAAAAAAGCTAATTGAGTGTGCAAAAACCGCATGTTCCCGCGCCTACGCACCGTATTCGCAATTTCAGGTAGGAGCTGCCGTTTTATTAGCAAACGGAGAAATAGTCGCCGGAAGCAACCAGGAAAATGTAGCATTCCCTTCCGGACTATGCGCAGAACGAACAGCGCTGTTTTATGCCAATTCCCAATATCCGGAACAGGCGGTCAAGTCTTTAGCTGTTGCCGCTTATACGCAAGGCGATTTTGTCGACCGTCCGATTTCTCCCTGCGGCGCTTGTCGCCAAGTAATCCTTGAAACGGAAATACGTTTTCAAAGCCCGGTTCGTATTTTTCTTTATGGAAAATCTGAAATATATAGTATAGAGGGAATTAAAGATTTACTTCCGTTTGCGTTTAATTCGATAGTGACGAGTAACGAGTAACGAGTGACAAGTAAAAAGTAAAAAGTAAAAAGAATAAAAATGAAAAATAAAGTAACTGAACTTCTGAAAATAAAATATCCCATTGTTCAAGGCGGGATGGTATGGTGTTGCGGCTGGCGCTTAGCGTCGGCAGTGAGTAACAACGGCGGATTAGGCTTGCTTGGCGCCGGTTCAATGACTCCGGAGTTATTACGCGAACATATTAGAAAGTGCAAAGCTGCTACACAAAAGCCTTTTGGCGTGAATGTCCCTCTTATTTATCAGGAAATTGAAGGGATAATGAAAGTCATTATTGAAGAAGAGGTAAACATAGTTTTTAGCTCGGCGGGAAATCCTAAAACATGGACAAAACTATTGAAAGAAAACGGAGTAACGGTTGTCCATGTCGTATCGAGTTCCAAATTCGCTCAAAAAGCGGAAGAAGCCGGCGTTGACGCCGTCGTCGCCGAAGGTTTTGAAGCGGGCGGACATAACGGGCGCGAAGAAACGACTACATTGACGCTTATCCCACAAGTAAAAAAAGCGGTGAGTTTGCCGCTCATTGCAGCCGGAGGAATTGCTTCGGGAGCCGGAATGTTGGCCGCCATGAGTCTGGGCGCCGACGGCGTACAAATAGGAACACGTTTCGCTTTGTCTGAAGAAAGTTCCGCTCATGCCGATTTCAAACAATTATGTACAACGCTGAAAGAAGGCGATACGTTGCTTTCGCTAAAAAAACTTTCTCCCACCCGCTTGGTGAAGAACGATTTTTTTAACCTGGTGCAGGAAGCGGAAGACAAAGGCGCTACCGCCGATGAACTCTTGGCGCTAATCGGTCGCGGACGTTCCCGCTTGGGGATTTTTGAAGGAGACTTGAAAAACGGAGAACTTGAAATCGGTCAAATAGCTTCGCTCATCCAAATAATTGAACCGGTAGAAGTAATAATGAAAGAATTGATTTCGGGATACAACCAATGTTTGGAAAATCTGAATAAACTGTAATTAATCATTCAGACCATCAAATCACGCATAATGGCGTCTGAAATAAAAATCCCTTTTCGCGTCAATCGCAAACAGTTATCCTCGCTTTGCAACAAACCGTTTGCAATGTATTTCTGAGCCTGTTGCAAACAATACGTTTTTTGCGGATCGCCGAAAAGCAAAGCCAGTTCGTTCAAACTCATTCCTTTCATTACTCGTAAACGGGTGATGACAAAATCGTTATACTTCATTTTCCAATCTAACGTTTCAATTTCATAACCGGAAGTCCAATAGTCAGGCTTCAATATTTTATTATTCCAACGCCGGCTGAAACCGTCGTAGGAATGCGCCGATGCGCCAACGCCCAAATAATACGTCCCATTCCAGTACGACGAATTGTGACGGGATTGAAATCCAGGGCGAGCAAAATTCGATATTTCGTAATGTTCAAAACCGGCTACCGTCAACGTATCTATTAATAACTCAAATAAGCGGTTACTCATTTCTTCATCGATCGGAGTAAGATTTCCTTCTTCCAATTGTTTGTAAAGCGACGTTCCTCCTTCGTACGTCAAATGATAAGCAGAAATATGTTGTACTTGTAAATCAATTGCTTGCCTGAGGGTCTTTTTCCATGTCTTCAGATTTTGACCAGGCAATCCGTACATCAAATCGATACTGATGTTATCATATTTTGCCTGCTGTAAAAGTTTTACCGCCCGGATAGCCGATTGTGCATCATGACGCCGGTTCAGTAATTTTAATTCGCTATCGTCAAAACTCTGAACTCCCAAACTAATCCGGTTGAAAGGGAAAAACTTAACAATCGGCAAATAATCACAAGTTACATCGTCGGGATTGGCTTCTAAAGTCACTTCGCGGTTTTCATTTTCGCCGTAAGTGGAATATAAAGTATCGAAGATTTTTGCAAAGTCTATAAACGATAACTGTGACGGAGTGCCGCCTCCGAAATAAACCGTTTCGACAGGTTCGTCATTCAAATAAGCTTTTCTTTCCTGCAACTCTTCACAAAGCGCTTTAACATATCGCTTCTTCCGGTTGTTTTCGGTCGAAGAGAAAAAATCGCAATAGGAGCAACGTTTTTTGCAGAATGGGATATGGATATAAATGCCCGCCATAATGCCACAAAGTAAATGATAATTTTTCACTTTTTTTGTGTTTATTTTAAAAAATATTGTTAAATAACGAAACTTCATCCATGTATCGGAAATGCTTCGGGCGAGGTGGGGAAATATCAGTTACAGAATATTAGCGATAAAAATTCAGACAAACAGTTGAATTTTTTTTATTTGATAATTAATCGATTATGCTGTTTTTTCAGTGACGCTATATACAGTTTGCAAAAAATGTACTGATAAATAGCGGTATATTGAAAAATAATACTTACCTTTGTCAAATCATAAAAATTTATAATTAAACTTAATAATAAATAATAACGCTTAATTCTAAATACTAAATAATTAATATAAAAATTTAATACTAATTGTTAACTTAAATAAACTTTTTTTATGGATTTTAAAAAACAAAAGGTAAGACTTTCAAAGTGTTTCCAAAAAACAATTCTTGTAATCTGTATGTGTTGTATTGGGGCGATTCTACCGATTTCGTGTAAAAACAGCGAAGAAGCGGGAAAAGCATATAATCCCTCATCAGCCACAACACTCAAAGATTTTTATCCCACTGAGGGGAAATTCAAGGAAAAGGTTATACTCTCAGGGAATAACCTTCCTACTGATCCCGGTCTTGTGAGAGTGTATTTCAATCAACGCCGCGCGCCGGTTATCGGCGGGACGACAGAAGACATGTATGTCATGGCTCCGAGATTACCGGGCGATACGTGTGCAATTTCGATGGTCATTCTCAGTAAAGATTCATTGGTCGTAGATTCATTGGTTTATAGCAACAACTTCCTGTACCATGAATCGATTACGGTAACCACCGTTGCAGGCAATGGCGATATGGAAGGCTTTCAGGAGGGTCCTTTGTCAAGCGCGATCTTGCAGCCGCGGTATATTTGTTGCGACAATCAAGGGAATGTTTTTATATCGAACTGGCGCGATGATGATAATCGTGACAATTGTTATTTTTGCCGACTCAACGAGGAGGAGAATATCTTTACGCGTCTGTCAACTACGCAGGGAGAAACCAATGTTCCCTGTACCGACCCTGTAACCGGTATTATTTCGGTGTCTATAGAACAAACTATCGGCGGTTTTATTACCGCAAGCCCCGATGAATATTGGGCGCCAAGGCAAAGGGAAATGAAATTCACTAACGACCTGCCTGCCCAGTACGGATGGAAACATTGCATGGTGGTGAATCCGACGGACGGTTTTCTCTATACGCGGTGGTATCAGGGACCCATCGTAAGAATCAACCAAACAACTTATGAGGCGTACATCATTGCGACGTCCGAACAGGGCGACAGTTACGGACTAACGTTCCGTCCGGGCGAACCCAATATCATGTACATGTCTTTCCGGGATAACGCGGGTCCTTATTCCAGAAGTATCGTTACCGTTGACGTATCTGCCGGTAAAAATTTAGAAGCCACAGATCCTGCTGCAGCGAAAGCTGCTGTTGAAGCAACCATGCATCGGGTCAGCAGTCCTTCCACAGGCGGCGGATTTCGGGATGGACCTTTAGCCACTGCGCAGTTCGGAACTTTAGGACAAATTTACTGCGATCAAGACGGATTTATTTATATAGCCGATACTGACAACCACTGTATCCGGAGGATCACACCCGAAAACCAGGTGGAAACCGTATTAGGCATACCCGGTAAACCCGGATGGAAAGACGGCACCAAAGATGAAGCCCTCTTCAATCATCCGCGAGGCATTGCCATCGCTCCCGACGGTTCGGTATATGTTGCCGATTGCGGCAATTCACGCCTTAGAAAACTGTCGGTTAATTAATGTTAAACGCTTAATATATATCTTAATGAATAGAATGAAATTTAATAATATTGCACGGCGGCTTGTCTGCCTGCTTGGGATTTTAGTGTTGACAGTTTTTACGCTTTCGGCGCAAAAGCAAACCTATACGATCAAAGGGAAAATATATGACGAAGCCGGACAACCGTTAGCTGGAGTTACTATTTACCTGAAAAACCAGGTGACGATTGGTACAACCTCCGACATCAACGGCGAGTTTTCAATCAAAGCAGATCGAGGCGAGACGATTGTATTTTCTTTCATAGGTTACGAAAAAGTCGAATACTTGGTGACGGAAGAAAAGCAAAACCTGGAGATCCGGTTTACTACCACTTCGAAGGCACTGGAAGAAGTCGTTGTTACCGCTTTCGGACAACAAACGCGTAAAATATCATCGGTAGCTGCCATTTCCTCCGTTGATACGAAAGATCTACAGGTACCGGTAGCATCGGTTGCCAACCTTTTGGGCGGACGTGTTGCGGGCGTTATCTCAATGCAAAACAGCGGTGAACCGGGGAAAAATATTTCGGCTTTCTGGATTCGGGGAATAGGTACCTTTGGAGCCAATGCCAGCGCCCTCGTTTTAATTGATGGGTTGGAAGGCGATATCAACGCCATTGATCCTGCCGACATCGAGAGTTTTTCCGTGTTGAAAGACGCCTCGGCTACAGCCGTTTATGGCGTGCGCGGCGCTAATGGCGTAGTATTGATCACCACTAAAAGAGGTCAAACAGGTAAATTAACGATCACTGGCCGCGCCAGCACTACCCTTTCTCACCTGACTCGCGTTCCTAAATATCTACGCGCCTACGATTATGCCAAATTAGCCAATGAAGCCATGTCGGTACGCAATGAAACTCCCATATATAGCCCTGTGGAATTAGACATCATCAGGAATGGCTCCGACCGCGATATGTATCCCGACGTCAGCTGGCAGGATGAAATCTTGCGGCGAAATTCTTGGAAACAGAACTATTATGTCAGCGCGAACGGAGGAGCGCAAGCAGCGAAATATTTTGTCAGCTTAGGCGGAAGCAAGGAAGACGCCGCTTATAATTATGACAAAAACAGCGTATATGCCTCTAACGTAGGTTACAGTACCTACAATTACCGTCTTAACCTCGACCTGGAACTGTCGCCTTCCACCACGCTTTATTTTGGTTCGGACGGATTCTTAGAGGTTACAAACAATCCCGGCGTCGCCAATACCGACTATATATGGCAGGCGCAAGCGCAACTCAATCCGCTATTACTGCCAACCAGGTATTCCAACGGGCAGTTCCCTGCAGTGGGTCAAGGAAACCAAACATCGCCTACCGTATTAATCAATCAGATGGGCAGGCGATCGGATCAAACCTATAAGGGAAAAGCCACTTTAGCGCTGGAACAGGATTTTTCAAGCCTGCTTAAAGGATTGAAATTCAGAATACAAGGATCTTATGACATCAACAGTATGTTTTCAGAGCAACGACTTTTACAGCCACCCCTTTATCAAGCTGTCGACCGTGACAACAACGGCGCCTTAGTCACGATTCTCAGGGTGCCGGAAGTGAACATCATGTATGGTCGGAGTACTGATCAGTACCGCAAGTATTATTTAGAAAGTACGCTGACCTGGGAAAAAGTGTTAGCGAAAGCCCACCGCGTAGGCGGTCTGTTACACGGGTACATCAGCGACGAGAAAAAGGCAAGCGATGGATATTCCAATCTAAGCGCTATTCCCAAAAGATATCAGAATCTATCAGGGAGGGTAAACTACGGTTTTAAAGATACTTATTTGATTGACTTCAACTTTGGCATCACCGGATCGGAAAATTTCCAGCCGGGACGTCAATATGGTTTTTTCCCTTCGTTAGCCCTGGGTTGGGTGTTGTCGAGTTATGACTTTGTGAAGGAAAAAATGTCGTGGGTGAATCTTTTTAAAATCAGGGGTTCGTATGGAACAGTAGGTAATGACCGCATATCCGATCGCCGCTTTCCATATTTGACCACCATGTCTACCTATTACACTAATCCATGGGGATCATCCTCATCGGTGTTTGCCGTTTCGGAATCCTCTATCGGCGCCGATAACCTTAAATGGGAAAGAGCTACTAAATCGGACTTAGGTATTGAAGGCGGTTTTCTGAAAAATAAGCTATCGTTCGTCGTGGATATTTTCAACGATTTGCGCGACGGTATTTTCATGCCGCGCGTGCAGGTGCCTCAATATGCAGGCTTAGTGACGATGCCCTATGGCAATGTAGGTAAAATGAGAAGTTACGGTTCGGACGGAAATATCAGTTACCAACATGACATCAATACCAACATGAGTTTCACAATCAGGGGAAATTATACTTTTACTAAAAATAATGTGATCGATTGGGAAGAAGCCAATCCAAAATATCCTTATCAGGAGTTGGGCGGTTATCCCTTGAACGCCGTTAGGGGATATCAGTCGTTAGGACTTTTTAAGGATCAGAACGATATTGATACCAGCCCGATACAGACATTTGGAGCGGTGATGCCCGGCGACATCAAGTACCGCGACGTCAATGGCGACGGAAAGATCGACCAGGACGACATGGTTCCGCTGGGATTCACTCCATTGCCCAATCTGATGTATGGCTTCGGCGGTGAATTCAGGTACAAGCAATTTACCTTGGGCGTTATGTTCAAAGGCACGGGTAATACCGACGTTTTTCAGGTAGGATATACCGATCCCTCCGACTATGATCCGCGGGTGTATAATAATGGAAACGGTTATCTGCCTTTTAACAACGGACTGTATGGTAATATACTGACGTTAGCAAACGATCCGAAAAACCGGTGGATTCCGATGGATTATGCCATAGCTCACGGCATCGACCCGTCGTTGGCGGAAAATCCAAACGCGCGCTTCCCGCGTCTGTATTATGGACGGAACGACAACAATACCCAATTATCCGATTTTTACAAGAATAATTCCCGTTACCTCCGACTGTCGGAAGTAACCCTCAATTATAATCTGAAAGGTAAAATCTTGCGAAAAATCAATGTTGCGTCCATTGATATCCAATTCATAGGGCAAAATCTGTATGTGTGGGATAAAATAAAAATATTTGATCCTGAACAAGCTAAGTTTAACGGAAATGTATATCCGATTCCGGCTACCTACTCTCTGCAATTGTATATTAACATGTAGTGTAATCATTTAATTATAAGAAGAAAATGAAAAAAATAATTTATATTTTTGTATTTCTGCCGATCCTGTTCGGTTCGTGCCATTATTTAAGTATCGATAATTATTTCAGCGACGAGTTGAAAATGGATTCTACATTTGCAGAACAGCGTTATGTAGAAGCATATCTGTGGGCTATACCCGACTGGTTTACCGACGAGGGTTCGCTGCTGCAAAACCCCAGTACGCCCGGACCCTTAGCGACCGATGAGGCGTTCACCGCCATGGGAACGCAATATGGCTACCAAGGTATGGCTTTCGTGTTGAACGAGTTATCGGCATCCAATATGGGGTCGCTCAATGTTTGGGCTCCGATGTACATAGTCATTCGTAAGTGCAATACCCTGCTTAGTCGTATTGATGAAGCGCGGGATCTGAAAACCGTCGACAAGTTTAAAATTATCGGTAACGCCAGGTTTATGCGTGCTTACGCCTACTATACAATATTGTTGAATCAGGGACCTCCGATTCTGATAGGCGATGAAGTGATAGAAAATAATGAGCAATTAACGTTTTATGATCGGGGACGCTGCACCTACGACGAGGCAGTGGAATATATTTGTTCCGAATTGGAAGAGGCAGCTAAGTATCTTGATATTTCCGTTCCTATTATGTATTTCGGACGGCCAACTAAAGGCGCCGCTTACGGGCTGATAGCACGGTTGCGCCTGTATCATGCCAGTCCGTTGTTCAATGGCGGGGCGGCTGCGCGGTCGGTCTTCGGCACATGGAAGCGCAAATCCGATGGCGTGCAGTATGTATCGCAGACGTATGACGAACGTCGTTGGGCGCTGGCAGCAGCCGCCGCTAAAAGGATCATCGACATGGGCACCTATAAATTGCATACGGTACAGGCATATTCAGGCACTAAACCGATGCCAACCAATGTGACGACCGATCCCGACTTTTATAAACCATGGCCGGAAGGCGCAGAAGGAATTGACCACTTTAAGTCCTATTCCGATATGTTCACGGGCGAATCGGTAGGACCCACCAATCCGGAATATGTATGGGGGAGATATAGCCAGACACTCACCAACAATACCCAGATGGCTTTCCCCAATACGAACGGGGGATGGAATGGAATGTCGGTTACCCAGAAAGTGGTAGACGCTTTCAGAATGTATGACGGACGCAACATCAAAAATTCCAGTGCGGAATATCCATATTCAGAGACGGGATTTTCGTCGCAGGCAGAAAATTTCTCAGATTACCAGCTCAACGCCAATGTCTTCAACATGTATATCAACCGCGAGATGCGGTTCTACGCCTGCATAGGATATACCAATTGTTACTGGCCGCTTGGTTCTACAACCTCTACGGTGACGCATGACATATCATATCTTTATGACGGTAATAACGGAAAAAACACCTCTTCCGACCCGCTTAATTATCCGCCTACCGGATATGTCATCAAAAAGTTCATCCATCCCCAGGATGCATGGAACGGCGACAACAACCGGCGTATGATAAAGGCATTCGGGATAATCCGCTATGCTGATATTCTACTGATGTATGCTGAAGCGCTCAACAACCTCACCCAAAGTTATACCATTGAAACAGACGGCGTATCGCAGAGTTTTTCCCGCGATCTCGAAGCCATCCGATTGGCATTTAATCAAATACGCCATCGTGCAGGACTTCCGGGAATGACTCAAGAAGAAGCAGCCGACCCCGCTACTGTGCAGCAACTGATTGAACAGGAGCGCATGGTGGAATTTCTTTTTGAAAACTCCCGTTATTTCGACGTTCGCCGCTGGGGTAAATACGAAGAATCCGAAAGCGTAACCATCACAGGCATGAACATTGAAGGCAACGCCGACAGTTATTACCGTCGCGTGGTGCCCAATATATACCGTATCGGCGCCCGAATCGTCAATAAGAAGTTGCACCTTGTGCCACTTCCTTTGGACGAAGTACGGCGGCTTCCTCTGTTAGATCAGAATCCCGGCTGGGAAGAATGAATTAATTAAGAATTAAAAATTGAAAATTGAAAATTGAAAATTAGAAGAATATGAATAAGTACATAAAAATATTTTTAATAATCATTCTTTTTTGCGGGTTGTTTTCCTGCAATAATGAAGAAGTGTTTCAAAAGGAACAATACAAAAATGTTTTCGCTTTAGTAAGCGGAACCGACAATGTATCCGACTGGGTTCATGATTTACGAAAGCCCGAATCGGAAGGATATGTTTCGGCTTCTCTCGGCGGAACCAACCCGTCGAAGAAAGATATTCAGATTACGCTGGTGCAAGACAACAAATTGATAGACAACTACAATAACGTTATTTTCGATGTGAACACATCGAAATATATCCGGCCTTTAGAAGGCAGTAAATATACCATCGACAGCTATGTTTTTACCATTCCAGCCGGAGAGGTAAAAGCGTCAATACCCGTTAAAATAAGACCGGCCGGTTTATCGCCTGACTCTTCTTATTTTATCGCACTGAAAGTGGATACGTACTCTGCTTATGAAGTGAATCCCGATAAGGATTATGTATTGTACCGCGTACAAATCAAAAATTGGTGGAGCATTACCGGTGGCACAAGCTACAACCAACGTGGTAACATATTGGCGTCCGGTTCAACCGGTAACCCTGTACAAGTCTTCGGTACCAAGCTGTTGTTTCCGCTCACGGCGACGAAAGTCCGCTTACTTGCCGGCACTGAAATCAATGATACTTTCGATGAGTATATCTATAACCGGTATTCGATTGTGATGAATATAGGCGACGATAATAAAATAAATATCGAACCATACAAAAATCTCGAAGTAATGCAAATAGATGGCGATCCCGATTATCCGAACATAGTTGTATTGGAAAATGATGGTTTCAACACTTATAAGACGTTTTTGCTGTGTTATTCCTATAAGGCTTCCGATGACGTTACCTACGTCATAAAGGAGGAATTACGCCTTGAATACAAGGAAGATCCCCAAGATCCCCGTTTTTTAACCGATTAAATTTTAAAAAATGAAAAATCAAATGAAAATCAACTCTATCATCGTCGGCTTATGCCTTCTGACGCTCGGCAGTCTCGCAGGATGTGATAATTACGAACGTAAAGGCATTGTAACTTCCGAAATTACAGTTAATGAACATTCATTGCATTTATTTGTCGGCGAAACAATAGAACTGAAAGCCAGTCCTAGCGGACTTACTTTCAATTGGACGAGCGAGGATACAGAAGTGGCCACCGTTGACAATAAAGGTTTAGTAACGGCAGTTGGTAGTGGAAACACATTCATCGTCGCCGAGTCGGGAGGTATGTCTTGCAGGCTGCCAATCAGCGCGATTGTCCACATACCCATGACAGATTTCAGTTTAGGAACCGATAGCATCCTCCTGTTTACCAAAGAGAGAAATCAGTTTATTCCTACGCTTATACCGTCCGACGCCAATGATGCATCGTATCCCTTTTGGCGTTCATATAACAGCGATATTGCCAACGTCGATTATAAAGGCGAAATAACGGCTATTAGCGTGGGAAGTACGGATGTAGAATGTAAAATCAATAATACGGCGAAAACGATTCACGTTGACGTTTTAGACAGTTATCCCATGTTTAACGGTCCGCATAAACTCACGGCAAGCGTTCCCTGTTTGATTCAATTTATAGATTTTGATTTCGGCGGAGAAGGCGTTGCCTATCATGACAATGATCCGGGAAATAGCGGCGGTAATAATTACCGAGCCGACAACGGCGATCCGCTGGGCGGAGGAGTTGACATTGGCGGCGACCTGTCAGTTGGATGGACAAGCTCCGGCGAATGGCTTAAATATACAATAGTAGTCTATGATGCAGGCGACTATTATTTATCATTAGATGTTGCAGGCGATGGCACAAGCAATATCCATTTCGAAGTAGATGGCGTGAATACAACCGGTACTATCTTCGTTGCGTGGACAGGCGGATGGAGTAGCTGGGTCTGGCAAGATGTTGAAAATCCTATTTCGTTTACAGCAGGCATACATACGCTTTTATTCTACTTAGAAGACGCTGGAACAAATTTCAGAACAATGAAGTTCACATATAAGGAATAGAATAAGTTTCGTAAAAAGAATAAACTGTCTTCAAAAGTCTGTCATCCCGCGTCAAGCGCGGGATGACAGACTTTTGAAGACAGTTTATTCTTTTTATCCAACAAAGTTATATATATCCTTCACATCAGAAAAATAAATTTTTAAATAATAATTAATTCTGTGAGATGAAAAATGAGTCAATGAATTTCAAACTTTATTGGTCTCTTCGCGCCCAACCCATCGTTGCCTGTTTTCTCTTATCAGGTTTTGTCATCTGCTGGTATTTACTTTTGAATCCATATTTGAGTTTTACCTACAGAGAACAAAGTCAGATGTTTTTATTTTCACAGGACTATTTTCTGAATTATCTGAATTTACCCGGTGGGTTAACATCGTATGCAAGCTCTTTTCTCATCCAGTTTTTCTACTATCGCTTGTTGGGAGCAATGGTTTATTTGGGCATCTTTCTGTGGATTTATGCGACATTCAAAAGGGTATTGCGAAAATTGTCCCTGGTCGATAATTCTTTTTTTATTGCATTTATTCCCGGTCTGTTATTTCTTCCTGCAAGCAGTTATTTACTGTTTGATATTGCTGATGAGATAGCCGTTATTATTGTGCTATATGGATTTATCAGTTTATCGAAACTTGTGCAAAATCGGTTTTATTATGTTCTTATTCCGCTGTGTATAACCATTCTGTATGTACTGGCCGGTGGAAATGTTTTGCTTAGTCTAACGTTATTATTGATCTCCCCCTTGCCCTCTTTCCAAAGGAAGTTAAGAAATGAAATAAAATTGATTGCCGTTTTTTCTTTGTTCATCCCTTTGATACTCTGGCATTTCTTTTATCTTCACTCTTTCATGGATACTTGCTATACGCTGACGCCTTTTCGCTATCCCGATGTGCAATTCTATGATTTTCGGGTTTTTGGATGCTTATCTGTTGTCGCTATACCTGTCATCGGAATGTTGTTTAAAAATATCAGAACAGGGAAAAAGTGGATATTCATTGGTAACATCCTACTGGCAGTTGCTATTTTAATTGTTATTGTGAGAGAGTATCGTCCTGATTTTGATAATATCATCAAGATGGGACTTGATGCCGAAAACCATCGATGGGAAGACATTATCGCTACAAGTAAAAAGACATCCGTCAGTCCGCTCAATTGCTTCTATACCAATTTAGCTTTACAGAAAACAGGACAGATGGCAGAAAAAATGTTCAACTACGAACAAATCGGAACATCCGGTCTGTTTCTTGATTTGGAAGACCATCTTTCCTGTCAAGCAAAAAGCGAATGGTTTTATCAAATGGGACTGATCAATGCAGCGCAACATTTTTCTTTTGAATCGCTGGTCGGCTATTCACACATTAAAGAGCCAAATATACGAAACATGAAGAGATTATTAGATTATGCCGTTATTCGACAAGACAGCTGTTTATCGGCAAAATATGAAAAAATATTGAATAAAACATTGTTTTACAACAAAGAACAGAGAATCTATCCATGCTATCCAATCCCGATCCGAATGAAAGATATTTTCATTCGCGACATGCCTGTATTATTGGAATCTATCATGGAAGACAATAGCGACAATCAGGCGATTTTTGAATACCTGATGGCTTATTACCTGCTGGAGCGCAATTACGATCAGGCAAAAAAATGTTATGACCGCTATTATTCCAATTTTCATTATTCTCATATCCCCGTTCATTACGCCGAATTTCTGACATTATACAAGCGCATCAAAAACGTCGACGACAGTTTTTACGAACAGTACCCTGTTTCGAAAGAAATACGTGAACGATTCGACATGATAGATATATTGTTATCAACACAAATGACTAAACAAATACAAAAAGCGCTGGAAGATGGTTTTAAGAACACTTACTGGTTTTATGTCAAGTTTCCATTAATTAATGTTCAAGCGGCTAATAAAGATGAAAAGAATATTTATTGAAATATGGATAGTGATAGGATTCATGATTTCGTCCTGCAACCGGGTGCAAACGTATCGCATTCTTGATGAGATACCGGATACGTTTCCTGATTACTCGGATGTTGTTATTCCTTCCAATATCGCGCCTTTGAATTTTTATATTCGGGGAGATAATTGCAGGTATATGGTTCGATTGATTGCCGAAACCGATTCTTTTGACGTATATTGCAACCATCATATCAACATTCCGCCGAAAAAATGGAAGAAATTATTGACCGGGAATACCGGAAAGAAATTGACCATGCGTCTTTTTGCCGATAAAAAAACTGCCGGTTGGGTAAAATATCGCGATATGACGCTGAATATTGCCGCCGAGAGAATCGACCCGTATATTGCATACCGCTTGATTGCCCCGGGCTACGAGTATTGGGATAAAATGGGTATCTACCAGCGGAATCTGGAATCTTTTGACGAAACGCCCATACTAATAAATACTTTATCAGATGAAAGCTGTATGAATTGTCACTCTTTTTGCAAAAACGACCCTGAAAAAATGCTTTTCCATGTAAGGGCTATTCATGCAGGAACCATACTGGTTAAGAACAAGATGGTCGTCAAATTAAATACCAAAACCCCGGATAACATTTCAGCAGCCGTTTATCCCCGTTGGCATCCCGATGGAAGGTATATCGCTTTTTCAACCAATCAGACATCGCAAGCATTTCATAGCGTCCACAACAATTTGGTGGAAGTTTACGACAGCGCCTCCGATCTCATCATCCTTGACACAGAAACGCAAACTGTTAGCTCTCATCCATTGATTCATTCTTCCGAAAGATTTGAAACTTATCCCGAATGGTCGCCCGATGGAAAATCGTTGTACTTTTGTAGCGCCAAGGCTATGAAAATGCCTGAAAGTTACGATTCTTTACGATATGATCTCTTTCGTATTGATTTCGATCCGAAAACAGGAATGTTTGGAAATAAGATTGATACGATATGGCAACCGTCTTCTTTTCGTAAGAGTGCCGCTTTTCCGCGTATTTCACCTGATGGAAAATATATGGTCGTTTGTTTATCCGATTACGGAACTTTTCCTATATGGCATCATGAAAACGATTTGTATCTTCTTAATTTGCAAACCGGAAAATTCGCAGCAATATCAGAGTTAAACAGCGCCGAAAGCGACAGTTACCATTCATGGTCGTCCAACGGCAGGTGGCTTGTTTTCAGCAGTCGCCGGTTAGATGGATTATATACGCGCCCGTTTATTGCCTATTTCGACACTGAAGGGCAATTCCACAAACCTTTTTTACTTCCCCAAAGAGACCCTGAATTGTACGATAAATCCTTGAAGTCATTTAACGTTCCTGAATTTATATCAGGCAAGATACAGATTACCTCTCGACAATTTGAACGTACCGTTAAAATTGACGCACTTATTAACGTAAAGTGATAATCACTTCTTCCAATAACTTTTAAAATAGCCGATTTCTTGATTAATATTCTAATACGTGCGGAAGTATTTTTTGCTTCTTCAACCCATTTTCGTAGTTACAATGATAATTTTTCACTTTTTTTGTGTTTATTTTAAAAAAATATCCGTATTTTTGCTCTTATCTAAGAATAATACTCTGGAGAAAAATGCGAGAAATTATCGAATGGCTCAATAACCACATGCTTACTTGTCCAAGTAAACACTTTTTTCATGTCGATTGCCCAGGATGTGGACTGCAACGAAGTATTATTGAATTATTAGAAGGAAATTTCGCAGAAAGTTTTCGTTTGTATCCGGCAACAATTCCTCTTCTTTTTTGTCTGATTTTTACAGCTTTGCATTTGTTATTAAAATTTAAGCGCGGAGCTTCGATCATCAAAGGCAGTTATATTTTTACTGCGGTAGTTATTTTTGTTTCTTACATTTATAAAATATTCACTCATCAATTAATTTAATATGGAAAATACTTATGATTTTAACGGACCAAAGATTGATCTTCCTAATGCCTCTGTAGTGTTGGTTTTAGGCATAATTTCAATTTTTGGTTGTTGCTGTTTGGGAATTGTAGGAATTGCCTGTGCGATCATTGCGTTGATACTGGCAAAATCTGCGACGGATCTTTATATTTCCGACCCCGAAAAATATACGGAAAATTCATATAAAAATATGAATACCGGAAAAATCTGCGCCTGGATAGGATTAGTTCTATCCACAATTCATATAGTCCGTTTAATCTGGCTATTAGCAACCATTGGTTTTGCAAATCTTACCAATGTTTCTACAATTTTTGATCGTTTTGGTATTCCGATACCTCACTAATTGTATCTATTACTGATTATTTATAAAAGTAATATTTTTAGGAATTTTGTAAAATGTTAAGGGGAAAAGATAATAATAGAGACTGGTTCAAAAGCCTTTTTATGATTGCGTCATTGCGGGTTTAACGCAGAATGACAGGTTTTTGAAGCAGTCTCTAACAGGTTATTTCATTTATTTCCGCTGAACTCTTTTGTATCCATAGACAGCTAAGTCTCCCAATTCTTCTTCAATGCGAAGCAACTGGTTGTATTTAGCCATACGATCGGAGCGGCTCAACGAACCTGTTTTGATTTGTCCGGCATTGGTTGCCACAGCAATATCGGCAATCGTTGCATCTTCGGTTTCGCCGGAGCGGTGTGAAGTAACTGTGGTATATCCAGCTCGATGCGCCATTTCGATAGCGTCTAAAGTTTCGCTCAGCGAACCGATTTGGTTTACTTTAATCAAAATCGAGTTAGCGCAGCCCATTTCAATTCCTTTTTTCAGGAAATCAACATTGGTAACAAACACATCGTCGCCGACCAATTGGCATTTGCCGCCGATTTTGTCGGTTATCAATTTCCATCCGTCCCAGTCGTTTTCGCTCATTCCGTCTTCAACAGAGTCGATCGGATATTTCGAAATCAATTCGGCTATATAATCGGCTTGTTGAGCTGAAGTTCTTTTTGCTCCCGTAGCGCCTTCAAATTTCGTATAGTTATAAATACCGTCTTCATAAAATTCGGAAGCGGCGCAGTCCAACGCGATGGTGACATCTTTTCCCGGTACATATCCCGCATTTTTGATTGCCTGAAGAACCGATTCCAAAGCGTCTTCCGTTCCTTTCAAGGTAGGAGCGAATCCGCCTTCGTCGCCAACAGCCGTACTCAACCCTCTATCGTGCAATACTTTTTTCAAAGCGTGAAATACTTCGGCGCCCATGCGCAATCCTTCCCTGAAACAGGATGCGCCTACCGGACGAATCATAAATTCTTGAAAAGCAATCGGAGCATCGGAATGGGAACCTCCGTTGATAATGTTCATCATCGGAACCGGCAAGGTATAGGTATTTGTTCCGCCAATGTACCGGTACAAAGGAATATCCAAATAAGCTGCTGCAGCTTTGGCAACAGCCAATGAAACTCCCAAAATAGCGTTAGCGCCTAAATTCGATTTGGTTTTTGTTCCATCCAGCGCAATCATTTTCCTGTCGATGGCGCGTTGTTCCAACGCACTCATTCCTAACAATGCGGGAGCAATAACATTATTGATATTTTCAACGGCTTTCAAAACGCCTTTGCCGCCGTAACGTTTCTTGTCTCCGTCGCGTAATTCCAGCGCTTCATTTTCGCCTGTCGAAGCGCCTGACGGAACGGCTGCACGACCCATAATACCTGATGCTAAAAGAACATCTACTTCTACTGTAGGATTACCTCTTGAATCTAAAATCTCTCTGCCTGTAATTTTTACAATTTCCATAAATTCATGTATGATTTTTATATGTTAATAATAAAATAATGACCTATCTTCGCACAAAAGTACAAAATAAAAAAGAGTCTGCAAATACTTATATTTTTTTTGTTTGTAATATTAGCGCCATAGAGCCTTTTTTATTAATTTTGCCTTTGAAATCAACAATACCACTTCACTGTAATTTTTATAATGAAAAAAAATAGCGCTTTAATTTTCAGCCTGTTTTTCCTGCTATTAGGATGTGGAAAGAAGCAAGCCTATACGATTACATCTCTCTCCGATTTGAAATATGCCCGTGTTGCCACTTTATTGGGTAGTACGCAAGATTTATATGTAATCGGGCATTCCCCTAAAGCAACCCATTTCCGCTTAGAAACGGAATCAGATATGTTTGTTGCTCTGGATAACGGAAAAGCCGACGCCATTCTGATTGACGATCAATTCTTTAAAATTACAGCAAAATCTTCCGGCAAATATCAGAATCTCAGTACTATTTATACCGCGAATTTAGATATCGGATTCAACCTTTCTCAAACGGAACTTCGAGACAGTTTCAACATCTTTCTTTCTAATATGCAAAACGATGGATGATGTGAAAGACAAACGCATCGGTAGCGACTTTGCCGCCGCTCGCATTGCCACCATGACGGGAAGTACAAGCGAATTTTTTATCCAAAAAGAATATCCGCAAGCCCCATTGTTTCTCTTTGATGATATTAATGACGCCTTTTTAGCATTGCAAACCGGTAAAGCCGACTATCAGCCTGCGGATGTTCCTTCCGTCAAACAGGGGAATCCGCTGAGAGTGGGCATTGCCGCCAATCGAGAACCGATGTGTTTTATATTGAACGGTAAAATAGCCGGGTTGGGCGCCTACTCCAGCGAAATGTTCCGCACTTCCATCCAAAGTGTTGATAAAGGACAAACAGAGGCAGGCACTGCACTGGGATTCACAAAGATACAAACTTTTATCCATGTGGTTTTCCCGCAGGCGCTTAAAAATGTGATTCCGGTTTACAAAGGCGAAGTGATCTCGTTGTTGAAAAATACTTCTATTGTAGGTTATATCGCGGTGGTCGACCTCACCAAAGCTTTCGACCTCATCCGTTCGCGTACTTTTGACGCTTTCTTCCCCTTGATTGTTGTGGCGGTAATCTACTTCCTGCTGGCATGGCTGTTGGGAACAGCGCTTGATAAGTTAAACTTTAATACATCAGT
>Ga0123354_10002460_pt1 | contig 24495 bp, 14 predicted proteins | sample TergutLab28metaG_2_FD_97872 | JGI IMG/M metagenome (GOLD analysis project Ga0123354, IMG submission 97872) | Labiotermes labralis P4 segment gut microbial communities from Petit-Saut dam, French Guiana - Lab288 P4 | ecosystem: Host-associated > Arthropoda: Insects > Digestive system > Gut ... | reverse complement strand
GAACGCCAATGGACTTTACCTCTCCTACGGCAATCGGAGCAAGAATTAACGACACGACATTTATTCAACTAAAATATGCAGGAGGATACGATCACAATTGGGTATTTAACAAACCCGGAGATATCAATAAACTTGGTTGCAGAGTCTTTTGTCCTTCCACGGGGATTGCATTGGAAATATATACGGTAGAACCCGGCATACAATTCTATACCGGTAATTTCTTAGATGGAACAATAACCGGTAAAAAAGGAATCGTATATAACAAAAGGACTGCACTCTGTTTGGAAACACAACATTTTCCCGATTCTCCAAACCAGCCCAATTTCCCAAGTACCGTTTTGAAACCCGGAGAAAAATATACGAGCAATTGTATTTATAAATTTACAATACAGGATAAAAGATAAGCATCATCCAATATTACGTTAATACAATGAAAAACACATTCTTTCTGATATTTATTGCTGTTTTTATTGCAATCAACGAAAAAATAGTAGATCTTTGCATGAAATCGTATCAGAAGGTTTGGGAAAAAAGAACAAGCCCAAGGATTTCTTGCCAGATATAAGGAAACTTATAAAATGCTGATGGGAAAAGATTATTAAGAACTACTCTCGGTAGTAAATTGTATCCACACCCAACACCGGCATTCCGTAGGAATGCTACGATTACTTGTTACCTGTTTACACTACTCAAAACCGCGACCATTCAAGTCAACTGCGCAATCACAACAAACGCTTGAAACGTATTTCCGACCTGCTCGGATTGGAAATACCGTTAAGTTCCTAGTTTTTTTTCAGTACCACCTCTTATGAAGAGGTGGTACTGAAAAAAACACAGAAGGCTTATATTATAGTAACCCATAATTTATTCAACTGCTTATCTGCAATAAGCAAGTTGATTTTTGAATGACATTATGATTAAAACATGTAAAACACTTTTTACTTACCTATTTCGTATAAGCAATTTTATTTATATTAAAAGGTTGCGCCCGACACATATCAGGGATAACAAACTGAAGAAAATGATTACAATTGTACCGGTAGTGTTCTTAATGATGGCATTATTTGCTTCGTGCGGAGGAGGTCTGAGCGGTACATACATACCGAAAAACGAAATGGCACAGCAGCTTTATTTCTCAAAGATGGTGTTTAAAGGTGGCAAAGTGAAATGCTATCTGAGTATAATGGGTATGTCATTGCCCGCTGCCTACGAATACAGGTATAATATGAAGGGTAATATTGTTTCCTTTGAAGCAGGCATACCGGTGTAAGTGCCGGAAGCTTGGAATTTACATTTGACAAGAAAAAACAAGAACTTTCACTTATGAAAGGAACATTTGGCGGAGACGGAGCTGTGTGGGGGAAAGAAGGAACTTTTGACCCTGACGCCTTCGCCCGGGAACCTCAAAAACAGGAAGAAACTTCTACACAAGAGCCACCTGCTAAAAACAGACAACAGCCAGTTACTGGTAAAACAGCAACGACAAAACCTTTGCAGTGATTATTGCTAACGAAAACTATCGACGCGAAGCGCAGGTTATTTTTGCCAAAAACGATGGCGAAACATTCGGAAAATATTGCATCCAAACTTTGGGCTTGCCCGAAAAAAATGTACATATTGTTATTGATGCCACATTAAATGATATTCGCGCAGAAGTCAACTGGATAAGCAATGTTGCCGATATATTCAAGGGCGAGGCAAATATCATTTTCTACTATGCCGGACACGGCATTCCCGACGGAAGTTCGGGAAATTCCTATTTGTTGCCCATTGACGGCTACGATTCCGATGTTACAACCGGCTACAACTTGAACAACTTATATTCAAAATTGGGAGCGTTGCCGGCAAAAAACATCACTGTTTTCATAGATGCTTGCTTTAGTGGCGCTCAACGTAGCGGAGGGATGCTTGCTTCGGCGCGAAGCGTTGCCATCAAGGCTTCGGCGGGAAAGCCGGTTGGCAATATGGTTGTGTTCTCAGCCGCACAGGGCGATGAGACCGCTTTTCCTTATCTCGAAAAGGGGCATGGTATGTTTACTTATTTTCTGTTGAAAAAATTGCAGGAAAGCAAAGGCGAAGCTACGCTTAGCGAACTGGGCGACTATATTATCACCAACGTGCGGCAACAATCTATTATCGTAAACAGTAAAAATCAAACACCAACGGTAGCAGCATCGGCAAGTATCGGCGATAAGTGGCAGGGACTGAAGTTAAAATAAAAAACAGGTCAATTATAAAAACATATCTGCATTATATCTGAAAGCTGATATTTGCCGGGATGATTTGATGATGGAAATCGAAAAGGAAGTGGCAGGTTATTAATTTCCGATAAACAAAATTAATTTTGGGATTACTGCCACTTTTGCTAAAAAAGATTTTGGGATTACAACCAAAAACGCTATTTTTGCAGCCGTAAATCAATAATAAATCGCTATGAGTGATATTATTTTCAGAAGAAAACTGTACGTACAAATGCTACAGTGGAAGCAGGAATCCTGTGGCAAAACTGCACTACTGATTAAGGGAGCCAGACGCGTCGGAAAATCCACGCTTGCCGAGGAGTTTGCCCGGCGCGAATATAAGTCATACTTAAAAATTGACTTTTCCAATGTGTCAGCCGACATAAGCAAGTTGTTCGACGATATTTCCGATTTAGATTTCTTTTTCTTCCGACTTCAAGCATTCTGCAATATTGCGTTGGAAGTACGACAGTCGGTAATCATTTTTGACGAAGTACAACTTCAACCCAAAGCGCGACAAGCAATTAAACACCTTGTAAAAGACGGGCGTTACGATTACATAGAGACCGGTTCGTTGCTGTCTGTCAAGCGAAATGTGAGCAATATTGTTATCCCGAGCGAGGAAACCCGCGTCAATCTCTACCCGATGGATTATGAGGAATTTCGTTGGGCGTTGGGAGATGAGGTTACGCTCAATCTGTTGCGTGGCGCATTTGAAAAGAAACAGTCGTTGACAGACGCTCTCAATCGTAAGTTGATGCGCGATTTTCGTTTGTATATGCTTATTGGTGGTATGCCTCAAGCCGTTGTTGAATACTTGGATACTAATAATTTGAGTAAAGTTGATGCTGTAAAAAGAAATATTCTCGAATTATACGACTACGATTTTCATAAAATAGACCCGCGCGGCAGAGCGTCTCTGATGTTCAATGCCATTCCGGCAGAGCTGAACCGCCACGCTTCCCGATACGCCGTTAGCAAGGCGGTTGAAGGCGCACGATTGGAGCGAATGTACGAAACAATTGGCGATATGATTGATTCGATGACCGTGAATGTGGCTTATCACGCCAACGACCCTGCTGTCGGAATGGCGCTACACAAAGACATCAGTCGATATAAAATGTATATCGGCGACACAGGTTTATTTATTACTTTGGCATTTCTCGATAAAGCATATTCCGAAAATACGCTCCACACCAAACTGTTGAACGACAAGCTGAGCGCTGATTTAGGTTACGTCTATGAAAATATGATTGCACAAATGCTGCGGACAGCGGGCAATGAACTTTTTTATTATACCTTTCCAAAGAGCAACAGCAACCATAATTACGAAATCGACTTTCTTCTTTCGCGAGGAGAAAAGATATGTCCTGTCGAAGTCAAATCGTCGGGATATAAAACACATGCCTCACTTGATGCTTTCAGTCAAAAATTTTCGTCCCGTATTCAATATAAATATCTGCTCTATACGAAAGATTTGCGAAAAGACGGCGATATCCTCTGTTTGCCTGTATATATGGCAGGATTAGTATGAAAAGATTTGAAAAAAGCAACGTAAAAATCGGGATCACACGGAGGCAGAATAAACGGTTTGGAAGCCCCACGTTCGCCGTAGTGTGTTAGAGGAAAGATTATAAGAACTAAATTTCAAAAGAATACTAATTGGAATTTGCATCGTTTCAGTAAAAACGCCTTTGGGTTCAAAAAGCCGGAAAATAATCTTAAATTAAAATAAAAGATGTGAATAATCCGGTAACAGATGAACACGAAGCATTGGAAATTTTGATAAATGATGACGGAAGAATTGGAATAGGTACAGACAAAGCCCTGAAGGGCGTAATCAACAATATGAATTGTAAAAAATAAAAAAGACATGAAACAGAAATTATTAATTTCTTTAGCCGGTGCACTTATTTTATCTGCCTGCACGGCAAGTAATAAGCAAAATATCATTCAAAACGATTTACGTGCGCCGGCCTATCCTCTGGTAACGATAGACCCCTATACCAGCGCCTGGTCGTTCAGCGATAATTTATACGACGGAACAGTCAAACACTGGACAGGAAAAGATTTTCCTCTCCTGGGAGTTATTAAAATAGATGGCGAATCGTATCGCTTCATGGGGAAAGAAACTCCCGAAATGGAAGTGGTCTTTCCTGTTTCGGAGCAAGAAGCATGGGAAGCAAAATATACAACCAAAAAACCTGCTGAAAGCTGGACAAACGAAAAATTTGATGATTCGAACTGGTCTACAGGAAAAGGCGCTTTCGGAACCATTGCAAAATTTACAGAATCAACGGCTAAAACCGAATGGGATACCGAATATATATGGGTGCGCCGCAATGCTGATTTATCAACGGATTTAACAGGTAAAGACCTGTATTTGATATACACCAATGATGATGATGCTACCTTTTATTTCAATGGAGTAAAAGTTTTCGACGCTAAGTGTTGCAACAAAAATGCCATTGTCAAACTACCGAAAGAGGCAATAGCAGCATTACATCCTGGCAAAAATATGTTGGCGGCTTATGGTCACAACACAGTTGCCAATGGTTTACTCGACTTCGGCGTTTTAGTAGAAAATTCCAATACTCCTTTTTTTGAAAAAACAGCCCTGCAAAAATCGGTCGACGTACAAGCTACACAAACCCATTATTCCTTTACTTGCGGCCCCGTAGACCTCAACCTGACATTCACAGCTCCTTTGTTTATGGATAATTTGGATTTACTTTCCCGGCCTGTTAATTACATTTCGTATGAAGTAACTTCCAATGATAACAAAAGACATCTGGTAGAATTGTATTTCGAAGCCTCGCCCCATTGGGCGTTAAATACGCCTTTTCAAAAAGCTTCGGCTGAAAGTTTGGAAAAAAACGGTCTTATTTACTTAAAAACAGGAAGTGTAGAGCAACCCATATTGCAAAAAAAGGGGGATGATGTGAGAATCGATTGGGGCTATTTCTACATGGTTTCCGAAAAAGAAAATACTTCTCCTAAGATTGAAAATAAAAAACTGTCGTTGACCAAACAATTGGGTAACACAAAAAAAGCTTCCGGCAAAATCATGGTGGGCTATGATGATATTTATTCTATTCAGTATTTTGGCGACAATCTAAGACCATATTGGAATAGAAAAGGCGATAAAAATATTTTCGAAATGTTCGAAGCTGCGAACAAAGAATATGAATCATTAAAAACTAAATGTGATAAATTTGACAGGGAATTAATGTCTAAGGCTACCCAAACAGGCGGTAAAGACTATGCCGAACTTTGTGCGTTGGCTTACCGGCAAGCTGTTGCAGCTCATAAGCTGGTGGAAGCGCCTAACGGTGACCTGTTGTGGTTGTCGAAAGAAAATTTCAGCAATGGTTCCATCGGAACAGTAGACATTAGCTATCCTTCTTCGCCAATATTTCTATTGTATAACCCGGAATTGGCTAAAGGTTTGCTCAATCATATTTTCTATTTCAGTGAAAGCGGAAAGTGGAATAAACCCTTTGCTGCCCACGACGTAGGTACTTACCCCTTAGCCAATGGACAAACTTATGGAGGCGATATGCCGGTGGAAGAATCCGGAAATATGCTAATTCTGACGGCTGCTATTGCCACTGTAGAAGGAAATGCCGACTTTGCAAAAAAGCATTGGGATATGCTAACCGTATGGACTAATTATTTAGTAGAAAACGGATTAAACCCTGAAAACCAACTTTGCACCGACGATTTCGCAGGACATTTTGCTCACAATACCAACTTATCAATCAAAGCCATTTTGGGAATAGCTTCCTACGGATATTTGGCCGGCATATTAGGCAAAGAAGATGTCGCCGAAAAATACACCCAAAAAGCTAAGGATATGGCTCAGGAATGGATAAAAATGGCTGACGACGGCGACCATTATCGCCTGACATTCGACAAACCGGATACATGGAGTCAAAAATATAATCTGGTATGGAACAAGTTATTGAAGTTAAATATTTTCCCTGATGAAGCCGCTCAAAAAGAAATTGCTTATTATCTGACCAAACAAAACAAATATGGCTTACCTTTGGACAATAGAAAAACGTACACAAAGGCCGATTGGATTGTTTGGACTGCAACTATGGCCGACGATAAGGAAACATTCCAGACATTTATAGCCCCATTGCACAAATTTATGAACGAAACAACCGTCAGAGTTCCTATGAGCGATTGGTATTGGACAGACAAACCGGAACAGGTTGGATTCCAGGCTCGCTCGGTAGTTGGCGGATATTTTATCAAAATGTTAGAAGATAAACTAAATAAATAAAGTTAAAGCTAAAAACTCACTGTCATGAAAAAAATGGGCATTTTATTCTCTTTCATATTCCTGGCGTTCTTCTGCCATGCACAGGATGCATCCGGTATAATCACTTCCGTCAAACAAGAAAATGGAAAAGTTATTTTCCGCGACACCGTATCTTCCGAACTAAATAAAGAAGAAATCCGGTCGCACCTGATAAACTGGCTGGATACCAAACTACTCCCCTATTCCAAAATCATAACTTCAAATGATACGGTACAGGGAATTATCTCCTGCCAAATTATGGATTTTCTTGAAATAGAAAAAAAAGCTTTGTCCATTTTTACCATGTATCTTCGTTACCAATTGATATTACAATTATTTGATAATCAATATATCATTACCATCCGGAACATTAAATTCATCGATCCGGCTGACTATACAGCGATCCCCGCAGAATTAGTGATGCTGAAAAAGAAATACAGTGTTCTTTCTGTGAAAAACGCTTCCGAAAAACTAACCGATGCCACCATCCAACGATTCAATGAAGTGTTTGGAACGGCGAGGGAAGCAGTAACATCTAATTCTTCTTCGACCACAGTCAAAGACTTGCGGGTTGAATACATGAAAAATCCTGTAGGCATTGATGTAACACAACCTTGCTTTAGTTGGAAGTTAGCATCCGGTGCACGGGGAATTTCTCAAAAAGCATATAGAATTATCGTATCATCCGACCCTGCTTTCCAACACATTGTTTGGGATTCAAAGGAAACGCCATCGAATCAGTCGGTACGCATACTGTATGATGGAACTTCACTTTCTCCTGCCACTCGCTATTACTGGAAAGTGCATGTTTGGAATCAATCTTCAAAAGAAATTGTTTCGGAGGAAAATACTTTTTTTGAAACCGGTCTATTGGATTCGGGATGGAGTGAGGCTCAATGGATAAAAAGTAAGGAGGAAGGCATCCCGATGTTCCGGACAGAATTCAGTTTGAATAAACCTGTTCGCTCTGCCAGAATTTATACTTCCGGCTTAGGCATTTACGACCTGTTTATCAATGGAGAACGAGTTGGAACTCCCGACGAAAATGGGAAATGGGTATACGATGAATTTAAACCGGGTTGGACGGATTACACCCAAACGGTTTTTTATTCGACCTACGATGTGAAAGACTTATTGAATCAAGGTCTTAACGCCGTTGGAGCTTACGTTTCTTCGGGATGGTGGAAGGGAGCTGTTTCACACGGCAAATACGGAAATCCTGATTTAGGCTTTATAGGTAAATTAGTCGTTGAATATGAAGATGGAACGACAAATATCATTGTTACTCAACCTGATACTTGGAAATGCAGTACAGATGGCCCCATACTTATGGGTGATATATATAACGGTGAAACTTACGATGCCCGCAAGGAAAATGCCTGGACAAGTCCCGGATTTGATGATTCGAAATGGCAGTCTTGCGAATTGAATACCGATTTCAAAGGAAAAATCAAATCGTTTATAGGACCTACGGTACAAGTTCGTCCCAAACTGCAACGCAATCCGGTGAAAATTGTCAAATATGAAGGCATTACGCAAACGGGAAGCGCCCATGGGATGATTAATGTAATAGAAACATATACTATTCCAACAACTATTTCACTCAAAAAAGGTCAAACAGTGGTTTATGATTTTGGCCAAAATTTTACAGGCTGGGTTAAATTCAAAGTAAAAGGAAACTCAGGAAGCAATGTAACCATCCGGTTTGCCGAAATGTTAAACGATAAAGGAGACAGTTCGCGCGGCGACGACGGCCCGGGCGGAAGTCTTTATCGCATCAACCTCCGGGAAGCTAAAGCCACGCTTCAATACTTATTGAAAGGCAGTGAAAAAGGAGAAGAATTTCATCCTTCCGCTACCTTTTTTGGATTCCGCTATTGCGATTTGACAGCAACTGATGATATTGAAATAGAATCAATGACAGGCGAAGTGGTAGGAACAGCTTCGGAAGAAGATTCCTATTTTAGCACGAATATCCCTGCCGTCAATCAACTTTACTCCAATATTATTTGGGGACAACGAAGTAATTTCCTGAGTATTCCGACAGATTGTCCGCAACGCGACGAACGGTTGGGATGGACAGGAGACATTCAAATATTCGGGCGTGCCGCAACCTACAATGCCGATTTAGATGCATTCTTCCATAAATGGATGGGAGACATGCGCGACAGTCAACGCGAAGATGGAGCTTATCCCGATGTAGCTCCCCATAATTGGGTAGGTTGGGGACAAGCAGCTTGGGCAGACGCAGGAATCGTTACTCCATGGAATATTTACCTGATGTACGGCGACAAGGGGATTCTGGAGGAAAATTACGAGTCGATGGAAAAATACATGACTTTCCTATCCAATCAGGCAGGCGAAGGTTATTTATACAATGGGGCAGGAACAAACTATGGCGATTGGGTATCATACGTTCCTACGGATAATCGTTATATCAGCGTTTGCTATTATGCTTATGCGGCATTACTCATGGAAAAAATGTCTCTGGCTTTAAGCGCCACAGAAAATGACAGTTACGCACAAAAAGCTGCTTCCTATCGAACGCTTTACAACAACATCAAAACAGAATTCCAGACAAGATACACAGAACCCGGTGGATTATTAAAAATCGATACACAAACCGCTTATCTATTGGCTCTTAAACTGGGTTTATTTGCCACGGAAGATACTCGCCAAAAAGCCATCGACCGGTTGCAGTTTCTGATTACAGATAATGGAAATAAACTGAATACGGGTTTTGTAGGAACAGGAATTATTACACAAACCCTTAGTGATGTAGGATTAGTAGATTTGGCATATAACCTTTTGCTGCAAAGAGAAAATCCATCCTGGCTTTACAGTGTCGACCAGGGAGCGACAACTATCTGGGAGCGATGGAATTCTTATACAAAAGAAACCGGTTTCCATCCCGACATTGGCATGAATTCATTCAATCATTATGCTTATGGAGCAGTTGCTGAATGGTTGTTCCGTTACGTTGCAGGAATCAATCCGGACGAAGCCAATCCGGGATTCAAGCATATTTTGTTAAATCCTTCTCCCGATTTCAGGAAAACACGTCCGCAAGGGCAGGAACAAATCACGAAGGCTGCCGCCACTTATGATTCTTATTATGGAAAAGTAGGAAGCACCTGGGAAATAGCAGACAGCGGTAACGTCAAATACGATGTTTCCATTCCTGCCAATACAACTGCCACATTGACTTTGATACTACCGGAAGGTAAAGAAAAAGTATATGAGAATAATAATCCGGTAAAAACAGGAAAAGGAATCGTTTCTGCTACCAGCACAAATGGCAAGGCGATAATTGAACTTCAATCTGGTAATTATTCTTTTGAGATTAAATAAAAAAATGGATTATTTTTAATAATACGATTATGAAAAAAAGTGTTTATACAGGCAGCTTAATTTTACTCTTGATTGGGTTATTTATAGCATCTTTGGCATACGCTGCCGGCAACAGCAACTACATAAATAACCGGGAGCCACTAACTGAAACGCCCTTCATCCAATTACCGTTAGGAAGTGTAACTCCGGAAGGATGGTTGCTCAAACAACTTGAATTACAACGGGATGGACTAACAGGATATGCCGAAGAACTCTATAATGGAGCAAATGACTTAGGTCCCCAGAGCGATTGGCTGGGAAATTCCGGCGACAGTTGGGAAAGAGTTCCCTATTATATAAAAGGGCTCGTTCCGTTAGCTTACCTGTTAAATGATCAAACGCTCATTTCAAAAGCTCAAAAATGGATTGACTGGACGCTCAATAATCAAACACAAACCGGATTCTTCGGGCCTCAACACAATGATGATTGGTGGCCAAGAATGCCGATGCTTTATGCCATCCGTGATTATTATGAGGTAACAAACGATGAAAGGGTGATACCTTTCCTGAGAAAATATTTTACCTATCAACTTGCTACAATCGATTCAAGGCCTTTACGCGATTGGGGAAAATCGCGCGCCGGCGATAATATGGAATTAGTATTTTGGTTATACAACCGGACGGGAGACGATTTTTTACTGCAATTGGCCGATAAGCTAAAAAACCAGGCTTACGATTGGACTCACATATTTACCTATAATAAATTTATGGATTTTGGAACCGACTTTCAGCCCAAGCATAACGTAAATATTCCACAAGCGATGAAAATGCCTGTTATTTATTCGCAAAAATCAAATAACCAGGCTGACATAGAGGCATATAGAAAAGGACGGGAAAACCTGATGTGCGACCATGGTCAACCGGAGGGAATGGAATCTGGTAATGAAATGATAGGCGGCCGGTCGGCCATGACGGGAACAGAACTGTGTGCTATCGTTGAACAAATGCAAACATCGGAAACCGTGCAAATGATTCTTGGCGATGCAAAAATAGGGGATGAATTAGAACAAATTGCATTCAACGGCTTACCCGGAAGTCTGTCTAAAGACATCAAAGGCATGCAATATTACGCGCAGGCCAATCAAGTAAAAAGTCAATTTGGAAACGGAAGTTTCGGACAGCAATATGACAACGGATTAACGCCCAGTCCTTTTTCCGGATACGGATGTTGCCGTTTCAACATGCACATGGGATGGCCTTATTTTGTTAAGACTTTATGGGCTGCAACAGATGACAATGGTTTAGCTGCCATGACTTACGGACCATGTAAGGTAACGGCAAAAGTCGCCGATAATACGGAAGTTACCATTGCAGAAGATACGAATTACCCTTTTGAAGAAGAATTGCGTTTTACCATAAGCGCCTCTCAAGCAGTATCATTTCCTTTAAAGTTACGTATCCCCGGCTGGTGTAAAAATCCTGAAATAAAAATCAATGGAGTCGAACAAACAGGAGTACAACCAGGAGCATTTTATACCATAAACCGGGTTTGGAACGACAAGGATGTTATCGTTTTAGAGACGCCTATGGAAATACGGTTGAATAACGAAGTGAACAATTCCGTCAGCGTTCACCGCGGGCCTCTTGTCTTTTCCCTGAAAATCAATGAAAGATGGTCGGCGCGCACCGATTATGGAAATGGTTTTAAGGAATACGATGTTTTCCCTGAAACTAACTGGAACTATGGTTTAGCAATTGATACCGCAGATTTGAAAAATGCTTTTTCGGTGATTAAAAGCGCTATGCCGGACAATCCCTTTGTTCAGTCCACAACTCCGGTAACCTTGAGCGTAAAGGCCAAAATGATTCCTTCCTGGGGATATGCTCTTAACAATCTATATGCCTGCGACCCTCCTTTTGGTCCGGTAAAATCATCCGAACCTGTAGAAGAAATTACTTTGGTTCCTTATGGAGCGGAAAACCTCCGTTTGACCTGTTTCCCCTTGATTGGAACACCTAATTATACCAACACAATTTTTGAAGAAAATTTTGAAACCGACCACTTAAAAGGGTGGGTCAATTACAATGGCAGTTTTATGATAGACAATGGCGAATATATTGCCACCAATACGGAAGGATACTCCGGCTCTAAATCCGTACAATCTTCTACCCTGTTTTCCGATTTAATCTATGACTTTAAAATCAGAATTGGGAATACCGGTGATGGAGGAGTTATTTTCCGTGCCGGCAATCTGTCAATGGGAGCTGACGAATACAACGGATACTATGCAGGTATCAGCGCGGCAGGTCAAAATGTACTTTTAGGAAAAGCCGATGGAAGCTGGCACCAATTGAAAACAGCCACAATGGCAATTCAAGCGAACACTTGGTATCAAATGCGAGTTGAGGCTATAGGACCTGTAATAAAAGTGTATGTTAATGATATGAATATCCCAAAGATAACTTACACTGATTATTCTTTTTCTACCGGTTGCATTGGAGTACGCTGCTATAATGCAATTACCCATTGGGATAATTTACATGTCGTTGATGCCTCACATCCTGACAATCTTATTAGCGCTTCTGTACAAAAATTAAGCATATATCCTAATCCGGCGAAAGACTATATCAATATACGATACAGTCTGATTCATTCCGATGAAGGCGATTTAAATATCCTTGATTCAATTGGTTCTAAAATTTTAAAAAAGAAAATTACGAAAGGGGAAGATTTTTTCCATTTGGAAACACGCACATTTTCTCCGGGAGTGTATCTCTGCATCATTAAAGGAGATAAAGATGATGCTATTTCTTCAAAATTTATAGTCAAATAACAACTTGAAGTATGAAATCTTATACCATCAATATATTTCACCTATTGCTATTAACTTTGGCAACACTTGTAATTCATCCGCTGCATGCACAGGATTTGGCAGGGTATCAGAAATTGCGAGGCGAAGTGTTATCGACACAAGCTGACGACGACTACACTCTTCATAAATACAATGCCTTCGACACCAACAAGGGAACAAGTTTTATGGCGCGTGATGTCGGCGGTTGGGTTGGACTTGATTTAGGAGGAGAATATCCCATTCGCAAAATCCGCGTTTTCCCAATGCCCGACCGCAATGAACAGTTTGTCGGCTCAATGTTTCAAGGTGCCGACAATCCGGAATTTAACAATCCGGTAACGCTGTTTACTGTTACCGAAATTCCCAACGCTGGCGAATACATCACTTACGATATTACAGACAGTCGGGAATACAAATACGTCCGTTGTATGAATCCCGACCACCGTTGCAGCGTAGCCGAACTTGAATTTTACACCTACACAAACGCTCAAACAATTAGTTACAAACAACTTACAAATCTGCCAACCATTTATCTCGAAATGCAAGGCAATTTCGATTTTGTTGATAAAGATCATTATGTTACAGCAAAAGTAGCAGTAGCAAATGGAACTTCTACAGGCATATATAGCGCTCAAGTACGCGGACGCGGAAATTCGACCTGGGAGTTTATGGAAAAGAAACCGTTCCGCATTAAATTCGATTCAAAGCAACATTTTCTGGGACTTCCAGCCAATGCCAAAAGTTGGACGTTAATTGCCTGTGCTGTCGATAAAACTTTTCTTCGCAACGGGCTTGCGTTTGAAATGAGCCGTTTTCTCGGTTTTGAATATACTCCAGGCTGCGTATATGTTGATGTTGTTTTAGATGGCTTTTATTACGGAACCTATATGGCAAGCGACCAGGTAAATGTGGATAAAGACAGGATTAACGTCACCGAAATGAGTTCTACCGATACCGGTGCTACAACAGCAATTACTCGATTATGCAGATGATAATGCAGCCCTTTTGCAACAATCGCAGGCATTGAATTATCAACGATGGAATTCATTGAACCGAAGAGTATGGTTTGAAGATGCTCTTTTCAATACCTATAATGAATACATTGATTTTGTGAAAAAATATATCGTAGACCGTATTGCATGGTACGACGAATTTTATCCGGGTGAAAAAAAAGATATTTTACTTCCTTCCACTCCCGGAAACCCGTTACAAACATGGCAATATACGGTTGATACGCCTCCAAATGATTGGTATACAACTTCTTTCGATGACAGTAGATGGCAATCCGGCCAGGCGCCTTTTGGCACTGAAAGGAATTTGCAAAATACCCTGTGGACAACCGGCCAAATTTATATCCGAACCCGTTTTTATGTGAATAAAGAAGATTTGGACAAGCTGGAAAAAGCATATTTTTATCTCTTCCACGATGAAGATTGTTGGATATACCTCAACGACAAATTAGCTTTTACCATATCTGATTATAATACCTACTATCAAACCTTTGAATTTGATAAATCGTTCTTGCAGGAAGGTTGGAACACGATAGCCGTCAAATGTATACAAACAATAGGCGGCCAATTAATTGATGTAGGCATTTTCGGCCCAATAAAAGACCCCGAAGAAACAAAAGACACCGCCATCCATCAATTGGATAAATATCCCTATTATATTCGTGAAGGTATCCTTTATATCAATCAAATAGAGAACGGTTCGTCTGTCAAATTATACAGTATAAATGGAAGATTAATAAAACAACAAACAGTAACCGGTAGTGAAGTACAAATTCCGTTGCCCAACTGCGGAATATATTTGGTAAATCTATCCGGAGAAACCATCAAAATTATGTATTGATCTATAATTCTATGTGAATATCTATGAGTCCTATGTGCCTATGTGTTAAAAAAATGAATGCAAATATGAAAAAACTTGTATTAATACTTTTTTTGATTTGTTCTACAACGGCCTTATCCGCTCAAGAACCACCTGAACAAACATGGACAAATCCTTTGACACTTGAAGGAGAGTGGTCTCTGTATGGAATAGGCGACCCCTACATCATGAAATACAGAGGCATTTATTACCTGTATTGCAGTACAAAAGACAATAATACAGGTATCAAATGTTGGTCAACCAAAGATTTTATAACCTGGTCGGACGCTTATATGTGTTCAAACGAAGCGATAACCAAAACCGCTTATGCACCGGAAGTCGTTTACTGGAACGGAAAATTTTATATGTACACATCGCCGGGAGGCGGTGGACATTATGTGCTGTCGAGTGATAGTCCTACCGGCCCATTCACCGTTATTACCGGAAATTTGGGTAAAAGCATTGATGGTTCGATATTTATCGAAGACGATGGAAAGTGGTATTTCTACCATGCCGACGGCAACGGTATTTTAGGATGCCCAATGACAAGTCCGACCTCTATAGGAGCAGATGTCAATCTGAATGCAAAAATAGGATACGGATGGACGGAAGGCCCTACGGTCATCAAAAGAAATGGAGTCTATTATTTAATTTACACAGGAAACCATGTAATAAGCAAAGGCTATCGCATTGATTACGCCCAAAACACAACAAGTCCCCTAAGTCCCTATACGTCCCAATCGAGCCAAAATCCTATCCTGATAAGCAGCGAAGGCTCACACGTTGGTTTGGGGCATGGCTCTGCTTTTATAGGGCCGGATTTGGATAGTTACTATTATGTCTATCATAACTTAGCGGGAGATTACGGAGTGGGACCCTACCGGCGATTGAATTTCGACCGGATTGCCTGGAATGGCTCCAAACTCTTATTGCTCGGCCCGACAACATGGCCACAACAAGCTTTCCGGCAAGCAGATATGTCTGATTTTTTCGACCGGGACGAAATGGGCGTTAACTGGTTAACACCCAATGGCGGAAATTGGACAATAGTGAATCAAGACAAGTTGGTTCAGGAACTGTCGAACAACGGAGACGAAATCTTCTATAAAGCAATCTACGACCAGCCTACGGGGCCAAACTATATTGCCGAATTTACGATGAAACAAGAATACTGCGATAACAATGACGCCCGGTTCGGAGCAGTTTTTGGCTATACAGACGAAGCAAACTATGGTATAGCCGTCTTAAACAGTTATACCAACCGCCTGGAAATAAATTTTAAAACAAACAATCAATGGGAAACTCCTCATTATTATGATTTGCCGGTAGGTTACAACTTAGCCGTATGGCATACTTTGCGCATGGAAAAATCGGAAACAACCTACAAGTTTTTCATCGACGGCATGCAAAAAGCCACCATTCCCAACAGTTTGGGCGGCGGTAAAATCGGTTATGCAACAAGCCTGTGTCAAGCCGGATTCGGTTACATTGCATTCAATAACAAAGTAAACGGTTCCGGAATTTCGGATATTTATAAGCCCGTACCCGGAATAATGGCTGCCACACATTACGCAACAAAAAGCGAAGGCACTGTTTCTCAAAGCGCTTGCAACGAAGGAGGTTATGCAATCAATAGTCAGGGCGGCGAATGGTATCAATACAACGTGAATGTGGAAGCTACCGGCCTGTATCATCTCGGCCTCCGGTATTCTTCAACGCAAGCAGCAGAAATACGTGTTTGGCAAGGAGACACGGATTTGACGGGAATTATTACCTTGCCCTCCACCGGCAGCCGGAACAATTGGCTTACATCTACCATCAAAAACCTGAACCTGCCGGCCGGATATCAGACATTGAAAATCGAAACAGTCAACGGAACTTTTAATTTTTACGAAATGCGTTTTGCAGAAGCGAATGATTCTATTTTAACGTTATCTGATTCTTTCGATACAACTTTTAGCAAGGATTGGAATTACAGCGACGGAAGCTGGAAAGTCCAGTCAGGCGAAGCAGACATCGACGGATATGGCAAGCGAACAACCGGCAATACAGGTTGGACGGATTACACGGTACAGGTAGATGTAACTTATTACAATAATTTCAACGGAGGACTTATTTTCAGGGTAAACAATCCGGCATTAGGTGGAGCCGGAAACGACCCTGGTTTAGGAACAGATTATTTGCAAGGCTATTTTGTCAGTTTATCTTCCAATGGAGTTATACTCGGAAAACACAACTATAATTGGACTCAATTAGCCGGTAAAACGGGCGAAGCTTACGTTACCAATAAAAAATATACGTTGAGAGTAGAAATGAAAGGTTCCAATATAAAAGTCTATGTGGACAATATGGAAACGCCGGAGATAGATTATACCGATACTCATCCATTTATCTGTGGAAAAGTCGGATTGAGGGTATGCAACGCTCATGTCCGTTTTGATAATTTCAGTGTAACAACCACAAACACCGGAAATCCGGATAAGATAGAGACACCGGATGTTCCTGAAACCGTAAAGATATTTCCTAATCCGGCTTCAGATAAATTGGTTGTACAAAATATTTCCGGCTTTTCCGAATTAAATATTTACAACATAAGTGGACAGGAAATACATAACGAAAAAATATCAGGCGCAGTTTGTGTTATTAACACTGTCGCTTTCAATCAAGGGTTGTATATACTTCAGTTAAAAGGAAAGTTAAGGAATAATGTTGTACGAAGATTTGTAAAAGAATGATTAATAAACGATGAAATGGTATTTAATTTTATCTGTATTATATAGTTCTACTTTAACAGATTAATTTATGAAACAGCATAATTTTTTTTAATTACCCCTAAATCCCCTAAAGGGGACTTCAGTTTCTGAAAAAACCGAAATAAACTACGGTTTTTTATGCCGCAAAAGTCCCCTTTAGGGGATTTAGGGGTAAATAAAATTAATCTGTTAAAGTAGAAATAGAAAAGTTTTGAAATTCAAGGTAAAAATAAGGTTTTTCTTGTTTAATATGTTGTTCGTGTCGGGTACGGCGGCAGCACAAAATATTGTAACGATTGACGTTGCAACAGTTGAGAATCAGATAAACGGCAGTATTTATGGCGCATGTATTGAAGATGTGAACCACGAAATCTACGGCGGCTTGTACGACCAAAAAATTTTCGGTGAAAGTTTTGAAGAAGATTACCAAAATATAACTTTCAACGATTTCGATACTTATGGCGGCAACTGGTCGGGCGCTTCTTCAAAGCAAGTGTCAGCCGAGGCAAATGATGGTGCAAAACTGCTATACAATACGCCTCTTACAGACGGAAGCGTAGAAGTAGAATTGAAATTTTCCGATCCTTGCGAGAGCGCTGCCCTCATTGTGCGCACGACAAATGCACAAACAGGAGCAGATAACTTTGATGGTTACGAAATAGGCTTGAACGCGCTCACGCACGAAATTATTTTGGGTAAGCACGTTCACAACTGGCAACCGATCGGCAACACACCCGCCACGTTTAGCCCCGACGAATGGACAAAATTGCGAGTAGAACTCGCAGGGGCGCGAATCCGCATTTACGTGAATGATGCCACAACGCCCAATGTGGATTATACCGATGCAAATTCACCATTGCTTTCGGGAAAAATCGGTATACGCACTTGGCGTTCCAACGTGTCGTTCCGCAACCTGTGCATCAAAACAGGCGAACAATGGGAAAATCTCTCGTTCGACGGCGAGGTAACTCAATCGGGAATGTGGGATATTTTCCGTGAAAGCAATACCGCACAATTTTCACTCGATACCGAAAACGCTTTTAACGGCAAACAAGCGCAAAAAATCGTCTATACCGGCGGCAGCGGTAAAGCAGGATTAATCAATGGCGGCTTAAACCGTTGGGGAATCGCTGTGCAAAACGGTAAAACGCAAGAATTGGAAAATACCGGAACTTCCTGGATAAAATTTCCTTTTTCATTTACTATTATTCGCATCGAAGCAATAAAAACAGCTGTAAAAGAGATAAATACGAAAAAAATAAACGTCTATCGGCAAGGAGACGACTTTATTTTGACCTATCTCGAAAATATAAAATCCATAACATTATATGATATTTCGGGACGACAATTTGCAAATATGACGGCAAAACCCTATATTTATACTTTTTCTACTGCAGGAATGGCTGATGGTTGCTATATTTTTCAGTTTTCGGGCGAAGAGAAGGAATCCGTAAAAGTAATGAAGTAATTGATGTTAAATATACTTAAACTTTGAAATGATGAAACACTTATTTTTAATATCTATTATTGCCTTGGCAATTCCTTTTGTGGCATTTGCTAAGGACAAAATAATTGCAAATCCCGTGTATGAATTCAGTAATTCGGGAATTACACATATTACAAAAATTGAATTAGGCAAAAATGAAACGCGCCTGTACATCCATGATATTTTTATTCCTCACTGGTGGGTAAAATATCCGAAAACAACTTATATCGAAGATTGCGCTACCGGCAAACGCTGGCAGGCAACCGAAATTATTAACGGCGAATTTGACCAAGAAATCTATATGCCGGATTCGGGCGATTCGACTTTTGTGCTGATTTTTCCGCCTTTAGACAAATCGGTTACTAAAATTAACTTTTGTGATAATGATGAAGAAGATATTTCTATCATTTTTGGCATCTCGTTAGACAAGAAAGCCAAATCTAATTCCAAAGAAATTCCTGCCGAAGTTTCGCAATGGATAGTCAACGAATTAGCAAAAGCTAAGCGAAAAGATTTGATGGATTTTGAAGCCAACGAGTTTTTTGCTACAGATACCGCTCGTTTAATTGGTTATATCAAAGGCTATGACCCTCGCGCCGGATTTTCTACGGGAATGGTTTATGCCAGAAATGAAATCACAGGAGAAGACTACCCTGTAGTCATTCAGATCCACGAAGATGGACGTTTTGAGGGCTCTATTCCAATGAATTATCCTAAATATATGTATGTTTCTTTTAATAATTCTATTGTTGACTTTTACATTCAACCGGGACAAACATTAGCCATGCTATTGGATTGGGAAGATTTTCGGATGGCAGACAATATTCCAAAAACTCAGGAAGATGAAGCCTATATGCTTATGTCAGATACCCTGTTTATTCGAGTTAATTCACCGGATGTGTCACCTGAAGAGCGTGAAAAATTATTGGAAGAATATAGGACTGCTTTGCAAAAATTCAACGAAAGGCATGGAGAGGAATATCGTAAAGCATATAAAAAGAAATACATAGATGTTCTTAAACAACCTAAGCGAGGAGAAAGAGAACTTGAAAAATGGCAAATCAAAGATTCTGTTTATACCAACGTATTAAAATTAAAACCGGGGATTGTGTATGATGTAACTAAAATCCGGTCATTAGATTTTATGTTTAGAGAAGCATTGAAAAACGACAAAGAAGATGCTTGGAATTTGTTAACAGCCCTGCCCTCCGATATTCCCGAATCATTTTTGAGAAAAGAAGCGGATAGACTTTTTCTGAAAAATTTCCCGGAAGAACAACGTGCAGCTTATGAACTTCCGGATACCTACGAGGCGAAAATTTTCAAGGAACTGATAACTCCTTTCAAGGGCAAAATCCTCTTGGTGGATTTTTGGGGAACAACTTGTGCGCCTTGTATTTCTAATATTAAGTATCATAAACCACTTCGGGAAAGATATAAAGACAGTCCGGATGTAGCTTTTATTTTTATCACTTCCGAAAACGAATCACCCTCTTTGCAACGTTACAACGAATTCGTGGCAGAGCAGGAATTGACAAATACCTATCGGCTCAATGCCGACCAATACCGGTATTTGCGCCAATTATTCCGCTTCAATGGAATTCCTCATTACATTCTTGTGGACAGAGAAGGCAGGATATTAGATGATAATCTTCTTTCAATATCATCACTTCTGCTTGAGGCGAAATTAAAAGAGTTAATAGAAACAGAAATGTAATTACATTGTAGAATTATTTATATATCTTTGTCTGAAATGAAAAAGCTTGTATTCATATTTTTTTTAATACTCTTTAGTATCCGTGCTGGGCAAGCACAGGCGCAAACGCCGGTCGATTACGTCAGCCCCTTAGTCGGAACGATGTCGAAACCTTCCCTGTCAACCGGGAATACCTATCCGGCAATCGCTTTGCCTTGGGGCATGAATTTCTGGACACCGCAAACCGGCAAAATGGGCGACGGCTGGGCATACACCTACGATGCCGACAAAATACGCGGCTTCAAACAAACACATCAACCCAGTCCGTGGATTAACGATTACGGTCAATTTTCCATCATGCCCGTAACCGGAGATAAAGACAAACTTAGCCGTATGTTTGACGAAGATGAACGCGCCAGTTGGTTCTCTCACAAGTCGGAAATTGCCAAACCCTATTATTACAAAGTCTATTTGGCTGACTATGATGTAGTAACGGAAATAACGCCAACCGAAAGAGCAGCCATGTTTCGTTTCACTTTTCCCGAAAGAGAATGTTCGTATGTAGTAGTGGATGCTTTCGATAACGGTTCTTACCTGAAAATTATTCCCGAAGAAAATAAGATCATCGGCTACACAACGAAAAACAGCGGAGGCGTTCCCGAAAATTTCAAAAATTATTTTGTTATCGTGTTTGATAAGCCTTTTACATACAGTGAATTGCAAGAATGTAAATCGGATCATGCACAAATAATAGTCGGATTTCCCACGCACAAAGGCGAAATCGTACATGCCCGCGTAGCTTCTTCATTTATCAGTCCCGAACAAGCCGAATTGAACTTGCAAGAGTTGGGCAATCGCTCGTTCGACGAAGTTTGCGCAGCCGGTAAAGACCGTTGGAATGAAGTATTGGGAAGAATCCAAGTGGAAGATAACAATATCGACAACCTCCGGACATTTTATTCCTGCCTGTATCGCTCCGTACTTTTCCCACGAAGTTTTTACGAATACGATGCCAACAGACAGGTAGTGCATTACAGCCCTCATACCGGACAGGTATTACCCGGATACATGTTTACCGACACCGGATTTTGGGATACTTTTCGCGCCTTATTCCCTCTCTTGAATTTGGTATATCCCGACATGAACCAAAAAATGCAGGAAGGATTGATCAATACCTACAAAGAAAGTAACTTCTTTCCCGAATGGTCAAGTCCCGGTCATCGCGATTGCATGGTCGGCAATAATTCTGCATCAATTTTGGCCGATGCTTATTTGCAGGGCATCCGGGTAAAAGAACCCAATGTGTTATGGGAAGGAATTGTATATACCGCCAACCATACACATCCGAAAATACATTCTACCGGCCGGTTAGGTTATGAATATTATAATCGCTTGGGATATGTGCCCTGCGACGTAAATATCAACGAAAGCGCCGCACGCACGTTAGAATATGCTTATGACGACTGGTGTATTTACCAATTAGGAAAGTCATTAGGAAAGCCGGAAGAAGAAATAAAAGTATATGCCGAAAGAAGCGAAAACTACAAAAATCTGTTCAACAAGAAATATAATTTGATGTGTGGCAAAAAAGAAAACGGAACATTCAATGAACCTCTCAATCCATTTAAATGGGGTGGAGATTTCACGGAAGGAAATTCACTTCACTACACATGGGCGGTATTTCACGATCCTCAAGGCTTAATCAATCTGATGGGAGGAAAAGAAATGTTCACCCAAATGCTGGATACCGTATTTTCTTTGCCGCCTGTTTTCGACGACAGTTATTATGGATTCACAATTCACGAGATACGCGAAATGCAAATCGCGAACATGGGAAATTATGCTCACGGCAACCAGCCTATACAGCACATGATTTATCTGTATGATTATGCGGGAGAACCATGGAAAGCGCAATATTGGGCGCGGGAAACCTTGAATAGGATGTACACGCCTGCTCCAGACGGGTATTGCGGAGATGAAGATAACGGACAAACTTCTGCCTGGTATGTCTTCTCTGCGTTGGGCTTTTATCCTGTATGTCCGGGTAGCGGACAGTATGCACTTGGCTCTCCGTTGTTCTCTAAAATAACAGTAAATTTAGCCGGTGGAAAAACATTGGAAATTGTTGCTAAAGACAATAACAAAGAAAATGTATATGTAAAAAGGCTATTAGTCAATGAGAAAAACTATACCCATAATTATTTGGATATATCTTCCTTTAAAAACGGAATGAAACTGGAGTTCCAAATGGATGATAAACCGAATAAAACCAGAGGAACAGCCGACACAGATGTCCCCTATTCTTTTTCAAAATTTTATAAATAATTTTTGAAATCGTGCGTCAGCTATCCCATAGGACATAAAAATCATCAAATTCAAAATAACAAATAGGTTTAATAAAAAATTATCAGTTATCATGAAGATTAAATTTTTAGTATCATTATTAGTTTTAGCAAACACAGCATCTTTTGCTCAGTGGCAACCTGCAGGAGATAAAATAAAAACAAGTTGGGCGGAAACAATCACCCCCGAAAATGTATTACCGGAATATCCTCGTCCAACGATGGAAAGAAAGGATTGGCAAAACCTGAATGGTCTCTGGGAATATGCGATTTTACCTGAAGGGCAGGCAGAACCGGCATCTTTCGACGGTAAAATATTAGTTCCTTTTGCTGTGGAATCAAGCCTTTCCGGAGTACAAAAAAGAGTGGGTAAAGAGAATGAATTGTGGTATAAAAGAACATTCAAAGTTCCATCCGAGTGGAAAAATAGAACTATTTTACTGAACTTTGGCGCTGTTGACTGGAAAGCAGAAGTATACTTGAATGATATAAAAATAGGCGCTCACATCGGTGGATACACTCCTTTCAGTTTTGATATTACTCCTTTTCTTACTTCCGGATCTCAGAAACTGGTAGTAAAAGTATGGGATCCTACCAATGAAAGTTACATTCCCAGAGGCAAACAAGAAAACAATCCTAACAGTATTTGGTACACTCCTGTCACCGGTATCTGGCAAACCGTATGGATAGAACCGGTAAACAATAAATATATAGAATCTGTGATTCCCGTTGCCGACATTGACAGAAACAGACTACAAATACGAGTCAATACAAAAAATACTCAACCGGCCAACATCATAAAAGTAACACTGAAAGATAATAATAAAACTGTCGCTACTGCTAATGGAATATCCGGTCAAGTGCTGGATTTATACGTACCGGATGCTAAACTGTGGTCGCCCGATTCTCCATTTCTGTACGATCTGGAAGTCGTTCTTATAGAAAAAGGGAAAGAAATAGATAAAGTAGGCAGTTATGCCGCTATGCGTAAAATATCAACAAAGAAAGATAAAGACGGCTTTACACGTTTACAGTTAAATAACAAGGATTGTTTCCAATTCGGCCCCTTAGACCAGGGATGGTGGCCTGACGGTTTATATACAGCTCCTACAGATGAAGCCCTGGTATACGACATCAAGAAAACAAAAGACCTTGGTTTCAATATGATTCGTAAACATGTGAAAGTAGAGCCTGCACGCTGGTATACCCATTGTGACCAGTTGGGAGTTTTGGTATGGCAAGATATGCCCAGTGGAGACCATGGCCCTCAATGGGATCAATATCAATATTTTAATGGTAAAGAAGCTGTTCGTTCCACAGTATCGGAAGAAAATTATCGAAAGGAATGGAAAGATATCATGGATTTTCTGATGCCTCACCCTTCTATTGTTGTATGGGTACCGTTTAATGAATCTTGGGGACAATTTAAAACTCCCGAAATAGTTCAATGGACAAAAAATTACGATCCTTCTCGTTTGGTAAATCCTGCCAGTGGGTAATGTTACTAATATAATAAAATAATATTTCATAATCAGATAAAAGGTATTATCTTTGCAAGAAAAAAAGATATGACAGACAATACCTCCTTATCATTAAGTTTAGCATTTACTAATCAGCT
>Ga0123354_10002459_pt1 | contig 24497 bp, 16 predicted proteins | sample TergutLab28metaG_2_FD_97872 | JGI IMG/M metagenome (GOLD analysis project Ga0123354, IMG submission 97872) | Labiotermes labralis P4 segment gut microbial communities from Petit-Saut dam, French Guiana - Lab288 P4 | ecosystem: Host-associated > Arthropoda: Insects > Digestive system > Gut ... | reverse complement strand
CCCTTCTTCCAACCCCAAATATTTTTTTTTTTACACAAAAATAAAAAATATCTCAACCAAACGTCTCCCTTAAAATAATTATAAAATTTTGGTTTTGGTGGGGGGGGGGGGGGGGGGGGGGGGTTAAATTTTCCGCACTCGCCAGATTGGCTGTGGGGCTCACCCAGCCTCGTGCAGTGGGTACCAGGTCTTTGCTGGGGGGTGAAGGGGCTAAGGCATGACGTTGACCACCCACCCCCATCTAGTGTCAAGGTTAAAGGAAGAGTGAAGCTATACCTCTATTCTTCCTGTGGCCTTTTATGGCCTGATAGAGGATGAAGTGTATTTGGTACCTATATGGGACTTTTTTTTTTTAATAGTATGATCAGTGAATGCCACATTCCTGTAAGGAATCAAGCCCACTCCCATACAGGCTTTGGAATTAGTTGTGAATTTAGCTGGTGAGAAATTAGAAAACAAAATACATGGAGTTCTCACAGCAGTCCATATTAAGATACGGCATTCTTAGATGGGATGCTGTATAATGTGGTAGGTAACTTCATCTGCTTAACAACACATCATCATATCCAAGAAGATATGTAATGCTGAATTGTAGCTGTGACAGTTTTGTCACTGCACTGCTGTTTTCTGGGAAGTGCTGTGATGATTGCTGGAAATGGTTTTAGTAGCGCTTGTTGTAAGTGCTGAATAGTGTTATGACTTCATACTTATTACCTCACATACTGTCTGTTACTGCTTAGGAATTCATCATCATCAGCAGCAGCAGCAATAGCTGCACTACAGCCCTGCGTGGGCTTTGATTTCCTTAACGATTTTGAATTGTAGACTGAAAATGGCTGAATGTTGCGTGTGTGAATGATACCAATGTGACAATCGTACTTGATGGACCTTGGCACTAAGTATGTCTTCACTGGCCTTGAAGTCTTTGATAGGTTTGTTTGTATGAGTGTTATAAAATGCCTGTGCATTGCATTTTAAAAGAAAAGTTGCCAACTTTGTAGTGTGCAAGAGGACAGTTAAACTGAGCTCTACACCACAAGTATGTGTGGTACCTCTGTTAATAAACATAAACATGTAGGAGCCTAGCGCAGAAGACTGTACCACAGGTCGAAGACCCGGTGATGCAAAAACTGCACCATGAGCAAGCTAAGAGGTTGAAATTCTTCTTAGAAATGCTCCGTGGAACCACTCAGTGGATTGCCTTGTGGGCTGCGGTTCAAATCAGTGAACTCACATCTCATATCTTCTGACGACGATTGCAACGAAGCTTTACCTTCCAAATTGTTGATATTATTTAAACGTACACCACTTGATATTACGAGTACTCTCTCAAATGTGACATTTAAAAGGATCTGAATTTATATTAATGTAATCACATTGTATAGGCCATTGGTGGAGTTTGTTATGAAATGTATAGAATTTGGTGTAGTGTGTTGTAAATATTGTAAAGGAATACTATTGGTAGCATTTTCTGGTCACACATTAGTTCAAATTCTAGACATATAGATGATTGTTGTTGGTATATAAATAATATGTATTGTTATTATTCATAGCATCAAATTTATAATTGTTGTGTATTTTTATTGATTTTAGAAGATACGAAAAGCGTTTAATATTTGTTGTTTCTGTTTATCAGGATGTACTTATTCAATAAAACAGTTATATGAACTAGATGATGGCGGTCTGGCTTTTTAAGGGCACATATTTTATTGTATTACATTAATATATGTCTGTTTGAGATTTTCACAGCAGTGAAAATTTAAATTGTGATGGTGTGACATAGTAATATAGTAGATAATTAGTGACACATTACAGGAAGTTGCTGGCATCACATGCCAGAAAGCTAGGGGCCTTTATTCCTCTAAAATTGCCCTGACTATCCACCGGGCTGAATGGGGTTCCAACTCGGATCACAATCTAGTAGGTGTCATTTAGCCTTGTCTTCTTCTGTGGGTCAGGGGACTAACTACCTGCCCATCCAACCATTTCTGTCCTTAAAGCAACCCTCACAATAGGTGCAGCAAGCATGAAATGTCAGCAACAGCCTGCTGATGCATAGTGGGGAGAAAGAAAGAAAGAAAGAAAGGAAAAGAGAGAGAGAGAGAGAGAAAAGGAAGAAGAAGTAATGTACTAGATCCCATTTTGTATCTTGTGCACTATGATCAGATATTAGTGGGTCTTGTGAGAGGCCTGGCTTGATACTGTAATCACACTTCCTGTATACAGGGTAATTCAGAAGTCCCCCCGGGACTTTCGACCTCTGTGGTACAATAGCCAGGATGGTCACGCTGAAGGGAAGTGTGTCAACAGAGGGAGAGACACTCTTAAGTTTCTGCCCTACCTTACAGGTGCTCGATATTTCCAACCTTGGTGACACAGCAGATGTCAATCCTGTAATCAAGTTCCTGCCACACATGTTGCAACATCTGACAGTCAATAGCAGTGACTGGCTCCACAATCCTTTGTCACAGCTGTGGTAAATCGCGTGGCATAAGGGGCACATACACATGATCCTTCATGTAACCCCATAAGAAAAAATCTCAGGGGGTTGGGTCAGGTGACCGTGGAGGCCAGGGTAAGAAGAGGAGTCATTGTGATAAGCGTGCCAAATCCAACGACCAGGAAGATTAGCACTGAGGTGAGCATGGATGTCAAAATGGAAGTGTGGCGGGGCTTCATCTTGTTGGAAAATGAAGTCCTTGCTATCTTCCTGTAATTGTGGCATTAGCCACAGCTGCAGCATGTCCAGGTAGTTGATACCGGTAACAGATGGCCCTGCAAAGAAAAATGGACCGTAGACTTCGCAAGAGGAAACGGCACAAAACACATTCACTTTAGGCGAATCACGGACGTGTCCCAAATGCGTACGTTGTGACGATTCACCTTACCACACGAGACATCGCCTCGTCGCTGAAAACCAGCTTCTCAGCAAACCCGCCTTCGTCTGGCCGCTGTTAGAAACCCACGCAGAAGTGAAAACGAAGATTGTGATCCTGGGGATTCAGTGCCTGCAACAGCTGCAGCGCGTATCCTCTCACGCGAAGACGTTTGCGTAGAATGAGCCAAACACTTGACTGAAGCATCTGCAATTCCAGGCTCGCGCGATGTGTTGACTTGTGAGGACTCCTGACAAACGTTTCTCGCACACGCTCGACAGTTTCGGCCGATGGCCCTGGCCGGCCTGTTCGTTTCGCAGCGCACCGGCAGCCACTCTGCTGGAATTTCATTTACCACTCACGAATTGTTTTGTCCGTAGGTGGTTCTGTGTGGTACATGGTCCGAAACCTCCGTTGCACAGTCACAATGGGCTCAGTTTTGGCAAATTCCAAGACACAACGCTTTCATATTCCCTGTCGACGCCACGTTTCGTCATGACTGCCCCCACTAGTGGTGAAACCTGCAAGTACGCCACGGCGCCCAGTACACAAAAAAAAATTGGAGGTTCCCTACCAATTGATATGCTCCTTTCTTCTGTGTTTTTCTTGGTTGTTGCGCAGCCGAGTTTGGCAGTTCCGGGGGGACTTATGAATTATCCCGTATAGTAGCCACATTCGTCAGCGCAGCCCATGTCTCGTCGACCACCCTGATGACGTCTGGAGCACGCCTTCACTCACCCAACCCACCGTCAATTATTGATATCCGTTTACCAACCTACACGGGATCACGATAGGGATATATAAATTGCCGTAAGAAATGTTTATCAGTGATGTAGTGCCAAGGTTAATGCATGGTGCTTCATTACGCACAGGTACAACTGCACCCCTCCCCCCCCAAAACGTGGAAATATTGCGCTAAAAATTTAGTTTTCGCGGAGTTAGCCCGTGTAGATTGGTAAGTAATACGGATAAAAGATATTAAAATGGCGCGACAGAACGCACCTTACAACTCCACTTTGGTTTCCGTGGTAGAGCCACGAAACACGGAACCCAATTCGTACTGGGAAGCAGGGAGTTGTACATCTGTGACTCCCTGTGACGCCATATCCTGTCGGTGTTGCTGTCGAACAACAAAAGAAGAGCCAAAAAGCTGAGAAAATGGCTGTGTTAGCAGCGGCAGCTTTGCTCGATGAGCTAATGGGCAGAAATAGAAATATTGCGCCTAATGATAAGGCGAAAGAGTTGAATTGGGAAGATCCTGAGGTAATGTGTTTATGTGTATTGTTCTGTGTTGGGGATGTAATGCTGTTGCATGTGTGCAAGTCAGTCGATGCGTACGTGTTTATGATTTCATGTAAGCAGTGTTGGCGTTTTTGAGCATGCAGTTTGTTTGTTATCAGTGATTTTTTTCATCTTTTCAGTACTGCAAACTATATATGGTGAAATTTTGCCCTCACGACCTGTTTGTAAACACGAGGGCCGACTTGGGGCAGTGCCCCAAGGTTCATGACGACGAAGTTAAAGCTCTGTATGAAAAGTCGAACAGTTATAAAAAACAGCGGTATGAAGAAGAATTTATTCACTTCTGTCAGTGCATGTTGAATGAAGTGGAAAGAAAGATCGTTAAAGGCAAACAGCGGCTTGCCCTTATCGGAAAAGCTGATGCTGTGAGTATTAATGCCGATTATTTTGAGCAGTAGTTTTCAACGGATGGGCCTAAGTCTAGCTTAAGGTCACCATAGGAGAGCTGTCGAGGTTTGCCAGGTCCATATTGCCATACTATCACTTGGAAGTTCTTGTACAAGAAAACAATGTCATATATTCGGCAATGATTGTTGTGTAGCAGTACCACTGCAAACTCATATTTGTCATGTACTGCTGGGCCTGTTTGTCCAGGATTTGGCATACTAAGCATTTCTGAGTGTTTTATTTCTCGTTTCATTAGTAAGCCCATGTATAATGTATTCCCTTTGTGAAGTTAATAATTTTGAACATGCTGGAGATGTAAAATTGATATATGTAAATGATAAAGTGATGTAGTTCATAGTAGTGCTTATTAGCCTCTACTGTCTGTGCACAGGACTACTGTAGCGGTTTGTTCAAACACTTAGCTTGCATGCATTGCATTATTTTATATTAAAGCTAATATTCTTATCTAGAAGATAAATCCTGGTTTCCAGCACTGTTATTACTGGGTTATGTAAAATCTGCTATTCGTGGTCTACCCTGAAATGAAGATCCACCACCTGTCTTTAGTATAATGGAATTTTGAAGCCCCTTCTCCTGGATAATGAAGATCATGCCAGATTGGCCTGCCAGTAAATTATGTAATCTGGAATTTTTTACACAGGCACATTACTTTATATGACAACTCACTTGACTTAACTCGCCATTTTGCATAACAACAGGTAGTGGGCACTCTCAGCTGTTCAAATTTACTGTGACACATGGTTCATGCTTTTAGTTCATTAAGTTAAGCAAGCCAGTTTGAAAGTAACTGCTGACAGTTTTCATGCCCTATACTGTGCCCTTCATTTTGTTGAAAGTTCTGATTTCTGTTTTTTTCCTTTAACTAATATTGTGTTATTACAGATATCTCTTTCACCAGCTCAGACCCAAAGAAATGAGGAACAGATCAAATTTTTAACAGAAAAAATAAACAGTTTGGTAGATGAAGCAGAACAGATGGGAATCCAGGGAAATGTGGAACAGGCTCAGGGTCTGATGAAGCTGTGTGACCAACTGAAAGAGGAGAGGGAGCAGCTACGTGGGAATAATGAAAACAGCCATTGGCAGCAGGTAACATTGTGCCTAACACACAAATGCTGGGAATGCAGTATATGCAATCATGTTTCGGTGGTAAGAACTGTATGTTATAATTTGACACAATTGTTTTCTAAGTCCATTCTTTTAACGTTTACCATTTCCTGTATTGTGTTATAGGTGTCATGGACATCTTTTTATTTGTTCCACCAGCAGGGGATGTTGCATTGATAGAAGTTTTTAAATTCTTATGTACTGCATCTAAGAATGTGTTTCATGCTATGTAATATATTTGCTATACTCTCCTGTCACCTGGCCTCACTCATAAAGGAGCACTGTGATTTCAGGTGTTTTAATTTCTGACTGTGCGCTAACTATATTGTACTGTGCTGGTGTAGTACTAATTATTATTCTGTATTCTGGTTTGTTTGTTCATGCATTATTTGATAATGTTTTAGAACAGTGCAGCTGTTTTTACAGTTTTGTACATAATTTTTTCAGACTGCAGAATTAGCTGCTGCTCAAGAGAAACAGATGGAAGTCTGTGATGTATGTGGTGCATTTCTCATTGTTGGTGATGCCCAGCAACGAATTGATGATCATCTGATGGGGAAACAGCATGTTGGCTATGCTAGGTTAAAAATGGCAATGGAAGAATTAATTGTAAGTCTGCAGTTTTTTTCCTTAAATGAAATCCACTTCTAGTAAATCACTTGTAGGCTTAATTATTATCTGATCTCTTCTTCCTTTTTGCTTTCTGTGCCGCTTTTTTTGGCTAATTTTGATTAAATAAGTGTTACGTAATGTACATGTTTGTAGCATCAGTTATCCTAATTTTGTCTAGTCTATCACAGGACATTATGTACATTCTTAGCATGGAAAAGCTTAATCTAACTATAAATTTGTGCACACATCATCATTCATTGGTCCACTGTGTCACATGTGTACCTGTTCCTGTTCAGGTTATTGTGAGGAAGTGGATCGTTCTTTCAAAGACTGGAATACGTGGTGCATCAGGAAAGTAATGAGACTGGTGCTATTTTTCTTTATTTAACATTTACCTATAAGTCAAAATTATCCCCTTCAAAGTAGTTCCCTTGGGAAGCCACACACCGCCGGAGACATTGCTCCCACTCCTGGTAGCAGTGCTGGAAGTGTCCATGTAGAAGTGCCCTCAGCTGGTCTGTCATGACCTTTTGGATGTTGTCCACAATTCCAAAATGATGACCTTTGAGGTTGAATTTGAGTTTTGGGAAAAGGAAGAAGTCACATGGACTCAGATCAGGCGAGTATGGTGGCTGCAGAATCACTGAAATACCTTTTTTGGCCAAAAATTCGTTCATGGAGATGGCAGTGTGACAGGGAGCATTGTCGTGATGTAGCATCCATTTTCTGCGTGCCCAGTTTGAAGGTCAAAATTTCGTGGATGGTTTGGCAATTCAAATTCAACACACTACTGATCATTCTGACTGTCAGACGTCGATCAGACCTCACGAGATCCCTCACTTTGGTCATATTTTCGTCTGTTTTTGACGTACAAGGTCTTCCAGAACGAGGTTCGTCTTCCACACTCACGGCCATCCAAAAATGCTTTTTGCCACCTAAAAACCTGTGTCCTTGATAGAGCATGCTCTTCATAAGCCCTTTTCAATTTTTCATAAGTTTCTGTTGCGTTTTCATTAGGTTTGACACAAAATTTGATCACGCAACGCTGCTTGAGATTTTGTTTCTCCATTTTCGTAACGCGTCACTACTACACACACTTACACAACTCACCGTCATATCAGACGTGTTAATGCTATTGAGTTGAAACTTGCACTGATCATTAAGTAAGAATGTATGTCTCGGCTGGTGTCTGAGGTGTGGCTACAGCATTGCCAGTTGTTGAGCCACGCATTCAGTGTCATTACTTTCCTGACGCACCACGTATGTTGTACTGTGTAACATTATTGGGTGATGTGTTTCATCAGCATGCATTTGTGAGGTGGCTTAGGAAAAAAGACCAGTTTTCACAAAAATGTTTGTGAAGTCAATTGGAAGTTACAGTGATAGCAAACTGCACCTTTACAACCACTCAAACTTCTGCAGTTGAATGTAGGTGTCTGAAATTATGGTTATTCAGCCTTTTAATTATGGAGAATTTGTGAACAATTTGAAATTGATTTTACACTATTTTTATGTCAGTCTGCATACTGTGTTGTAGTGAAATTGAGTTGTATAATTCTTGTGGTTGTCGAATGGTACAGAGACACTTTTCATACTGAATGTGTGTGCACTATCTTCAAAAACCTTGTACAATGACAAGATCCTCACCCTTATGAAATAGCATGTAGTATTCCACTAATAAGTTGATTGTTTCTGTAGTACACTGTTTTTGGAGAGTAGAGATAGGAAGGGGCATACATACATTGAGAGTAAAGATAGTTTGTGGCTGATGATACTTAGGACATGGTTCTTCTCTGATTGAAGCTGAATGGTGTATGCTGCCAGGAACATGTCTCTTCTTTTGTCTGCACTTCACTTTTTGTCGTTTTGGTACCATATTTCCCATGTATAATATTTTTCTTTATTAAAGAATAATCGCCAGAAGATGCGAGATGACAAGGAACGGAAAAGAGAAGAAGAACGCCGGGAACGTGCACGTTTGCGAGAAGAAGAAGAACGTAAGAGGGATAGAGAAAGAGATAGGGAAAGAGAAGAGCACAGGAAGAAAAGAGAAGAGGAAGAGAGAAGTAAAAACCGGTCGAAGAACAGATCAAGAAGTCCACGGTCATATCGTAGCTCAAGTCGCAGTCGAAGTAATACAAGGAGAGGTAGCCGAGATGCAGATTATGGGAGGCGAAGTGTGAAGAGCTGTGATGAAAGAGGAAAGTAAGTATATGAGCCTGTTTAGTTCATTATTGTGAAAAAACATGTAAATGAAAATCAGGAAATATAGTTCCAAATATTTTGTACATAAATTTAGTGTTGGTTCCTGTTATAGGTCATCTCGTAATAGCCGCAGTAAATCAAGAGATCGAAATCGAGATCATAGACGAAAAGGGGGTGATGAGCATTGGAGGCCTAACAAGGATCGGGGTGAGAGATTAAGATGTTGCTTATTTAAAAGTAATGCTAGAACAAAGAACTATTTGGAACTGTTCAGGGGTAGAGTTTCATTCTGAGGGGTAAAAATGGTGAAATCTCATTATGGTGTTCTGCATGTAAATAAACTACGTATATTTTGAAACTAACATAGATATCTTTAACCATTTTATTTTTTGCACAATAGCAGCATTACACCATAGATAGCTTATTGCTAACAGCTGCTGTAAGACTTTCCTACAAAACCACAACAGGTATAGAAAAGTCCTGGCAGTGAAGGAGGAATCTGAAAATGAAACTTCATATATGTACCTATGTATAATATAGGGGATTTGGATCTTCTTTTGACCATGTTTAGCATGATAAAATTGTATCATGTGACTGGGCGTTATATGAACTTGGTAAGGTGTGTCATACAAGAAGCATGTGACAGAAGTATGCAGTTCCAAAGCTAGTACTTCTGAAACGTGTGATCTTTCATCCGTTTCGTTACGCGCAAAATCATCTTGACTACACCAGTTTTGACTGCCAAGAATTTCGTGGTTTGGTCATTTGTAATGATCTGCCACATGTATTTGTTTACACACGAGCTTCATTGTCTCATGCTCATCACATTTGTTCCACAGATGAAGATTCTTTCTGTTACGCTGTCAGAAGGGAACTCAGTACTGCAAAGCTTAAGAGTTACTCACTCTTACATATATTTTTATATGAATTTTTTTAGTTGTTGTGTTCTTACACCATGAAACGTCATCATGACACTAGGTTTGAATGGTGATTATGGCCGTCATTCTTCACCAAGTCACCGATCATCTGGTCGCCACCATCAGGACTCCAAAGTGGGCAGGAGTGGCAGAGGTGCAGAAGGAGGTCGTGGAGCTGAGTAGCCAGTTGTCACCCAGAGCACAGACACCCACATTTAGAATCAGTGAGTGACACTGGCCAGCAGGTATGTCAGATTGTTTCATGGGTAAGAAGCAAATATTTTTTGCTTAATTTTATATTTATCCTACAGGTATGAACATTCTGAGGTAAGTGGCATATATCCCATCCCCTGTACACTTCTCGACTTTGAAGCTGGAGAATTTTGTGACTTTTCTGACTGCGGACCCTGGATGCCAGTTCTTCCTAATTAATTTTCATTATTTTGATGGTAAAATTTTGGGTTTCTGACATCAGCTAGCACATAAAATTCTGAATTGAAGATTATAATCTTCTGAAATGTGACGTGTAGCTTTTGTGGATAGGTACAGCTGTTTCAAAGGAACCTGTTGCTTCTTTTTTAAGGGTAGAAGCTGTACTCTGAGTATGAGGCAGCAGGTTCCTCTAAAACATATGTATCCGCCTGTGAATCTACATATTGCCAAATACCAGAAGACATATTGTTGGTATTATTGTGAGAACTTGAGCTAATACCATGATATCGGTGATAAATTTAATGTTTTCCATCCCGAAGTGTGAAAACATATAAATACAATGTGTCAGTCAATAACACAACACTTCATTTTATATACAATAAAAATAGTATATTGTCAGGGCGACGTTTCAAACTTTATTAGGCCATCTTCAGGCCCTCTGGGAAAATGGATCCAAGAGCTATCTATATTTCATTGCATTGTGGGATCCCAAATGCTTACAGATTGTATTATATGAATGTGAAATACAAAAATTTGTATATATTGGAATCTGCGTGGCGGTCTCAGCATTAAAAGGTGAAACATTGTCTGAGGCGGTGGTATATTAAAACCGATTGTGTATAAAAGACTGTATTAAAACTTGGTTTTACTTTTTAGTGTTTAAAATGTGAACTTTTATTCTTCATTTGTTGGTGGAATGGGGAACTGGTGTTTGTCTCCCTTTGATGGCGAGGAGACTAGATGATATTTTCACTTCCTGTGAGGCTGTCCACTTCCGCCACCAAGGTCTACAGAAAAATCAGTACAACTCTACGAAACAGTAACCTACTCACCCAAGTACAGGACAGCGAACTCAACTCACCCATACAAAAAGATCAACATAAACTATTTAGTCTGCAAGAACACATGACAGTGCCACCAAGAAATATCTAATCTCACGGGAAGTGAAAATATCATCTAGTCTCCTCGCCATTGAAGGGACATAAACACCAGTTCCTCATTCCACTGACAAATGAAGAATAAAAGTTCACATTTTAAAAACTAAAAAGTAAAATCAAGTTTTAATATAGTCTTTTATACACAACTGGTTTTAATATACCACCACCTCAGATAATTTTTAACCTTTTAATGCTGAGATCGCCACACAGTTTCCAACATATACAAACTTATGTATTTCACATTCATATAAGACAATCTGTAAGCATTTGGGATCCCATAATCCTTTGAAATATAGATAGCTCTTGGATCTGTTTTCCCTGAGGGCCTGAAGATGACCTAATAAAGGTTGACACATGTTCCCCTAACAATATACTATTTTTATTGTATATAAAATAAAGTGTTGTGTTATTGACTGACATGTATTTATATGATATCGGTGGCTTAGTTGTTGGAACATATACTGAGAAAGTTTGAATGTGCGGTGTCAACAATATTTTCTTATAAAAGGGATTGTATGTCATCATTCATTAGGATGGAGTGAGATGCAGTAGCAGTAAGGGAATGGGTTAAACATGAAACAGTTTGGCTGTGCAGTGGCTTAGGCAGTTAGTCATCTCTAACCACAGATGTCTGTTCGGTTCATGTCTGTCCATGTCATGATTTGTAGTAGACACACTGACAAGTGGACACTTTTTTCCTGGTCACAATCATTGCACCATTGTTCCACTCATTCATCCGTGCATTGCTAATGTTTTATAATCTTATCAGCTGATATCATTAGCTCTTCATTGATACTGGAGTTTAAATTCCAACTTCTGCCCAGGATGGAGGGTTTTTTTTAAATTTATAGTACACTTAAATGTATCCACAAACATATGGTGTACCAAGACTGGCAACCTATGTAGAATTAATGGTCAGTAGAGTGCACCAAGGCCATCATTAAAGGTTTAAATAAAACACACAAACAAAATAAAACATATTATTAAATTGAATGTTACTCTGTATTGCCTTATTCATTTAAACAAATCAGAAGCCATCAAAATAGACTGTTTATAGGATGACATCCCTAATTGTCTTTAACCCTTCAAACATGAGGTTGGACATTTAAATTTTGGCACATGCTTTATGTAAAACATAAATATTTTATGAACAAAAAATTATAACATTATGAAATGCACAACATTTTCGGGAGAAATAAAACGGAGATGGAGCAGCATGTCGCGAAAATTCAGTAAGTGTATTGTTTGATTAAATATGTGAATTACAGTCCTTGGGTGGTGGTGTTACTTGTGAGCGCTGTCTGAAAGTCAGTCAGTCTCATGCATGTTTGGGTCCAGCTGGGTCATCATCAAGGAATTCCACATACGAGAATGAGAAGTGTACAGTTGGTAGCTCCAGTAGAGCAGTTGTACGTATAAATGTAAAGTAACACATGGTGTGATAAAAATGTTGTTTTCCTTACATTTTTAGTACTTGCTTTAGACTACTGAAATACTGCTGTTTTTTTTAAATGACTTGTTAAATGTTTTGGTTGCACATGTAATAGCATGTATAAGCTCCAGTACAAAAACAGTATACAGTGTATGTTATTTATGCAGATGTAGATAAAGATTGTTGTTTCCAAACATCTACAAAGACATGTCATTTTAAAATTTGTGTAGAAATGTGCACCATTTGCAGCGAGGTCTGGAGTTGCTGTCTGAAGTATGTACAGCCTGACCATGAGCACTTATGATCAACATCTAGATACTCTTAGTACTGGAGTTGGTTGTAATTTGTGTAATAGAAAGGAGTTTTGAAGATTGTGAACAGTGAGGATGTGAAGTGCAGATACCAAACTGCATGATGCTGCATAATCTTGGCACTCATTGCAATGAGTGCCACAGATATGATTGGGAGGGTTGTGAATTATAAAGAAATGGATTTAGCTGGATACAGATACTTCATTTTTGTATATTTTGATGTAGTTGTATATAAGCGTTAGAACATAATGTTTGCTGTTGAGAAATAATATTCATGGTCTTGAGATAGGTAATAGCTGCTCTGCGTCATAAAATTAATCAGAAAAATGAAAGCTGGGTGTGTGTGGTGTTGATGTCAGAACCTGAATGTTACCTGATTCCAAAGTAATGTAATTTAGTAATTGAAATTGCCCTTGTTTCTTCTCAAATTCATGATAGAAATGGTGTTGGTTGTTTTTATCTTACGAATTAATTTTCTTGCAATTCAGTATTGCGTATAAAGTTATATATTGCTGTGTATCATTGGTGTTTGGCATTAAATAGACACACATATTTGCGAAAGAATTCCGTAGTGTAGAGAGTGAAATACCTATAATTTTGTGAAGCATGAATTAATATCATATTGTTCTGTGCAGCCATACTATTGGTCCCTCCTGGTTGCGTGTGGGAGAGTATTGATATCCTTGTATGAGATGAGGTGGGATGTTTGATGGGTCTTAGCAAGAGTAAAGAAAGATCATATGATGTGTAAAGAACATGAGCAATGTAAGTCCAGAAATTAAAGGCTGTAATACACTGGAATTGTTGGTGAGATGTTCAAGGAAATCTAGTTGAATTGCTGTCATGTATGTCATAAACATGCTAACCAGGTCTCTGCTCTGACCCCCATATGTTAGATCTTCCAAGTGCAAATCCTCTGTTCATGTTTGCTGACCACAATTATGTATGAATTTCTTCGTAGCTTTGCACCTTAATTTGGGTAGTCCTTGCTATCAATTGACACCCCCCCCCCAATTCTTCCCTCATGTGTACAGTGGTTTTCTTTGGCATTTTTCATTGACTTGGCAGTCAAATTAACACATTTAAAATGTATTTATGTTCAGAATATTTGTCCATATGATTTTATTCATAAGAAGCAGAGTACCTGTTTCTTGTCCACAGTGTGGTTGCTTTCCCCAGCAGTCACAATAAGTCGTGGTCAGACTTGCAAGAAGGAATAATACTCATTGTAATGAATGAAAGTTACTGATGTGAATAAAATTATATTGAGAACAAGGGCTCAAATTTCAGCCAAAAGCTCTACCACAGCATTTGCACAGTGCATTAGCTGTCACACGTTTGCCGTATGCAGTAAGTTACATAATATATTTGGGTCTTCTGTGCTGCTAGGTCTGTGGTAGGAGAGTACAGAAGTCTAGCATGAATGCTGTGATGTACTTTGTGTAATAAATGAAAGTCAATTCTGTACTGCTGATGAAGTCTGAGTGTGGGGCATTTCTCTGAGTAAGCCGACGTAGCATAGAGCAAGTTGCCGGTTCAGAACTTGTAGAATATTTGCGGAAATATCTTGAATTTGCTGTACAGAAAGTCGTGTAAGAACAAAAACAAAATTCTTGTGGTTGGACAGAATAAGTTTTTTTAATACTAACCTCCATCTAATGATTTTAACTGAACTTCATTCTTCACAAGATTAACAGGCTACCTGTCTATATTTTGACACCCCAGATGTAGTATTTCCATGTTTGTCATGATACAGATTTTGTTTGCATAGGAGGAAAGCACACTAGGGTAGTGTTATATTATAAAGTGTGTCGGGTTAGTGTAAGGCAGTTTATTATAATTCATTGGTAGCTTTCATTGATGGTGCACCATTTACTCCACTAGCCATGCGTACTTCTGCTCAGCCTGCTTGTGATTGGTTGGTTTAGAGCGTGCCGGTGTTTACAACAGGATATTGCTCATTTCCAGGTGACCCCTATAGCTAACTTAGTTTAAGGCATCTCATTAATTTTGTTATTGGCCCATATTGAAGAACTGAAAGACAGAAGTGATGGTTAAAGAAGACTTCGTGTGTAAATTAAAATAACAAGAGTCTTGTATTTTGGCTACTTTCTTGTTTCTTTGCCTTCAGAGTCTCAAGTTTTGTGGTTTTTTGAAAGGTGTGAACGGCTTGCAGATATTTGCTTTAATTTCTTCGCATCCTTAAGAAGAGGAAATACATGGTATATGTTTAGAAAACTATATTTGCTTACACTGAAGATTGACGTTTGTACTTATTTGATGAGTGTTTTGTATGATCTTTTTTTGGATTGAAAATATGAATCAACATGCCTGTTAGCTTCACTTTGTCCTCTCTTTGGGCATGATAACTCAGCAGTCACTGATTATTCTCACAAATTTTGACATTGCTGAATTTTTTTAAAAAGATACAGAAGTACAATCGAACTAGGTTATAATGTCATGAAAGCTACTGATTATATGGTGTCATTATAAATGCGTTTTAACTGAGGAGTATAATGGTATGGTTAACAGAGAAATGAATTGGTACCACAGAATATCTGATGATATAGTCAAGGTGTCACATAAACCGATGTCCTTATAACCGGTTTCAACCATGTAACTGTTGTGGTTAAAACAGTACAGCAGTAATTGGCCCTTTTACTTGGAGACCTACATACATAATCTGTGTGCATCTTGACTCTGTCATTCCAAGATTTTATTGACATGCAAAGTATTACAGAGGAAAGCTGCAGAGAAAGACAACACAGACAGTTCTTTGCACTGTTCACACATTTCCAACCTTGTCAGCATTTTCTGTCATTTGTCTAGGGTTCTTATTTTTATCTGATCCATATCATTAGACATATCCTGTCAGCTTGCTTGTTGCATAAAATATAGCTGACCCATTGGCCCACAATATTAACCAGCAACCAGACTACGCAGTATTGTAGTCATTGTAAACAGATGAAACTTGAGACTTGGTGAAGGACTTAGAACTGTCAGATAATGCCACTGAAATGTCAAGGTGTCACTAAAGGGAGACAGCATTTGAATATGCTGCTTTTGTGTGGTTGGTGACATTTGAAAATGCTTAAATGAAAGTATGTTTATTAAAAAATGCTTGCCAGTTTTGTTGAGGGGTGTTCGAGTATTTTAGAAATTTACACTGTTTTTTTTTCTTTTTAATGCTTGAAAAATATAGCTCGCACATCCCTAAACTTTGTGTGTTTTACTGCAGCTTAGTATATTGGGGTAGATTTTGGTATTTTAATTGCAGCATTGTAGACAGTCGTACTCCTAGATTCTGCGATAACAGTACATCTGCAATGGGGGAAGGCAAAAATACAGCAACATTTCCCCCCCAAGGGTGTGTGTTAATGATGGATCTCTTTAGAGGTATTTATCATTGGAGGATCCCTTCATTTGTTTACACAGATTATTAAAAAAAATATCTTTGATACCCATAAACACATCTGTTCATAGATGATTGTGTATATGGGTGCTTATTGTCCCTACCTTAACTTGGCCAGAGATATTTTACTTTTTGTTTTGTTTTGATTACACATCAAAATGTCTGGCATACTTTATTCCATCAGGAGTGAATCTGGATGTCTTTGTGTGGGTTGATATTCAGTGAAACCTATTTAAACTTAACATGAATCTTTGTGTGCATGATTACCATTATAACAGTACTTCATTAATGAGTAATTTTTGTTTATATCATGTGTGACAAAATAATACCATGTCTGCAACTGAAAAACAGCATTTCATTGTATTATGAAATTATGATTAATGTGGTATGTTACATTTTTTTGAGTTAGTGATTTTGCAGGTGATAAATTATTACATTTCATTTTCCCATCTCAGAAGGCAGTAAGCATAATTCCCACCAACAGAATGAGCTGACATCCCAAGCCACAGATAGAACAAACTTTGAAATATGCTTTTCCTATATGTTTTCTGCATTTTGCAGCAAACTGTAAGACCTGGCAATTTTAGAAATATTGGAATGCAAGATGAATACATCTTCTTGGCCAAGTTAAGTGTGCTGGTAATAGTGGAATGCTGTTCACTTTAGATGGTCATCTGTCTTTTGTGTCTGTGCGTGTGTGGACTTGTGCTTACTTAGGTGTGAAGTAAATTTTGTCTTGCATAACATATTGATTGTAATAAATTGCCATTCTTAAGTTCACATTTACAGCAGCAACATTTTTATAAACACATGTTACATACTTGTTGTGAAGATCAGATTTGTTAGTGTAACTGTACCACAAAGAGTTGCATTTTGAACTTGAAGGCAACTGAAACCAGATTCACAAATCATGCAGTACATTAAATTCATACGCCATGGTCTATATGTTGGTTGATTTTTTTTTAAATATGTAGTAACAGTGAAGTGCAGAATGACTACAGGTGTAATATAGTGTGGTTGGGTTATAAGTTTTAAACTAATGTATTATTTTCACCATAAATAACGTTGAGGGTGCATGTAGAAAATGTGATAAGTTGGTAGTGTTTTAATAAGTTATTACAACTTGTAGCGTAATGGATGAGTGTGTCATGAAACAGCCTAAACTGGTGCTCTTGATGTTGGATATTACAGTTAATGAATGATGTGTTACAAGATTTTGACATTTCTAATGTGGATGAAAGATTTTGTTCACATAGTTCACAGTGAATAATAGTTAATGTACAGTTCAGAGTTGGTTTTATGTGTTGCTGTGTATAGGTTGACATGAAACCTGGTCTGTCACAATGAGGAAAGAACATGGGTTGCAGGATAAGATTATGATTTTCTGGGCTGGGATACACGTGTGTATGTGTTTGATAGGGATAGATAATTATTCTCACATGTTGGTACCGTGTACCCAACCAAATGGCATCTTTTCATAGAACACTGTAGTCTTGCTTATTGTCACTATGAGAACCTCAGATCTCATAGGATGTTGATGTTTGAGATAGGGTGCTGAGGAGACAGTCTCTTCATGGTGGGTGTATGTGGTTGGTTTGCGTAACCATGTGGGATGACTCTCAGCTTGTAGCTACACGTTAGTAAGTGTAAGGCCATTTCTGAAGGACTTCGTTTTAACACATTTTCATCACAGTTGGAGAATGCGAAAGTTACCGCTGCTGCAGTGTTGGTCCAAAATGAAAGAAGGTAACTTTTGGGAATTAATAAGCTCTTATCTTACTGGCATTGAAAGGAAAATTGTACTGTTTGATATGGAGCAGAAGATTGAGGATTACTAAAGCTGTTTCTTCATTCCTGAAGTAAGCACATGATTGTCCACCAGACTAGAATGTGATACTGTTTCAGCAGGAAATTATTTTTATTTTGAATCTTTACAGCTTTGTAATTCCGGTAGGTGACCTTGGGATTTTGAAGAATTGAAGTCAGATTATCTTCAAGAACATCTATATGAAGTGACAAATACTGTTCTTCCGTTCCTAACTGCAACTATGGGAATGTGACTGGGGATCAAGATTTGGCATTGGCGTTCATCATTTTGCAAGGTGAATCTAGTATTAAGCCTTGAAATTGTAGATAGATTGCAGACATGATGTAATGAAAAATTTAAGTTTACACATTCCTAGATTTTAACCTTAAAGTAAGTGTAGCAACTGAAGGAAACAATTGTGTTAGCTGCAGTGAGTCAGATACGTAAGTTTTGCACGTTTTCAGTCTTGTTGCAGTCACAGTGGAACGTAAATTCTCCGCCCTAAGTTAGGCTTCTGTTCTGTTACTATCTGTATGTTCAGTTGCACCGCTTATATTGTTTAGAATTCAGAGGTCTTGTATTAAATGTGTAGGATCTTTTGTTAACTTTTATTTTATTTACAATAAGATAACATTTAAAGTAAAGCAAATGTAAATTAAATGTATTGTACAAAGTTGACTCTGGTGCAACTTTACATCAGGAGGGCTCCCAACAAGAGAAAGCAGGGGAAATGTGTATTCTTCAGTAGAATTCTTTCCTGGATATAGCTTCAAATTTGGGGCTACTTGTGTGATGTCATCGTGGAATTCTTCTTTGAAAGGTATGTTGGAACCCTATGTAGCATAGTAATGAAACTGTAAATGTGTACAATAATTACTGAATTTTGTTCTTAGGCCATTCATATTACCAATGAGGTCTGACAAATAATGGGACGTCTGTGTGCAAAAGAAAAATAAAAATTTAAAAACAACCATATTGAGTAAAAAATTACCTGACATACGCGCATGTTCCAGCAACACATGTTGGGATCTCATCACATTCCATTGTGTTGAATGCCTTGAGTTATTAACAGTAAAATCCCTTCAGTTTTCGATCTTGAAAAAAGTCACTTGGTTGCAAATCATGTAAGTTTGTTTGATGATTTTTGGCCATGTGTCTCATTACTGGCAGTACAGTCATAACACAGATATTGACTTTTAGTCTTTTTGATGACTGTGCTGCCAAGAATATATTGCAACTTAAACAGAGAATTCTAGCTTAGGTGTTTGGAGGAACAGATTTGTATTCGATAATTCCTTTGATGATAAAAAAGTACTGTTTTATTGGTCTCTCATACTCTTGACTTTTCCACTGGAGATTGATGTTATTCATTTATTCCATATGCCTGTGACAATGTAGTTCATAAGTGACATTCATACAGACAAAAATGATTTTAAATGTCTCAAACTTAAATGAGGTAAATAGTTCAGATTACAACTCCACAGGGAATACCTAACATTAAAACCATAATTGGTTGTTACTGTTTGCAAAACATCAGAATCTTGTAAGAGTCTTACTGGGAGTTCAGAGAACAATTTCTTCTTTTTCTTTTAGTAGACAGAAATTGCACCAAAACCTTTACTGCAACTACAAGAGGAGCTTAGTCCTGGTAACGGTTTGACAAAAAACTGATGAATCATGTGATGTGATCAATATGCACTAACACTTCAGCATTGAACTGTGTATTATTTATTTGTCCGACCTTATATAGTAAGATGTTTCTTTTTAATGATACCCAGAATGATTTATAGAAGTCTGTATTTGCAATTGTACTTCAGGTATAACATCATACTTAGCCTGCTTCATAAAATTATTTTGATCCAAATTCATAAAGCTATTAAATTTCTTCCAGTCCAGTTTAACTGCAGTAATATATCCATGTGTCTGTGTTTTGTCATTAGTTTTAATGTGCCTTGGGGTTATTTAGTGGTTCCAAATTTAGGCTAATATTTAATTGTACCACTTTCCAATTGAAACTGTGTACTATATTCACATAAGGAAAGAAAAAACAAAAAATGGTGAAAGAAGAACTGTACATTTCAGTTGTGTAACTTGTATCTTGTGAACTCATTCTTCCATTTTTGTGGTTCAAGTTTGCATTTCTGGAAGCCAGTATGTGTATGGTTATTTTTTTTACACTAGTGTTAATTACTTTCATACATCCTGGTTTAACATCATAGTTTCTTTGACAAGATGTTATGCTGACAGTTCTTGTCTCACTTTTGTGCTGATTAAAATTATTTTTCATTAACGAGGATACAGGTAGTAAGTTGAATAGGGAAGAACGCGTGTTTTCTTATGAATTCTGTAAGGAAAGTAATGATACAATAAACAGTTTTGAATTACTGGAATAATGGATGTTAGTTAATGGTTGTCCAGCTACACATCAGGCCTGGCAAAGCATGAACATGGATGGCCTGAATTCATATTGTCCACCTGCTTCCCTGCCTTATGTATATTGCACAGCTCCCATCCATCAGCACCAGTAAGAACCCATGAACTCTTAGACATAATACACGGGGCAATTGGCAAGTGGGGCGAAACGCACGCAGAGGAGAGGTAGCTGCTGGGAGAAAACTTCTTTTCATGTTTTCTGTGGCCTAACTTCAGTCTTCAAATAACCTCAAGGTTTATTACCACGTTCCCATGAGCATACCATTTGTTTCAGGCATCCCTTCCACAGCCTGAAATTGTATGTAGCAAAATGGTTGAATGCAATACAAACTGTAGTAAGTTGTGCCATGAAGTAGCCATAAAATGAAGGTTGTGTTTACAACAGTTGCTATTTTACAAAAACATTGCTGGTGTGAATACAAATTAGTCTGGCTGTGAAATCTGTCCTGAAATTAAGTTGTCACATGAAGCTTTTGTGCCTTCATGTGTCCCACGCTTAATGAAACTGAAATACATATAATGTGACTAGGAATGCTAGTAGCTGGAAGAATATTGTAATGTTATATTTCTACTGGGCAGGTCTTTCATCAGGAATACACAATAAGACCAACTATGCACGTTGTTGGGACTACCCACTTACGTTTAATATATCTCCAACATGTGCAGCTGCAATAATCAGTTTAAATGCCTTTATACAGTGAGCAGAATGAATTACATATGTGACACACACTGAGACAAGCAAAAGAGAATTATTTTGTCACTATGAGTTACTATAAATTTCTGGTTGTCTTTTATTGATTTTTTATTGTGTCATGAGGTGGGATATACATATACATTGAAATTCATCTATGTTGGCCACTTTGGTTCCAGTCAGAGCTGCCCAACTTACGGAAACCACATGGAACTTTGAAAATTGAAGCGTGCATTATCACTTGCTCCAATGCACAGATCAGAGTGCAGATACAGGTGGTTAATTTGGACAGCACATACATAACCCTGTCAACGAACAGGGACTTTAAGTACAGTATCATTTGCCACGATAAAACTCCAATGTACTGTCACTACTTGTGGAGAAAGGATGGAGGCTCAATGTACCACAAGTACTTCTGCTGTTGAATGAGGATTCTGGCCTAGGCACAGTATAATATACAAACTATACAATTCTTCAGGTCAGCCAACAGTTGAACAGGTTGAACTTAGGCAGAGAGCATAGCTCTAAATGTGAAAGTATGGCAAGGATTCAGGATAGTCCCGTGACAAGTTACAGAGTAATGACCATGTACAATATCAGGAATTCGATGGTACCATATTAGTGTGGCCAACTTCATATGAGTGACAGCTAAAGGAACAAAGACATGTCACTACCAGAATTTGCAATTCATTACATAGCTCTGAGATGCACCTCTCATATCTGGTAATATAGCTGTAGACACAACATACATCAACAGTACAGTAAATAGGCTACAGGCTGGATGACAAAGGGATGGTGGTTGGATTCCTGGCAAGAGCAAGAGATTCTCTGAACCATCTAGAGTAGCTCTGAGGGTCCCTCACTGTCATGTCATACTGAGTTTACCAGTGCATGGAAATGTGCTATACCTTTCCTTTTCCTGATTCGGCATAAAGTGCATGAAAATTAAGGTACTCACTGAACAAGAGTGAACAGTCTGCAACATTATACATGGTCAATTACATTTTACCATGTTTTCGGTGCTGTTGGGCTGTATAGTCAATTGTGTAAAGCAGTCACTGCTAGAAGAGGGAGTTGTTTGTATTGTGTACAGTGACGGTGGTAATGATGCTGGTGTTAATAAAGAATGTACAAGAAAAATTTGAAACATTCTAGGTGTTTACCTAAGCACAGTGTATGACAGGCATGTATTTAAGGAACAAACAGTGTGCTGCACAGTCCAGTTCATATTTTCATTCTGTGGAAGGAGATGTATCTTCTCAGAATCCTTTTTTTATAGGTTACAGACAGTATGTTTGTATTTTATGGGTTATAAACAGTTAAGTTTTCACATTTGAACTGACCAGATTTGTTCAACTGGAAGATTGCTTCAATTTTAATACACCCAATAGCTCAAACAGTGATTTCAACAGTTCTGACCATTTTCTTGGCATATAACCACATGTATTCCTTAAGTTTCATTTGTTGGAGCCACTGACAAATCAGCTGTCCAGACATCTGCATGTTTAGCAGATGCTGCTATTTACTAGCACATAAAATTGGAGGATGCCCAATACAACCTTATGCCTCCATTCTTTCAAGATTCAACCTGTTGTTTTACACATTCCCATTACAGTTAAATGAAAAGCTTTCCATTAATAGGTCAGTTGGGCTGCCAATCTTAATTTGTCATTCTGCACACCAAGGATGGCACAGTTGTCTGCTTCACGTGACGGCCACACTTTGCCCCAGAGAAATTCCTTTGTACTACTGTTTGGGGTTGACTGGATCCCAGGGCTACTGAATGCATGCAAAAAGTATAGATCACTTGAAAATTTCCAATGATCCTACCTGGAATCGAGCCTGGAACCTCCCATCTTGTGGCTTAATGCCTCGAAAAACTGCGACCCCAATTATCGGAACGCCCAAGATTAACGGAATTACTGGTGACACAAATTCAAAACCTCTCGGGGCTGTGAGGGTAAAGATTAACACGGGTTTTATTATGTTCCCATATATTTGTATCCTATGTAGCTATAATAGGAGCCAATTATAGTACGAAATTTAGATAAGCATTAACATTACAAAATAGTTGTGGTCGGCATGACGTACGTTTTATTCACCTCAGAGTTTAATAGAGTTTGCAGCCCTCTTTACTATAACCTAACTATATCACTAAAGTTGCTGGAATTGTATCAATACAAGTGTTATCATTCTTATCCATTATGCACGCATTTGTTCAACAGGTTATAACATATTGCATATTAAAATTATTTACGACATTACACTGCGACAAGCACTCACTATATCTAACCGACAACAAACAACACTAACGTGAGCCGCACACCTATGGTCAACTACGCCTGAACCATGGAACAGAGTCTGAACAGTACCGATTGCACCGCGTGTGTAACTGTATTCCGTGCACCGTGTATGTCACATGGTTTCCGTGGGCTGATTGTAATCCGCGAGTGTGTTAAGTTGAAGCAGATTGATTGGTTTATTCCGTAGCTAGCTGATTTTCGAAGCACGGAAGAGGTAAGTAATACGATTAGCGGCCGAAGAATTTTGAGAAGTTTGAAGGTTACAAACGTATTAGGGGATTTTGAAAACAAAAGCCAAAAGGTATTGTCATCCTGAAGAAGTGTTGATGCAAAAGAGTGACAATTGTAAGTAATACATTACTTTTTTTTTTTTTCAGATGGCCGCACTAAGCGAAGTTTCAAGCAATCGCTGTTTTGGAGGGTATCAGAAGGTGTTTTCTCATGACAGGTAATTTTGACGTATATGTGTTATGTGGTTAAAATTTTTAACTAGAGGCCATAATTTGTATACAGTATCCATTATTTTAATACATTGCTGAGTATATGGTCATGCATCTTCTACTTTCCCCTTTGCACCAAGGGTTTTGTCATTTTTAACTGCACACATGTTTTTATGGCCAAAATACAATACGGAGCGATAATAGGGGTTGAGTTATGTTTATTTAAACTGACATGTGACGTAATTTTTTATCATCTGTTTAGTTAAAACATGGTTTTGGAAGCTACAGTGTTTGGTTTTATAGGCTGGTATGGAGCACAGTTTGCCAGAACATATTTGTACACCATTATTTCCTAATATGGGCTCCTGCCTTGTTATTGCAAATTGTGTATAGCACAACGTCCACAGATTGAGAGGGTAACGTTAAAGTAGGTGCATCTGTGTATGTGTTTGTATTGTAAATATTTTTAAAATGTGTTGTCATCTGGGGTTTAACTTGAGGAACTGTCTTGTTGTAAGGTTTTCATGGCATATATCCAGTTTAAAATTATGGCTTTTGGGATTTAGCTGCATCATGCATTGAAGTTCATTGATGGCAAGTTCTGTGCTTCATCCACAGGGCAGTGTTTTCAGACTTATAATAGTCTTCAGTGTCATATGGTGCAGTGTTTCTACCCTGTGTCATTCAGCATGTCAAATGCCAGTCAGTAGTGAACTGTGTGTTGTGTAAAATATTAAGTGTAACAAACTCTCAGCTTTTTTTTTTTTTTTTTTTTTTTTAAAAAGGATTGTGGGTTTCAATTTTTTTTTTTTTTTTTTTTCCCCCCCACAGAGAAAATTGGGGAAATTCATTTTTTTTTTTTGTTCTCTGG
>Ga0123354_10002458_pt1 | contig 24500 bp, 18 predicted proteins | sample TergutLab28metaG_2_FD_97872 | JGI IMG/M metagenome (GOLD analysis project Ga0123354, IMG submission 97872) | Labiotermes labralis P4 segment gut microbial communities from Petit-Saut dam, French Guiana - Lab288 P4 | ecosystem: Host-associated > Arthropoda: Insects > Digestive system > Gut ... | reverse complement strand
TGTCTTTTGTAGTGAATCTATCGAGTGTTTTCCTGGTATAGTTTCCAAATTTTTCTTTAAGCTTCTCGTTACTATTCCAGTGGCTCCAATTATTACTGGTACAATCGTACATTTCAGTTTCCACATTCGTTATATCTCTATACACAAACTCTTGTATTTTAACTTCTTTTCCGCTTTCTTTTGCACATTTCTGCCTGCGGGTATTGCCACATCTATCAGTGTGCATGTTTTCTCTTTTTTTGTTCTTAATTGATACATCTGGCTTATTTGCTGTAACTTCTCTGTCTGTATGTACTGCTTGATTCCACAATACTGTGACATCTCCTTCTTCATACGCTGGCTTGGGCATGTGTGTGTACCATTTGTCTGTAGTTTCAATGCCTAAGGCTTTGCATAATGAGTAGTGCAAATGTGTACAAACTTTATCGTGTCTCATTAAATATTCGTTCTTTGCCAAAATGGGGCATCCCGAGGCTAAGTGTTCAATAGTTTCTTCATGTTGCTTACATAACCGACATTTACTCTCAATTTCTTGCTTCAAAATTTTATTCTTAAAATAGTTTGTACTAATTGCTTGGTCTTGATCGGACACTATTGTACTTTCTGTTTCTCCCTTGATGTCGCCAGATTTTAGCCAGCGATATGTCTGTTAATGTTCACCAGCTTTTGGTCTAAGTTACGTGGCAATTGTCCATGCATCCTCTTCCCGTTCCATCTATCTTTTGTTTTCTCCGCTACGCTGTCCTTCATTTTTCTTGTTTCTTTCTGTACTTCTGTCTTCATGCACCTAGCTGTCTGTAACACAGATGAGTCGGTGTTGTGTTGGTGTGTTCTTACAACCTGTATTAGTGGGTCTTCCTTCCTGTCTATATATTCCACCAATTTTGTAATTTCTACTGCGTGGGCTGCTTCTAACTGCATCAAGCCGTTTCCTCCCTGTTTTCTGGGGACATACAAGCGATCTACATCTGCTTTTGGATGATGCTGTCCATGAATGGTTAGTAGTTTTCTTATTTTGCAGTCTAGTTTTTGCATTTCTTCTTGGTGCCAGTTAATAATTCCAAAACTGTATCTAAGTACTGGTAGTGCCAATGATCCAATTATTTGAATTTTATTCTTTGCACTTAATTCTGTACACAAAACTAGTCTCAATCTCAAGTTTATTTTATTATTATTATTATTATTATTATTATTATTACGCGCATAATTACGTTGATCATCATAATTCCTGCGGTTTACCTCAGAGTATAGCCTTTCTTTTTCCTCTCTGTACAACATTTTAATTCTGTGCTTTAAATTAGTTAGGTTTGTTAGTATATGCATCTGCTGTGTGGAATTCAATTACTTCTACTGACACCAATGAACTTGAAGGCATCCAGCGAAGTTCTTGTTCCTTCACCATATTTTTATTCAATCATTTACAATATAATTATGCAAATGTATTACATCACCTGCAGTTTCATACGTTACGTGTCAGGTGGCGCCGCCTAGAAGCGCTTTTCCTTATTAATGTTTACAATCGACACAAATCATGCTATTCTCCTTCGGTAATGTCGGCTTTCTTGTGCAGACTTTAAATCCCAGAGCTTTAAGTTTGTTTAATGTCGATTGTCAATATCACATCTCTCATTGTGATAGATGTGCTTCGGCTGCTAATACCGTCTCTACCGTTACTGGTACATTCAGGAAAAAATCGTTTTTGTACCAAAGTTGAACATGCACCTGTTCCATAAAAGTTAAAGAGAATATACTTCTTAGTGTTATTATCACTGTGAGGTTACTTTAAGTTCACTATTATTAATATTGATCCAGTTAAAACGTTCCGAGAAAGATTTGTTTTCTCATCCACCACACTTCATTTCACTATGGTAATGTAATGTAATGTACTATCTACTCACTGTACTCTTATTCGTTTACGGTATAATATTTGTAATGTCACATAACAATTTTTATACTTGTTTCGATTTTGGTTCGACTTTATGAAATTAACTGTAAGGTTTTGTTGACCCCATTGCTCTGCATGGCTTAACTCTTGCCTTGATTGTGGTGATGGTGGTGGTGGTTGCGGTGGTGGTGTGGGGTGGTTGGGCGGCGGCGGCGTTGGTGGTGGTGGCAATGATATCAGTATTAGTACCACCAGCAGCAGTACAGAGTTTGTCATGTATTTGAGAAACGAAGCTTTCGTAGGATGTCCCAAAGCATTATTTTTTCTATGCGATAAACCTACCTTGCCAAAAAAAATACGATAAAATTTAGACCATATCGCAGTAGAAGGGATATGTTATATTTGACCTCGGTGCTATGCACGGAATAAGTGAGTTCAAAAATTAGAATCAGAGGCTGAATACGAACTCTGGATTTTCTCTTTGTCAGCCTTTTCTTTGTATTTACCTCGGCATATCCTTCTGCCTTCCAGTGTGTACTACAGAATGTTGAACAGATAAATAAACTGGGTAAATAAAAACCTCTGAAAGGTTACATAAAGTGGTGGGAAAAGGCCTAATACGAAAGAAAAAGAATGGAATATGTAACAGGAAGGAACAAGAATTAACGAAGAATATTAAGGCTGCATGTGAATTTTCTAACCCGGAATTCAAAAGCAATTCTTCATCATCGTATTGTTCACAGTGACAGAAATAGAGTGACATGTTTGTTCAAGGGACACACTCAGCAAATAAAATGTAAAAATACACTAGTTGTCTCAGATTTTCGTTTCACTTTATTAATATTCCATATGAAATATTCCTTACTTAACATTTTAATTACGAACTTGTACGAGTATTTAACTTGTACATATGTGGATTCATGTGACATATGACACGTAAATATAATACAAGACCCAGAAACATACGTTACGTATAGCGACTAGTTTCTCTGTATGCATATCCTGTATACACATTTCAGTATACAAAGTCTTGTAATGAATGAAAAGATAATGTCTCCTTGGAATTAATTTATTTTGCTGCTTTTGTAAGATCAAGAAAGAAGTAATATTTCTTCTGGAATTTATAAATGTCACCTAGGAATTGAATCTGTTAAAAAAAGATTGCTTTGCATAACGAAGAAAATAAGTTCAATTTTAAAAGAATACAAGCTATATTGACAAAATTAGAATTAATTTTCAAAAAATAATTATTTTATGCCAAATTGAATTTGGTGAAAAAAAAGACCATTTCACAAGACACTCTGAGCTAAAACAAAATAAAATTCTCTACAGTGTGAAGTTGTGTTTTTCGGAAATTCAGAGTAAATCACCACATGCTCTTCGTTACATTTATAAGCCTTACTTTTATGCCGTTGAATGAACGTAAAACGTTTCATTAACTAATCCAATAAAACACGATGTGAAAATCTCGTAGTTGCTCGGTAAATCAAGAAATTCCTGGAGTGTAAGCTCATTAACACGTTTACAACAGCCCTTCACTGGACCCTGTTCAGAAACCGTTAGAGTCAACTCACACATCCACATCCGAATCTTTAAAATACATTTTAATATTATCCTCTTGCCTTCTTCTGCAATTCCCCCGTAGTTCCCGTCTATGTTCTCTAACAAAAATTTTGTATTCATTTCCATCTTTCCATACACGCCACACGCCCGCCTTCCTTGAATAAAATCACCATAATAACAAATTCTTTTATTAAAATAATGTCAGTGTATAGAGAAACACGTACGTTGATGGATGTGAAACAAGTGCATAGTGGATATTACATGTATCATGTAGCATCTGACTTTTGCCAGACTTTTCTGTACTGGCTTGTGTACGGTAGTGAGTGCTGTCATGTTTCCACAAAACATGAAATGTTCGGGTTCTTCAACAGAGACATCAGTTTCTGCGAGGCACAGAACAATTTTTGGCGCTTCCGCGAGCAACTGCGAACAGTGACTATTACCATCGTCCTTTCCGTCCGTCGGTCAGCAGGTACAGCACCCACTCCGGCCTACTGGATTTTTGCGAAATTACACATCTGAGATTTTTACCGAAATTTCCTAACACATTTAAACTAATGTTCCAATATGAACAAAATAACAAACACTTTATAGGAAGACCTACGTATGTTTTTGATCTCTTGTTATGAAGTGGCTTCGCATTTGAGACATCCTTCTCCGTGAGGCACGTACAAGGAGAATGTACAACCAGTTGAGCGTCGATCATCGAGCATATTCGAATTTAAAAGTCCAGTATCGACGTTTAAGGAATATCGACCATAAACCTTCCCCTTACGATACTTCGATAATTATTGATCGTAATTCTGTTGTTAACCTTTTGACGCCTAATGTCAACTATAGTGGTCGTACCGCACCGCTAACCTCTAAAGTTGCATTTTATATATTTATTCAACAAATATAGGCACTGAATATTTTAAACGTGGTATATACTATCCGTCTTTTCTCTTCAAAATGCAGTTTGTTTCATAATTCTAATGTATTTTGTTCCTGTATTATTCACATTTTATATACAGTGTGTGCTAAAATTAAAAAACTAATTCCGGCGCCAAAAGGTTAACATAAGAAGAAATACTGTGTCTCAGAATAATGAGCGTTTTCTTGGAAATTTACAACGAGACTAACACAGCGAAAGCGTAAGAAGTGTTGCGCTCTAGGGACATTTCCTAACTTATAGGAAAGTTATTACATAAAATTAATTTTTTACAGGGCTATGTAAAATTTTACATAAGCAAGTACCAACAAATTCACTGATGTGATTCATGAGCTCATAGGTATGCTATAAACCCTAGAACATAAACACACCCTTAAAGTAGGCTAGGAAGCCTCGTCATATGTATCTGGTATGGGTGAAATACACATATGCAACAAGGATTAGAGACAGGACATTTATAATCAGAATGGCGTGAAATAGTTTATGTGCATGAAACAAACAATTATAATCTCAATGGTCTACTGCATTCATCGGTGTCAGCTATGGCAAAAAAATACATGCTGTAACAAACACTATGCAACGCCTGTGCGGTGGATAAGCTTACAGCAGACTCTGGAAATGGTCATTTAAGGAGTCTACAGCAGCCCGGTGGTGATAGCCTTTGGATGATTGATACAGTCTACAGTACAAATCGACGAAACTACAGCAGACACTGGTAACGATAATGGTGAGAGGGAAGAAGGATCTGCAGCAGATATCGCTGTGTGCCGAGGAGCTGGGTCGCAGAAACTTGTGTTATGTAATCAATAACAAGACCAACAGTGTTAATTATAAACGTAACATTGAAGTGCGTTCGCGAAACCACTGTTGTCGTGGAAATGCAGTAAGTGTTACATATACCGAGGCTGTAATTGTAGCCTTAGTTAACCAGCATGCAAAGTTCAGGCGCCATATTATATTGTCATCTTTGGCCTACCCTGCTCTACGAATTTTTTCCACGTTACCTCACAAAAGGCACGATTATCGGAAAAAAAGTTATTGAACATTAAATGTATCCATTGTATTTTTTTTTTTATTTTCTCTACCACTTTTGTCTGAAAATTTTCTCAGTCTAAGAAGATTTGAGCGAGGTATTTCATAAACGTACGTAGGTCTTCATGTGAAGTACTGTTATTCTTGTCAGATTTTAGTGAAAACTGAATTATCTCGACAGATTTTCCAAAAATACTCAAATATGAAATTTCACGAAAATCCATACAGTGGGAGCCGAGTTGTTGCATGGCGACGGACGGAAGGACAGACAGACAGATAGCCAGACAAACATGAAAATGTTAATAGTTACTATTTGCCACTCTGTGAGCGTGTCTAGAAACAACGAAATATATCAGGCGTTTCAGGCACTTAAGTGTATACGCATAGACATAAGTTAAGTGTATTCTTTGCTCTTGATACATATTCTCATCAGCCTGAAATGTGTTAAGTGGGGAGAGAGAGGGGGGGGGGTAGAAGAAGTGGGAAAAATTTACACGTCAACTGAGAAATTTGTACATCATCTGCAGACACGATTTAACTGTAAATTAAGTTAATTAATTATAATTATGCAGAATTTAGAAAATTAGAAAGTTTAAAAGTCAAGAAATTTCATGATACATTTAAGAAATTCTATCTAAACTTTCGAATGCGTTTAAAAATTAGAAATATATGAATCTTGGTACTGTAATCCCTACATGATCAAATTAGAATCCGGTATCTCAGAAGGAAATACCAGACTTGATAACATTAACCAATTAAGGACGCCGAGTAGACTGCTTTTTTTCAAGACCAAGCTCGTACCGCGCAGTAAACACTTCTCATCTTGGTTATAAGAACCAAAACCGTTATGTTGTAGGGGGCAGAAGTTCTTCTTTGTTCTGAGATAAATACAAAACACATAAATACAGTGTGGGCAGAAAGTGTGGTTCTTGAATGTTAAACCTGTTGGTGCATCAGGTAACCAATAGGCTTAAAAAGGTTAATAAGTGTTTGATAAAAAAAAGGCGCACCCTCAGCTTCGTCCAAACCTACTTCAACCCTCATTATATCAACAAGTGTAAAGAAATTAAAGTATTTCCCCTTCAGTACAAAAAAATTAAACAAATTTGTGCACAAAAAAAACTTCATTACATAACGTGCTAGCAGTGGCAAGTAAATACTGAACGGAATATTCCAACGGCTATAAATTACCCACACTAATTAGGCTTGATATTACAACTTCAAAGAATAAAATTCGTCGGTGATATATTGTGGTTTACCCAACGTATTGCAAATAGAATCGCTCTCAGTGATTTAATGGAGCACAAAAAATTCTGCACGGTTTTTCAAAGTGTGATGTGTATATGGACTGAAACTACCCTGTGCCTCAGCACACATTTCATCATAATTATTTACACTTCAACATCTACACCGGTAAGCTAATGTAGACTCACTTAACGACCAAGACTCTAAAAGCACACCTCACATTTTCAGCCAAAAACATCTACTTGCGACCCACAAGAACCTGGGTTTCATGTTAATATTTCGTAGTTTTTCAAGTCACTGCTTTCTGACAGGTTTCTAGTGAGGAGTTTTGTACGTATTTGTTGATTCACTAATAGGATATATATATATATATATATATATATATATATACATACCAAGAATTGTAATTCAATTTGCTACCCTAAAATGTCAGAAACTTACATTATTACGAGTGAATAAAATATTCGACATTCTGATGACTGTGCATCGTGATATACTCTTATAATAAAACCAACTAGATGCACTAATTTATCACAAATTTATGTTTGGAATAGGACTCTACATATTTCGCACAGTATCTCTGTCAATCATCAGGAGTTTAGCACTGTAAACACAGCAATAGGTATAGGTCATACAGGTTATGCTGACTGCTTGCTAGCGGGATCAGGATGGAACTGCAGATGGATACCTGGATATCCATGTCCAGGTACCCATCTCAAGATAGCACAGGGACCCATTATTCCCAATACCGGCACATGGATATAATTTTATTTCACAGATAGCTGGCCCGTATTGACATCTCCTACAGATGTATGTCCGGCCACACCGTAGACAGCATATGGCCCTCGACACATTAGCACGGCGTGTTATCTACAACATCATGGCCATGACAGTGCAGTCACGGCAGCAGATTACGACACAACCCAGCTACCTCCCCAGTCACTAGAGTGTAAATAAACATGATATCAGCGACAGACTAGAATATAGTACATAATACATATAGCAAATATTGGTACCATCCTATTAATTGAGTTCATGTACCTGACCATTGTAAACGAGATCTCGTGTCCCATTAGATACACTGGTTATGTAATACAGTCCTCTGTAAGCTAAGTACAAACCTGACAATGATCCAGTAAACTGGCCGAAACACGTAGTTGACAAGCTGTATAATACTTGATAATATAATATAGATGTGGTCCGACTGTATATTTTACATATTTGATACGTTGTAACAGAATGTCCCGTTTAGGTGTAAAGAATGCAAAAAATGGTCGTATGTGAACTACTGACACTTCCGAATACCAGGCATACATGGCTTACAAAAACTACAGGTACAACCTCAAAAGTGAAGGCCATTCTGCAAAACTAAAAAGTCGATATTAGGAGGCAAGGTCTTCCAAATGGTCACTCAGAATATCCGGAGGAAATCTTATTAGTATGACAGTGGAGGCGATACGTGCCTTAAGGCCATCAATGTCTCCAACTACTGGCCATTCACAATGTCTTTCACAAACACACACATAAGGAAATGACGATTTTAAATCTAGCAAATATTGAGGACAAGCAAACAAGTCCATCGCAGTCACATTAAATGTTATTCATATGTGTCGTTCGCACAAGAAGGAATTAGATTTTCGGTACATTGCAAGCAGCACAAGTACAGGAAACAGCCTTTAATAAATCTTATGTTTTACTGACTGTGCATCCTGCTACGAATCTAGATAAATGACCAACTTGATGCATAATTATGTTATATAATACGTGTATTGTTATAATCCTCTACATGTTTCGAGCAACTCTGAGCTCATCATCAGGAGGTCAAATTGTATTAATACAGCATCTGCTATAGTATTCTGTGTAAGTGACTGTCCGGTGTGCAGGTTGCAACCTGCACACCGGACAGTCACTTACACAGAATACTATACCAAATGCTGTATTAATACAATTTGACCTCCTGATGATGAGCACACAGATGCTCGAAACAAGTACAGGATTATAACAATAAACGTATTATATAACATAACTGTGCATCAAGTCGGTCATTTACCCAGACTCGGTTAAAAAACTCCCACACACGCAACAGAAAACCGATGAAACATTTTCTGTTTGAATTACAGAGTTTTACTTTTGTCCGTCCAAAATGTATCACTCAGTACTACAGTGATCTGTATATATAATTATGTCCGTAATTTATAAGAGTAAGAGTTACAGTCTGGGCCGGGTAGCTCAGTCGGTATAGCGACTGAGCTATGGGTCGCACAGTCCGGGATCGAATCCCGGTGGGGACGAGATTTTCCGTCCGTCCAGACCGGCCCTGGGGCCCAACCAGCCTCCTGTAAAATGGGTACCGGGTTTTCCCGGAGGCAAAGTGCGGCCGGGGCGTGCTGCTAACCACTCACCCCCTTCTAGTGCTGCGGTCATGGAAGAGTAGAGCTATACCTCTACCCACCCTCTGGGCCAAACCGGGCCTGTAACGGGATAACTTTACCTTTTTTACTTTAAGAGTTAGAATAATCTGACGTTTGTCAGATGCAACTTGCGTGTGGCACAGTGACCGAATTTCTAAATTTTGAAACAAAAATTTTCGTACAAAACTTTTAGATAGCTAGACTCATACAAATGTAACCATGCATGTTTTTCAAATCAAGTTTTACACACTCAAATTCAATACGAGAATTTTATGTACATTTCATCCGACATCAAGTCTTTATTTCACATTTTACGAAAACATAAATTACTGGCGCGAATTTTCTCCGGAAATCGACTATCAACAAAACTGGTAGTATTAAATTGCGTTAGCTTATTTCTCCTCACTGGTTCTCGTAACTGTCGTGTTGATATTACAAATAACAGGAATTTAGCACCCTGAGGCTTAAATTTCACGTAACTACTATCTGAAACTTCACTTCATTTCGCACAGCTGACGCACTGCATCTCATTTACAAAAAACCAGCCTGTTAATCTTGTTCAGAAAACTAAAATATTGAATGTATATATAATTCAGTCAACACAACAATAATATTAAGATATCAACTATGTTTATAGCGACATGTTTCTACTCGAAGGAGCCATCATCAGGCTATATTTGGAACCACATATGTATACCAGGTAACTGTGCACATTTTGGGAACCCAAAAGGCTTACAGGGTTGTCATATAAAGTTTTATATATATAATACAGTTTCAAGTTGCAAAACCTAAACTATTATGGCACTACATTAACTATTTCTGATGTTTATTGTTGCACCGTCCATATCGTCGAATTATTTAATCAGTATGCCAACTGATGTACATACATAAATATTCCACATTAAAATATTAAAATTTAATGTTTTAATGTGGCATTTTTATGTATGTGCATCAGTTGGTATACTAATTAAATATTTCTGATGTATCTAATTGATATTGTGGCTAAAAGTTTAGGGCTCACGATGTATTTTGTATGCCGAATTAGTTACAATGTTTTGCGCAACCGCATGCCTTTTTCTGTAGTATGTTGAACAAAGTTCGTTTATACGGACCGTCTCACGTTTGTGTAGATACACCATCGGTTACGTTATTGGAGTATTTGAATCCCAATTCGGAAAGCTAAAATATCTTTACTCTGGCAAATGTACGAAGACAGTAAAGTACACTCCACAGGTAAAACACATATTTTTAAAATATTATGCAATTTGTACCGCACATTCAGTAACTTCTGCTCATTACAGGTCAAGGAACGTAAAGTGGCGCAGCGTACAATCATCTGATGGTCACACTACAGAAGGTCGACGAATTATATGCATGCTATTCGAAGTTACAATCACATAAATAAAGAGCAAATATGAAGGGTGGAGTATAAAGTGACACCTTGCGCTCTGTTGATAGAAGGGTTTAAGCAATTACTGACTTCGACTAAATACTGTACTTATCTGCGCCGTAATTAGTGAAGATGGTAGGCTATACACACACACACATATACATATATTGCAACAAGCCTAGATAAAAGAATATGGCTTATAAAAACATCGCAACAAGACCAGGCATGTATCGGAAGGAGAAGTTAACATTTTGACAGCCAGTGTCGTCCTTATGGCTGGGGTGAGCGGGTTGGTCGTACCGTCCCACCCACAAGGCTCCGGTGATTCAAGAGACCCGGGTCATGGACGCACTTTGAAGTCTGAAAATATTATATATTGCTACGTCTTGAGTGCTTCAGAGATGAAAATGATTGTCACGTAAAAAGATAACTGTAATTAATCAACAGGACAGTCCCATGTCAGAGTAGACACCTTCTTCCTCCGCGCACAGCATAATATCCCGCTATGAAACTGACCTATACATCCTTGCATAGCGGGGAGTAATGTAGATTTTAAGGTTTTCTCTGTGACTTAACTGCCTTTCTGGGGTCACGCGCGGGATGTGCGGTAAACCTTTCGCCATTAGCGCGTGTGGACCCTTTTGTTTCGTTGCTTATAGGGTGCCCTGGGGTAATTTGCAACTCGACAGGCGCAAAGGTTTCGCAGTGGTGGGCTGTCAGTGACAAAGACACTTTGTCTCGTGTGCAATACAGAATTAACTCGTGGATGATTTTTTTTTGAAAGATTACAATGTGGTTATTTTATAATTGTACCATGTACATGGCTAGCAGAGACAGAAATGGATGGCGAACGTAGAGATTAGGAACTGAAAACGACATAAAAAAATTAAGAGTGGAGGCATTTTGAACATTTAAATATTCATTTGAAAAATATGAAGTGGAGAATATGCGTGTATGTGAAGAATAAGAAGAATAAAAATAAAAAAAGAAGAAAAGTAACTGGTAGACTGAAATGTGTTTCGGGAAGACGAAAAAACACAGCGGGTGCAGCAAAAATCCGTCGCCCGACAAGTGATTTGAGAAATGCATTGCTTGAAACACCCCAAACTGTGATGGACTGAAACAGAAGAGAGAAGTGATTCCACAAGAATTTTGCGAAAGCCGTATATCTGCAGTTCTGTCGGAATTTTTGTTGTGGTAACACACTGTGGTAGGGAAGACCTTTTTAGATCCTGTGAAGTTGAATCCCACGTGGGTCTCAAACAACTTGAAGGACTCGCCAATTGTCTACAGAAATACAGAGAAACGGCCAAGATCACAGAAAGAGAAACAGCCTATACAACAGACACAATGAGGGGGGGGGGGAATTCGGGGAGATGTTCATGAAATAAAAAAAAATAGGAGCGGATTCGATTTAAAAAAGACAGTTTTGTAGACTGCTTACTTTCTAGCCATTGTAAATCGGGCTCTCAAGGAGCTTGCTACAAGACTTGAACAAGTGGCTGAGAGTGCTGACAATTTCAGTTTTCGTTACGATCTCTAGAAATTCAAAGAAATTAAACAAGAGGCATTGAAAACGCAGTATATGAAGGTCTACACTGCCTAATCGGATGGACTCAGAAGGCACTAAGGGCGTGGACCTTTCTCCGAAATTGGGTTTTCTGGTACAGCACTTCAAAATGTTCAGTTTCTGAAATCATTCGATGGCTCCTTCCCTAATACAGAAATAGCTTGTAGGGTAACTTTGGAGACAAAAAAAAAGGTGACGTTCTGTGAAATTGAAAACTACTATTTGAAAATACTTTAGTGGATTGTATCTTTTGTTCATTTGATAAAGAAGCAGCTCAAAACACCGAATACAATTGAATTCAATGAAGAGTTTGCAGGAAGAAAATCGAGAATGTTGGACTTCCTGGAGGCAGAGAGATCGTGATGGTTAAGTCTTACTTAAAAATATACTGAAGAGGAATAACTTCATTATACTCCAAAAAGCAAATGTTTTCTTTATAAATGCTTGGTGTGACGTCTCAATGATACTAAACACATATTTTAAGGAAATTTAATTTCTTATATCAAAATGGGGGCCGGCAGAGCTTCGTTTGTCCCAGGTTCCACAACGGCAAACCTCAGATCTATTTATTTTAAAATAATAGCTCAAATCTGAGTGGTCTGCCGTTGTGCGCAAATATTCTATGGTTTATTCAAGGGTTTTTTTTTTATTAAATCCTCAGCATGCTCCATTACAGTAACTAATACTACATGCTATTGTAATTTTACGTTAGTATAAAACAACCAACTAGATGCAACAATAACATTTACTAGTAAATTCCATCAGCTCATCATGTTTCGGGCGATAATTTCACCCATCCTCAGGAGCACTAGACTGTGTTTACAGCTTGTGGTATAATGCACCGAAGAAGTTGCCTGATGGTGCTTGCCACCAGCAGGCAACTTCTTCGGTGCATTATACCACAAGCTGTAAACACAGTCTAGTGTTCCTGAAGATGGGCAAAATTATCGCCCGAAACATGTTCAGCTGATTGAATTTACTAATAAACTGCTATTGTTGCATCTAGTTGGTTGTTTATAGTATTGTATCAGAGATGCACATTCACACAAACATCCAAAGTAATCTTATATTTCTGTTGTTAGTGTTCATTACATCTGTTCATTAGAATGATTTATCTTTTCGAGGTTCATTGAGCTTATGTATCCAATTAATTGCTTCAGATTCCTATTGGTCAGTTCAATTTTACTCAATGGCCTGTTGCCTACTTTAAGTACACTGTTCTTCAGAATTTATCTTTCGTTCTTTAGCCTTTTACACTATAATATCAGATGGCCTACTGTTTGTGTGCCGTGTTTGCATGGGCACTCTGGATTTCCTATAATTTTTAATTGATGCAAGTAAGATCAAATATTTCTACTGGCGGTCATAACTGATGTTATATTAGGGCTTAAGTTTAGAATCACTGCCAGTCTACTTTCCACGCTTGGAAAAAATTCTTAGTAATCGCTCCTTTCGTTGCTTTCTCCCATAGGCTTTGTCATTTTCTTATGCTTTCTTCCCGGGTATCCATTTTTATAGCGCTCTTTGGTATCCTACTGTATGTGACGCGGTAGTTTTGAGTTGCCTCCTTCGCAAGTCGATCTGCGATTTCGTTTCCAAAAATTACAGCGTGAGCTTTCACCCATTTAAATTCTATTTTCTAGTTGTTTTTGTTTGTCTCCTTGTTCTAAATTTTCTGGGCAGGTGCTCTGTTGTAATTTGTAACGTTCGGTGTTACGTTTCGTGTATAATATATTTATGTTTGAACATAAAGTAAGATTAGTGAGCATGTATTCCTCTAAAGTACTGAGTGGTCCGGGTAATCCCATGGCAATTTGTGCAATCAAACTGTGTGTAAGCCTGATTAGAAGACCTTCAACTGTATAAAGACTGAACACGCTCACAGCAAGTAAACCTCCAGTGTTTCTCAGTTTAAAATTTTATGATGGAGTCAGTGCAGATCGCTGTTCGTATTCGTCCATTAATTGAGAGCGAGATTTTTATTTAGAGGCTGCTAATTGTGTTTGGATACTGCACCTAATGAATCCCAGGTACAAATACAGGAGCAGATCGTGCTTTTACATACAATTTTGTATTTGGACCTGAACACAGCCAGTCATACGTTTACGATTCTCTTGTAAAAGGTTTAGTTGCGAGGTTATTCAAGGGATACAATATAACAGTTCTTGCATATAGACAAACTGGATCTAGGGAAACATATTCAATGGGCACAGCTTACACTGGAGATGGGGATATGGGTGTCATATACACGGGCCATAAATGATATTTTTTATATAGTCAAAGAAATGGAGAATTGGGACAACGGAATTATGGTATCATTTATGGAGCAACTGTATGATCTCCTTGCATCAAACAAATGTACAGTGGACATAAGGGAAGAGGGAAAAGTAATTCGAATTCCTGGTCTAACTGAAATTCAAGTACGTAGGTGTATCAAAAAGTTTCGACACTAGTTCCATAGACCGTCACCCGATGGCAGTACGTGAATTCGTGCGTTGTGCTTGGAAGCAGGGAACGTCGCCACTCAGTATGCCACGTGGCGTCGCTGTGTTAACATTGGGAGTTGCACAACACCAGTGTTTGTCACCACGTGTGCCTTCACATTTGCGATTGCAGCATGGACGTGAAATTGGAGCAGACAGCAAACATCAAATTCTTCGTGAAACTCGGCAAATCTGGAGCGGAGACTTTTGGAATGATACGACGTGCGTATGGAAATGAGGCCATGAGTCGTGCGAGGTGTTTCGAGTGGCACGCGCGCTTCAAGAGAGGCAGAACATCACTCGAAGACGATGAGAGGACAGGGCGAACTTCCACGAGCTCAGCACCTAAAAATGTGGAAACAATTCGGCGGCTTGTGCATAAGGATCGTCGGAGATCCATTAAGGACATTGCTGCAATCGTTAATGTGTCATCCGAACAATGTAGAGAATTCTCACCTGTGATTTCAACATGCACCGCGTTGCTGCAAAGTTCGTGCCCAGGCTTCTGACCCCCGAACAGACAGACCACCGTGTTGCAATTTGTCAAGAGCTTCGTCAGCGTAACCTGGATGACCCATCCTTCATGTCGAGGGTCATCACTGGGGACGAGAGTTGGGTCTACGGGTTTGATCCCGAGACTAAACAACAGTCTTCGCAATGGAAGAGCCCACGATCCCCAAGACCGATGAAGGCGAGGCAGAGCCGCAGCGCGACCAAGAACATGCTCATCGTGTTTTTCGACATTCGAGGGATTGTGCACCATGAATTTGCCCCCCGAAGGCCAGACCGTGAACGCCGGGTTCTACTGCAGTGTTCTTCGCCGTCTGAGGCAGGACATTCGGCGAAAACGACCTGAATTGTGGCGCGCGGGCAATTGGCTGCTCCATGATGACAATGCACCCTCTCACCGAGCTCTCGTAACGCGTGATTTTCTCGCCCACAACAACATTATCACACTTCCGCATCCGCCTTACTCACCAGATTTGCCCCCTTGCGACTTCTTCCTCTTCCCGAAGATGAAGTTGCAACTAAAGAGTCGCCGCTTTGACAGAGTGGAGGAGATCCAGCGGGAATCGCAGAATGTTCTTGGTACGCTTCGAGAACAGGACTTCCAGCACGCGTTCCAGTAGTGACAACGGCGCTAGGATCGATGTGTCGTTGCACAAGGGGACTATTTTGAAGTGGATGCTGCCCAAACATAAATCAAGTAAATACATTCTAATCTATAGGTCCAGTCTCGGAACTTTTTGATACACCCTTGTATCTTCTGTAGATGACACTACCAAGTGTCTAATGCAGGGATCATCCTGCAAAGCAACTGGAGCAGCAGCAATGAACATGCAATCCAGTCACTGACATGCCAGTTTCACAGTCACTGTATATCAACAGAGTCAAGAAAACGAGAACTTATCTATGATTTCGAAGTTCCATCTTGTGGATTTAGCAGGGTCTGAAAGATAAAAAAGACTAAAACGTGAGGAGAAAGATTCAAAGAAGGTGTAGTTATTAATAAAGGACTTTTTGTCCTGGGAAATGCGATTTCTGCATTAGGTGAAGACGGCCACCAAAAGAGTGACATCTCTTATCAAGACAGCAAACTTATACGATTATTGCAAGATTCCCTTGGTGGTAATTAAATAATATTAATGACTGCTTGTGTAAGTCCAGCGGATTACAATTTAGAAGAAACACCTAGCACACTGCGTTATGCCGACTGAGTCAGAAGAATTAAAAATAAACCAGATATAAACCAAGATCCTCGAGCTGCAGAAATTGCTAGGTTAAAACAGAAGATCCAGGGACTTCGCTTGGATCTTTTTGCACAAACTGGAAGTGGAGGATGTCCACCACAACACAAGTACCTTGAAGAAGATATTGCGAATCTTGTCACTAAGAATCACACCCTTACTGCAGAACTTAATAATGCTCTGAGTGCAAGTACAAATCTGTTTGAACGTGCTGTTATTTCAGAAATTGCAAGAGATCGAATGAAAGTGAAGCTCTGTGAATTGTAAGCAGAATGTGGCCAAGCCATGCATAGTTTAATGGCCAAGCCATGCGTAGTTTAAGTCAGATAGTAGATCAGAAAAGTGGGCCGGTTAGCTCAGTCGGTATAGCGACTGAATACGGACTGGACGGTCCGGGACTGATTCCCGGTGGGGACGAGATTTACCGCCCGTCCAGACCGGCCCTGGGGTCCACCCAGCCTCCTGTAAAATGGGCACTGGGTCTTCCCTGGGGGTAAAGTGCGGCCGGGGCGTGCTGCTGACCACTCACCCCCTTTTAGTGCCGCGGTCATGGAAGAGTAGAGCTATACCTCTACCCACCCTCTGCGCCACACCGGGCCTGTAACGGGATCACTTTACCTTAGTAGATCAGGAAAATTTCCAGCACCGCTTCTAGAACAGTTGAAGAGTTGACGTGATCTACAGTTCAAAATACAAGAGTTATAGGCTGAGCAAAAGCGTAGCAGTGATGATCTATTTAAAATATATTCCAGTCAAAACACTACTATATTCTATCAATTACACATTTTAATCGACAGTGTCTCAGTAAGAATGTGATTCCAAAATATGCTAACATATAGATCTCATACACGTCACCCGCAACTCATATAGCTACATGTGTAATTGCTAGAATATAGTTGTGTTTTGACTGGAATATATTTTAAATAAATAAGTAAAAATACATCGAGATGGCTACAATTTTAAAAAAAGGTAGCAGTGATTAGGTTTCGAGTCACGAACAGTCAAATGCTGTCTCACATAAAAGCTCAAAGCCACAGCAGACTGAAAATGGTGATCTGTATAAAAATCTGCCTCAGATACACCCTGATATAGATGAGCGCCACCAGGCACACACCCTGCAGGAAGCAGAACGAACTAAAGAACTACAGGAACTGACTCAGCATTTGGCATTAAACGAAGAGTTGACAGCACAGTTGATGGCCAACATGAATCACATGTCTTCAGTACATACTGATTATGAGATTAGTATAAAAGATTTGCAGCAGCAGATATGAGGCCTACAAAAAGAAAGGGATGAGTTGATTTATTGAAGTATGCAACGAAATATTCGATGTTATGGGCACAGACGACTGTATTTCCAAATTTATCACGAAGTGTTTCTTAGTTCTAAGAACTAACTAAATTTCTAACTAAGTGACTGACTGACTGACTAAATAACTAACTAGCTAATGAACTAACCAACAAACCAACTAAAGCTCTAACTAGCCAACCAACCAACCAACCAACTAAACAACCGGCCAACTAACTAATTAAGCAAACATCTAACCGACTAGCCAACCAATCAACTTATTTAATAATTATGCATTCATTTTTTTGGAAATTAACAGTCATTGAATCGGGGAAAAATTACACGACCTTCATGATCTCTGTTTCTTACATGCCATGTTCAAAAGAGCCAGTGAATCTAGAAGAAGCATTTATATGGTCTATTTGTAACCTCGTTTCTTTTTTACTGCACATCACATTGTTGCGCAATATGCCAGTTTTACATCTACATCATTTTGTTTGAGATTCTGTCAATATTTCGCCAAGTTTAAAAGAATCCCGCTTAACAGAACTTCAAGAAATTCTCTTCTAGTAACAAACAAAAATCGTTCCCATTTCCCTCCACTCATTGAATGTTTTATGCAAAAGCGGATCAAGTACCCTGCTGCCAACTCGTGCGTAGCAAGCAGTAAATTAACTAGCAATCGGAAGCCAACTGTGACCAATACAAAAGAAGTCGTGGATGGCATAGCCCTGGAATACCATGAATTCCACAAATAGCAGTGCTAGGACATAACAAGGAAATATACCAGCAAAGACTAGCTTTCTTTTCTCCATTCTCTTGTCTACTGCGTCCGTAGATTCAGTGATTCTTTCTTTCTTTTTCTCCTCCTTTTAGACAAGGGATGGGTTGAGACAAGGGGATTGAACTTTTCCTCCACTCCGCCTGCTCTCTTCTTCACTCTTGGGCATTTCCTTGGTCGCAGTGCAAAGGATTGAGGCCGGAAACTACTTCGTGGAAGAACAACGATCTTCATTTTGTTTTGTTTCGTCGTGCCGCGGGCGCCCCCTAGGGACTAGTTGAGTTCCCTGGCCACTAGCCAGACCGATCTCGTGACTATCGCGCACAGCAATTGTTCCCACTGTCAACCCAGACTACTCACTGTCATTATGTCCAAGAAACAATCTAGTTACGGGCCACGGTATATTCTGCTTGAATCAGCTGCTGATTATCAACTCAGATTTATCCATTCTCTTCTCAGGCGCTTTCGCAATAACTGCGAAAAATGACGATTCTCTTCGTCATATCCGTCCGTCTGCATACAACACCTCGACCCCCCATTGGCAAGATTTTCTTGAAGATTTGCTATCCGAGTATTTTGTTTTTAAAATACGTACAGAAAATTTATGTTTAATTAGAACCTGAGAAGAATAACGACTACATGAAAACCTATGTGCGTTCATGATATCTCGCTTAATTCTCCTTAGAATGAGAAATGTTTCAGACAGAAGTTGCAGAGAAGATCAAAACATACATTTTATGTTCTGCATTTTTTTTTTCGAATAACATGCCGTTTATGAGATAATGTGGTAAAATGTGGTACAGCCAGACAGGCCACAGATGACAATATAACACAGTACATACACTTTGCATATTGGACATCAAGGGTACAGACACACACACAGAATATGAAATGCTTATTGTTTTTCCACGGCAGCAATGTTTACGCCTCAATTTTACGTTACACGTACATTGTCTCTGTTGTGCTCTACAACATTATCACATATCACATTGGGTTTAGCCTATTTATATCTTTATTCTTGTCTGTCTTCATTTATTACTTTCTGCATAAATACTCACGGCCATTAAATTAAAACAAACGCCTGACCTCAGCGGCACCCTCTCAGACAGCAATGCAATGATATTTAATTTCTAACAAGCTTCTGTAGTCGTAAGCAGTACTTCGTTAACTTCAGTCGTCCTTGTTCTCAAATGCATTATTAATTCGCTTGCCGAGAGAGCATGTCGAATATTTGAATGTAAGATTCGTTTCCTCTTATAAACGATATTAGATTAACCCTTTAAACGCCAAGTTAAATCCCACTGCCATATGCTGGCATTATTGGGAGGTCACTCTATTCTCCGCTTTAGCAGGATAAGGGTTAAAACTTTAATTCCGGTGAAGAATGTAGCTCTGAATCACTGCAAAGTTTTCTGATGATGGTGTGCGTCAACGTAAATATTTATACGTTTCTCAGTTTCTCTTTTGTGTCTCGTTTTCCGATAAAGATACAAACTTTACTCGCAAACGTCCACATCGGAACTCACAGGAACTTCTTTGAATGGGAACCGCAGGGTTCTTTCCAAGAGGTAAGGTGGACGTAGTGTACAGCTAGCCACACAACTCCATCTAGTGTCGAGGTTAAGAATGAGAGGAATTATGGATCTACCTACTAATATTCTTTCATGGTGTGCTGACGTTCATCTGTATCTTTTACATAACTTTCGGAAACTGGATCTCTTTCGTTCCTCAGGTACAGAGCTACGGGATGGGGTCATTAATGTAGATGGGTCAGAAAAAGGAAAGCTATTCTCAGTCATTGCTCGAATGGCGTCAGTTAACTGCTTGTATTTATGTACTTACGACCAGGTATAGTTAGAACGAAATGAAAGAAAATACGCAACAATCACAATCGTGGAAGCAGCCACAATAACACGAAACGAAGACAGAAAGAGAATTGAGAAATAAATAAAACCACAACAAATTAGTAACTTAAACTGCACGGATATGGAGTAGAACTGAAGTTAACATGAAGTACGTACTATGTACGTGTGTGTATGTATGTATGTACGTATGTATGAATGTATGTATGTATATATGTATGTATGTATGTATGTACGTATATATGAATGTATGTATGTATATATGTATGTATGTATGTATGTACGTATATATGAATGTATGTATGTATATATGTATGTATGCATGTGTGTGTGTATGTATGTATGTACATGTAAGTATGTATGTATGTACGAATTTGTGTGTGTATGTATATATGTATGTATGTGGGTGTGCATGTATATATATGTATGTGGGTATGTATGTATGTAAGTATGTATGTATGAAGGTATGTAAGAATGAATGTATGTATGTATGTATGTATGTATGTATGTATGTATGTATGTATGTATGTATGTACGTGTGTATGTATATATGTATGTATCGCCGCCCTCTCGTCAGTGCCCATTATGTAAGACAATGGTATCAATATAATCAGCTCCTACCGGTCTTCACTATTGTTCAACTTCCTTCCTGGTGAGGAAACCCAAAATGATAGAAATTTCCTCACTGCATTGGCCCATCGGATTTTTCAAACGCATCACGTGCAATGATTCCGCGTTCCTACAGGCCAGTCTAGCGCTACTGCAGTTTATAAGTGGATTCCTTTGAGCAGAAAAGACACCAGAGTGAAGTTAATTCCTTCCAAGCCCAAAGAGAGAAGCAACACATTCTTCCGAAGCTTCGGTGTCAAGTAACAATAATACCTAAAAAACTAGAATCTGAACAAGAAACAATCGACCGAACAGAGAGACAATTGAAAGTACAAAGACGAATATTTTATTATCGGTCCAGATAAAATCATGATAAACCACTCGTAAGTATTCAACAGGCTGAATAGAGAAACGCTGCCATTATTCTCTTTGGAAATTCATGAAAAACTTTCTCTTGAATCGCTGTTTTCTGAAACAAAATATTTACACTGATTTGCACACTTCAAATCACTTGCACAGAGAGCTACATTTTGGGTCATGCAGTAATTAAAAGATACAAATTTTGCTATATGAGATAAATGTAAGATAAATGGCTATGACAATATATCGATATACGCTGCACATTTTAAAACTCACCTTTCGTTTTAACTCCTGAAGGTTCCTTAATGACAAGATCTATGTTATCCTCGCGACGCCACAACACATGGGGCACAGGATAGCCCCTCGCTCTGCATGTCAGTTTTACAGTACCCCCTTCCGGCACCATCACATCTCCAGACGTATCTTCGTTTATTATATCAGGAGGTACGACCACATCTAAATGTCCCATCTGGAAAAAATTTAAAAAATAATGTTTAGAATTACCTCCCTTTTAATGATCCTGGTTTTATGGTAGCTTGTTGTACTCAGGTCTTCTGTCTGAGTGTCAGCTACCGACCGCTTATCTTCCAGTTCTCACTGCGGAGGCCCAGGTTCGTGTCCAGGCGAGCCCAGGTTGTATTTGCGGTGGATAAAGTGATATAAGTTTCCTCAGAATATTTCCGGGTGGCTGGACAATAAGCTCATTAGAGAGAAATATTCGTATATCGTACAAACCACAAACACGATCTATCTATCAACCTAGGTACGTGCCTACCGAACGTAACTAAACTATCACATGTTTTTCTGAAACCTGCTCTAAAGGCAATCTTATCGTGGGATTATTAAAAAAAATCGCTGATATTTAAATGAAATACATTTTACACTTCTCTCCTCTACCTACAGTTTCCACAGATACCATTCCAGAAAATCGTTATATCCAATAAATCCCTCTGAAGCAAATCTTAATTCACTATTTAACAGAACGTGCAGTTTTTTATGTTCATGGGACCGTGCATCGGAATTCTAATGTCAATAAATATCCAACAATATGCAACTATACACAGTTTATTTTATCTGTAAACTGCTCTACATGTTTCGAGTGGATTTTCCACCCATCATCAGGAGCACAAATAACTGTACTTACTTGCATACCACATATAAATTTTAAGTGAATAATTATTTTTATCTATTACAGTTGACTAGTACCAAATGCTGTAGATACGGTTATTTGTGCTCCTGATGATAGATGGAAAAATCACCCGAAACATGTAGAGCAGTTTACAGGTAAAATAAACTGTGTGTAGTTGCATCTTGTTGGGACATTTATTGACACAAAACGTGCAGGTTATGTAATTTTCTTCGATAGAGCTGACTACTGTAATATCAAATGAATTACTGGAAATTCTTATTGCCGTTTCGTGTTGTCGTCCTTGGTTTAATTACACCAACGGGCAACAATAATTGCTACAACACCTACTGACAATACCGAAGTGTGAAGTTGGTACCAACTATCCAGTGACAATATATAGAACTGCTGGCGATTTAAGCCCTCTTACACATACTTCACGTTTGTTTATGCAGCAGTCTTTGGCAACAGGCAACTTCGCAAGTTTTCTTCACAACACCATTATAAATATGACAATACCTGCACACTTTTCAGTTCCGAAAGCGTATTTTACTGGTTTATCTTATTTACTTCCATGATATGTTTCAATAGTGCCTTACAATAGAATATACATGATTTCTTTCTTCAATATCCTTCACAATTTGTCATTCGAAATTATTCTTTCATCACACAACTACAAACAAGATTCATATTCGTACTGCCTCTCAGCTTCATAATGTGTCTGAAGTACTACTCAAATAACAAATTTTATGCATTTTTAATATTTTTTTGTTAATTTTTAAGACATTTCAGATCTGAATTTAATTACTTTGTGGGCCGTGATGACGTCGTCGGCATAGCGAATTGCTAGGGGCTGGACGGTCTAGGGATTTTCCACAACCGTCCACACCGGCCTAGGGGCCCATCCAGCCCCCTGTACAATGGCACTGGGTCTTTACCGGGAGTAAATCGACCGGGGCGTGACGTTGTTCACCCACCCTACCTAACGCCGAGATTAAAGGACGAGTAGTGCTACATATCTACGCCTCTTCTGGACCTTCATTGCGTGTTATAGGTTGCACTGTACCAATTCACCTTTATTTAAACGCATTAAAAATGTTACTGTAAAGAGTATTAGCAAGGTAAATGTTGAACATGGCAACGTGAAGATTCGGGCCAGCCAGCACACATCATGAGATACGTTGGTTCGAAACTACGCTATATTGAATTTGTCAAGAATTTCGCTACATTCCCAAGCGCTGGCTGCGGCTGTAAGAAGATGCGAGGAACATACATCTACTTATATATTGGAACAATCCATACACAATTTTTACACCGATAGATGGAACACATTTCTGATTTTGTGACAAATTTACGCTGTTATACCATGAAATAAAGTATGCTACGGAACTGAGTAGGTTTATCTACCCGACATGCATCTCCCTGCAGCGATTTGCCGCGTGACTCCATTCCGGCCGAACTCAGAAGCATTTGGTTGTCTGGGTTAAGATTGTGCCTGCTGCTCTATCTTGCTAGTAGGACTTAAGCCTATTTGTTACGAGACAAAAAGGAGAGGTGTTCCTTAGTTTGAACAAAATCCTAGTTGACCAGCTCGAGATGGACAAAAAAATTTATAATTTTCTTCCTATTGCAGAAGTCTTGTATGCAAATTAATTTACAACCCATTAGCAGAAAAGTAAAAAGAAACTAAAGTTAAAAAAGCTTCACTGTAGTAAGGAAATTTCTTTCCCATTTATGAATTGTATTTTTTAAGCGAAGGATCGATATAAAAAAAAGAGATAGCGAGCGTGCCATTTTTGTTTACTATCACTAATGAACAATTCCGCAAAAATCTATCATTTTTATCAAAACAATACTGTTTATGGAAAAACTCACTAAATGTTTCGACCTAGGCGGTTATCAATATACAGAAGCCACATCAAATATATAAGAAGGACAGTGGATATTTATTATTTTAAAAACATACACTGCCTTCCTTTTATATTTTGTATGGTTTTCCCTTGATTGTGACCTCCTATGTCGCACCATTCAGCGAGAAATTGTAAAATACAGATCTAAACTAAACTCCGTGGCCTTAGTCCGCACGCGAACTAACCGACAGAGCGGCCGCCGCCAGTCGGCGAAGTTAGTGCCAACTTTTGCGGATAGAGGGGTGTCACGTGGTCAGCGCAACGGGTCCCCACAGCCGTTAATCTCTGTTTTCTAGACCTGGAGCC
>Ga0123354_10002457_pt1 | contig 24500 bp, 7 predicted proteins | sample TergutLab28metaG_2_FD_97872 | JGI IMG/M metagenome (GOLD analysis project Ga0123354, IMG submission 97872) | Labiotermes labralis P4 segment gut microbial communities from Petit-Saut dam, French Guiana - Lab288 P4 | ecosystem: Host-associated > Arthropoda: Insects > Digestive system > Gut ... | reverse complement strand
GGGGTGGGGGGGGGAAAGAAAAAAGTGGGGGGCCCGCAGCTCTGGTAAAAAAGCGGGTCTGGTTTTTTCAAAAGCGAAAATTTTTGTCTCTGGCCCCCCCCCCCCCCCCCGCAAACGGGAAGAGCGCTGCTGCCAAACAGGCAAGATATCCAACACTTCCCAGTGCTGTGATTACATTGAAGGGTAAACGAAATGCATTACTTTGTAAGAATCGGAAGTTCCAGTAAGTACTGAAAGGTATAAAACCTCGGGCAACCAGCCGTGCAATTTCGGAACAGAATTCCACATTTCCAAGACCCGCACCATCAAGTAAAAATGTGATGGGTGAACAAAGTTGGTCATATACACAACATGGCGGCCCAACCTTCAAGGACAGCCATTGACCTATGAAGGATGACGAGAGGAGTGAAGTGTAAACCATCTCAACAGTCAACAAATTCATTGTTGCTTAACGTGAAGAGTGGAGTTGGCGTTGCGTATGAATGTTAATTCACCTCTTTTGTGGGTATAGGGCTAACTTGGGGGGAGTGGCGGGGCGAATGCCCCGCCCCAATGTTTGTTCTGCCTAAGAATACTTGCTTTGGCTACTGAGTTGAAGTGGGGCAAATAAAAAAATTGGGGGAGAGTGGGGAAAGAATGTATGTATATGAAGGACTGGTTCAAACCAATCTTCGCTAATTTGACTGGCCCCCTAATCCCCACGGTCGATTTTGCCCCCCCCCCCCCCCGCCCAATGTTATTTGCCAAGTTACGCCAATATTTGTGGGTATGATGTGTCGTCTTAAGCAATGTACGTTAAAAAGGTAAAGGCAGAACAATCCCGTTGCAGGCCTGGGCAGACCCTGAGGGCACCAGGAGGTTGAGGCTCCCAGATTTCAAGACAATCGGCACATGTAGGTAGTAAGGTTGTCAGCCCTAGGCATCGGCCGCCTTTAACCCCCAGGAAATATTCCTAGCACTCATTTCTGTTAGAGGCTGAGTCAGTCCCAGGCCCATAGTGCGGCTGGAAGGATTGTGTCAATGAAAAATTGCAATGGCACTATCGGGAATCGAACCCGCGAACTTCCGGCTTGTAGCGCAGTGCTTCAACTAACTGCGACACCGCAATATATGTTAGTTGCTCCATTTATTCCCTTTGTACATTGCTGAATGTGGCCGTCGGCGCAAGGGCAGCGTTGGATAGGTCACGTGACAGAATACACCCTCAACGAAAGTGAAGCAACATTCAGACATAACTCAAAATGGGCCACTCTTAACTGGGCTGTACAGATTGATTAAACTTGTTGGGTGGCACAGAGATGGCTTTACACTGGACCCCGCCTGACTTTTTTCACAGCCTTTCCTTGTCCTTGAAGGTGGGGTCACAGTGACACAGTGTCAAGATTCTACACGATCACCCTTCGTAACTTTGTTTTCCCGACGCGCTCAATCTGGTAGGTGATCCTCTTTCGGGAAACGGACGTGGTTCACCGAATCACATATAGTTTTAATTATTTCTTTTTTTACTTATTGTTTTATTTACTAAGATTAGTCTCGATATAAAATAATGGAGCGTTATATCCAGTAAAACAACTAGATCATTTCTAGGAAACTAACACAGTCACTTCTCTATACTCCTACCTACGCCACACTCGTACGCGACTGAATTCACACTGGATTGCCAGCGTCCGTTATCAGCTCCTAACTGTTTCAGCGTTTAAATCTCTGCCCTCCTGCCTATCACCAAAGGTCCTGAATATACGTTGACAGATTAACTTACAATGCATACCATGAACCGTCCTTAACTGACGCCAGCAATCCTAAGAAACAACTATATTAAAAATGATCGGCTGCGAGATTAAGAATGCGTGAACTCTATTTCCACTCCCAATGTAAGCCTAAATGGCAGGGAGCATAGGCATAGTGACTGATTTTTCTCATATATAGTGATCGAGCAGTCTGAACTTCGATTTTTGTTACATATTTTGGTTCTACGGGCTTAGATTTCGATGAATCTGGTGTGTAGCTAGGATTGGGTAGATAAAATCCTACTGTTGTTAATTGTCGAACTGTGGAGAAGTGGCCACTTGAAGGGTAAAGATGGATATGAGAGGATATAAGTAAGCTGGATGGCGTGGTGGTGGGGAGTAGGCGGAACTGGTTCACGATCATTTCATTCTTGGGTCTTTTTAATAGGCCGCGACGAACATTCATATCCTTCTACCAGAAAGCCAGTGTTTTGTGATTCGCTAAATATTGGCAACCCATTGTAGTGTACACACGACAGGAGCGCGGATTCTCGCAGAACACAAGCAGAAATTCAGGTGGTTGTTTTCACTTTCTTTCTGTTTGAATCTGGTGTTTTTTTTTTATTGCACTGGAAAACGAGAACTCGCAATTGTATGTGAAGGGGTCTGCAGCGGTTCATTGGCTACAGGTGTGAAGTGCTGCTTGGTTTATGTTGGTTTATTTTCAGTTCTTATTGCATTACTCATATTGCTTTTTCGGTTGAAGTTTCGGATACACATTTTGCATGGTTGTTGCCCCGTTATTTTCACCCTCCATTTGCTGGTACTTTCCCCCCTTTTTTACCTTTATTACCGGTTTTATCGTTTCCTTTCTTTGTTTTTCTTCGCTCTATTTTTCCGATATTTTGTGTTGACTTTTTAACTACATCTTGCTGTTATTTATTTCTTTGTCTTCCCAACACTTATTAAAATATTGTGCACGCAACTGTGCGCTTATTATGTAGCAAACAGCTGCATGATTTCGGCCTTACTCCGCCAAGTAGATGAGATCTGCACTCTTCTGCGTGATTGCGGAGCGTAGAGTGGTAATTCCTTGCGGACATTTCGGGATGACCCATCGGTCCCTTCTTCAAGGGTCAAGAAATCCAAAATTGCTACATGTTTCGGTCTCAATTCCATCATCAAGCTGAGTATAAAGAATTTTGTTACAGGTCAGATTAAGACTGCCGTTAAATTGCGTTCACGTGGGCATCCAAGTTGTTATCGTTAAATGTATGCTTTTGTAGATGAGTTTTTTTTGGGGGGGCGCAACATCCCCCCAGTGGGCCAGGGCCTCCTCATTCAAGAGGTTTCTAGATTACACAAAACGACGCACCATACTCGGTAGGACTAGTGATCAGCCCGACGCAGAGACCTCTACCTGTCAACACACAACACTTACAAGAGACAAACATCCATGCCCTCGGTGGGATTCGAACCCACAATACCAGCAAACGATCCGACGCAGACGTACGCCTTAGACCGCCGCGCGGCCAATGGGACCGGCGTACGTGTATGTTGACGAGCGCAGGGTGTAAAGGCTGCGTTGGTTAAATTGCCTCCCTGGAATATATATATATATACACGCACCTGGTTTGATAAACAGAGATACGTACAAGAGTAAAGTTTTATATAAAAAACACCCGCATGTATAAACACAAATGTAAACGGAAGATAATACGTTACGGATAAGATTTACAAAGAAGCAGCACTTTATCTTAACATATTATGCTCGATACTGAAGAGTTCAGGAAACAGCAGATTAAAGAAGTTTAGACCCCGCTTGTTAAACTGCGGAGTTGCATGCATGAGAGTGGTTAATTTCACTTTCCTACAGGTAATTATGTAAAGGCTTGTCTTCGGTTAGATCAGATCAAGTACACGCTATCGAAACTACTGGAAGTAAATTCTACATTATAAAAAATTTCTCTGCTGTGTTTTGTAGTTATTCACGCGCATTGCATAAAAGAACGGGCAATGGGAAGGCAATGGCGCTGTCTGTTCGCAGGTTTCACTGAAGACACTACTGTAAGAATTTCTTTAAATTTTGCTGTACGAATTCGACATATAAAGATGCGCGAATTTAATTTATACGCGTGTCGGCGCATTATAATCAGATATTTGCATAGAGATGAACGGAAAATTGGACCCACGAATTTTCTTTCAAAAAATAATTATTGAAAAAAAATGGTGGTCTGATATACTGCCGATCCTATCAAAGTTTATGGCTCTTTAAAAATATTTGCAGTTAGTAAATGTAACGGGATAAAAAAAATTACTTGTGTAAAGCGTATTTGTAATGCGACTTTCTGGAACTGTGAATATATCCGCCGGAATATTATACTTATTCGAGGGGACCGCGGTAGCACAGTGGTTAAGGTGCTGTGCTACAAATCAGTAGGTCGCTGGTTCGATCCCAGCTGGTGTCATTGGATTTTTCATTGATATAAAATCCTTTCGATCGCACTATGGCCCTGGGGTCGACCCAGCCTCTAACAGAAATGAGTACCAGGAGCATTTCCTGGGGGTAAAGGCGGCCGGTTCGTAAGGCTGACAACCTTACCACCATCCTGTGCCGTTGTCACGAAATTTGGGAACCTTAAATTCCTGGAACAATCTGGGCCTGTCCAGGCCTGTAATGGGACTGCTTTAGCTTTTTTTATATTTATTCTTGTAATAAATGATCATCATGATCATTTATTAGACGAATAAATGTATAAAATTGTCGAAAATACGTTGTGTACTATATCTTCCCTCTTCTGAGATGTTACGCAGCCTAGATTCGTAGTTACCTGCGTTTCGAGACGAACTATCCGCTCATTTTCAGGTGTAAATCCGAAACGTCGGACACTAACGACCAATTTACTGTGCGTAACATGCCATAAGAGGGAAATTCTCACTTACAAGGCGGCGGAACCCCGAATTCATGCGCGTAAAGGCTAATTCACACATGCCATGCCCATGCTACGCCTCTGCTATACTGTGCCGTGACCTTGAGAAGTCGCTATCAGAACAGCATGGCCGGAGCACGGCAGGGGCGCGGCATGGGCATGCCATGGTACGTGTGGATCAAACACGGCCGCACTTTGTAGATGAAATGGGAAAGACACAATCTAAACCCATGGCGACACGGCACGGCAGGGTAATGGCATGGGCACGGCATGTTATATGTGAATTAGCCTTAACGGTGCACCTTTGCACATATTCACCTTTATGTACTGTGCAGGGTAGCTTTATCTTGTCCCAGATGATGAAAAAGAATATGTCAGCGTATTTGGAAGATAGTATGAATTAATGTCCATTAATTATCCGACGCCGGTCCCAGTGGCCGCGTGGTCCAAGGCGTGGGTCTGTGGCCGTTCGGCTGCTGAGATTGTGGTTTCGAATCCCGCCGGGGACATGGAATTCTTCTGTTATGAGTGTTGGAGTGTTGTCAGGTAGAAGTCTCTGCGACGGACTGAACCCTCGTCCAGAGGCATCCTACTAAGTGTGGTGTCTACAATGAGTGTGATTTAGAAACCTCAAGAATGAGGAGGCCCTGGCCGCGTTGGGCCGCAGCGCCACAGGGGGGAAAAATATCTGACACGTACGAATAGGTACCGAGACAGTGGGACGGCTGCGCTGCAGCTGAACGTCTGTATTCACTTGCAGCCGGCCGGAGTCTTGAGACTGTGTACGTTTCATTGTGCGAGTATATAGTTATACTGTTTAATGACATGTTTCAAAAAGTTATTTGTGCTGCATTTGTGAGGGTAGTTGTGGGAGGGAAGCAGGTATTTCTGTTATTTTTCTGTGTTTCGTTGTTCATTGGCGTTCTGATTTAAATGTTCCGTGTTCGAACGTGACTTTGGACAAGTTGAATTGCAAAACGTACACCGTTTACAGGCGTTTTGTTTCTTGAAGCATATCGGTTACTTATATAAGAAGTGAATCAGTATGTTAGCCCTTAAAAGAGCTTTTTCAGGGCCTATTATTTTGAGTATGACATCCACTACTCCTGAGCTCAGCTCTACAAGAAATTACCCGTCTTTTATGGAAGCCGGGATTATGTTAGTATGCACAAAAGCCTGCCTCTGGCCCCGTCCCCGAGCTAGATGAATCCAATCTACATCTCCCAAAATATTGCTGGGAGCTCCATTTTAATAGTATCCTCCCTGCTACGTCCAGTTTGCCAAAGTATTCTCATCACTCTATGTTGTCAGCCAGTTATTTTATACATTTCCCCTCTTTTCTTGCACAATACATATCATGCCTGTCTCATCCTCCTTCACGTGGTAATCCTGAAAATATCGGGCGCTAAAAATACATGCAGCTCCTCACATTGTAATTTTCGCCATCCTGTCTTTTGTTCTCGTATGTTGCTCACTGACCCCGTTTTCAAAGACTATCGATCTCTTTTCTTCCCTTGATGTAAATGAGCTATTAATATTCTACAAAATTTATTTTAAATAATTTTTTATGTCTTGCGAAAATTTCTAACGCACCTCCGTACAAGGCTTTGCACATTTACTGCAGCGTCAGTAAGCCGATATATGTCGATATAGAGGAATAGAAATTGTTTTGCAATAATAGCGTACCGTTAGAGAACGTAAACTGCATTCTTGGACGGCTTATCGCCATTGCAGTGTTTACTGCTGCATAATCAATCAAGTGAGATTTGCTCTTCTTACACTGAAGTTCGCGCTGTCACTGTCTTGGTATTATGGATGACCGGGCAATAAAAGGACGAAAGTGTACTGGCCTGCAGTGCTATGAACCTTCGTAAGAATTTTCTCTGTGTTATAAAGGCAATTGGGGCAATAAATAGAAGGTGATAATATTTTATTTCTGTTTTTTTTTCGAAATAAGTAAAACTGTTAAGTAAATATTTTAAGAGATTCTGTGTTCTGACGGTGGCGCTAGGAAGGTGCTCTTCTGGCAAACGACATCGCATAATGTAGAAGACCGCGACTGTTCTTATAATAAAACCAATAAGATGCACTAATTTCTCAAACTTATTTTTGGAATAGAACTCTACATGTTTCGGACAGTATCTCTGTCCATCATCAGGAGTCTAGCACTGTACACACAGCAATACATACAGGTTATGCTGACTACTTGCTAGCAAGCAGTCAGCATAACCTGTATGACATATACCTATTGCTGTGTATAAAGTACTAGACTCCTGATGATGGACAGAAAACCTGCCCGAAACATGTAGATTTCTATTCCAAAAATAAATTTGAGAAATTAGTGTCTCTCGTTGGTTTTAATACATGAATACATCACGACGCACGGTCCTCTGGATGTCAAGAACGCGACTGTGCGTCACGGAAGACAGTAATTTTTGTGCTGTCCAATTGAGTGTGTTCATGAACCAGACTTAAAAGTAGTGCCTTAATTTGACACAGCCGCGGCCAGCACCCATTGTAGTACAGAATTTTGGTCATTAGTATTTTATCCTGAAAGTTTTTAACACCTCACTCAGTTGACTTGACACGTGAAATGCACAAAGCGGTGGAAGAATACGTACATGCAGGTAACATTACCCGAAATGAAGACGCTCGGAACCTTGGACTTGCTACACATCAAGCCATGCCATGTTTTTCCATTAGTCTTCGTGAAGATCGAGACATAACCTACTAGCTTCTTGCGATTTTCGCGTGCAACTGAGGTCACATTTCAGTGACCTGTACATTTTCCGTAAAGCAGTTTTTGGCGTGAAGGTTGACATACATTTCCGTATACCGGGGGAGTAGTGGGCAGTCCGTTTGCCTCATACGAAAGACTGTGTAATTAAAAACTTGTTAAATAACTATTAATCATTCGCACTTGTAATGACACGCCAGAATATAAAAAATAATAGTCATCATCATTAGCTATAATTAGGTCTGTATAAAGCATTAACACATTCATACTGCACTCTTCTGGTTATGACGCCGTGCGGTTACCGCCTTGTTGTAGAAACATACTGCTTTATAAGACCATTTGGAAGCATAGATGTTAGATAATATTAAAATGTTTCTTGAATACGCAGGAGGAGAGAGCGTGGACTGAATTCATCTGGCTTAGGATGGGGACAAGTGGCGGCGGTTTTGAACGTGGCTATGAAACGTAGGCTTCCATAAAATGCGGAGAATTTCTTGACTAAGTGAGGGACTGTTAGATTTTCAAGAAGGACTCCGCTGCGTGGAGTTAGGTAGTTAGTCGTGCTCCCTCGTATATTAGAGGGCTCAAAACTTAATTTTTTAAATAATATTTGTGTGTTATTCGATACGTCTTTGTGTAAACCGAGATGTGTCAGTCAGTACAGCGATTGGCAGCGGGCCGGATTCCTGGCAGGCAGGAGGCGCGGACATTTGTCTGCATCGCTTAGACAAGACCGGCTTAAGGCTAATTCGCACATACCATGCCGTGTCCCTGCCGTGCTGTGCCGTGGCCTTGAGAAGTCGCTATCAGAATGGCATGGTCGGAGCACCGCAGGGGCGCGGCATGGTCTGTGTGAATCAAACACGGCCGCACTGTGTAAATCAAATTGGAAAGACACAATCTAAACCCTTGGCGACACGTCATGGAAGGGGAACGGCATGGACACGGCACGTTATATGTGAGTTAACCTTTAGAGACCCACCAGTCTTTCCATCTAATTGATACTGGTAGAGGCCGTAGCGCGAACTTTCTTACATTTATCTAGTGCTGGAATAAAACTCGTGCATCTTTACCTCCAGCATTTACTTTTATGGCCTTGTGGTCACGACAACAAATTTGCCTCTCCTTTTTCCAGTTATACTACCTCTTTACTTGTCAGAGTGGGTCGGGATAGCGCAGTCGGTATAGCAACTACGCTACGAGCTGGACGGTCCGAGGGTCGAATTCCAATGGGGGCGAGATTTTCCGCACCAGCTCATATCTAGGGCCCACCCAGCCTCTGTACGGTGGGTACCGGGTCATTCCCGGAGGTAAAGCGGCCGTGGCGTGGCGTTGACCACCCACCCCAGTCTAGTGCCAGGGTTAAAGAAAGAGTATAACTACACCTCTAAACCCCCTCTGGGCCTTCGTGGCTGTTCTAAGTTGAACTTTCACTTTTCTTTGCTATTCACGAGACATTAAAACTCGATAAAAGACCTTAGGGCTTTTGTGTCCCTCCCCTGGCATGAAGGAAATGAGAAAGCCCATGAAGAAACTCGTTCGTGATTACTGGACCAATGACTTCCTCTTCATGAAGCATTAGTGGTAACCACTGCACTGCAGTGTTCGCTAGGTGATCCCGGACCTTTCCGCTTTCAGGAAAATGACTGCTGTTGTCTATCCTCGAAGGTGGAACATGACGAAAGGTCACACGCTCCATTCATGGATGAGTTTACGGTATTGCTGCCCAAGTCATTAAGGACCGCCACATAACGGAATTGGTTTGCGTCTTATTGACGCCTTTCATTCAATGCTCCGTATTGGTTTGTTGGGCACCTAAATTCGGTTTATCCACTATGCACGGTGAATCCGTCGTCCATTTACTGAAAAGGTTGATGACTCGATTTAAGGCCACTGATAACTATAAATAGGACATTAGTAAGATTACTTAATTCTCTAAAGCTGGGCTTTGAAACTTTTTCGACTATTCAACCCACACTTTCCGCTGACATAAAAGTGTATTTGTGTCACCTCGAACTGGTCACCCCTTGGGCGCACTTCTGTGATAATAGGAGGTCCTGCGGGGGTGATTCGGGTGGAGGGTGAAGGTGATTGCTGCGTGTGGATCTTTACCACCACGTTGTTGGCACGTCTTCGTGGCCTGATGCATACAGGGATAGGCGAGAACCACGTAAATTTGAGTGAGAACAGGAGTTCACGGCCATGTGGGACAGACATCTTTTACAGTTGACGTAGGTGGTCTTTGAGAGAGGCTGTACGTCACGTGTTAGGTATTCTGATGCTTGCATCGGGAATGCATTTAGTTCGCGGCGGGTGGGCCGGCGTCTCCGTGCTGCAGTGCCTATCTGCCTACCGAGTCTCCACCTTCCCTTTGTCTCTTCTTCTACCTCTCTCTTCTGTATTGTTCATCTTCTACCTTCAATTCACTTTACGAATATGAACCTAGTGCTTCTCAAATCGCTTTCCCTTTTCACGAAAGAAGAAGCCGTTATTCGCAATTTGCCTGGTGGGTATGTAACCTTTCATACGTTTTGTGGAGAGGCCGGCAGTCACTTTGTGTTCTGTGCATCACTAGTTCTTATGATTTAGGCATAGTTTTATAACTGTCTGTAAACAGCAAACTGCAATGAAATAAACAGAAAGGAATAACGGAAGCGTGCCAATAAAAAAACAGAATCGTTTGCGGAAGAAGAAGTGTGGACAACGAATACGTAAAGAAAGAAATATAGGGCTTCTGAAAGACCAGTTGGTTTAGTAAGTAAAAGCAGGAAGAAGAGAGGTAGGAAGACACACAAAAAGGGTCAAAACCCTAATGGTGGTGGTAGCTGCGGTTTCAGCCCGAACCAGCAGTTTGTTATCCCTGATCTTGATGCTGTCTGTTTGAAGACCGCCAGGCGTGCCAAAATGTGGACTTCGGCCAGAAACTCCGTGCTCTCATTACCTGTCGGTTGTCACATCGGTCAGAGAGAGCGAATGGAGACAGCCGCATTCATAATAGGATGTAATAAACAGTGAAAATTATTGAAAAATTGTAATAATTATGTAGAAGGTTAATGTGGAAGTAACGCCTTAGACTTGTTTGTGAAGATACACAGTTCAACTGTTGGCGGGATCGAAGTCTTTCTTTGTTATATTCAATTTCATCAAACAAATTGCAGGATAATGCCTCGAAATAGGTCATTATCACCTTCTTTCTTATCAGCAACAATTCATAATTTAGTTGGCGCAGAGGCAACACAGTTGATAACTCGCCGTTTAACGTTACAGGGAACTTAATTACTGTATTTTTTCGTTTAGTTCTATGACCAACAAATGCACAATTATTTCACAAATTATCACACTCCTACATGTTTCGACACTATCGTGTCATCCTCAGGGAGCCTGTAATCAATACCTTGCCAAGTTACACAAGTATTTCAAATGCAGCTTTCGAACCGCAGCTGTTGAACTATTTAAAATTCATCTGTTGGTTGAAGACTGAAGCCTGCAACACGGACACCACTCAAACCCACCCACACCAAATCTCCAACACACAACGAACCGAGAACAAAACGTCCGAAGTGGTAATTCAACAGCACGGTCGCAAGCTCCTGATGATGGATGTATTAATGTCGAAAACATACAGAGTACATAAGAAGGGAAATAAAATAGCAAGTGACATCAAGTAGGTCTTTTATTCTTCAACAGGTCTTGTTTCGTTCTGTTCGGTACCACTGATTGTGCTACATTTGCTTTGTTAAATTATCTCTGCTTTCCTTTTTTTTGTTTGTGCACGTTTGTTACTTGCTGTGCCTTTTTTTTTTTTTCGGAATACAGTTTCATTAAGTCGAAAAAGATGTTGGACACCACGTGTCGTATTCAGGCCTGTCCGATCATCTGCCCACCTGAAACATCGCCCATGCTTTATCTACGTACTGTCCCTGACGTGCATTGGCTTTTTGTGAATGATTTCCAGACCCCACGTTCTTGCCGTATGGCGATTGACGACGGTTCGTAGAAATTTGACTTGGTTTCATCACAGAACACAGCATTGTTTCTTGTGGTATCGAACCCTGTTGTGTTTATTAATCAATGTCTGTATTTATTGTCAGAGCGAACACAACCCTTATAACACTATGCATCCATTTGTTATCTACCACATGTTTCGGCCATTTATGGCCATCGTCAGGTAGATTTCACAACGACACGCATGGAAAAGCCTTCCCTTCAGAATTTTTCGTGTGGTACTTCGACCCAATTCCGGGTCATGGCCCACCCGTACCGGACTTCGCGATCACACTTATTGGCCACACCAAACTCGGTAGGACTCTTCTGGTCGAGTGGTCAGTCTTACGCAGAGATTTCTAATTGGCAATTATCAACACTCAAAACAGATGCCCCCGTCGAGATTCGAACCCATAATCCAAGGAAGCAAGCGGCTCCAGGCGACCACTGAACCCGGCGCCCTTCGCAATGAATACAACAAAATGTACAAGTTTTGACTGTTATTCCTTGTAAGGAAATAATAAAATTCAATCTTAATTACATTTTCAGTTTTATATATATTTTACATAATTATATTCAATTATTACGTAATGTTTTAATTTTTAACCAATTTTAATCCCTATGTTTTAATTTTATTCCTTTGTAGGGAATAATAATGATAAAAATTTGTGTATTTTGGTGTATTAATTGTGAAGGGGAGGCGTTCACCTTGGTGTGCTTTTCCGTTTATGTTGTGAAATCTGCCTGATGATCGCCAAAAACGGCCGAAACATGCAGTAGATGACAAGTGAATGCATAGCGTCATAAGAGTTGTGTTCCCTCTGAAAATAAATAACAAACATTGGACGCAGTACTGGATAGTAAATCATCTCCAATATAAATATTATCCATAATTGCAAAACAAAATGTAGCATGCTTGACGCTACCACCTGATTTAAAGTGTTAAAAATTCGAAATTTTTAGCTTGTCAGTTGGAAATGTGTAAACCGACCGACAAATTTAGACTTCGGTGAATTGTGCCCCACCGCTAAACACAGGCGCTTCAGCAGCGGCCACTGGCTGCGAATTGATTGTGTCAAACATCAATGGAACATCCTGGTTTCGGCCCAAACTCTCTCATAGCTCTCTGTGCACTGCCGTCACTAATTTTCGCCACTTTAACCACGATATATTTCTCAGCTTTCTGGACTTGCTTCAACATTTTCTGTGCTGAGAATGCATTTCACGTCGCGGCCGTTGATGCATCCAACATATTATAAATCTCAATGGTGTGTATTAAATAAGTAACCATCAAAGGCGACTTCTCTATTTGTCCAACTGAATGCACAACTAGATTGTTCTAGAAATGTTTTAACTTACATTAAAATTTACATTAAAGTTTTAACATTTCTAGAACAATCTAGTTGTGCATTCAGTTAGATAAAAAAAAGAAGTGATTAATATCAAGATGCGCGGTAAAACTGTGAAGATCATCAAAGACAACTTTAAAATTGCATCGCATTATATTGAAATGTAAGAATTCTAAGTGGTGTTGTTTATGCGGTATAAATTTTATTATTGTTGGAGCTTAGTTTGCAGAATAAGTTGTTAAACGTATGAATGTTGTCTATGATCACCCTGTACGCACAGATAACAGTAATAAATGATCTGTTGTTCCGAAATAGTTAGAACTGGCGTATCGCGACGTGAGAAACACTGTTATAGACAGGCACACAATGTGTCTTTCCTTACGGAATTATGAAAGCAGTTACCACGTGACGTGACTCTTTGTTGCAGCGATCTTGCACCTCACTTGAAAGAGATATAACTGTACGCCACTAGCGAACAAAGTGCCAGGTCAATACTGCATGACAGTGCATCTTTATGACCCCAATTAACAATTTATGTTTAAATTTCGAAGCTTGGGTCATTTCCGCAATCAGAAGTGAATTCATTTTGGGTGTGGCATGATTCTGGTCACGGAATCCGACAATGGTGGATACTCGGTCAAAGGTCATGTTCCACAGCCACCGTTTGTAATGCATTGCAATGATTTCACAATTTTTATTGTTACGATAGACATGGCAATTCGTGACGGTTGCTGGCAGCTTTGTCACCCAGCCGTGCGTAGGTTTTTCCAAATCGCTGTGCAACGTTTCATTAAGAACCGGGAATTAACAATGGTAACAGGGCGCTGGCTTCCATATGGTGAAATGTTTCTGAAGTGGAGGTTACATAGTATGGAAAGGGTGGAATAGAAGAGGGGGGTGGGGAAGAAATGATGCGAAGTAAAAGAAATTAAGATAAATCAACAACAAGTAAATTAATAAATAACTTGAAAGAGGGAAGGAGATCAAGGATAAAAACAAACTCTTCCGGGATTATCGGTGACCTGCCAAGAATGAACTGTAATGCACGGAATGGAACAAGTGAAATTCTGCAAAGTACCTTTAGACATTAGTGTTAGTGATATTGGTGGGACAGAAAAATCGCCGCAGTGTAAATTTTGCCAGAACAATTGCGTCTCGGGTGCTAATTCGGACAGTCAGGCCTCGCCATAACACGGTCATTGACGATGTGTCTCACTTTAAGGTGAAAATGTCTTTGTTACGACGGTCATGAACATTCGTTTCTTAAAGAGTAGGATAATTTTTTATTAGTTGAGTGACTCTAAGCTTCTCGGAAAGGACCCTGCTCCATGGAGTCATATTGTTGGGTCTGTAATATGGGTCAAGGCAGGCGGTGCTCGAATGAACTAAATGCCGAATGTGAGCGGTACGTCTTGACGTAATGGGTGGGACTCCGGCTGTGGGTTAGGGAGATCCTGTTTCGATTCTGACCACTCAGCCCGCCTATCATACCTGAGGTTTTCGGATGTTTTTCCTGTGTCCTGGCAGATAAAGTGGGAACGATACGACGTAAGGAGTAGCAGCAACTATGTACATACTTCTGCCTATCTTACGTTTTGCTGACCGTGCATCCTAATATAATAATAGTCTTTTTTTACCAACTGATACACAAATTCTTTATTTTAATACATTTATTATACTCCTCTACATGTTTCGAGCACTGTTATGCTCATCTTCAGGAGGACAATTGTATTAGTACAGCATCTGGTATTGTCACTCTCTTAGGGTGACTGTTCAGTACACAGGTTACGAGAGGACGATACCAGATGCTGTGTTAATACAATTGTCCTCCTGAAGATGAGCACAATAGTGCTCGAAACATGTAGAGGAATATAATAAAGGTATTAAAATAGAGAATTTGTGCATCAAGTTGGTAAAAAAAAAAACTATCATTCTGCAATTCGTCTTGCACATTCATCCATGTGATGCATAAGCCACGCATTTTAAGAGATGTCATTAAATAACCCAAGACTTAACCTACAGAGATTCTGGCCTCGTTATGATACAGCGTGAACATTGTTCAGCAGTGGTGGCGTCCATGCGTCTTAAAGACAGCAGACGCAACGTTCTGCAGAGATTCGATATGGCTTTAAATTCAGCACTCGCTTAATCGTACGTAATCTTATGGCCTCACTGAGTGTCCCGTATGAAAGGAATCGTTCTACTTACCAACATTTAATATGGTTCACACTTGACTGGATACATCTGCTGCTTAACTGCCCACAGTTCCAGAAAATAGTTAAACCAATTCGGTAATATTTCTGTACGCGTAACCACAAATTATACGCCCCTATTAATAGCCTGCAGTGCGTAACAGCAGCACGTAAACGGGGCTTGTACTTCCAACAGACCAACTGGTTGTGACATGGCGTCAGTTATTGCTCCGTTTGTAATTGACTACTTTCTATTATTTTCGATAACCGTCTTGGACAAAAAAAGAGCAGAAATATGCGCTCCAGTTTCAGTAAGCGTCTTCCAGGTGTGCGCTGTGTTGTTTCCATACGTTATCAGTGGCAATAGCCAAATATTACAGGAACTCTTGGGAAGTACACTCCAGATACTACACTGTAAAGTCACAAAAAAAACCTTTCTAATGTATTTCTCGAAAATTTCGGGCATTATTTCGACTAAATGTCTTATATCATTATGAGTATTTTATCTGATGATGTCATTTTATTCGCGACCACCCACTTACCTTGTGTGTCCTCTGTAACTTAGGCTTATGCTAGATCTTTCGGCGTATTTACGTGTGTTGTGTGAGATATACTAGAGACTAGAAAGGTTTCACCTGCCAGGCGTAATAAGCGTAATATTGTTTGATGACTTTGAAGTCTAACGCCGGGTTTTATCCTTTTCATGAGCCATGGCACTCGTCTGACATAATACATAATTTACATCTCTTTCGTTTATGTATTAGATGCAGTCTACTTCGTAAACCCATGAGCGTTAGACGCTGCACGTGACTGGCGGTCAAGTATGAGTAGCTTGAGCAGTTCATGTGCCTACAATCCCACCACCAACACCACCGAGGTATATCCTATTCGAGTAGAATTCAGTCCACACACACTTTCACGTATCGTCTTTATAAGACCCATCTACAACAGTATGTCCGAAGTTCTCTTTCCTTTTGAGGTTTGCCGATTAAAGTTGTGTGTATATTTATCATGTGCCTCGTGCTGCAGCTCAACTCCAGCAGAAAGTAACTTAGTGTTCTGTCGACTGATGTTGCAGATGGTGCCGGAGAGGTGAGGTCATGGCGGCCACAGATGGACAGATTGTAGTGGCTGCTGCCCGCTGGGCGGACGAGGGCAGCTATCTGCGTGAATTCGTCGCCAAGCACAAACTTCCAGCCGTGGTGAAGATCATCAAGGGCCAGTACGGAGGACTGGGTGTGCCAACCCTGCCAAGCCCCGGGCTGCAGTCCACTGCGCTAATCGTGTCTGCTGGGCGCCGACACAAGATCGCAGCCCAGGCCGTGAAGCTGAAAGAGGGTCGAAGGGTGGCTGCGGTGGGTCCTCGCTTGGCCATCCCTGACACGTACCCCGGATACTTCGAGCTGCTGAGCGAGGAGGGACGAGCCGTGCGGTGCATAGAGGGCGTGGCGGAGCTCGCGCGACGTCGCCTGGATGCGGGCTGCCTTGTGCGGGACCCAATTCGGGCTATTGTTGCCCGTTACGATGATGATGGCGGCATCACGGCGGATGGGGCACGGACAGTGGCGGCAGGAGAGACGCTTGTACCCACTGGGGAGGTGCAACTCGGTGGCGGGACGAAAGGGCGATACCTGCGGTGCCAGGACTCGCGGGGTGACACGGTGTTGCTCGGCATGGACCAGCGCGGGCGGTTCAGTGCCCTCGCCCGAGAGGATAACATCAGTGGGGTGCACACGGCGCGCAACCTGTTGAGCAAACGCATGCCCATCACCGTGCGACTTGTGCACGGCTCGCCACCTCGGGGCCTCAAAACCCCCAGCCACTTCGTTCCGGAGCTGCGTCTGCTTTCCACGTTCGAGGAGGAACACGTGTTCGCGCTACCTTTGCAGAAGGAGACGGGAGCAGTCATAGCGCTACCGCTGGCTGCTCCACTCAAGCTGCAGCGCACGCGCAACGACGATCAGCTGAGAGCTCTCAAAGAATTTCAGCGGCTTGTTGACAAGTGCAATCGCCTGGTATCCGATGTGGCGGACCGAGTCCACGTTCTTGAGGGGAAACTGGGAGATTCAAAAGCATTACGCGCGAACAATCAGAGCTCTGTTATGAAGACTGGCTACTTTTTGCGGAGGAGCGCCTCATCAGATTCGGCTAATCACCACCATCACCATCACTACAGCCATCACAGTCACAGCCACAGTCACAGTCACAGCCACAGTCACAGCCGGGATGAGAATCGTATCCCGAGTTCGCACGTCGACGATTATGACGAGATCGACCAGATCTACGATTATGTCCGCGGTTTTGCCCCACTTCCCAAAAACATCCGATCACCGTTCGCAGACACCCCGACAGCCACGACTACAGCGTCTCTGGAGCCCGCTAATTCCCTTCCTGCCCTCGTGCCGTCCGCCGAGGATGAAATAAAACCGGAGCCCCCTCCGATCGAAACGATTCCGACCAAGAAACTGCAAGCCACGCAGAACAAAGCAGAGAAACGCACGCGCCCGGGTGCAGCAGCGGGAAATAAGGAATCATCAGCTTCTGTTAGCAGGGAGAAGTCGGCAGCTCCCGTGAAGCTGTATGTGAAGAACGGCAATACGCAGAGGGGACGCCTGTTCCGTCAAAAGGAGCAGACTGCGAGCCAGGCAGGAACTGTAACCAAAGCAACCTCTCCTCTCTTTAACATCCGCTACAAATCACTCAGCAACCTACAGCAAGCCATGGAGCTGGACGGTACGCTGGACTCCAGTCACTCAGGTGGCCGCACGTCAGGGGATTCTGGTGCTGGAGCCAAGTTGCCAGAGAAGAGGTCTCGTAGGCTTAGTCGCCCTCGGTCTCTCACAAATCTGGTGTGGGAGCTGCGGGGCGGGATAGGAGTGCCTCCCGTCACCCACCACGACGTAGAGCGCAAGTCAAAACCCAGCAAACTGGAGCCGGGTGTCCACCGTAACAACAGCAACAACAGCAAACTGACCCTTAAAGGCCAGAAGCGCATTGGAACCCTTTATCTGTGATTTAGTGCCAGGTACGTACTGAAATTACCTGTGTGTTCGTGACAGCAAACTATTGTCAGTGTCCATGTTAATCACAGTGTGTCAATACTCTGTCTACTGAGAATCATTGAGGTGAAACGTGTTTGCAAGGGGCTGAAATATGAAGGGCCGGTTTGATAGATATGGACTGCCCGTAACTTCCCATTTACGCCATCTGTGGGTTCAAATTTAAATTTAATTTATTTATGGATTCTCACGTACAGTTCTTTGGATGTGACAACCAACATCAGACTTTCATATGTGAGTTCATTCTGATCATTTGGGGGCGGGAGCGGGGCGGGGCGGGGAGGCGGAAGTAACGTGGATGGTAAATGGTAGTCTACTTAATTATCAGAGTAGCATAAAAACGCGTTCAATAAACAAACAAAACAGAAGTTGGCGGAGCACACTCACCTACAAATAAAGAGGAACAAAATTTGACTTTACTTACAGCAAATTTAATGTGTCATTTGCATTCGTCGTGTTCACAGACACTGGGCCTGACTGCATTAAATTTACCTGAAATAACGTCATTGATTCTAATCACCCTCATGCTTTTGTTTGATATGATAATATTAAAATGGCCTGTATATTCCCAGACATTCCACATGTCCAGCTCCGGTGTTTCAGTTAGTTTTAGCTATAGATGTCACCTGCGGTGCACAAATTGAATTACGCAACGCCACTTCTATCCATATATTACGATTATTCATCATCTAAGAATCCCACTTCAAAAGTTCGCATTGGCGATGTGTTGTGCTATCAGAAAATTAAAAGTTACCGTGGTGGGGTGATCTCCAATAGCGTGACGTTCTTACGGAATTTCTTGAGATTCCCATCTTCGTTAGTGAGCTATTTGGTTGCAAAAACATTAGTACAGGTACGGTGATTTATCAATCTTATATTGTCTAAAGGGCAGAGCAACTAGATGGAGATATGGTGATAAGTAAAGAAGAAAATTAATGCAACAAACGCGAAGAATGGAAGGGGCGGTGGAGAAGGGAAACAATGTAAAAATGTTGGGGTTTCTTTTCAAATTATGACGCTGCGAACGTGTTTGTACAAGTGTTCAGGCCTCAACTATTTCAGCCATTACGCCGGTCTTGTAGCGCCACATAATGTAGAGCCTGTATATCCTCTGCTTTGTCCAGTTACTACGTACATCCTTCGTGTCTCTGCTTCCCTCCAGCAGACATGTAATAGCGAATTGAGGTCATCTGACTTTCAGTGCTTCGTATTTAAAATATAGGCCCTTTTCACTTTCCTTCTGTGGTGTCGACAGAGCAGCAGAAGCTGGTCTGAATGAGATGTGCATGTAACCGGCTCACATGCATTGTTTCTGAAATGCATTATCAGCGTAGGTGATTTGCTACCCGTGCTGTAATCGATATCAATGAGGCTATCAAGAATCGTGAATCAACGATGATACAATTTAGTGAACCAGTTACATGCAATATTTCTTCAGCATGAAATGCAACCTAAATCTGACAATAGTTTCGGAGATGAAATTTGCTGTCGGTCGAATGTACAGACCTGCAGTCTCATATTACCCATAATGCACTTCGTTTCTTTGTTAATGGCTGTGTAGTTCATTACGTACTGCAGTGGTTATACGTTACTGCCAACACATTAAGCAACAAAATTATATTCAGAGCTACATTCAAGCCCTAAATGTAATTATATAATTCATTGCCCTTCTAATCCCTCGTCACGACCTGTATCGAAACCTCACAATTACACAGGAAGAGTGTAAATACGAAACTTCTCTTTTTTTTTATATATTCGTGGTTCCGTGCATCGTAATTCTGGGTTGAAGAAATCCAACGAGATGCAACAGTGTGCAGATATTTATTTACTACTAAATTATTCTACATGTTTCGGGCGTCCATCGCGCCCATCGTCAGGAATACATAAAACTGTAGTTGCAGCCTCCGGTACAGATCATATTATCTGGGGAGCAAGAGTCCTCAAACGTGACCTCTGGTCACGTTTGAGGACTCTTGCTCCCCAGATGGCGCGATGGACGCCCGAAACATGTAGAGTAATCTAGCAGTAAATAAATATCTGCACACTGTTGCATCTGGTTGGATTTCTTGATCCTAGAAACTTCTGTGTCGTGCATGGAGAACTCGGGGAGAATTATCAGTGTTCAGTTTCGAAAATTATCCATAATGTGTGCAAAGACATATCTGGAGCATCACGCTCAGTAAAAACCCGCACACTATAATTCACGAACTGATTAATCATAGGGTGCACAAAAATAGGAATCTCGAGCGACTCGTTTTGCCTTGTTGCAGTGGTTGCTGAAAATAATTAGTCAGGAGATGTTCAAAAATCCTATCTTGAACATCATGCTTGGTTGCCACCCACGGGCATGCAGATGAAACTAAATTTTTGGTAAGAAGTTCCCTACGCACCAGATAATGGTTATAGCGCCCATGTCTTGGCCAGTCTCTTTTGAGTTCGTCCATGTTATATAACAGTTAGTTGCCGTGACTCAGTCTCCAAAACCTCTTTTTTGATAGCGGGGAGCACGGCGTAAATCGAGGCTTAGCTTCAAGATTGAAAAGCGCTGCGCTTCCCACTCTTTCCACTCCCGTATTCACTGCATGCAAAGAACGAATACAAAGCGCATGCTTCCTATAGTTCCACAGATTTCGTGCGAATGGGATTGTAACGCAGAACCCTAACACAACAGTCTTAACAGATATGCCATTTCGACTAGTTGCAAGTAATTTCTTACGTACACATCGAAAGCTACTTTTCTTTCTGTGGGCCGGGTAGCTCAGTCGGCATAGCGACTGACTACGCGCTGGACAGTCCGGGATCGAATCCCGGTGGGGACGAGATTCTCCGCCCGTCCACACCGGCCCTGGGGCCCACCCAGCCTCCTGTAAAATGGGTACCGGGTCTTTCCCGGGGGTAAAGTGTGACCGGGGCGTGCTGCTGACCGCTCACCGCCTTCTAGTGCCGCGGTCATGGAAGAGTAGAGCTGTACCTCTACCCACCCTGTGGGCCACACCGGGCCTGTAACGGGAAAACTTCACCTTTTACTTTTCTTTGTATCTAACACAGACTTGAAAACATATCACTCGTGAGACGTGGACATAGATTGGAGGATGATATTAAAATATGCCTTCATTGTGGGTTTAGTGTGTGTGGATCGTATGCATCTGGTTCGGTATTGTGTCTAGTGAAAGTCTGTTGTAAACTAGGCCAACGGAGTGACTATTTCCGATGAAGCGTTGTTGAAATATTTGGTAAAAAGCTGCGTAGAACTAAAATATTTCGTCACCCTATAAAGATCAGTAGTTACAATGTGCTTTAAGTCACCATAAACACCACATATGTGGCTGTTTATATTGGAGATGCAGTGTGCTCTTTGCGTGGTACGAATGAAATTATGTGCATATTTTGTGTAGTGATTTGTAGTCATGTTGGACAAAAGATCTGTTTTTATACCAAATATATAGTCTGCTGGACCAAAAACACGTAGAATACAAAATTATGCCTTGACACAAAAACTCATGCCTTAATTTCGGGGTTGCGTCAACACTACAAAACCTTACGAAGGTTCATCGTTGAGTACACTGTGCCGGTTTCGGGCAACGAAAAAACTACAACGCTTCCAAAATGATGGTAAAGTGAGAGAGTGCACCATGAGCACATACCCTTCTCTCCTGATCCTTGTCACGACCTGGCCGCTTAATCTTCCAACGAAAGAGCTGCCGCTATCCGTTGAAAAGGATGGTGGCTGAGCTCTGAAGCCTGTCTGGCTGTTTTGGATAAAAGAGGAAACTTCCCTTCCTGCTGCCAATCAAATCACGATTTCTCGTACGTCCAGCCCATACCCAGCCGGTATAGTGATTGAGGTACCCCGACTCTTAACAAAATAATAGGCTATAATTTCCTTGACTGCTACAGAAACACTATTCCGATACCTGCATTATGCAATATAGTGGAATTTAATAGACGCCTGTTCATGCGAATATGCGACACAGTACAACTTGACCCGACGCTAAACAAATGTGGGAACTCGTGGATAGTATTGGGAAACTAGATCGTCGTTCACGGGTGTTCGCATAAGACGTTTCCCTGGTATGTATTGGTGCAGGAATAATTAATCATTGGGCTTTCAGGGGGACAGCACCCAGGGTAGTTGGTACGGTAATCAGATAGGGTGTTGTGGCTGCTGCCAAGACAGATGGCGAAGATAAGAGTAATGTAGCACGCATGGACTAGACATTAGTCAGTGGATGTGCAAGCAACAGATCAGTATCAACAACCTTGCCCACCTTGAGTGTGGCCAGGTTACCCCCCTGGCCCCCTTATTTTTGTACATTCCTTCTCTCCGTCCTCCCATGAGCGACCGTTTGGTATTTCTGTGCGTTCGAAATTAATTTAGATTCCCGATCGTTTGTGCTGTTCTTTTCTCACCTATTTGGAGATCACTGCTATATTGTGATAAGTGTGTTATGTTTTTTGACATGTAGTGTGCTTAGTTATCAGTGAAGGAACAGCACATATGTTACAGTAACCCAAGGGAATTCCATATGCTTACCGAAAAGCTGGCTAGAGTTTTGGGTAAATTCAAAAGGTCCTGCAAACGGCCCTCCCAACACACGTTTTCTTTATTTCGCCCTGTCTTCAAACAAATGCTGAGATGATTTCAATAGTTCAAAATTGCTACTGCATGCCTCTTGCACATGGCTGGCAATCTAAATTTATCAGAATATGTAGGCCGTGATCTTATCTTTTCAAATTAAGTCAAATCCCCACTCCTCTTACCTGAAGTCACGACTTTGCTTACAAAAGCTTTATTTCTTACAAAAGTTCACAAGACTTTCGAGCCAACGTGAATGAGCATACCTTTTTTGTGACGGCCATGCTAGTGCATGTAACTCAAGCCCTGGATATCTTCCATGTTCTAAACCCACGTACCAGTCTGTCGGCTTGATAGGTCCACTTCCGTGCTTCACAGAGTTAATGTGAACGTGCTCGTGGTAACTTTCATTAGAATATGACGCCAATTCATCCACGGCTCAGCCCCCTGCCTACGTTGCTCCTAAATGACAGATTCTTTTACTATGACTATTTACTTTACTAGCTCTGACAGCATAATACAAACACCATGATTACAGGTGTTCTGTACTGAACACTATCCTGAGCATGTTCCATCAAGTTTCAATCATAATAACTTATTTTCCTCGGAGATGCGTGTTAATGTTATCGTTCCTTCTTCTTTTACTTCTTTGAAATTACCACTTTCAAGATGTTTTCCTACCAAAATTCCGTGTGCACTTTCCCGTTCCTCTACAAAGAGCCAGTTACACCATACTTTATCTCGCCAACCTGACAATTTTATTTACCGATATTTAGATATTTAACGACCATGTTTGACGTTCATGGGTTAGTGTAATGTCAGAAGAGATGGGAAGGTGGTCGTGAAGTATTAGCAAGTACGGATTTTTGGAAGGACGGGATCACGGCCTCTTTGAAAGTTCAAACCAAACAGTTATTAGAGCAGACTGAAAATAAACATGGAAACAGAGTGATCGGTAATTTGAGGAGACTGGAGCGTAAAGTTTTGCGTTTCCTGCCTTCCGTCTCTCTCTCTCTCTCTCTCTTTTTCCCTGCAATATTTTTCTTGGCAGCGGTAAATGTAACAGTTCTGATACAAGATGCAGACTTAGACCTAACCATTTCACGGTGATACCTTAGTTCAGGCAATGTTACTGTTGCAGTATGGGCGGCCCGACATACTGCAGAGTTCTCTGCTCGTGACACACCTCACATATCAAGTTGGCCGACATTTCGTGCTCTATTACGCAGTAGATTTAACATGTCTGTGTCCATATGGATACGCCCATTCAACCGGTAGTGGCGTGCACGAGTTTGCAGAGAGATAACTCCGTTTCACATTACCGCATTCACCCACATTCCACCGCAGCTTGTGTCGTGAACTTGACATTAGTAGGTTTATAAACCGAACGTTAAATAGTTTATTTAACAAGCAGGTCCTCATAATATTAGTATCCAGTGGGTGTGGCTGATTTTTTTAAATGTTAGTCTGTTATTGTTTCCAAATTCCGTCACAGCCCCTATGAATTTATAATTCAGGCAACGGTCTTTTTAATCATCTTATCACCAGCAAAACTGCACACTTCAGCATCTGCAGTTTATTCTTTCTACGTCTTAGTGAGGCCTAAATTCTGCTAAGTGCCACTTCTCGCTTGTTTTCCAAGAAGCCCCTCACCCTTTGGAAAGAGTGAGAATGTATGGAGAAAGGAAATCAAGAGAGTGTAGTGATATATCGCTCATTTGCGACAACAGTGTCACAACTCAAAATGTTTGATTTTTCAGGAGAGACTTTTAAGGGTTTTGAAATGCTATAATTTTCTGTGATCTCCAGGAGGTGGGATGTGGGTATGTGGACTGGATTGGGTTGGCCCAGGATAGGGACAGGTGGCGGACGCTTGTGAGTGCGGTAATGAACCTTCGGGTTCCATGAAATGCTGGGAATTTCTTGACTAGCTGCAAACCAGTTAG
>Ga0123354_10002456_pt1 | contig 24503 bp, 15 predicted proteins | sample TergutLab28metaG_2_FD_97872 | JGI IMG/M metagenome (GOLD analysis project Ga0123354, IMG submission 97872) | Labiotermes labralis P4 segment gut microbial communities from Petit-Saut dam, French Guiana - Lab288 P4 | ecosystem: Host-associated > Arthropoda: Insects > Digestive system > Gut ... | reverse complement strand
TGACCACGTGACACCCCTCTATCCGCAAAAGTTGGCACTAACTTCGCCGACCGGCGGCGGCCGCTCTGTCGGTATAGTTCGCGTGCGGACTAAGGCCACGGAGTTTAGTTTAGTTTTAGTGAGCACAAATATGCAGATTCTTATGAAAAGCAACATTGTGCAATATCTTGCAGGATGTAGACAATAGGGCAGCAGGCCATTCGGGATCTGCATACAGCATCACTCATTTATTCAAGAAAGTTTTAGAAAGTGGTATAAGCAATTTCTTGTTAGGTTGTGTAATTTGTTACAGAATACACGCGTTTCTCTGCACATGCAGAGTTGGATTTGGTGGCAAGCTTGAAGGAGGAGGTAGAAGACTTGAGGGCTTTGTTACCTAGGTGCAGCAGTCAACTTGATGAAGACAAAAAGGAGCTTGAAGGGTAAGGTTACAATTTTACTGCAGCTGAATCTAATTATAATACCAGTATTTCAAAGTCTTTCTTAAAATATTACTAATGACATGCCAAAGATTAGTTTTGTTGTTAATTGTTGGACGTATGCCGTCCCTGTTCTGTTACTGATTATGACATACATGCCATTAGCCTAATTCTTGTATAGTACAATAACAAGTATGTGGAAATATGGAGGGATAAGAAAATTATTACACAATCACAATTACCAAGTACTGTATTTAAGAATTTAATATTCATAAATTCAATAGCACTTCAACCCAGTATGTGTTGCGTACTTTCTTTTATGTTGGTAACCCTATTCAGTTCTTAAAAATAATATATATGGCAACACTGTATACTTCAAAATGTAAAGTAGTGTTAAATTACACGTATCCAAACTAAGCGGTTGTGAAGTATTCCTTGTGTGAATGTTGTACAGACAGGAAGAAGCGGGCAAACTGTGTAAAGTTGTTAAGCAAATGGGTGTGAGCTTAAGAAATCTTGTATTAACATGTGTAATTGGTAACGTTTATTGACAGAGATGAGTAATTTGTTGAAGACAAGGATTTGACTTGTTACTGCAAGTTACTTGATATCCAACATAGAGAAGATTGAAGTTGTTGTTTATGCTTGTCTGTGGGACATCGCCCCCACCCACCCCAAAGAGTCAGCCAAAAGGGAAAAGTCTTTTTGGTTGGTTACTCTTATGTTTTATTTATTGTGTTGGTTAAATTAATTTTTATTTTGTAGCCATTAATATTAAAATTATATGATTGTAATTTTTTACATCTCCCCAGAATACTCATATTTTCTGTAGTGGCTCCTTAATTGTGTTCTTTTATGTATTGTTTGTGTGTAAATGTGTACTGTACTACTGCTGCCAGGTGTCATCCCAATTGCAGTTAATAAAAATATCAGATATTGCAAGCCTTCCACAAGAAAAAATGATGGGATTATGCATGATCATGGTCACTGCTTAAAATCACTGGATTACTCATCACTATTGGTAACTGAAGTGAAGCATAAGAAAATACATGTTCTAAAGCTGTGGAACATTGTTTATGTGTGGAAAGGCTCAGTAGTTTTAAAAGTGCAGGAGGTCTTAGTGCACTTGTGAAATGTATTGGATTGAACAAAGTGTGTTCACATGTGATACTTGTGCAACATATGTGTCATGGAAAAAAATGTAGTTGAAAGTTCTGTACAAAATATCCCATGTCAAAACTGCCATGTAAAAGAACACTGCAAACACAGTCATCCTTGGTTATAACTGAACCTGAGGGGTGTCATACAAAGATTACTGTTATAACCAAAGTCAGTTACATCCAATGTCCTGATAAATTACCTTTTAAAATAATGTTGAAAGTAATACCATTTAATTTATGTTGTATGCTTTCTTCTGGGTAATTCCCTGGCATCTGAATTTTATGTGCCAACGTTTCAGAACACACTGTCTGTTCCATCTTCATAGGCCTGGAAGACAGAGTGTTCCGAAACGTTGGCATATAAAATTCAGACGCTGGGGAATTACTCAGAAGAAAGCATACAACATTCAGAACACGGCGAAAGTTTGAAATCATTTAATTTATAATTGTTTTTGGTTTTATTGCATGTGGACATGAACAGATACATTTTGTTCATCCAAAAGCTCATATTACACACTGTTTTGTTTTAATCTTAAAAAATTAGTAATGTTAATTTGCTTCATGGAGCTTGATAATCACCTTTGCTACTCCTGCTTAATCGAGAGCAGAATGATATCTAATGTCTCATCAGAACCATGTGCATCATAATACTGAGTAATGATATTGATTGCTGTCAGGGCTTCCTTTGTTCTGACAATTGGGCGTTCACTTTCTAATTCACAAGTACTTATTTCGGTTGCATCTTTGCTGTCATCCATTATGGTGTGGCCAAACATGTCAACAATAATGTCATGATAAGTGGGAACCTAAGAAACTGCTGTAATCAACAGAGACTGAATTATTAAAGTCGGCTTCAACAGGATTGGAAACACAGTGCTTAAATGCATCCCAGTCACTTTTGTCAGAGTCAGATCTTGTGAAATCTGATGAATCATCCATCTTATCTACTTCATTTCTCTCGTCATTATTAAAGAAACTTCCAATAGTTGAAACAGATCAGCAGTGAACCAGCTGACACAGTGCTACATACTATCTCGACTAAACAAAGCAGGAAATCGTCTCATATATTACACCTGAACAGCAGAACACACAAGTAGCCTATGTAATATGAGCCTGTAAGTCATTATAAGTGACTCTAAAAATCGCAGCAGGAGGTCGAAATATTCAGATCACATATGTTGTGCACCTTCACGATACAGTATATATTGGATCCCATGATCATGCTGAGAAGTCACCTTGGCCTCTCTGGGTAATAAATGGTATCAAAGTACATACTCAGTGTATAAAATGTATTAACAACCAACAAATAATTTTATTATGTATTTTTATTGTAATATCTTCACAAACATGTTTTGGCGTGCAATCTGGTCATCTTCAGGGTGATAACTTTGATACAAGAATACAGTTGTCCTTAAATGTCAAAATCACTCTGCTGTATTAAAAACCACATAATTTCCAGTTAAAATTTACTGTTGAATAAAGATATAAAATAAAATATTGATGATTGTGAAATAGCAGAAGTTAAAATTATTTAGAGTGTGTGGAGAGATGTATACAGGAGGGAGATATATGGTGAGTTCTTAACTTGTAATAAAAATGATATTTGTATATGTAACACTTTGTTAATACATTACTGGATATTGAATAAATGAGATGCTGAGAAAGGTGAAACATTAGTTGATGAAGGTACATACTAGAGTATTAGATGATGTGTTATCTATACATGTGTCACTGAAAGATATGTTATCTGTATGGTGCACTACTCAGAACTGAAGTGGAGTGTCCAGGAGGGGTTGGTTGTGGGGGGTTATGCATATGTGTGGTGGGGGCAGTATGTCATAGGCTAATTGGAATAGTTGAAGTGCATTTATTGGTTGTTGGTACATTTTATACCTCTAATTAATGCACAGAATATGATATTCATTAAAATACATATTAAGTCTTCATGTCTCTGTGATGAGTGAGTCATCTGCATGCGAGGACACTGTAACTGATGTAAACTTCCATTATTTTTCCAAATATATGTATATATATATATATATATATATCGGAGAACATTAACCATTAGGGAATGTCTAAATCTGATGTACCCAGAGGTCCGATATATATGACAGACAGTGTAACCAAGTTAGTTACTGTGTTAGAGCATAGGAAAATGGTTGGAGAATGAAAAAAGATCTGCTATAACCGAGGCTGACAGTAATGGAGAAATTTCAAAAGAGAGAGATTCAGTGGTGGTTAAAAATAGATTATGAACATGTCACCTGGTAAGTGAAGAGAAATTTGACAGTGGTGATGCTCAGATGGAAGCAAGAGAAGCACAGAATAGCAATGGAACTTTGTTGGATTCCACGCCAATCATAAGTTGAGTGTTTGTGAGTCAAAATAATTTTTCATATCAAGTGTTACTTTCTTTTTCTAGCATTTGATACACCTTTTTCCCTTTCACTTTCATTGAACATTTTAAGGGCTGTTAACACCAAAAATACTTGTAAGTAAGCCTCTGTTCATTCTGATATTAGAAGTGCATTTGCTAGCTAGTGATATGTAACTACATGGGATCCAGTTTGGATGTCATTCATGTGTATACATGGTACTAAGTCGAGGTCTTACTGTATGTTGTTTTATGGGTGTGTGAAGCAGATATGAGATCATTACATTTATGTGGGTGTGTTTATCCAGATTATAGTCTCCTGAAATGTGACGCCCTGTAGTTTGGTAGAGGTGACTACTTGTTATTCCGTTCTAGATCATATTAGTGCTTATTTTTGTGAGAATGTCTAGGCTAATACTGTCTGTATCTCTCTTGCACAGTTTAAAGGAGAAGGTCAAAAATTTGAAAGATATGCATGAGGAGAGGCAGAAAAACCCAGAAGTTCGTCAGATGAATTCGTTGTTTCCAGTACAAAAGCAGCTTTCAAGGGAATTTAATAAACACAGAATAGCGCTGGTTAGTATGATTGTAATATGTCTGCACTTTCTGCAGATGTTTTGAGCATTGTGTTATACAGGCAGACCACCGTATCCGCAGGTAATACGTTCCAAGACCTACCGCAGTTATGTGAAACCGCAGATAATACCGAATGCTATATATAATGTGATATTTGTGTCACATACATAAATATTGTAAAGTTTAATTGATAAATTATGCACAGTAAGACATTGCCAACATTAAATAAAATAATAATAAAGTGTTCTGTACATTACATTGTAAATTTACAGTGTACTTTCTTTCTTGTACGTATGAATGTAAGGGATTCTGACATTTTAGCCTAATCCTCAAGAGACGATAGAGCAGTGAAATTTTTTCTTTGTTCATCACTTCACGAATGGAAGATTCATTCTTGCCATACATCCTGGTAATTTCTGTATACAATTTTTTTCCTATTTCAATCACATCCAGAATTTTCACTTTCTCACTAATGGAAAGGACATCACGGCTTCTCTTAGGCTTAGAAGCACTACCAGCATCACTACTATTACGCTTGGAGGGCCATTATTACGATAAATAAGGGCTTTCTGAACACAAACACTGCCATAACGCGGCAACTAATTCGAACAGCGAGAACGCTAGAAGCAGAATGGTGGCAAGTTTGCAGGGAAGCGTGGGTACGGTGACAAAGGAAGATGAGAAAAGTAACGGGCGCATTTGGGCTGCTGGATTTCACCGTGTTACGGCCCGTTCTGGCTTGGCGCGTGTTGTGAAACTTATGAACCGTTTATTTCTTTAATTTTACAAATTTTTTTTCGGGCCGCAGTAAACCGCAGATACGGGGGTCTGCCTGTAAACCCTTTGGTCAACCGACTCTTGATCAACCAACCTGTCTGACTTACTGAAAGAAGAGTGATTCTGGATTGTGGGTAAAAACTTAACTGTAGCATTTAGGTAACATACTGTATTGGTGTGAAGCCAGTAATGTAGCCTACAGAACTACATGTACACAGCAATGACACTTAGACTAGCCTAGGTTTAGTTGGAACTGCATGACACAAATCAAACTTCATTAAGTGGCAGAAGCTCCAGACACACATTTAGGCTTAAATATGTTTAAGGGTATATTTTCTTATTTTGTGTCAGTTATGCTAAATATATGTGTTATAGATATGCTGCAATTTAGGTTCAGTAATCCGGCTTCTTAAATTCACACATCTAGCTTAAGCTACGGGCTAGAAAGTCAACCCTGAACAGCTCAATTATTGACTTTACTGATTGAACCATCCTATCTATTGCATTTATAACTGAGGGTTTCCTGTGACAAAAATTTGCACTGTTCTCCTTCATCTTTACAATGTTATTGATGACATAGCTTGTCTGTTTCTTAATTCTGTGTGAACATTTTACCATCAGAGATATATTCTTGTCATGAGTGGTACTACCATGCACATGTTCTCCTGTTCTTGTGAGCCACATGGCCATGATAGGCCCATTGGAGGAATAATGCATTTTGGAAAGGTGTGTCATTGGAACGTATTGAGGTGAGAAAGTGACTCATGCAAGTTGTTAATGGTGTATAAATTATCAAGTTCTACAGCAGGTTTAATGTTACAAAGTTATCTATCTTTGTAAAACTTGCAGCTTTGTTAGCCATGAGTATAAAAAAATCTTTTTTTTTTTTTCAGACGTCCAGAATTCCAATTGCATTAAATCCTCTGTTCTTCCATCCTTCCCAGTTTATTGTGTCTAACGATTCTAACTACGTGTTTGATGCCAACTAATCCCTGTAGTTGTTACAGTACTGTTAAATATAAAAAAATCGGTCACACATCTGTATTTAATTCCAGCATGATATGGTAGAGAAACTCTTCCGACAAGATAGCGATGTTTTGGCTAATGTTCTTCAGGTAAGTTAATTTTTTATACTTTCACCTTTTTGGGTAAGTTAATTGTATATACTTTTATCATTGGTGTTACTAGGGGTATGTTAAGGCTTGTTTTGTTGATGTTGAATTATGATCATATTATATTACTTTGATTATACTACTTGTACAAACTTTGAATGGTAAGGCACCATCACTCAGTGCTTCTTGTAGCTGTGTTTGGAACTCCTTTGCATTTATGCTATGGAGAACTATATTTTCACATACAAAGGCTGTTCACCTTCACAGACTTTCATTGCTGAATGTGGTTGCCAGCACATTGGTGTTTGCATACAAGATGTACATATTGTGCTTTCAACCATGTGTACTCCATTTCATATGCTATTGCATTTTTGGCGGCTATAAAAATCAGTCGTCCCAACATACGATGTGACCCTCAAGTTTACACGCATATGTTCATGTGTTACAGGGGAACATGTAGAGAATACAGTTACAGTGAGAAGGGATGGTGATATGACACAAATTGTACACCTCTTGCTGACACATGCTGTATGTATGACTTGGGACAGCATTTTTGAACACCTTTTATTTGTTCTAGAAACTTACCAGTGCATATTTTGATAGTGAGAGTGGTGACCCATATGTCATTGTGGAAGATAATTATCACTGTCTTGAAATGCTTCTGGAAGCTGATATCATCACTCGACATCCACACGATTTAAAAAAGTTTCGGCTTACGAACTTTCTCCAGTAAGAAGGTAATATAATCTTCTGATAGACTTTCAGCGACAAACTTTAATGAATTCTTTGGCACACCCTTTATTTGCTGACACTGTGAACTACAAATGTGGAATAAAGTTTCATTTATCCTGTGGGAAGCTCTGCTAGGGAGAACAGTACAGTAGCATTACTTTCATTGTGTTTATTTATTAAATAAAACTTGGTGCTGAATTATTTTTTAAAATAAACTGTGCAAGATCATAGTTATTTTCAGTTTAACATCACAGAATATGTTAAGTTAAAAGAAACATGGGAACTTCATAATATGAATGAATATGGAAATGGATTTACAACAAAGAGGTATAATTCAGTTGATCTCACAGTCAGCTAACTTATGCAGTACATAATACCCAAAATCGGCATATATGGCAATAACAGAACACTTATAAAGACTTTACATGATGTAAATACAGTATGATGTTGGCATGATTTATAGATGGTATAGTTTAAAATTTTAACATATTAGATTGGAACCTTTAATATAAATCCATTAGCTGGACTTTGAGTGTTGTCATGCTCATGATGATGGCCAAGTAACTGAAAAATGTTGGGCACATAAATATATTTTAGTTGTGTCTGATTAAAAAAAAGTAATTCAAACGTTTTGAAAGTCATGCAGCAGAATGGATATTAATATTAAAATGTGAAAATGAAAATAGTTTGTTTTGTATAATTTCATTTTATGAAGGGGTGCTGATAAGTCCTTAGCCCGACCTACTTCCCGATGTCATAGGATGGAATCGATAGTGTTGTTGGAAAGAGGGTTCTGTTCATGTGCCGAATTGCAAGTCTTTTCTTGTTACAGAGGCTGAAAGGAAGCATGTCAGGCGACACGCGTGATTTCAACAACATGGAGACACAAGCTGTCATCAAGTTCTCCCCCCTCCTCCTGCAAGGCAAGGCGCCGAAGGAAATTCACGCCATTCTGACAGAAACATTAAGGGAACATGCACCTTTGTATGCCACTGTCAGAAAATGGGTGACCTAATTTAAACGTGGTGATTTTTCCGCCTGTGACGCGCCTCGTCCTGGATGACTCAAAACAGTGACCACCCTGGAGATTATTGATCAAATTCATGAGCTTATCTTGGAAGACCACTTGATTTTGGCTAAATCAATAGCTGAGCAACTGGGCGTCTCACATGAGCGGGTTGGGTCCATCATTCACGAAGATTTGGACAAGCGGAAGCTCTCCGCGAAGTGGGTCCTGAAATGCCTGAACGCGGATCAAAAACGTCAATGGTGCCAATTGTCTGAGCAACCTTTGGAATTTTTTCAGCATGATCCAAATGATTTCCTGTCGTGATTGGTGACCATGGATGAAACCTGGTTATATCACTATGATGTGGAGACAAAGCAACAATCAATGGAATGGTGGCATAGCCCCAAAAAATTCCGAGTGCAAAAATCCGCTGGAAAAGTTCTCGCCTCATTTTTCGGGATCAAGACAGCATCCTCCTCATTGATTATCTTCCAAAGGGTCAAACTATCAATGCGGAGTATTACTCATCTCTGCTGGTACAATTGAAGGACATGAAGGAAAAACGCAGCAGGAAGGTCACCAAGGGGGTCTTGTTCTTGCACGACAATGCCCTGGCTCACCGAGCACTTGCAACCCAGAACAAACTGGCCTACCTGGGCTTCCAGTGTCTTCATCACCCACTCTGTTCTCCAGATCTGGCCCTGTCGGACTACCACCTGTTCCCTGGACTGAAAAAACAATTGAAAGGTCACTATTTTGTGTCCAATGCAGAGGTCATTGCTGCCGCGGAGACCTGGTTTGACGGACAATTTTCTGAATTTTTTTGAGTGGCTTACAAAAGTTAGAGCAGTGGGCTAAGAAGTGTATTGAGCTTTGTGGGGAGTATGTTGAATAAATCCCAATTTTGGTCGTTGTAGCTTGTTCCCTTCCTGGTCAGGCTAAGGACTTACCAGCACCCCCTTGTACACATTTGAGTTAATATATCTTCTGGAATACATTAAAGATTCCAGTATACTTGTAGTTAGGGAAGAGTATGTTTGTTATTGATGTGTTTCTTTCCAGTGCATTGTGGCTTGTTTAGTGTTTGGAATGTGTTGTGTCACTTGTTTGTACAGCTCAGGTTTGTGAAAAGAGGCATTGTCTTCTTTGCTCTCGAACTACTGATTTGCAAACAAGAATTTTGAGTATTGGTGGAACACATTCTCATGGTTATTGACCCTTTGAAACCGAAATTGGGTGCCCAGCACACACTGCAAAAGACTCGGACATAAGTGGATGTTTAGATTTCTCAGCATCGCACTGTGTGTCAGCTGTAGTCAACTTGCTGCATGAAGGGTTAAACCATATACACAGTACTGTTACTTAACTAAGTCATTATTTCTCTCTCTGTTTGCCTCATAACTGGGACATTAAGAGACATGTATGTCTTTTTGCCAGTGATAAAAATAATTTTGTGTGTGACATCTTCAAGCTGCAATAAAATACAACAGCTAGTGGTCTTCCATTACTTACCCAGTTAGAGTGACTAGGATGTTTCTTGATTTCTCTTCACTTCATAATGTTGTAGTCCTTGTGCTCTGCATACAGCGTATAAGTAATACAAGAACTTGCTGCTGCTTGACTCCAGGTTACATCAATGTTTAATCAACAGCTGTATTTTTCCTTGTCAGCTCTTTGGTACCTACTTTAAATTTTTGTATGTTTGTTTCACCTTTATTGCCTTATAACACTCTTCCATTGCTACAGTTGTTTGTAACAATAACAACAACAAAACCTGGTGACTATCCTCAGTTTCTATTGGAAGCTTTTTGAAAGTTTCATTTACTGCCATAAAATCTGTAACAACTTGAGACATATGAACCTAGTAGGAATAAGCTGACAGTGGTAATGTATTATCTGTAGCTCTAAATTCATGTATAATGTACTATTTCATCTACCATATTCTTGTTATAACTGTTTCCATTTTGTGTAATGAACTGAACAGTTCCACATTCAGCACATTTTCATCTGTACAGGGATCTTTGTGGACTTTAGACAGTTATGAATACTGTTTGGTGTCATTTTATGGTCTGTTAAGTTTTCCTTTTTCACAGGATTGTGGATAAAATTATCTCTTGCTGATAAACAGGGTCAAGTTTGGGTAAAATTTACTGGAAACACTCAGAATATTCTTATGGGAATGTGATTTGGACAACCACACACCATTATTAACACACCCCAATTCACTTCTAATATTACTGCACTGAACTTTTCTCATGAATATTGCAGCCTGGTTGAAAGTTGCCTCAAGGAAGGGTTCTTAAAATACTTTATTGTTGGGTCTGGCCAGAATGTTTTTGTATGGCCTGTATGAATGTCACATATTTTGCATACATAATAAACAGTTCACATCTCTGCACGATGCCATTTTAGGTTTCAGAGAAATCATCATCACAACATAACAAATTTATTTTCCAGAGACAAACTTTGTATACTTTTACCAAATTATAATTTTAGGCTCTACATATATTGAAACTTAGAAGATTGGGATTAAGAGCAGCCATAATTTTGTCAGATGCTGATATTCAAATTATGAAGTAAAAACTGCACCTTCCCTGATGGTTGTTTTTAATCTATACATCAGTATAATTCTCCATTTATTTTCTATTAATAATTGGAATGACCTTAAAATATATGTATTGCCCCCACATTATAAGTAAATATTTCATTCTTCTGGGATATAACACTAGATTGATAAGAAGGTACCAACATTCTGGAGGAGCTTGCTGATGCCATCTTCGGAGTAATGCAAGAGGAGTGAGCTACATGATATCTGAGCATTATGTAGGATAAGGACAGGAAAGGTGACAGGAGTTTGTGGCCAGTGAAGTGACTGTATGGGAAGGACTGTTGGTGAAATACACAAGAAAATGAAGAGAGGTAACAGATTTTTAGGGGTGTACAGGATGTGAAAGGTCATGGGAGAGGTCCTTGATGAAGTTGAGAGAATTGGGATGAGTAGATTAAATTCAAGGGTATAAAAAGTAAGGTAGCTGTTCAGTACATAGAGTTTCTTGAAGGGCTTTAAAATGTGTCGAGATGAAAGGAAATGAGAAATTTGGGAAGGATGTGTGGAAATAGGCAAGTCAAAGGTGAAGGAAGGAAAAAGATGATCGGCTTGTTTAAAGAAACTAACATCATTGGCCTTAAAAAAAATTTTTTTTTTAAACTATCATACATCTTACACTCTGCAAATTTTGAAGTATATGAACTTTTTTCATGCTATCAGTCGGATGTAATATTTTCCTGCACAAAGTGTTATACTTCTTCACAATGTAAAATTTTTTTGCCATGTAATTTAATAATACAGTAGATCTGTGGTTTACTGGACCAAGGTGAGTGGGGAGGGCCCTTTCAACCTAATTGTCTGCAATGAAAATATATTTAAAAGTCCTTAAAAACAGCCCCATGTTATCAAAGAGGTGTTTTTATATAAAATACTTTTTGCACAAGAAGTATAATGCATTGTGTAAATATGGGTGCATTATTTTAACTATGATCAGAACAAGGAGGAGATGGATTGTTTATGTGAAATGTGTGGGGAAGAAGAAGGGTGCATACAGGGTTTTGGTGGTGAAACCTGAGGGAAAGACCTAGATGTAAATGGAAGGATAATATTAAAACCGATCTGTAAGAAATTTGGGGGGCATGGATTGGATTGATCTGACAGAATAAGGACAAGTGGCAGGCTATTATGAACATGGTAATGTACTAATTAATTATATATGCCAACAAATACACATAAAATTACACGTTATGAATATATGTGAGCTCTCCTACATGTGTCTGTGAATGTTTGCTATCTTCAGGGAGATGATAATATGAAGGAATTTATATAAGTGTAAAATTAAATAACACATTTATATCTGTACTGTGTTAAAAGTGTAGCAGCGATAGAAATAACAGCATAAATATTCAGTATAAATGTTATGTTGCTGACATACCCATGCGTAACAGTTCAATAATATGTCATTCACAGTGTATGTAATTTTGTGCATACAAACATCTAGTATGGAGCTCTTCAATCCAGGAAGAATCTAGTCCCTGTGGCATGTTGTGGAATGACCTGTTTAGGAGTGTTATACGCCAAAAATTGTTAAAAAATGGTAATGAACCTTCAGGTTCACAAATCTGGGAATTTGACTAGTTAATTTAGGTATGGTCATCCCATTATGTTGTTCAATCTAATTATACATATTAAATCTGAATAACACAACATTTAGTAGAAGCTTATCGTACATTCCTTGTATTTAAACTAAAACATGTTCCAGCCAATCCACATGGCCCTCATCAGGCAGTCATACACAACACATAAAGGAATTTAGTTCTGAGGAAGAGGCCTGCCCTTTACAAACAGTGGTTGTCTTCTTGTTTTATCTTAACAATAATAGTACTATTCCAAATACTGGATTGGCATAATTTTCCCCAAGAATTCAGTCTCTTAGGCTGCGCTGAGAGCTTCACCGTATGTGCATCTATTTGCTATGCCATGCCTGTTTGAAAATCACATGAGCCAACCATACCCCGTGAGATTTCAGGCTTCCACTGCAGTGTAATTGAGTCGCATTTGTGGGATGTTACGCAGTGTAAATTGGTAGTTAATTATGCAAGTTACGGGACAGCCTGTTGGTCCCAAAGTGCTTTACCCTTGAAGATGAGGATGGTCTATGGTATGGATAAGAAGTAGATCTTCATTTTCAGGCGCATTCGCAGTATTGCAAAAAGCGGCTTTTAGCTTCATCCCATCCGTCCGCATGAAACGTCTCGGCTCCCACTGAATGGATTTTCATGACATTTGATGTTTGAGTATTTTTCAAAAATCTGAAGAGAGAAAATATAAAATCTCACAGGAAAAACAGATAATTTACGTGAACGTTTGGGTAAATTTACGACATATCGCAGAATTCTTTATAGGATGAGAAACTTTTCAGGCGAAGGTTGTAGAGAAGTCAAAACATTTTATGTTTAAGACCCCTTCCCCTCGAAAATCGCGCTGTTAATGAGGTAATGTGGAAAAAAAAAAGGGTAGATCCGCACCCCCCAGGCGAAGATATAAACGGTGCATGCGCTCTGCGGATACCTAGGGTTACAGACACCCAGAATATGTAATACGTATTGCTTTTCTACAGCAACAATGGATACATTGCCTAGCTTATTAGTTACTTCATTTAAAAGATGATACAACCTTGTGCTCGTACGTCGACTGTTTCACTCGGCTTTCTTTTTGGTTAGCTTTTATTTGCATGAGAATAACTTCAGATGGCACTGATGTCGCAGTACCTAGTATAAACCACGAAAGTGGTGAAAGATGGATTTCGTGCGTGGTGTTATGGGAGGCAAAGTTCTGTCTAAACGCTAATTAGGTGGAATTACCTCTTTATGCTTTGGATTGTAACGATATTAGCATGAATGCCATAAGTATTGGAATGGATCCCACTGTCACATTCATGTGACATTTCCTGCAAGTACAACATAACCTTGCGCTTCTAAAATGCCCACGTTTCAAGAGTCATGTGCCGAGGTAAAGTTAAGGTTGCATACACAGTAAATATTTGTATTTGGAAAGAGAACTTTTCGAAATAGGCTGAGAAGTGTTACTTTATGCTACAGTGAAAGGTTAGGTTAGAGTACCGTGCCCTTCGATTCGTGTAGGCGGCTAAAGGTTGTGACGCTTGTAGGCATTGCGTTTGCTAATTTTAAATTCTTGCTTCTTTTGCCGGTACCCTTCGCAGCAAATTCAGGCACAAACAATCGTTGTCATCCATCCAGGATCACTGTATCTTCGAATTGGTCGAGCGTCTGATCTCAATCCCCATACATTACTTCATGTTGTTGCCAGAAGGCGATTACCGGCTGGGTCTGTTCATCATGATACATTTCTACCCAAACAAGTTCCAAAGGTAGGAAGTGTGAGCACAGTGTGCGGTAAGTCATTAGAAGCAGTAGGTGGTTTTTTCATCTTGCTCCATTTTAACATTTTTACAGTCTTAATATAATTTCCTTTAAGAATAGAATGGGATTTATTTGCATTTTTTGTATCCTTTATGGTACAGTGATATAGAACATGTCATAGTATGAATGTAATATAAAAGAATACAAATAGCATAGAGATTCTACGATTTGTACAGCTGCTTATTGTTATTTTATGTGACAAAATGGTACTTTGCAAACCAAGAATATAGCAAGATGTTTGTGGTAAAAATTATTTAATATATGTGCACTACTTACATGTGAGCAGGATGAGACACTCTGGAACAAGTAGCCTAAAGTACTTTGCCCATGGGTTAGAAGCTACCTTCACTGCTTTTATGTTAGCCTTATCACTTGTTGCCAGGCATTTTAGACCAAATGGAATATATTCATATAAACTGGAAGTCCAGGTTTTTATTTTGTGTGCTGTGTTAGAGGGTTTCTTGTCATCACTGAAGATAATAGCTTAGGAGTGATAAAAAATAACTGAAGAAAATTTGCAGGCCAAAGAAAGAAGATAATGTAGAGGATGAAGAAGATTGCATAGTGAGGAGTGTCATAGTTTTGACCATGTCAGGTGTTACTTTGTGAAGAGTATAAGATGGGTGGGACATGTAAAATGGGGTGAGAAGATAAAAACGTATGCAGTGTCTTAGTTGAGAAACCGCAGTAAAAGAGACACTTGGGAGAACGAGTTGTAGGTAGGAGGAAAAGTCAAGGGACAGGATGTGAAGATTTGTGCTCAGTTCAGCTGGCTCATGATAAATCTTCACTGTACACAGTAAAGAGCCTTCAGGTTCTATAGAATGCAGAAAATTTATAGACCAGCTCAGCAACTGTCAGTGTTTTAAGGATGAATGTGCTTCATGTAGTTAGTTAGTTGTAAATATTTTGTAATTAATTTATCACTTTCAGACAAAAGAGCTGGTCCAAGAAATGGAAGATTCTAGACTTCAGGTGTCACACACATTACAGTCATGCTTACAATCTGATGGTCGAAGGCGGTATGCAACACCCCCACAACAAATAGCTGCATTCAACAGACGTTCAAATCCTGAAGTTATAAGTAGTTCAGGAGGTGAATGGATTAAAGCAGAAGGAGATGTTGTTGTAGGAGATGAGGTGAGGATTCTTATGTTTTATGTTGGGGGTAAGGCATGATTTAAGGTATGTCACATTTTTTGTGCATTGTCTTGCCTGCTTAATAGCCCAGTACAAAACATTGTCTTACAGTAACATTCACGTCTGTAGGATAACTGACTAACATGTCTGACTCTTTCTGTGGTTGTTCTCTACTTCTGGACATACTTCAGGTATACCATGACTTTTTACGTCCGTGTTCTTTCCATTTTACAGTATATTTCCAGTGACAATGCTTGATACTAAATACCGTTTGTGGCTGCAAGAGCACAGTGTACAGACCTAAGTTGAAGTCAACTAAGAAAGCACCTCATTTTCAGATGTTCTGTTACCTGAAGAAAACTTAAGAAAAGACTGATCATACAAGTCCTTATTATGGTATTGTATATGAACTCATTGAAATTAAATTGTTACACTGGTATATCGCTGGTAATTGTGTCAGGACTACCCAATTCTGAAGGATATGTTGATTTTTATGATCACATTCCTACCTTCCCTATATATTACTGGTCCAAAGAAAATGTTTTAATATTTACTGTTTTTTTTTTTCAGGTGCTGTACCTGAATCCTGGGCAGGATTTCAACATACATTTTCCTTACCAACGTGGTGACCTCTATGTTCACTCTGGTCCGGGTGGATCTCTCACTGCTGTCCTAGCGAACTTAGAAACGATATGGACATGGGCCATCAGACACCGCCTGGAGATTCCACTCAGAAATTTAAGGGTATGACTTTATTTTGTTCATTGGTTGATTAATGGCATCTCAGGTTCTGAGATGTTGGATTGCTTTCAACGTATGAGGACACACTGAGGACAAAGGATCGTTTCTTACTGATAGTCACACAGGTCAGTGTGATTTAATTTGTCCAGTCCTTATCAGATTTATTGAAATAAAATAAAATCACTAAATTTATATGTAACAAAATATTACAGAACTTTACAATTCATGGTAATTTTTTAATCTGATAATGAGCGTACGTATCTTCAGTCAGGCAGGCTACTGTCAAATTTGTCTAGTGATTGTCAGCATATTTAGTTGAAATATGGATGTGAATGAGAACCACACTTTTCTGGCTATTATGGAGCATGTAGTGGTAATTACTACTACACACTGCATTATAACCCAGAAGAGCACAGTTCTCATCTACTTCACTGTGGGAGCCTGAAATCTAGGAATATGTATGTGAATACCATAGAGATCTAAGAAAATATTAAGCTTTTCTGTAGGGGTTTCTCATTTTCATTATTTCAACAGTATGTAATAAGTTGACATTTTTTATACACACATAAACTCTTCATCTTTGCTGCATCTTAATTCGAGATCTGTCAGTGCTATTTCCTTCATTTGTATTGTTTGAAAGTTTATTCCACACATACTGTGCAGCAGGAATCTAGAATGATTAAATGAAACCAACACCCTTTAACACACAGTCAACTTGTCAAAACTAAGCACAGTATTGCAGTGAGTGTCCTGATTGTGATTTTTTCATAATTCACAGCACTACAGAGCCGTACTTATTGTTCCAGACATTTATAATCGACAGTACCTCAAGGAACTCACAACTCTTCTGCTTTGTAAAATTGGCTTTGGTGGATGTTTCCTCCTTCAGGTATGAAGTACTACTGTACAGTCTGTAAGAAAATTTAATATGACAGTGGTAGTCTATTTACTCAAAAGCAAGTGGATTTTCATCTTATATGACTCCCTAATAGACTGTAGCTGTCAAAGGAAAGTGTATTTACATGAGTCTAAGAAAACCCTGTAATAAAACACATCTGCTGAGAAACTAAATATTTAATTATTGATTTTATATGGTTAAGACACAAAACATGTCAGATTCCATCTGTCTGTTCCAGTCTGTATTGCTGTCTCCACCTTGATTGTTTTTATATTGTCCGGCTTAACAGTCAATGCTTTCTAGTTCCCCACACTTGCTGCTAAAATTCCCAGCCTCTTCACTGTCATTCCATAACATATTGTGATCAGGCCTGTCCAATGCACTTATTTAATCGGCTTCACCGTCGCATTTAGTGAGATGCACTGCTGTGCCATGAAGAGCCGTTGACATGTAAGAGTCATAATGGACTTTCTGGTTCAGTTGGAGTCCATGCATGGTGTTTTTACAAGTACTATTGTCCATACAGCTGCTTTAGGCAGTATTTCTGCATTGTATTCACAACAATATCTGAACACTTGAGGTTTACCTCAACAGAGAATAGTCCATTGCTTTGTTGCTGAATTTAGGATGACCCCTCACATTTAAATAACATATCAAAGGAATGATCCTTGTCTTGTTTTTGAGTAGATATGGTATTTATCGTAACAAAAGCAATGCATATAGAACAACCCATAGCCATGTGTTTCTATGAGAGGGAATTTTGTAATTTATTTGTCACTCCTCTCTAGTTCTGGAAGTAACAGTTCAGTAATTACTGTTTTGTATATTATTCTGTGATTTGATCCTACATAACCTTTGCAGTTGTAAAAGCATTGTAACATAAATGAATGATCAGTGAATATGTTTAAATTTATACAGATATTCCATTTTTGATTAGTATAGAATGTGTTTATATCACACGTTTGTTGTATTGAATGCCAGGACCATGTAGCTGCTACATTTGGAGCTGGCCTGGGATATGCCTGCGTGGTGGATGTAGGCGATCAAAAGACATCAGTGTCCTGTGTTGAAGATGGCATTTCACATCGGAACACCAAGGTAATGTCGTGTCAATAAGAGGTGAAACAATGTTGCTGTTGTTAACAAAAGATTGATAGGGAAGTTTAGATAACATCAAATTTGTAGAGGACAATCCATCTGCTACTCATTCAGGATATATACATTTTGGATTCTGGTAGTGTAGTGTTCCTTTAACTTTCCTGCCATGGTTTTTAAGTACTTCCAGGCTAATTTAATGTCTAGAAACAAGCTGTACAACTTCATTTTACTGCCATTCTAATTGGCTGTTCATAATGATATCTTTATCTCTCGTTTAGTTTGACTTCTACTCTGCATTTGAGACACTGTTCAATTGTGATGCAGTTTATTAACTCATGGGAACAGTAAAGGATGTAACTTACTGAAGTTAGAGGGTTGTTTGACCGTGCATCTTCCTCATGAAATAAAGTGAAATGCCAACTTGATGCAACTAGGTAATTTTATTGATGTATTCTCACCTCAACATGTTTCAGGTACATACACCCATCATCAGGAGCATTAGATGTTGAGTTGCAGCATATGGTTTTCTGCACCGAGTTTTGGAAGGGTGGTGGTCTTGAGAGCTGCTTCGTAGGTTGTGTGTATGGTGCGGATGGTGCTGTAGCATAGCACCATCCACACCGCACACACGACCTACGCAGCGGCTTTCAAGACCACAACCCTTCCAAAACTCGGTGCAGAAAACCATATGCTGCAACCCAACGTCTAATGCTCCTGATGATGGGCGTATGTACCCGAAACATGTTGAGCTAGGAATACATCAATAAAATTGCCTAGTTGCATCATGTTGGCATTTCACTTTATTACTGAAGTTACATTATTTTCAGTCATTAGAAAGAATTATGTTTTAAGTGAGGTGTCAGTACACTGTAGAATTCTGCAGTGAGAATCAGCCACATAACACAGGTAACTCAGAACAAAGCTGCAAAGCAGTGGGAAGAGATTACCATAACTCTGAAGACAAACGTGTGATTTCAGGTGCGTATGGAATATGGTGGTGGTGACATCACACAGACTTTCTGTTGGCTGCTGCAAAAGTGTGCATTTCCTTATAAAACATGTAATCCAGACAATAAACTTGATGCATTGCTGCTTAAATCTTTGAAGGAAAACTTCTGCCATGTCAATTTGGTAAGTTTCACAGTCTGCTGAGTGTCAGAATATTCTTAAAAGAGCAAGTGGAGAAATCATGGCATATGGTGCGCATTTTGTTTCTAGAACATCTGTGGCTCACAGGAAAAGACTTTTGTGGTGAGGCAACCAAAGTCTCCAACTCTCAAATTCACTTTGCAGGTAAAGAAATTGTTACTAAAATGAAATTTTATGATTTACAGATTCTGTTATAAATGATGCAGATTTAATAAATGAGTGTCTGTTGTATTGGTGTCGATTCAGGTTGGAGATGAGTGCATTGTGGCACCATTGAGCTTATTCCAGCCTGAACTTTTTGGAGTGACTGGACCGAAAGTGGTTCACATCCAGCAGAGAGCTGGTGGAGATCCTGAAGATCCTCATGATGAGAATTATCTCCGAGAAACAAGTGTAAGTTGTGATCCCTCTGGAATTATAGAATTCACATATATTTTTGAGACTTTTTTTGATATTGGTGTGACAGGAGCTGCTGTTTAAATGGAACATGCTGTCTTTTTATCTTTTATTTGTATTTCAGTTGCACTATGAAGAGAAAGGACTGTATGACCTACTGTTAATATCTTTGGCTAGGCATTTAAGTGGACTGTGCTACTCCTAAGAATGGGATTTAAAGTAACTTTATGTTTGAGTTCTGTTATGAAGAAATTTTTCATTTTTTACTCATGATTGAGCAGTAACCCAAAGCAAATTAAATGTTTCCTGGCAACTGCTTCTTTAGTTTAGTTTGACATATAAGAAATATGTTGACTCTAATTCAGGGGGCGCTATGTTCAGTTTCTATTTGGATCTAGGTACAGAACGTTTTGTTCACTGATTGAAGTCTTATGCTGAAATTTCAGAAGTGAGAAGACCATGCTTATACCACCCTTTTAGAGCCCACATTAAATTTGTATGTCCTGTGTACCACCCATCATGTGAGGTAGCAGATTCTGTCTTATGGAGTGTTTTGATCTTGGGAATGATTTTTTTTCCACTTTTCTGGGTGATAACAGAACTGCAAAGTTGACCAGTCTAAGTTGTGCCATTTTTCACAATGTACATTTGCTTTGCTTTCCATAATCAGACTGTCCCCTTTTGCCATGACAAGTCCAGGTATACTAGCTTGTTGTATGCATGATTGGTACATTGTTTATATAAAGCCTTTGTATGAAATTCATATAGTACTTGATAATTTAGATCAATATGATAAATGTCTTAACAAATTCAAGCAAAATATATTGGGTCAGTTTTTTAAGAAGGGTTTTAGGAGAACATAAGATGGGAAATATTGTCTACAAAGACAGGTTCTAACATTTCAAGGTCAGTTACCAATATCAGCCAAAATCATACCAAATGATAAACAATATGGCGTTGGTCCATGTATGTATCTGAGATAGAGTATAATTCTTAACAATTGCAGTGATTTTAATATACAAGTGAGTGATTTCCAGAGTATATGTTGCACCAGTTAAAGGATATTAGAGATTCAGGTCATCTGGGATGTAATGCAGTGTTGGTGGTTGAGTAGTTCTCATTGTTTTGAGGCAACATGGTTGCTTCATGTTTGGAGTCAAGCTGTTGGACTGCTTGATGCTCAAGCTGAAGGTGCTGTTCAAAACAATGGGAACTACTCATCCAACACCACAGTGCCACATATCAGAAAATTTCAGAAGCCACATTAAAATTGATTCTCATAAATTGCCATTCTGTCTATCAGCACACATTTTACTGTGACATGTTTTGAAACCACTCATAAGACCATCCAGTTAATACCATGGACTGAATATAATAATCATGATGAAGGTGTATGTGTCTGTAACTTCAGTCATTGTACCTATATTATAGCGTCGTGGTATGAAGGAATCACTGGAGCCTCTAGCAGGTGGTCTGGTTGGAGCTGACTTGGATGGTCTGACTGCCGGTCTCGACTGTGGCGGAGGTGTGGTACCAGGGGAAGAGGATATTGTAGTAGATGCTATTGACTCCACTGCTCCATCTGGTGGCAGAGATGGTGAAGCCAGAGAATTTGTTCTTGGGCCAGAACAGGTGCTAGGACTAGATCAGGCTGTGTTGCAGAGCATTGACAGATGTCGTAAGTAACATATAGTGATTAAAAAAACAGAATTTACTATTGTATGTTTGTAAAACAGCGTCTAAAGTATTTTTCTTTGTCATTAACGCTTGTCTTTTAACCCTCACTGATGGAAGACAGTGTTTATTCTCCCACTTGATGTTATGTTAACCAACTCATCAGAATCCTTTGTGGTAGTAACATGGAAGAGGCGCTCTTGTTCTGTATTCAGACCACTTGATCATATATGGCCACTGTTGTAGGATTTGCCTTTCTCTTTATTCCTGAACTAGATAAATGCTGAACTTGGAAGGTCCTATGTTTGAACCAATGAGCATATGGGGAAAGATAGTAGCAATTTTATAATTTACATAAAATTCAAAACTGTCCAAGAATTGTCTTCGTACGTTAAAAGCTTTTTGCGATGTCAGTATATTAAGTTCAATGTGACATGCATATGTATGTACTTATACACACACACCAGCTTGTTGCTCGAAGTAATATAGAGTCTTAGTACAATATCAGTACCAACAAATGCACAATAGTATTTTGATGTAGTTTAATTACAGCGTATCCACCAACATGTTTCAGTCGCTTATGTGGCCAACTTCCGAGAGGTATAAACAAGAATACAACTACAGTTACAAGCATGTCAGAACCATTCCACCATTGTAAATTATCATTTAATCAAAGTATAAATTCAGTAGTTAAAAGGTGATTATAAAAATATTTTTAAAATACAGTAAAACTCCACTTATCTTGATGCTGGTTATCTGGATTGCCAATTATCTGAATTGGCTTGGCCCTTGGGTTAACCATTTTCTCACTGTAATTTTACTACATCTTTTTATGGCTTAAATTTTTCTCCCATTTATCAGATACATATAAGGAATTACTGTTTTATATATTTTTTAAGTGGAGTTCTACTGTATATGGGTAAAAAGTTGTTGCAAAGTATACCATGTTTTAATGGATGGTGTGCATAGAAGGTACAGTGTAGCAAACCACCATCCTGTAATATGTACATGTATGTTCTTACTAGTGAATTTTATATATATATATATATATATTACAAGATGGTGGTTTATTACACTCCACCTTCTATGCACACAGTCCATTAAAACATGGTATACTTTGCAACAACTTTTTATTGTTATATTTTAAAACTTATTTTTATAATTACCTTTTAACTATTGAATTTATACTTTGATTAAATTATTATTTTCAATCGTGGAATGGTTCTGATTTGTTTGTGATTGTTATTATATTATTGTTTATGCCTCCCTGAAGATGGCCACATAAGCGACTGAAAAACGTTGTAATTAAACTAAATCAAAATACTATTGCACATTTGTTGGTATTGATATTGTATTCATTTGATTAATGCACAGAATTTGGTCCATATAAAAATAGTCTGTGTGAAATTTCACTTGTCGTGTGTGAGGTCATGAACACTACTTTTATAGTCAGCCTGGACTCACAATTCCTATTCACCTCAGCATACAGAGTGGCTCAGTTGACTGCCTCTGGAAGTATGTCCAAACGCTTGTTTAGGCAGTCAAAATGCGGTGCATTATATGAGGTAAACAGATTGTGTCACCAAACTGTCATTGCAATACATGTATGGAATTAATTCCTTTGAATCATTGGACATTTGTTCTTGTTATCAGTCAGTTGTAAGCTTGCTTAGTATTTGTTTACAGTCACATTCAGATAGATCAGTATACAACACATATTCTGTTGGAGAATCACATTAGAATTAAAAACTCCTTATGACAAGTGTATTTTTATTCCCTAATGACACAATGTAGAATAATATTTTGGAGCCCTTCTTTCAAGGGTTAGCTGAAGAGGTTGCATGTATTTTCAATAAAATCATAGAGGGCTTTGGCAGTCATGTTTACTGGATCTGAATGTGGATGTTTTTGATCTCAGATAAAAGTTGGAGCACATAGTTTGCAGATGTAATGCATATGGTTCAGACACTTAACAGTTAAAAGTCTGGTATGTTATTTGAGAAACCATAGAAGGTTATCTTCCATACATCATGACATTTTTAACACTGATGTTCAATTTGGATGGCAGAGAGTGTCACTTGTGGTAGAAACTGTAAAGTTAGAATGTTCAATAAGAAACATGGTATACTGGTAAGCTGTGATGTCTTTGTATGAGAGCCATTGCTTGCCTGCTGACAGTTCACTCTGTGGACAGAATGATAAAAGGCCAGAAATACAGGAATGGCCATTCTGTATCTCATAAGCCTAGTTATGTGGGACAAATCATGAAAGCAATAAATGAAATCTGCACTTCTCCAAAATGTCTTTTTCCCTTTACATAAGCTTGTGCATTTTAAAGTATATAAATGATAGCTTGAGCTGTGTGAGATGAGAGGTTATGACAGTGGGGTTGAAGGTTAAAGTATTGTGGGATGTTGTGACGTGTTGACTGGTAAGTGGTTACCTGGTAACTACTTGTGAGTTGACACAGCGTAACATTCCAGAAGACATTAGTATTCAGCTTGAAATATGTTTATTATATCTGATGTGTTGTAACATGTTATGACATAGGTTCTTTAGTCATACGAAGTACGGAAGTAAGGAACATTTAAATGAGAGTAAAGAAGTTGCATTTCAATGTGAAGTACAACTTTTTATGTGTTCTCTCTGTTGTTTCATTCCACACTGATCTTGATATTGGTTTATTGATGATTCCGTCCCCCCCCCCTCCCACGAATCCAATCACCATCTAGATACTCATGATTTTACTCTTATTTTATCCGGAATCAAAACATGTTTAATATAAAAGTTACATATATTTGTGAGGTTTGGATTTTTTATAATGTACTGATCTCATGTAGTTGACCTTTTTTTTTTAAAAAAAATCTGATAAAATTTAATATTTGAGTTTCATATTAAGCATGGATTAGGTTAAATTCACATAGGCTAAATTGAAATGTACATGATATCTGTTAATATATACCACCTAATAGCAAATTTGATTAAAATCCATTGACTAAATTTGAAGATGAACTGGATGGACATCACCAAGTCATTATGTGAATGTATGATAAAGATCCTGATAACATGATGCAAAATGCCATCTGCATGTATGTAAATGGTAACAGCACGACATGGGGTACAGTTTGCGTTAAAACTGGTTGCTTAGTTTGTGAGCTTGTGTCTAAGAATGTCTCTTGATTTCACCAGCTACAGAGGACCTGAAGAGGAAGATGTATGGATGTATACTTGTAGTTGGTGGTGGGATGAAGTTTACT
>Ga0123354_10002454_pt1 | contig 24503 bp, 8 predicted proteins | sample TergutLab28metaG_2_FD_97872 | JGI IMG/M metagenome (GOLD analysis project Ga0123354, IMG submission 97872) | Labiotermes labralis P4 segment gut microbial communities from Petit-Saut dam, French Guiana - Lab288 P4 | ecosystem: Host-associated > Arthropoda: Insects > Digestive system > Gut ... | reverse complement strand
CTAGGCCTCCCCAGTGGTCTCTTTCCCTCCGGCTTCCCCACCAAGACCCTATACACCCCCCTCTCCTCACCCATACGCGCCACATGCCCAGCCCATCTCATTCTTCTCGATTTTATCACCCGCTCAATATAGGAGTACAAACCATTTAGCTCATCATTACATTTAGGCAAAATTACTGGAACTTTCTCGCCCACACAGTTCTACCTTTCGCTCCTAGGATCTCTCGCATCGTTACAGGAGTGGAGGCACCTGGCGGCGTAAGTGGGAACGTCTAAAAAGAGGGGTGATGGGGTAGTACAATAAGCCTTAAAGGCTGCGGTACATCCGTGGCATTAGCTACGGGCCCTAATGACGAAGAAGTAGGCTACATACACAGGCTCAGAATACGTAATGGTTATTGCTTTTCCACTGCGCACACAACACACATGCCGCTCTACCACATGCTGCCACATCACCTAATTTATATAACGACGTAATTTTACCGAGTGTTTTAACATAAATATAACTTTAGTTAGGTACAGATAAAGCTTCCTGATGATGGTCATTAAAGACCGAAACATGTAGGAGCGATATTATTGTGTATTTTAATGTAAATTTAAAAATGTTAACCAAGTTAATAAATAATGCATTTGTTGGTGAGTGAACTACATAGATTTCAAAATGCACCGTTCAACGATAAAACTTAGAAATTTCTTCGCTTTAATATTGTGTGATACAATCATCTGCCAGTTCCTTAGCAACGTGACTTCATTCGCTGGTCACTGTAGCATGCAAATTAACACTTCGTAACTTTACGTAAATAACATTTTGATATTCTTTTAACTCCAGTATAAATAAACTGATGTCGAGGTGTGGATGGTAAAAGTATTTCGACATGCGTGAGTGACAAGATTCACATGCTTTCATTGTAAGCTGCAGACTGCTGCTGTTTTGATGCAGTTTAATGTCTTCTCGATGCGTTAAATAATACTTCATTAATAATAATAATAATAATAATAATACACGTACGTCCGTCACAATCTACAGACCGAATGATCGCGCAGTGTGTCATAAAACATCACGTTATATTCCCATATTGCAGTCCCACCCTTTCCATCGTCATGAAAAAATATCCAGTTACTTAAACATTAGGCATACAAGATAGCAGTGACCACGTGGGCGCCCAAACGGGTACATGAATTGGAGACGTCAGAACACCGATGACACAGTGCATGAGCAGGTGAATGGCCAGCTGAACCTCATACCCATCTGCATATCGCTCCCAGAATAAGAAGAATAACAGTTTGAAATTGTGAGCGGAGAAGGGCAAGAGCAGGGGTCAGTCAGAAACATGCTAATCGAATTTGATTCGCTAAAGAAAAAAAGCAATCGAACCTGACTGGCTAAATATGTTGGTGGTTAGGAGTGAAAACAAATTTACGTTATACGAGCTGACCAGGTATGATTCTGCTGCCGCATACCTGGACACTCGGTATTGCTGTTTTTATTGACGGGTATGCAAACATGAATAATAGCCGTGGAAGAAAAGGGATATACTCTTCGGCTGGCTTGACAGCCATCTGTTTATCTCGTGTACGAAAAAGGATATGAATTTGAAGCCTACGATTGGCCGTGGACGAAAACTAACATCCTCTTTGCTTCACACTTTTTTTCTCTCTCACCATGCAACTACCTCTCCCTGCTTGCTTTAATTCAAGTGATCCAAAACTGCAGCTCGCGAACCTTTGGCGGATAAGCGAAAAGATTTCACCCTTTATCGGGCGGTGCGGATCACATATGTTATCTGGTTTAACGCTAAATGATTCAGCGTTTCCCCCGGAGAGAATAAGTGGTCATTTCAGTTGGTTTCCAGAATAAATAACGATACATGATCTCCGCTTATTAGCCGAATTAGCTCCTAATACACAATATAAGATGTGTTCTCTTGGAGGTAAAGTAAAAGGTGAAATGTGACGGTAAAGTTCACCCTCTAACAGGCCATGAACGCCCAGAGGGAGTATAGGTACGATCCAGAATCTTAGTATTCTTCGTATCAGTTATACTCTTATAGTATTCCTTACGTCTCTTTTGTTTTGTTGCCCCTTAAAGTATTAAGAGGTGCCTAATCACAACTGCACATGCCACGATCCCCAGTTACACATAAGTGTCGCTCTCGCCTTTAAAGTTCGTGCGTCTTATTATTGCTTTGAATCAATTGTAGGAAATTCAAACCAAGTAGCATTTGTAACAAATTTCCTGAAAATAAGTCACTAGGTTCTAAAGCTGCAAGGACACAAACACTGCGTGGTTATTTGATATGCCCACCTCTTTCCTTAAGAGAGGAAAACAACTTTAAATTAAGCAGCTTTAAACAAGTATTGCTGTTAAGAGCAAAATGAAACTACGATCTCAAAACCTGCACCTACACACAAGACCAACAGAACCTACGAATTGTTAAGAGTAGAGTGACCTATTTAACGTCCTGCTTTGCTGTAAAATAGTCCCACTGGCTGAAATGATCAGACACTGCTTCAACCTTCACAAAATCATAATTTGAAAAAGCTTTAATATAGTTTTTTTTAAGTATGCTTTTGAACCAAATCCATGAAAAATTTAAGATATTTACCCGCCATGATTTAATAATTGTCAGTGTCATCGAACATAGGCCTAAACTTCGCGTGATTGTTACGTAGCCATTATTTTTGCTATATGTAATTTAAAATTAATAAAGCCATAACGTTCGCATGACGTTTCAAAAAACTTTCAAATGTATCTAAACACGATAATGATGGATACCAAAAATTCCTAGCAAACTGAAAAATTTACAAGTTATGAAATCTACACAAAAATTTCAGGAACCTGTCCAGATGGCACGTTACTGTTTTCCTAACATTATACTGTCCTACTCTACTCTATACTATACCATACCACTTACTACACTGCACTATAATATTTATTCTACAAGCACGAACACCTCTAATCATTGAGCATTGATTTCTTACGGGATGTGACGATAAGTAGTTGGCGCCTCGCAACGATTCCACGGAATACTGCCTTCGTCGTGGTAAGTTGAGGGGTGCGAGAAGACGGACACATTGCGTTCCTACTATGACTTGGAGTGGGGGAAATAACTAACCCAGCGACACATCTTCTCATGCCAAAAGACTGGAATCCTCAAACAACGCCATGAAACCCTCAAATCTCACTTCTAAATATTGCTATATGTGAGACACAAGCAACAATCAGGACTCCCAAATGTTCATACTCCTATAACTGTATCATACAAACTTCATAAATGGGGTAAAATTCACTTTGCAGTTACGGCGGTCACATACAACACGCTGCCAGCATTGACAGCTACCTTACGTATCGAACGGCCCAAGTAACCTAGGCTAAGATGTGAATCCGGAGGTCCTAATGTGTCTACCGTTAAAGTTAAACGTATATAGCTCAACAGTGTGTCAACAAAACGGAACACCAAAGCGTAACCTTGGCGCTACAAATATGTTATGCGTGTGTTCGTATCAATACGACGAACACCCCAAAACCTGAATGTATCACTAAAATGGCAACTCAGAGCTAACTTACGTGTACTTCGTGCTTTTTCTTGACTTTGAATACAAAATTGCTAACTAAACTGAAATTGGAAGCCTAACCTATATGCATTTCATACATCACAAAACAAGGCTGGAATGTCTGTTGTTTTCGGGGTATGCGCCAGAAAAAGAAAACTTCTAAACCTTCGCTTCCTACTATAAATGTAATTACATACTCACAGAAATATGCCTATGAAAGCTCTCTTCATGCTCACAAGAACAGTTTGCACCTGGCGCCTTGTATCACTTCTATTTCCGCTTTGAAGATGGAAGAACATATAATGGTGTGCTTACAATGGCATCTGTTCACAAAAATTGGTACTATATTGCTAGAGCTGCATATTCTACCCAAGCAAGGGGTGAAGGAGTAAGAAAAAAGGAAACTAAATGTAAAACAGAAAAAAGAAATGTGGTGGTTGTACTATGAGAAGTCTCATTTTCAACATATGAAACCTGAATCATAGTTAACTATGTTCCATTTCACAAATCTGCCATACTGTAAACATGCATTTTTGTTTTATCAACAAATCCCATCCTGTCAATTCATTTGGCAGAAAACAAGTGATAACACAAGATCAATACAAAATAGCAGTCATGAATCAACATTATAAAATATTTTCCTTTCACAAATGAGTAACATTGTTCACATGCATAATTGTGTTACCAAATCCTACAGCTTCAGTAATCTGTCACAATGCAAAATTGTAAAGATAAAACCACTAAAAATGAACAGGAAAATACTGATCAAACAAAACAATACAAATCAATGTGTCTGAAACATGTCTCTTTTGCATACACTGTATATACAGTTCCAAAAACACAAAGAGCAATCTAAAAGAATCACATAACTGTATTTTCGATGATCACTGGATAGTCTTCACTATATAACAAATGCCATTTATAAACTGTGCTGTTTCCCAGGTTTGAATCCTGACAGATAGGATTTGTGATGGACAGTGGTACTGAGACAGGGATTTCACTGAATACATCAGTTACCTGCCAATTATCATTCCACTGGTGCTCCATATTCATTTACTGATCATACAGGGCTGGTACATTAGCTGCATTACTGGCCGCAGTACTAAGGGATTCTATCTCGCCCATCCCCAATACAAAGAGAAAAGTAACTGCACCGTGTAGATCATGAATGGCATATGACATACACTGATCCAAAATATTTGAATTTTAACACATTTTCAAAGAATATATTAGCTATCTTCAAGCTGTTACTTTGTTTTGCATTCTGTTCGTAAGACATGAACATACACTTTGATTTCTCAGTGTTCACTTCTAGGTCAAGCTTCTGTATGGAAACTAATAAAGCTCGAGTGTTTTGTTTTACAGTATGTATGTGTTTACCTAATAAATTAATATAAACAGCATAGATTATGTACTATTCAGTTTCAATAAATTATATAATCTGTTTCACCATACACTTGATTCTGATTGGGCAAAAAAGAAATGAGGCAAGGACAAATTGTCATCAAAATGGCATGAACAAGAGCACAGAGAATGCTGCTTGGAATCAGATGGACGGGAACACACTGGTCCAGGTTGGTACAGAAATATTTGAGATACTTGAAAAACATTATCATATTTTATGTGAGTTACCACTTAACAGTAACATGTTTTAATGATATAAAATATTCATCCAAATCACAGCATCACGTAACTTACCAACATTATATACATAACATGTAATTCCTTGGAAACAAATATTTCAGTAACTACAAATACATATGGTGAAGCATTAGTTAACTTAAAAGTGTCCCATTACCCCGTCCATCTCAGAGGAAACACATTTGAAATACTCAAAATTCTTCATACAATCTATCCTTTAAGTTTTGCAGAAATAAAAATAATGTCAGCCTCCTGAAAAAAAGATCATCTTATCATAACTGTCACGTGGGCATGTCTCAAAGAACTGCACCTCTCTGTTGTGATTAATGTGCAACCAACCATATATGAACACTTAACAAGTGAGTAAGCAATTATCCTCCTGTGCAGTGTTGGAGCAGAGTGAATCAGGACCACAAAGATCTAAATGTTTGCTATATATAGAAGGTGGAGAAAATTTTTATAAAGTGAAAATAAAAATGGCTGTCTGCTATATTTTGATCAAGTTTGCATAGGGCATGGGCCAATGGTAAGGACATTTGTTGTCTGTGTCAGCATTCAATGGTTCAATACTTTTTCACGGTGTGTTTATTGGATATTGGATATCATGTAGGACTTCCTGTCCTACATGATATTAGCCATCTGAACTCTTTATACCTTTACTTAGGTTGGCACCATGCCATGAAGTTATATGCAGGAGCAAAGCATAACTCCAGGTTGCAAGTAGTACTTAGATGAAGTTTACATACAATACATACAGTACAGAACCTCATTCATGGACACACTGTAAGCCCCAAGGGGCTGTTCCAAAAGTCTACTCCCTCTCATCCTCATAACTTGCCCCTTCAGACATGCAAATACATTTTCAAGGTCAGGTCGATTGCCTTGTATGAAAAGCACAAGGGATTACAGGGTTAAAATGTTAATCTGTTCTAATTATATTTTCATAGTTTTGGGGATCTGACTGTCAGTAACTCAGTATCTGTGTGCTTACAGTAAGATGAAATATACAAACTAAGTATGGTAACTGACAGTGAACAATTCTTAAATTATAATTTCAAAATTGAATTCAGTATACATCATTACCACAGGTCAATACTACTCTCAGTAAGGTACTGATGTGCCTAACAATACCTAGTAGTTTGCAAATGCTCTGTGACTGTAGTAACCAAACAGCGAATGCTATTTTGAGAATATAATCACTGTTCATTCAAAGAATTATCATGTGGAACACATAACTACACTGTTTGAAAAAAATGCAATTTTTTAATTTTCAACATAATGGTTAAGTCAAAGTATGGTGTAGTACAGTTCTTATCACATGCCACAAAAATTCTTTCTCATGTTACTGTACACATTTCAGCATTGGCCCAGAATCAATCAATCCTTGAATTTCCAATGACAAGTGGCATAAAATATATAGAAAAGAGACCAACGAAATGGGTAGAGGGGTACAGACAAGGAGTTAATATGACACAGTAACTAAATTCCTAGGAATGCAAACAATCAACATTTATTCATACATAAAAAAAAATTCCATGTTGGAAACCAAGGGTTCATCACTGATGTCACAAGAATCTACTGTGGGACCTTCTTCAAAAGCAGTTCAACTAACCTCACATCCTTACAGCACATTTCCCTAATGCCCACTTTAATATTATATTTAACAGAACAAAAAAAGTCTTGCCTGAAATATGATAGCTGATAGCAAAATAACCTTTTACATTCATGTTATGGTTGAGAGCATATTCTGGTTAATGGCAGATGTAAGGAATGTACAGTTTTACAGATTAGTTCTCACATTTCCAATTGAAGCTCACTTGTACAACAAATATTTGTTAGTTATGTAACGAACTGGAACATGAGGATTCATGTCTTCTGGGATGTCATGCTGTGTCACTGGGTGAGCAGTTTGTGGCATTTCAGAGGATCTTCTCAGGCTGTGTACCTTTCAAAGCAATGAGAACCATTCACCCTGTGACACAGTGTCACATCCCACAAGATGTGAATCCTCAACCACACTGTTGTGAAAACCATAAATGTCAGACCATACCATGGTGTAAAAAATGTAAAGTTAAAATTAGTGTTCGACCATCATTTCATATACACATAAGCTACTCAAATTTGTAATGTCAGAGTATAAAACGAAGTGACAACATTATGTTAGAACTGTTTTATCACCACTGTGTATCAGCATCATAGTACCAACATTGTGAACCCTTGTAATTAGCAGAGAACACCTTGGTAAAATTCATCCATGTTTACAGGGTGCAGAAATGCAATAGCAAGTACTGTTAAGTACATCAGTTGCACATCTACACCTCATGGCTAAAGTCAAAAATGCACCACCATTTATGACATGTCTACCAGCACCATTCACAACACACCAAATGGACACACCACAAATATTTACAAGTGCACTGCCAGAAAGTGCCACAAGTCTCACTATTTGCTAAGAAACAGCAAGCAAAGCATCCAGCTCTCTTTGATAAATGCAATGTCACTGTGCACAGTTGACATGTGTAAGTGAAGCGCAAAAGTGGAATAAGAAGAGCTACTACAGGAGAACAAAAAAAAGAGCACGAGGTTGGTATTTGACATCCTCAGCAAACAAATAAATTTACTGACAGATGAAAAGAAACTCACTAATAAATTTTAGGAACTACTAAAAATTCTCAATAGGTCTGTCAGTTCAAATATAAATAATTATTCTTTATTTACCAAGAAACAACCAATTGGAATGGCCTCTGACAATAGTGCAATCCCCCATGCAAAACTGCAAACAGATAATGTATATTACAACTTTTAAAGAAAATATCTTAATACAATATGCAGTATGTATACTTTCTAAAATGCATACATATTACTTCTTATTGCATTTATGCCAGTAAAAACAGAAGGAAGCACAAATGTGTACTACTGTCAGATGTTAAGGACTGATGATAAATAAGAAAGTTATGATTTACAAAAGTAAATAATTGCAGTAAATAGCAAATATGTTAATAAATACTCTATTAATTACAAATATACAGGCAACATACTGGGTCAAAGACATAGTTGTCATATGTAGCCAAATCTGGTAACTTCCTCCTTTGTGTTAAGAGCCATATCAATCGTGCTGGTTGTAATGATGTAAGTCACTAAGCCATTTTAGCCAATTTTTCTGACTCACCCCTCTGCATACCCATGACCAAACAACTACCTATGACCTAATGTGAATGGTACTGATTTGTATTTGCTTCTCCAACTACAAGATTTCCCAGCCTACAGGACCATATTACAAATATACAAAACCATAAATGCACAATGCAACAAAACATTTTCATTCCCTATGCCCAGAAATCCATACAGCTGGCAGTCTGTAACTTGTTTAGACTCCAATTTGTTCACAAAATTTTAATTTCTGGGAGGTTTGGAAGAGCAACTCGATCTCTCCACACACAGATGTACGGAACAAACTTATATTCAGCATCACAGTAATTTTTGGGTGTATTCTGACAAGTGGTAAGTGATGTTCTCAGTTTGTATATCCCAATATAACATGATACAGGAGAAGAGTTTGATACAAATTGTTTTTTAGACTCATATCCACATTACATAATAATGGTTTTGTTTGGAATCTACAAATTATATACACACAGCATCAAATGAGAATGGACATTGAACATGAATGACAAAAATGCTAAATAAACTGAAGTTAGGTACTCAAGACTTATTTAGATGTCTCTGGAAAGATTACCACATACAACTGCATCAGAACAGCCAATAACCCAGCCATGATTCAAACTCGGTACCTCAGTGTTACCATGACACCAACCCACCTAATATGGTATTCAGAGATCTTGCTAAAATTTGACAGTCAATTAGAATTTGGTCCCAGTTTAAATCACAGAGTATGCTTTCACTCAAAGAACAAAATCCATTTTCTTTAAACATTTCTGAAAAAATTGCAGACATTAAGTCACATAGTTATTATTTCATTCCACCATCATTCCTTTCATACAATATACTATATTTAAAGCAATGACAATCTTATGTCATAAGTGTTGTGTGTATGTAATTAAACAGAATAATAGAATATGTATCTCTTACATGTCACAGTTAAGTGCAGCTTCTATCAGTCTCCTTAGGCCAAGTCTGGGGGACAAATTTAAAAGAGACCTGGTTATCCTGACTCACATATTTCATGGATGATTTCACTGCTTCAACAGCTGCTGACACTGCACCTTACAACATGCCATGATAGTCTCCTACTAGATACCTTCCAATTTGTGATACACATTCATCTCTCATTTTGCACTGTATAATTGTTCTTTTTCAGTAAAGGCCTTCAAATCAACTAGGAACCAAATAATCTTTTGTACTAAACTTCTCTCTTTTTCTTACACTGGTTCATACTGTTGTGATCATAATAACAAAGATAAAGAGTGAGAGGTTTACAAAGAAATGAGATTTATATACATACAAACATATATACACAACCCATAATCCAGTAACTCTTTTAAGTAGTTTTGATAAATGTATTACCTGAAGATGGTCCCTTTAGACCAACACATGTTGTAAACAAATCTCCCACATACATAATAAACAATCCTTAGTTGTGACAAGTTTTTTTTTGTTGGGGGGGGGGGGGGGTTTCTTTTGTTCCCGGGGGCCCGATGAATCCACAGCAATATGAAATCCCATTCTGTGTAGATTACAATAACACAATATTCCTAAAAATATATGGTCTGAGTACAGTAATGGGAAGAGCTGCAGAAGTAACACAAGACAAACACAACTCCTGTTTCAGACTCATATTTATACAAAATACCAACTTTAAAGGAGGACTGTACAGATTCTCTTCACACAAAGTACTGCTTGGCTCCGCCAGAACATTTCAGAAGGATTACTGTTGACACGAGACAAACCATTTGAACTAAACAAAGTGACTCAGGACAACCACAAAAAAACCTGGTCATGACTTCTGATCTCCAGGCTGAGAATCAAACCTGGAATGTGCAGAATATTAAAAACCACTAACCACTCAAACAAACTTTAGCAGTATCCCCAGGAGGTGCACAAGGAAAATCTGCTAACACGATCTCTGAGTTGAATTCAGAGTTATATGAATAAATACTGTAGAAAGTAAAATGTATTTTGAAATGCAGTTAAATGAATGATAAAAATTAAGAAACAAAAAAATTTAAGAACTGCAGTAGCCGCATTATTTGGTAAAGTGGCCCAAGTCATGCCAAGAATTAACGACACCTGCTACGTCTGTATTCTAGAGCCAAAGAGCTTACAGGCCTGCTGCAGAGAGAGGTCCAACAATTGTCAGCAATACATGGACCTTAAAACTGCAACTCATAACATTATTTATTAAGTACCTCATTTTACCATAAAATAACATGCTATAAAGACAGGTCAGAACAGGCAAGGGAAATGTTTTGTTCTATAAATGTTTTCAGTGTAACATTAACCAGAAGAAAAGGTTGGGCTATGCAAATGACATCACTGCCTTTCAACTGATCGACTACGTACAGATATAAGGCATATCCTACAAAGTTTTAAGGTCAATTAAAAACCAAACTGTAAAATAACATGCAAGGGGACAACTGAAAAATTACTTAACTTCAAGTGATGTCAAAAACATAATAATGTGTACAACACTTTCAACCACATATCAGCACTAAAAATGTACATAATGCTTTTTCTTCTTGATGAGAAACTAAAGACAATAACACAGATTTTTTTTTTTCCAGGATGTATCTGACTTTGAGTTGGGGGGAAGCAAAGAACTGATACTCAAACCAGACTGGCATTATCAGCAGGCCATGGAAATGTCTTGATGTCATGTGGGTTCTGTTAACACAATGTTTAGACATGCTGACCACATAAAAATAAGATCACTCTCAATTGTTGATGTGACTGGAATGAAAAAAAAACCATGACCTAACTCAATGCATCCTATTCAAGAAATAAACATAATGTCCACAACTGAAAAAAACTGCTGGAAGATTTCAATGAAAAACAAATATGTTGTGGCACCAAAAGATAGCTAGAACATTCAGAGTGCAGATTAGGATATGTAATCCTTCACAAGACAAAGCAATAAAAACATACTAAACTAAACACATATCTTAAGCTACAGAACACCTTCCATTCCCCCCCCCAAAAAAAAGGGTAATGAATCTCTCACACAACAAATATGTTCACACACATTTTGTGTGTCTGTAAGGTGCCAATGTGGACATTATTTATACTCTTGGATGCTGGAATTGCTACTTGCTGGGTATATTTTGAAGGTGCCACAAACAACAGCAGCTCAAAATGTATTAAGATTTTAAATCTTCAGATGATAATGTGGACACTTATATTTTCCATGTATTATCTATTTGAAGTGCATAAGCCCATAACAGGAACACTGTGACTGCTAACTGATATGCACAGTTGATCTCATAGACTGCTCCACAACTGTCAGTAGATATGTTATGTTACCATAATCTATATTTAACCTGTATCAACTGACGTGCCCATAATGTGGTCTCTCAACTATACTGTTCTCTCTTGTCTTGTGAGGTATATGCTGGGCTCGGTGGGTTGTCTGTAGTGTACTGCAGGAAACAAACAGAGTAAATATCTTTCTAACATACCAGTCTGGTGAGATGTTTCCCAACTCCACCAGTGAACTGATAAATATGACGCTTGTTGCACCCATCAAACGTCCACACAATGGTGCAGTTGAGTCTTGTCACTACGATTTTTGTCTGTGTTACACTCCTGGCCATCCCTGTCTAATTCTTTGTAAAGTATCAATTCAACAATATCGCCCATGTTTACTCTTTGTCTCTTTCAATTTGAAGAAGTGTTGTGGATTGTGTAGATAGATATTGTAACAGCAGGAAAACAGACTATGTTCTCAATGGTTTCCTACACCATTCTTAAAAATGTAGGTCTTATATGAACTCTGAAACTTCAGAAAATTAATTTAGACAATTTATTTTCTGAATTGTTGCATGTATGAAATTTAAATGATTGTGCTAGGCACTGGAAACCTCAAATGAAATCATGGTGCTTTGGTATTTCGATCTGTCAGCTAATGGTTAAAGCTATCAATTGAGTATTGCTTTGCTACACACTAATTCACTATAACCCCTGCTCTACATGATGATCAAATCTATCTTGCTAAATTCCTCAAACACAGCTTACACTACAAAAAACTGGCAGGTGACTGAAAATAGGGCTCTGACTAAAACCTGCACTTTTATTTCCAACATTTCTTAGGTATTTTTTTTAACTGCTTAGTTTCATATTTCAAGAAATACGATAAACATACCTGATAACTCAAAGTGTTCCACATGTTGATCACATGAATCATAACTAATTTGTATGTGCACTAATGTAACATGTAGACCAATGAGGGAGAAACAACTGCAAAAACTTCACTTCTATTATCAACCAACAACTGCACTTACATAACTTTCACATAAAACACTTTAAAAACACTTAAAATCACTCCGACATGTTTTTATCTTGTCAGATCATCATCAGGGAGCTTTGTTGTTCCTTGCTAAAGTTTTTTTACAATATTCACAATTTAATTCGTTTTTGCAAACAAGGTGTTGTGGCAGCATGTCATGTTGTGTAGGAATTTGCTGTAGAGAGAGCAGTTGGCTAGGTGTGCACACCATGTCATGTTGTGTAGGAATGTGTTGTTGAGAGAGTTGGCTAGGTGTTCACACCTAGCCAACTGCTCTCTCTACAACACATTCCTGTGCACACCATGTCATGTTGTGTAGGAATGTGTTATAGAGAGAACAGTTGGCTAGATGTGCACACCTAGCCAACTGCAAAAATGAATTAAATTGTGAATATTGTAATATAACTTTAGCAAGAAACAACAAAGCTCCCTGATGATGATCTGACAAGATCGAAACAAGTTGGAGTGATTTTAAGTGTTTTTAAAGTGTTTTATGTGAAAGTTATGTAAGTGCAGTTGTTGGTTGATAACAGAAGTGATTCTAAAAAAATGCATGGTGTAACAATAAGATTTATATGCAAAAACTTCATTTGCATTTGGACACCATGCACTTAAACCCACAGCTATTCATCCTACTCTTCTTCCAAGAAAATACCAAACTGAGTGACTTCAGACTCACCAAAATCCCTTCCCAAGTTACACATTATGCCCACTGGCAATCAATGTCTGACCACCTTCAACTATTAGTCACCATACTGCAACAAATTTTGTATAATGTTTTAAGCCATTTTAACTACTGAGAATTATACTTTATATATACACATATCTCAGCCTCTTTTATCCCATGAAATATTTTCAAATCTGCTTGACTTCTATACAGCATAACAATACATATATAAGACAATAATACCAGTATGTCAACAAGAAATACTGTATAACAAACACTGTTTTGCAAGTCACACTGGCAATACTACTTTCATGAAGCTGCCATATTGCCAGTTTACACACAAACCTATTTGCCTCTATGTTGGTGGCATACAGGTTTCATGCAACCTCAAAGTACATAACACACCTCAAAGGTCAGTGCCACTAAGACAAGCACCCATTCCTGTGCACCATCCTGGGTCAGTCCACATAATTACACTATATTTCCATTAAGACCCATTTGGGCATTATCCTTGCATTTCCTTCTCAGTATTCTAAATTAATTTTTTGGGAGATAATTCACACTAAAACGTTATATGAACCCTGTCTTTCCCCCATGTGTCACAAATTCAGTCATCACAACCTCCTTTGTTTTACCTTGCTGAAATTTCTGTCCGAGCTGTATGGATTAAAAATTCCCATTTCACCTCTACTACTATCCATCAGACAATACAATGACGGTGCAAAGACGGAAAATCTGAAGGTCTTGAGATAGTTGTAAATTTTTTTTACCCAAGTTTCTTCAGGTTGAGACATGCAGAGACTGTATAAAAAAGAAGATTTGGTACATGAAACTTGAAATTCTCCCTGCTTTGAGTCTTTGTTTTGTACCAGTATTTTGTGGTTTTTGTTACATGAAAAGTAGCTAAGAGTATGAAATGCATTTGAGTGCAAGTGTGATATACTGCAGTCATGGTCATGTAAAGAGAAAATGCACAGAAATACTGACACATTAAAAAATCTAAAGGAAAAATTCCTAGAAATAATGAAACACAAAAAACGTAAGATTTAGAATTTAGTACTGAGTAAATACATCTCTATGAAGATTTAGAGAATTTGTTTGAAAAAGTTAATAGCTTGATATTAAAAGGAAAATCCCCAGGTAAGTTAACAAAACAATATGATAAAAAACAGCTACCCCACAGAAGAACTACCATATGAATATCAAACAAATCACTCACAACAATAGACGTTCCTACTGATAGGAGATAGTACAGAGAGTCAACAAACAATACTGCCACATACTATCAACATCTCTTCCCCACATCTTATTACCTAGTTTTAACAAATTTAAAATCCGAAACTGATAAAATAAATACAGCGTTTCTCAGAAAGATGCTTCAACATTTCATGTCTAAAATATTACACATATTCAGTCAACACCTCAGAAAGGACACAGTGTGTTCCCATTAGAAAGAACAACTGGGGACAAAATGCAGATTTCTTAATGTTAAACACAGTAAACTAAGGATTTGTTTATCTATACATCGATAACTTGCTTTATCTGTCAGTGCTTATTAGAGTCCTTCCTCTGTTCAAGGTCATCCTTCACTTGCCAGAACTCCACAAATTTATGAAGTCTGCATGCACAGTCAGCACTTGTAGACAAGTAACAAGTTATACACACATAATCTACAAAATTGATTGTTCAATACATCTGTCACTCCTTATGCACACAGCAGTGAGAGACCATATTAATTTTCTAAAAATCTGCATTCTAAAAAATACTGAAAATTATCCTCAGGTCAATGGATATCATCAAATGCAGGGGCTAAATGTGGGCGTCTGTCACACTCAGTGAATAAGGGGTAGAATTTGTTCCTTTCTATATGACCACAAGTTGTCACTTCTTACACGCTCAGACCACATTCCTGGCAACCAACTAACAGTGGACCCAGCAGGATTTTTCTCCAAATCCCTAAAATAGAAATAATGTTACCTCTATTAGTAGTGCATATTGAAGTCAATATCTCTGGGCTAATCTACATGTTATTCTCATGTGACTTATTGTTCACATATTTAATACATACCCATTACTGTGTTCATTCACAAAGGTCCAGTTCCCAAGTTATAGTTACTGGATAGAGATCTGTAAGGATGGAGGGACACATCTAAATTATTTCATAATCACAGGCATTCTATATCCATTTCACTGTGAGAATGTTGCCTAAGGATGTAGCACTATACTAGCTGTGCTGTCTAAAAACAATAAAAATAAGGTATGCATATCCACGGACTAATAATGTTTCAAACATTTAATTATTTTAAATGTTGGAAAGTAGCAAACACATATTATTTGGCTAAAACAAACAAAATTACGTTTCATATTTTACTTTTTTTCAGTTTCTAGCAAATTTCAGTACCACAACTTACAAAATCATGGACAACCATCATAAAAAATTTAAACCTTCTATGTGCATTTTCTGAAACTTTTATTTTATTTATATTTGTTTCTTGTGACATCAACCAGGATAGATTGATCAGAAGACTCCAACAAAGAGATCACATGAGAGACCTGAAGGCAGATGGAAGGAAAATTTTAAAACATATCTTAGAGGAATTAAGCACAATGGATCATCCTAACAATATCTGGTGAAACAAACTAATGAAGCTCATCATAATGCAATTTTCTCCAGTCTCCCTCACTTACTGACTTCGGCAATCTGTCCTTTAACATGTGGAAATGACTTGTCTTTCCTTAAAGAGACTAAGTTTCACACCTATACAGAATAGCCTATGATAAAATCTTATAACTGTGTATGTTTTAACGTTCACATTTTTAGGTATAAAAATGGAAGGCATAAAATTCTAAAATGAGTGGTAGCAGCAATCACTGAATTTAAACTATTACTTTGTTCATTAAAGTAATCTCGATACGTTACTTTCTTTCTCTGCCACAATTGCAAAATGTTCATCAGCCATCTTTACATTCCTCCTGCTTTTAGTGGAGAGACATGAATATAGACATAGTTTTATCTGTGTCTATTTCTAACATATTGTACTTACTAGCCTCTTAACATACCTTCTGTGCTTTTAAACATAAATGTCTGTGACAAAAACCTCCACACTCTTTATTTTATCATCTTCTGCCAAAAATGAACTAATTAACTGATTTGATTCTTAGAATATTTACTGACAAAGTATCAAATGCACAGGTTACATGGAAATGACCGAAATTAAAGGGTGATCATGAATGGTTGATAGACAAAGATTTAGAGGGTCATAATAATACCTAATTCCAAGCACCACTCTCTCATTGAACTGAAGAAAGTGAAGAAAATCATGGCTAACTTGTAACATGGATGAAATTCCACCTGCTTACCTCCCAAGCACAAGTATAGGGTGGTAATGTTACACCAGCCTCATCAGTTTCACTACCCTGATCACATACTTGACATACTCATGGTACTTAAGCCTAATAGCAAACATATCAAAGACAGACATCAAAACTGTGGTAACAGCCTGACATTTTCCACATCTTAAACGTGAAATTTTCAAAACAAACAGAGACTTTAACTTAAACAAAGAAATATCTGCTCCTAGGTATATTTCAGGTCAAGCCTGGGACCTTCCACATAAGGAAATACTGTCATACCGGACATTGAACGATCTCTGTCCACAAATAAGTATACATTTTTGGACACCAGAATTCAATCTGTGAAGGAAATAACAAGTTAACAGTGGAATCAAGAAGCTCTGTCCTGAAAGTGGGATTCCAGTCTGTATTGCCTACTCACTGGATACTGCAAACCAGGTCAGTGAACTTAAGCAGTTACAGCACCCACTCAGTCAACACAAAATTCAGGGTCTGAGTCCAGGGTGGATAACAGATTTCCAACCTGATAATATCACTGTAAATGTGAACTGCCATGAACACCACATAAAAAACACAAAACCATGCTAGGAGATTTAAAGTTTCAGTTACAAAACAAATACAGGACAATTTCCTGTCTATCCGCTATGTTATCATTACTATCACCTTCACTGTTCTAGTTACAACCAACTTAAGTATGGCAGTAGGATACAAACTTATGAGTGCAAAAAATATAACACGTTTAGGATTCACATTATCACACACCTTTCTCAATTCCATATTTTGGAATTTCTGCATTTTCTCACACATGGGCTGAAATTTGTGATTTTTTCAAACCTGATGTTTCATCTTCATTTTCATTTAAGCTTCAGAAGTGAAGTGTTAATCTGTGTGCTGAACTGGAGGGTGGGGGGACATCCCATCTAGCAACTTCTACTACACCAAGTGCAGCTTTATGAGGGAACCTACAGTTTCAACTTTATCATCTGACAATAAACAACTGAAGTTATCCTAGTTCTTAATTAAGCATCATACCACAAAGGCAAAGACATAGTTTTCTGTATTCTTAACATCAGTTGGACAGCTCCTAACTACTTTACTCTCGTGAAAGAGCTCCTACGAGGTGTCCTAGCTACTTTACCCCCCTGAAAGAGCCCCTGCAAGGTGTCCTAGCTAACTTTAACCCCAGAAAAAGAGCATCTGGTAGTCAATGAACAGGAGACTGGGTGGTCCCCAGAGTTGGTCTTGATGCTTTGGAGAAGAGAAAAATTCCATACCCTTGCCAAGAACCAAAACCCAATTCCTCAGTCACCCAGCACATGACCTCAAGAGAGCTACTGTGGCTCCCAGGGGACAGGGGTTGTAGTACACAGTTGGCAGCTGTATTTAATTTTGGGGTAACACCACTTGGGAATAAGGAATATTAAATCCCCTGCTTCTGTGGGTCTGGTGGCCAAATTTCAACTGTGTCACAAGACCATTGACATCACATGCCCAACAAAGTGAATGTCAGCCCCAGATCAATGTTATGGCTTGACATTTTCCACAAACTAAGTTCCAGCAAAGACACAGGATTCAATCCATGCATCCAGAACCAGTCTAGAACCAAAAGTGTTGCTGGCATCCTACCCACAGACTACAATACCTTTACATCTTTGAATTTCATGGCAGTAAATATTAACAGTGTGATCTTATGTGACATGGCCAATCTCCATGGTGTTACATCCCAGCAGTCTGCAACATAAAACTAATACACTTTGCTCCTCATTTGTATCACAAAATTCAAACTTTCCTTTAAACGCTTCAATCCAACATATATGTTGTATTTACAAGAAAGGGTAAATTAATAATTATACAATTTAGTGACCCATGTCTGTGCAAATGTTCCCTGATGTCAAATTTGACAGGTGTAATTCAGATTTTATACACCTTCAGTTACAATGGTAATTATCATAAAAAATATTTCACACATAATCTCTAATTGTATTAAAAATCTAACCATATTCAAATCTGATACTGCTCCTCCCATTCACTGGTTATCATTACTGCACTTGGTTTATTTACTGTTTATTTAACAATACAGCCAGTATCTCAGAGACTATACAGTGTTGAATGGTAGGATGATTAGTGAATGATAAATTGGAAATGACTTGAAAGGAAGCAACTCTGTGTGTGTGTGTGTAGTCACATGTGGGCAAGACAGGGCAACACAGTAGTCATGATTGCTAATGTCTCAGCTGAGATTCATACCAAGTACCTCCCAGACAATAGTCTAGGCATTATTGATATACCCACCTAATCCAATAGCCTGCCACTGTCAAAGAGCTACACACAGATCTTACATAGTTGGTGTGATGTTGTACATTCAAAAAATACTCAACTTCACAAAAGTTGCACATACATTTTCAGAACCATAAATTAAGTGAGTGGTGTTCCTCCTATCTCATGCTGCGAACATGTTGGTAATACCGATGATACAAAATGAAAATATGCAAAGATGGATTGTGCCATGCCATGATGAATGAAAACCATCAACTGGTCAAACAATAATTAGAGTGGGACAGACATTATGATGATAGTAAACAGTTGTCTGTTTTCTTATACAATAAAGAAATAAGACTAAAGAATGGTACCTTGAGAATCACATTACTAAGAACAACATTTAGTTGTTCAACTTCATGTTACAATCACCCTGTACTCAAGTAATTACAGCACACCTTCCAACACCAACCAAGGGCAAATTAATGATGTGGCAAAGACAAACTCATGAAGAATATTTTTGCACATTAGAATGAAAGAATCCATGCACTTGGAAATTATAGGAACAATATACATAATGCATGAATGCATAATTGTTAATCGTTTCCAGATCTTATCTACAGACTCCAACATGCAGGCAGACATAACTGTAAGCAATTCTACTCCATTCATGAAAATTTATACTTTATATTAAAGCCTGTTGCCAACAGTAATGGCTGAAGAAACTGCCTTGAATTAACGTATGACAGGATAATGGTGGCAGACCAGACTTTAAAAGAGAGAACTGACAAGAAAAATGATAAAGATGCTGACAAAAAGGACAGGCATTTGTACAGAAATAAGTGCTGTGCTCTGTCACTAACACAGCTTACTTGCAAGCCCACCATGTCACTAAGATTGGTTTCCTGTGGCCACCAACCTTGTTTAATTTTAGCTTGTCATACTCTTGTGCCTTGTTGTACAGTAGCACACCCACGATCACCGTGCACGTTCCAAGCCCGCTCAGCAGCGTTACAGGATTTCCAAACAATAACACTGATAACCAGATCAGGAATGCTCGTTTTGCTGTGTTTGCCACACTGTAATCAATAATGAATGAACACATCATGGATAAAAGTTGTGAATTTACAACATACCAACACTCAACACCAAAACTGTAAAAACTATCTACCTTTATCATATTAGATCATGAAGATTCCGAACTATTAACATAAAATTCTACCATTTAACCAGGTCCTTAGCCAGCTAAATTCCCCTCCTTTGTCGTCACAAAAGTAACATTCAAAGAACCTCAGTGGAAATTCGGTACATACGTTCTACTTCTCACATCGAAGCCAGACTGTCAACCCACTATAACCACGTTCATTCAAAAACTCTTAACAATATACCACCAAAGTTCAATAAATAATTTCTTCAATTTCCTACCCACATCATCCTGTTTAGGCTCAAAAACGTTCCTTGGCACTTGTTTTCAAAATACGATATTACTGATGTTTCTCCCTCAGGATAAACAACATATCAAAGCAACAAAACAGTGTAAAAATACGTGTTTCTCTTGTACATGTACAAGCACACTTCTTTTTAACAAAATAGATATCAGTTTCTGAAGTGCACAATAGAATTTCATAAATTTTTATGACTTCAATTCCCCTTTAAATTTATTTTGTTTTGTATTTTTAATATGATTGGAGGGATTTCTATAGAGATAAGACCAGTTCATGGGAAACTGGACAGGCAGCAACATTTTCTCCCAACTGTCACTTGTAACTTGTTTACTGACACCATGGCACAAAGCCTTCAGTGAACATCGTATGATTAAGAAATTCCATGTTATCAAATCCAAAGGTACATATATCAGTGCCTTCTAGAAAAGCATGCTTTTGACAGTAATATTTAGTTCATATTTTAAAATCCTATTTTAAGTTAAAAATTTAACCCACTGTGTGGGAATTCTGGGTGAGAAATAATGGATAACAAATGGCATACTCAGCAATGTGTCTCACCCATAAATTTTCTGCCGGGACACATAAGCTGCTACAGCGACTAGGCTATGGACTGGACTACTGAGGAATTATGGGTTAATTACAGCAAGTGCAAGAGATAAGCCTCTTCCCCAAAACATCTGGACAGGCTGTGGGGCCCACCCAGCCTCTATTCAATGGGCACCACAAACTCTTTCTCAAGGGATAAAGCGGCCGGGGTGTGAAGCTGATCACTCCCGCCCCATATAGTGCCAAGGTTAAGAATAAGTGGAGGTATACCTCCTTCCCCCCTATACCTAACAGGTAAAGTGTTATGTTTTACTAGCAAACATAAACTTTCCATTACCCTATATTTTTATTTTCACTTGTTCTTCCCAGATGGCAGGGAAGTAGCTTTTGGGTAGCTTCAAACAAGCTAATGGCAAGCAATGCCTCACCATTGCTTGCCATTAGTAACTAGTTACTTGGGGCTTCAGTCCTTTGATATGAAAAAATATTGTGTAACAAAAGAGTAGCAGTGCAGGCTGAATGTGCCCCATAAACGCCTACACAATGGGTTAATAATGTTCTTTCATGTGGCTGCACTTCCAAGTTGTCTCTTCCCATGAGACTTTTTAACCAGAATTTTAACCTATTATTTTCACATATATCCTTACCTATGAGTAACAGGACTAATATAATCCATAAGCACATAGGCAGTGATACTTTGAAAGTGGAAGAAAATGCCATTCAAGATGAATGCCGAGAATAGCGTAGAGTCCGTACTCTTCTGAACCCCACTAATGTCTACAAGAAATAATGATGCTGGTATCTGCACAATCACTGAGGCAATACTTGTGTAAAACTGCAACTCTGCTGGTCTGCCAACAAAAGATAATCAATACAGTTCACATTCTATACATTTGGTGGTATTATGGAATCTCAAAATCTATCAAGAAGGCCACAGTGAATTTTCCCACTTGTATTAAAATGTCTTAACCAGATTTATCCTTTCAATGTGATATTTTGTCACTTTCATGCTTAGTCATTAATCCTGAAATGTGTTCCTTCTGTAAGATTCCCACAGTCAGAAGCTGACAAATATCTTGCAACACAACATACACCCAGCCTGCATTAAGCTTTTGCTTTAAAGTATTCCAATAATTTAACATTTTCAAATCTCATTATATTTGTTTCTCATGAAACATGTTTTTAAGGTTACATCACCTTCAGTTGACTGGTTAAACTTTTACATCACATCAGTCAATTATGATATGGCATACAATCATCCAATGCAACAACACAAGTTCACATATTTTGAAACAGAATGAAAAACTATTACAATAATAATTCCATACGGGAAATAATTTCAAGGAGACTAGTAACACAAACTGAATATAAACATTTCACTAACTTTAACAATACACATCATTATATATCATTCGGTGGCAGTACAAATTTCTGGAATGGTACATGAGAACTTTTCTCTTAGAAATATAAACTCAAAAAATTCAACCGATGAAAAGTCAACATACAAATTTTAAAAACTATTTTAGCTGTTGAAAAAATGACAGCTGCTACTTCTAATATTTACCACATTCTTTCTCAGTACATAAAGTAATTGTTATTCAAGTAACATAGAGCTGAAGAGTTCCATGTCCAGAACATTCCTAGTTGCAACAATACTGCCAGCTACTATTACAAAGGTTAATTAGATAAAAATACCTTTCTTAAAGTTTGGTAAAAATTTGGAAATTACAGGAAACTTACGTATATTTGAACTTGTCTCCACTGATGAGCATTTTGGAATAAACATTTTGTAAACTGAAACAACAAAAGCAAAAATTATTAGTTCAAAACGGGTGAGATTTGAGCAAATGTGTCACAACATACCAAAGACTCCACATGCAAACTTCTCATCACCAACTAAACTCTGCTACAGCAAACTAAATGCTGGATACCACCAAGACGCAGTAACAATATTATAGAGGTCAAAGCACCTATAAATCCATTTTTATTTTACTAAAACCAAAATTTTGCTCCAATGTGTTTTGATATTTAGAAGTTTCATTAGATGACATGAAAATATTTTCAGTACTGCATTCTCAAAAGTTTATGACACATATAATGCTTGTGACTTGATGTAACAGAATAAAACCAAACAAAAAGAAATAAACTACAACAATTACAATCACAGATACCAAAGAAGAAGTATACATAATGCACTAATTGTTATATACAATGAATGTTTCACAATTCAATTTATTGTCATAACTGAAACTAACATGTTACACGGACCTAGCAGAGACGGAAGCAAATCACACTGTCACAATCAACACAAGACATCGAAATGTCTGATGTATGTTCTCATCAAACTGAGCTAGCAGACAACTTTCATGTGAATAAATTAGATGCATAACTTCCATGCAACATAATGAACTGTTCCATGCAAACAAAATTCTTGAAATGTTTATACCGACAACATATCCATGTACAAAATGAGACACATTATTATCAGAATTTTTATGTTGCACACAGTAAAACACATTTAAAATAAAGAGGTTATCTTTTGTTTTGAGCACTAACCCACTACACTTTGCATACTGCAACTCCATTGCAAAAACAAACCGATTAATTCTGCTGTGAAAATATCACCATTTACTGTATGAATAATGAAAAACACATACATAAACCACATGGGAAAAATACAGATGTTGAAGCAAGTCGAACAGAGTTCCACTGCTTTCAAGGGTTGAAGCAAAACTTAAAAATTTTCATCTAAATGATTACTATTTACTACTGATTATTTTTGCTTTTTTCCTATAGAAGCCACAAAACATCACATCCAAGTTTCAAAAAAAGAGAAACAAGAGCCCAAAGGATAATACTCTCAGTTTTAAACAATCAGTGCACCACAATGTAAGGTTTCAGTTTTGCATGATCACTACATACCACTCTGTTAGATTGGTAGCCATGGCTGCCACAAATCCTCGTATATCAAAACTCAGCTCATTGGCTGAGCAAAGGGCGAGTCCACTCATCACTGGAATCAGTGACAGGTTGACATACAGACCAGTTGCTTCACCTGAAGAAAGGTACAGATAAAAGGTATGATTCTGGGATATCCATATAATTCAAATACCAATGCCTGGATGGTTAAGTGCATCTTAATTTTATTTATTTGTAGTGTATTTAAGTATACTGTCAGTATCTCACAATATATAATATCAGATGGTAAAAAATAATTAAAAAATAAACTGCAAAGTATGCTCAAGCAAGTGACTGTCATCTAAGGCAAACGTCCAGTCCAGATACCCGGTCTCTTGGTCAAGAAAAATGATTATACAATGAACTATTGGTCATTCAATGTAGTGGTAAGGGGTTTGAAGCTTGGGCTGAACAGCTAGTCAGTCAGTCATTTTGGGTGCATTTCCTACCCTATATATAAGTTAGGAAGTCACATAACCAAACCACGGCAATGTTTTTGCACCCCCCCCCCCCCCCCCCAAAAAAAAAATATAAAATGGAATTAAAAACTTTTTTATAATTTAAAAAAAAAAAAAAACACTAAAAAAAAAATAACAACTAAATAAAATATTCGCTCACTTATT
>Ga0123354_10002453_pt1 | contig 24510 bp, 14 predicted proteins | sample TergutLab28metaG_2_FD_97872 | JGI IMG/M metagenome (GOLD analysis project Ga0123354, IMG submission 97872) | Labiotermes labralis P4 segment gut microbial communities from Petit-Saut dam, French Guiana - Lab288 P4 | ecosystem: Host-associated > Arthropoda: Insects > Digestive system > Gut ... | reverse complement strand
TTATTTTTTCGTTTTTGGATTTTTTTTTTCTATGGTCCCCAGAGGGGGAGAGAAAAGGGGGGGGGGGGGGGGGGGGTGTGAATGTCTTAGTGTGCTGAGTAAGTCATGCAACAAATGCCTGTAGATAAACAAGTGTACTGGCAGACATTAAAATATATGTGTGTGTGTGTGTGTGTGTGTGTGTGTGTGAGTGAGAGAGAGAGAGAGAGACACACACACACACACACACACAAAGAGAACTAGGCTCTTTTGTGAAGTAAAAGTATATGTTTATTTTACTTCAAGACGACCTGACCATGAACAGAAGGGTACAACCATTTCTTTTACCAGGCCCTGAAAAATAATGTGCATTATTTGGGAAAAATAAACAATGGTGGATGAAGATTTAACATTATTGTTATGGGTCTTCAGACACAATAAAACAAAACATGTGTAAAATGTAAATGCAAAATGTAAAATCCAAAAGTGAAGAATAAAATTTAGACTGTAATAGCAATGGCAGTGCGGTGATATGTAAACATGATGGTGGTGATATTGCACAGGTACGGATGGTGGTGATATAGTGGGTTGGGGTGGTAAGTGTAAAGGCAAGATTGGGATGGGGCAATAAGGTGTGGTTGGGAGAGAAGTGATGCTGTGATGAAGTGATGGTGGCGCAAAAGAAGTGGATGACAGAGCAGAAACAGATGGTAAATCTGGTGATAATCATTAGAAAGATAAAGAAACTGAAGTTCTGCTGCTGTGAAATACCAGGGCATAGGTTCTGCAGCTGAAGTTGACCACGTAGAAGAAGAAAAGCCAAAGTGATACACTTTAACATGAAACTGACACTTACTATTCTCTGTCAGCACCCAGGCATATTGCAATGTCTTGGTATTCTTGTCGAGTGCGAGCAACCAGTTCAGGACAACCAAGTGTCACCAACTGTGATGCAGCAACGCGAGATGCCATTGTTTCTCCTGCAGCAACATTTTTCAATAAAATGACATGTTATAACTCAAAAACAACCAGCGCACAAAGCCAGTATTACTGAACCACCAACTTCATCACTATTCCCACAAACGCGAAGTAAGTAAGGAACTAAGTAAGGAGAGGGGGTCTGTATTTATATCTGCACTGATACATAACTAATTGACTGTGCACCTGTTCTAACCCTTCCTCCCAAAAGGAAAGATGTAGAGATGGTGGCAACAAAAACCAGTTCCTCTTGGACAGATAACTTCAGCAATTTCTTCAGTCTTTTTCCATTTTAAAATCTAGGCACTGTATGCCCAAATATGAAAACTCTAGCATCAACTGTGAGGAACCCACACTACAGCCATTCCCAGAATATGGAGAAAACTGCCTCTGTTCTGTTCATTAAGAGCTTGTTGTTCATAGAAAGCTCAGAGGGAGGATTTTCTGTGTGGCAGAAAGCCATTGTAGTTCTTGGAGAGACAACCCCATGAAATGTAATCCCTTCTTACCATTTCAACAAGTTTATAAATTGTAGCACTGTTGTGAGGACATGGTAATTATCACATAACACACACAGTGAATCTGATGATAACAAGAAAATGTGAAGTTACACAGCCAAGGGCAAACTATGAACATGAGAGGGCCGTCAGTAAATCCCCAGTGCCCAGATAATGTGTAATGCATCATTATAGTACCATTGCCTCAAAAGGAAGGCATAAGCACGACTAGTATAATATTAAACTAAAATTTTGAGGGAACAGGGACTGAAGATGTGCTACTGATTGTGCTGACAATAAACAGGAGCCACTCACATGCTTGTATCAATTCAATGACAAAACTTTAAGTTCAATATGAAAAAAACAAAGAGTTTACTGACCAGTTGCATAAACAGAAACTGCTCAAGATGACTCAATATCATGGGTTTAGTATGACATAAATAACAAAAAATATTTTTTGAAACTGTCTGTAACAAAGATTTCAGGGAAAGGCCTTACACATATTAAAACTTGTGGACTTTAGGGTAGTGAATTTCAACACATAGCCTTAAATGTACCTTAGGTCAAGAGAGTTTGCTGCTTTCACGTGCACTGCTCCTGCCTGTGGTCCCCACAACTTATAAGGAAGAGTATTCCATTTGCATATCTCTTGTCAGCTGTTGGTTCACAAGCATCAAGGTAACTATCTACATTTTGTGGAGTCTCTGAAGAAGTCTGTGAATCAAGGGGCTTCACAGCTGAAGAAGTTAATGGAGCTGGACACAAGGGGTCAGTACAAAAGATAAAATCATGGGATCACTAGGTATTCTGGACATTATTGATGCCAAACCTTCTGGGCTTGGGACTATTTTCTTCAACTGTGAAAGTATCAGATTTTTTTGGAGTAGGTGCTTCTGAGTATACGTGTTCTCCCATACTTCCTTGCACAATATCCACTAGAACAAATTCCTTCAGCTGAGATAAAATCTCTTTGCAGAATTTGTATGTGCATTTGTATTATAACCCCAAACTAATTTCAAATTTATATATGAAATGATTCACCAGTTATCATGATTCATGTGGAAGTTATGAACAGATTTTGCGATCAGTTTTAAAGCATATTTGGCACATAAAATTACAAACCCTTGACAGTGGCAATGGGGCTATACACACACATGCACACGAGATCTCTGCATAGGTGCCGAGTTGGTGTTACTGGTGGCAGAAAATTAAAAAACAGGGTGGCATAGTCTTCAGTACATTTCATGAAAATATAACTAGTTGATTCAAAATATAATATTGGAGGATACATGAAGATAGGGAGAGGATGAAAACATAAGTCTAATTTCCTTAAAATGGTAGGTTAACCCTTTGAAGAATTACTCAGAATTATATTTAAATATTCAGTTCCTACCTCACAGAGAACACTCTATTAGATAGACAAATTGGTTACTGATGTTAGAAAAGTAATGGGCATCATACAAAAATGCATAAATACACTCACGTGCAAAATTATAATGTTAAGTGTGATAGTGTACTGGGGGATTAATAACAAAATTGTGTGGGAAAGTTGAATGGAATAATTTGCATAATCACATAAGAATTAAGGGATGAGTCAAATTCAAATGAATGCTGCAGTGCAACATATGGCACTGTTTCTTTAATTTGTCATCTGATAATCCAGAAATGAGGTGTAGTAGTCCAAAGACTGGAAGTTTTCCTTTTTACCAGAAACAAGCTTCCATCAATGAATGAGGAGAGTCTCTGGTATACGTCTAAACAGGCCTTCAAGAGGGTTTGTGCATCAACTGTTGTGGTATTTCCTGACCCCTTGTCTTCTCTACCACCAATTTCTGCAGCTACAAGGATTCTAGAAGGCACAGAAGATGACCCTGTACCAACAGATAAAGGAGATATCCACATGGAATTTTCCTTTCATTGATTGTGTAACCCAAGTACAGGAGCAATAACAAAAATTACCTGGGAGAACTCAGGTCAGCACACAGACTGCTGATATCCCAGAGTTTCTAATTATTCAGAATGCCTGATAATCAAACACCTGTCCAGTCCCATGGATGCCAGAATTTTACTGTACCTAGAAGGGTAACCACAGGTGTGCCACTCCACAGAACATCCATACTTGTGGTATGTCCATTGCACAAGGGTGTGTCCAGGCACACATCTGCTAACTGTCCTCACCTAACGTGTTCCAATTTGTCTGCCACATTGCTGAACAAGATCCTTCCTGGGGGGAGGCCAAGCTGTTGAACCGCTACCCGCAGGTTGTGTTCTCCAACTGCTTCGTAGCGCAGCAATCATAACACAGAGTTTGGAACATGCTTCACTATCTGTTAGCGAAGTGTTTTGTGAAAGTTTGCTAGTTTCTGTATGGCATTTTATTTCTCAGTACAAACCAGCTGCATTATATTACTGGGTGTCAAGGTTACAATACTGTATCACAATGCTATGCAACTACTCATGCCCAAGAACAAACTGCCTACTTATGAGGAATTCTAAGGTTCCATCACCATGTTCACAAGAGCCTAATAGTGGACCACCTCCTGAGCCAGCTGAAACCAACACCTACTTTCATTTCCCATTTCTCTCTCACCCATTTTAATATTATCCTCCTACCTACACACAGGACTCCTACACAGTGATTTCTCTGGAGGTACACATAGCTGTGTCTTGCCTATCTAATCCCTCACTTCATTTCTCACAATATCAGGCAAAGAGTATGAATTGTTTCATTACTTAATTTTATGAATCCTCCTCCGATTCTCAAAGTGCACCCCCCTCCCCCCTCCAGCACCACACCAAAAGACTAAGTTGTCCCACACCAATACAAATCAACATGAAGAACTGCAACTCAAAACATCACCCTTCTTGTACAAATGTTTTGATTCTGGACTCATATGGAAGATCACACAAGAAATGGAAAGGAACACACTTACATGGACCCACATCTGCAGGGTGAGGGGATCAATTTTGTACAGATGATTGAAATTACAGTAGACAACATCTTCATTGGATAGACCATACTGTTGGCGAGTTGTGATCACAATGCCCTGTAGAACCTCTTCACCTGTTGCAGCTTTGTTATTTGTTTCATATATTTTTAGTCCATTCTGCAGCATCACACCATTCACTGAAGTTTGGGTCTGTCTATATGCAATCATTTTCTGCAAAAATGACATTCACGTGGGATTGTGGCTCCATTCCTTCTGCAGTATGGCCTACTCATGTCTCTCTTCACCACTAGGTCCAGACTAGTTCTGAGACTCAAGAAATCCAGTGCACAGGAGGAGGAGAAGGAGGAGGAGGAGGAGGCTACAACTCTACCCACTCTTCATGGTTTTCAATTGTTTCTTTCTCTTAATGCAATTCTAATATCCAAACTTTCAATGTGGCACAGTCTGCGCCAATTCAAAGGCTATGGCAATCTTTTTGACTGCATTAAGTGCCAATTTAACAATCCCATATCAGGGCTTAGTGATACTGGATTACAGATACATGAAAATACAGACAACTGCTTCACAACATGTTAAAAGAATTAGAATTTCTAGCATACCGTGAGTATGTCTCAGTCACCTCATTCAGTGCACTACTTGTAGCTACCAGCAAAGAAAATTTGCAGACCATAAATTTTGGAGTTTTACTTTAATGCACAAAATTCCTACCTCAGAAATCATTTTGGCCATAGTTCTGTTTCAGCATTACCAGAACAGCAGACTGGACAGAGTGTGACACCTATGAAGGAATAAATGCAGGCAGATGTAGCACGTCCCTCCAAGGTGCTGGTGACCACTTGCCAGGTGAACTAGATGGCATAAGCCACAAATTCCTCATGTGAATGTCATAAGCATAACTGAATTGTGATAGTACAAATTCTTGTTTCTGTTTTGAAACTGAACATTATTTTTTGGTACTTTTCTGGCCGTGTGTGAGAGTCCTGACATACTGTCCCATTTTGAACATGTATGCATGCATGCATACATGGAAGATGGGGAGGGATACTCTTATTTAACCCCATAGAAACCTGGGGCAGTCACTGAACATGCATCCATGGTAGAATGCATGAAGTACTGGTGATTAAAAACTAAATTCACACTGCATATGTACAAAGCATATAAATTTGCCATGCCTAAAATCAATAACAATAAATACATACATGGAAACTCTGAGCTCCTCCATCTGTAATAGTAATCAGTCAATGAAGATAGGCATATATAGTCTAGTCCAACTACACTTGAGGAGTATGGCCAAATATTTTCTGTATCTGCTAACCCTGGGCAATTAAATAAATCTTTACACAAACAAAAGCACACAGACTTCACTGTACTGGTTGATGTTCCATTTCTTGTGTTTACCTTTATGGGTGCGGTGGTAGGAAGTTCTGCTACTTTCAGAGAAATCTCAACAGGTCAGGTACTGGTCTTGTTGTCAGGAGCAACAAGCTCTCTGATCTCCTTCACTTGAACGTGTTTCATGATAGGCGACAGATCAGTTGCATTGATCACAGCCACATTGTCAGGAACTTTCTCTTTGCCATCAGACTACAAAACCATAAACAGAACATCTTACAACATTGTTTATAACCACTTGTTATTGTGCAAACTAAGCTGTCCAGAACTGGTTCTAGAAAAAATTAATTACACCCCTATCACATACATACATACATGTATTTTGAACTAGCTGCATTATTAGGTACAAAAATGCAAAGTTTAAAGCCAGAGAATGTCACCTTCTAACCTTGTCTGTAAGAATGACTCTCTCCTTAAGATGAGGAAACGTCTGCCAGTGGTCGCCAATAAAGTAAGTATGTGACATGTATGCAAGTTTCTTAATATACTGGCTTGCTAGCTCAAGTGGAGAAGTCACCACATCAGTGATAAGGTAATCTATGAAGCTGGCTCCACTTGTATCAGGATATCCTAGCCACATGACTTGTATTGGAACAGGTCTTAGAGCAAAGATTCCATTTCTGTCACCCATCGTGTAGCCATTCATGTTCACCAGAACATGAATTCCATCAGCATTGATGCGATCAGCTGCTATGCCATCACGTGGAATCTAAAACACAGGCCAACCTGTATGACATACAAATATGAACTTCGATAGTTCTAGGGCAATTTCCAACCAATTGTGAACGTTCATGGCAATGGTAAAGATCACCTGTGCAAATAACAGACACATTATTTTCTGGAATGTGACACCATATTGTCTGATATGTGTTATGTGTACCAACATTTCAGAGAAACCTGCTACTTCTAAAATCATTGTTACCTGCCAGACTGCATGACACAACAACCCAACCCATTGTAGTCTCTTTGATTTCACTACCATATGTGATCAAGTGGGGCTAGGATAACTCAGTTGGTATAGAGTCTTGCTAGGGGCTGGACGGTCTGGGGATCAAATCCCAGAAGGGGTGAGATTTTCCACACCCATCCAGACCAACCCTGGGGCCCACCCAGCCACCTATACAATGGGTACCGGGTCTTCTCTGGGGGTGAAGAGACCGGGATGTGGCGTTGACCACCCACCCCCCTTTGGTGCTGAGGTTGAAAGAAGAGTAGAGCTATATATCTGCTACCCCTCTGGGCCACCATGGCCTGTTCTAGGGTGAACTTTACTTTGCTTATGTCGTCTGCTGTTGTTTGGACAGCAGAAAGAATGATGTGAGGACAACATTAAACATATCTTATACAGTTATGCTTTGGTAGACACTTTCTTAATAAAGTGGGTTCAGATGTTAACACAGATACAATTTGTCATCAGAAGCAGCCAAAATATGAACTGGCACCAGCAGTGTGCTTTCCTTGCTGTAAATACATAGCTCTTCTGGTCCATTCATGTGGTTAATAATGTGTTCCCTCACACATCAATGTATTTGGGAGGTTGGGAGCAATTTCACTTGTGTTTATGGAAAGCATGTTTACCCGTGATAGATCCACAAAATGTTCAGCCTCCCTGGCAATCTTGGCGCAGAATGTAGTCCCATCATCTGGACTTAATGCATAGCAGAAAACTTCTACCTTGGTTTTGTCATGCAAACCAGGGATCGACTGCATTAAGCGTGACATTGCATGGTCTCCAAAGTCTGAAGACACATAGCCTATGTGCAGGCAATTACCAGCCAGTTCCTTTGGATACTTGTACGGTGGTTTATGCAGCACATGTATCTGTTAATGTACAAAATTACTGTACACAAAGCCAATAACACTCAAAACCCGCTATCAATTAATACTGCCCTTCCAGACTTGGTCAGATGCAATGTCCAAGAGGCACAACATGTCTCCAAGGCATTTTGAAATTCATGCTCTGATTGTGTGCAAGCATATATTTCTTACTGATGTCAACAGAAGGCAGCCTTACATTTTTCTGAGTTTTTTGTTTAACCAACGAATTCTTTCTATTTACTGCCATAAACCTAAGAAAATACTAATGTGACAATACAAACTTGTTTACATACATGTGTCTAAAGGATTAATCAGGACAGCTGCTGCACATTAATTCACATGTCCATGTCCTCCCACCCTCACCCTTCCACACACACACACACACACACACACATACACACACATCTCACAAACTAAAACAAAATTTCAAATATAAATGCCTTGATCATCTTCTCAACAATATAAGGGAATTATTATAATAAAAAAGAAAGAGATATTTCTTCATTGTATCACCTAATGTACAAGCTCAAAATTCTAGTGGAACTAATCAAATGTGTTTACAGACAGATACGTTCACTTTCGTAATTATTAACCCCCCCCCCCCCCCTTCTCACTTTATTTTATGCACACAGTGAATACCTTATGTCAAAATAATTCTATAGAATGCCATGGTGTTTATGGCCCACTGACTTTGAAATATGTGATATTAATTGCACACATGAGTGGAAAAGGAGATGATATTTTGATGCTATAGTGACATTTTGTACCCTTTTGTTGGTAGATGACACAGTATGATTGCTAAGATCTATAAATTTTTTTACATTAACGAAGAGCTAGGTCAGATCTTTTAACCAGTGCAGAACACGCTTAAAAACCGGAGTAAGGGACTGAAAAATAAAGAAAAAGTAGTGGCCATGAATTGCATTCCACTGTATTCCATCAACAAAATAATGAACAATTCAAGAATGCAATGGGCAGATGTGAAACCCTCACAAGTAGTACATTGCACATACCCATACTGTATTGCCACTTGTTTGTTTTGGGTCATTTATTACATTGAAATCCAAATTTTAGGTATTTCTGGAGGACAGAACTCCAACATAAAAAAAATATTACATATGATACATGCAGCAGAACTTGACTGAATCCACACCACCACCTCAAATGTATTCTTAAGCCTCTCCAAGCTTGACTGCTTGAAAATGTTCATATGCAAATTACTGTCACTAGCAGCCTTCCTTAGTGTTTAATAGTTGTTTTTTAACCCTTCCTGCCTCCTAGTGACATCTCTTGGAGAATGAATTACATATCAACATGACTCAACAGACCGAAAGAATCAGACTTCTTTAAGAAATGGCCTCCTCCATTTCGAATCAGTACAACCTTCTGTTTACAAATAAGTGAACTAAAATAATCCACATATGTCAAAGAATACTGGAGCAAAATACCCATTTTCATATACACTATTTACAATATTTATAATCAGCAGCTCATCACAATTACAACATAACCTGTCTTCTCCTGGCTTATAAACAGTCTTTTCTTAACTAAAATATTCCAACTAACTTTACTACCACTATGAACTAAGATCTAGATATCAGCACAGTTATTTGCATAAAGATTTCCACCAATTTGTTTTGACAAAAATAGCTCCAAACAAGGTGCCATCTTGGATTAACTAAATTTTAATTCAAATATTTCTGTTCTTATACACCATCCGTTCACACTACTGAGATGTAGAAGCTCAACTGACAAACGCATCTACTTTAAGAAGTACACAAACCTGACACACATCAGGATGCATCTGTGTTGCTGATCTGCAGCATGTCAGCAACATAAAATAATGTTACAGGTTTTTGAAGGGTGAGACATCTGGCCAACATCTTTAGTTACAGACTGTTGCAGCAGTGGCAAGAAATGGTTAAAAAGAGGGCTGTCTAAATTCTCCCTCTACCATAGGCAATATAGAAACATTACAACCACGGACTTCTTGTTTATAATGGAAAAAGAGAATACATAATTACATATATTTTTTAGACAGCAGCTGGGATATCTGGTAGCAATGGCTCTTCTGAATTCATGGGAGAGTGGGTACAACATTGAGTTGTGTGGGTGCACTGAAGGCAAGCGATTTTTGGCCAACTGCTCACCTACAATGCTGACTAGTTTCTTCATGCGTGCCTCATAATCAGTCCAATCACATACATTCTGAAGGCCGTAGGACAAGTTACAGTATGCAACTGGAAAGTCGTGTTTTAGTTTGAGTGCTGTGCTTTATGACTGGATTGCTTCTGGAAAGTTTTCAAGTTCCTGAAAAAATGTAATACATTCTGCACATTTTCCTCCAACTGGAACTAGGAAGTCTAAAAAATGATTTCAGTCCCTAACCACAGAAAATTTAAATTAACCATATAGCAATAATTTCACAAAGACGTTGTAATCCTAAGAACACTTAGGTATTGTCTTACTTTATGACTCCCATACCAGCCAGATGGGCAAAGAAAATTCTACTTTCAAAGTATAAAGAAAGAAGTGGGTGGGGATGTAACAACATGTAATGATAACAAGTTCTGACAGTTGTGTGTACTTATAAGACCATAATATCCCAAAATTAGTATCACATACTTTCAGGATAAGGGTGAACAAAGGTGATAATGACAACAGGTGATAAGAATTCAAAACAAATGTGGTATTAATACCTAGTGTATTAAAGCCAAGCAGTTATGTGCATCGACATGTGCTGGGTTGATTTTTATGACTATACTGTAGTAATAGAGATCCCTGTAATCGCATTTCTTTCAGCAGGTTTCCCACGTTGTTTAGTCTTGCCGCTTTGGAGAAGAACGACACATGCATCAACGACATCTTACAGCTGATATTGCGAACTAAGGGCACATACTTCCCAAGTCTGACCAAAAGGTGTCAGTGAGGTCAGTGGAGTCTCTCTCTCTCTCTCTCTCTCTCTCTCTCTCTCTCTCACACACACACACACACACACACACACACCCCTGACCAAAGATTGTCTAGTTTGGTAGTACGGCCGAAATGAATGTGAATCGATAGTAGAGCCATCTGTGTACAGCACGAAGGTAATATCAAAGCGTCTTCCTTTTCCTGTGTGTGTGTTTTTTTTTTCTAGGTTGTGCGAGGTGAATAGATTTGTAAAATCGGGAAACATCAGCGAAGTATATTAGCATTACATAAACGTAAGAAAGTACATATTCTCCGTCTTTTTTTCAGAACTCAATGTTGATTATAATACGCAGTATTGTATCACACGTGTGTTGAAATACTTTTGTAAATGTGATGTGTTATTCGCTTAGATTACGCATGCCTTGTTTTGGTTATAAAGTATGTGCAGATTAAATTATATACTGTACAAATGTCGGATTGCAAGGGTTTGCTGTATCTTTGTGGCGTGGTTAATAGCGATATTTGAGGTTAGCCCAGTAGTGACGTGTGGGATGTAACGCTGTATTGAGCAGACCAAGAAGCATGCTTTGGATTATTTGGCTCTTGTCGAAACGTCGGATACTACTCGTGCTTCAACACAGCATTACATCCCAGAAGATTTAAGTCTTCAAACATATTTGTTTCTCACACTACGGGAATTTGTTTCAGATTCAAAATGGGGAAGATTATGAAAGCAGGCAAAGTTGTGCTGGTCCTGAGTGGTCGGTATGCCGGAAAGAAGGCAATTATAATGAGGAACTTTGACGACGGTACATCTGATAAGCAGTATGGTCATGCATTAGTGGCAGGTATTGACCGATATCCAAGGAAAGTCCATAAAAGGATGGGGAAAGCCAAAATACACAAGAGGTCAAAAATTAAACCCTTTGTGAAGGTAAGCTTGCATGTTTGTAGTTAGGTACACTAGAAACTTCTATTTTATGTGCCATGTGATGTGTTGTAGTGCTGTCACTGACTGTAGACAATTGTGACGCACACACACACATACATACGGGTCAGGTTCAAGTTCACATTCCACTTACATAGCCCCTACATGATTATGATGCTTATGTTTTACATAATACCGTGTTTTACTTTTACACTGTTGACATACATAGACACACATTGTTCTTTTCTTGCTAGTACCAAGTATTGGTTCTTCACACTTTATTTCACTCCTTAGAAATATATGCTTTCTGATGTTTGACTTGATTTCATTTCATTGTTAAGACAGTTTAGGTTAGGTAGGTTTATTTGGTTGTAATAGTTTGTGGTGGAACAGGATAGGTTAGGTTGGTTGAAGATAATTAAGCACTGTGTATGTTATGTTGATAGCATAGTACCTCCCACTTTGGCAGTACTGTATACCAATTTCTTCAAAATTCACATTCATTGAGAAGTAAGCACCATATAACACAGTGGTTCACTGATCACTCCAAGAACTTTATGTCACATTTCTGACACCCATAATTTATAGGTGGTTCAAAAATTTTTTGAAATTCGCGGTCTCTGTACAGAATATTTGGGCCCTGTACAGGAGTTTGTCAAAATGACAGGAAAAAGAAATTAGTTTCATGGGAATTTTTTTGTACCCTTTGGTCACATTTTATATGGGCTGTGTATAAACAGTTGTGGTTTTTCTGTTTGTGTGTGCTGGATTAGATGTGCATCATCGGTGTTTGTAACTTTGTAAACCGTACAGTACCAGATTCTTATAGTAAATTGGTACATAAAATCAAAGAAACATTGCTTGAAAAGAAGCAACCTGTTACAACAAATGCCTTTTTCAGTGCTTGAATCCATGTTGCAAAAGAAGTGTGCATTGTTACAAGAGAAAAGTTGGATGGATGAGTATGTACGTACCAATATGCAGATATATGTTTAGAAGTTTAGTGGAAATGGCGTGGTGGCCACGTGTTGCAGTGATACGTCTTTGTGCTGCTGTCCACATCAGATGATGGTGTTTTAGGTTCTTATACTGGTACAAGAGCCAAATAATCCAAAGCATGCTTCGGATGAGTTTGTTCCTCCAAAACATCGGTGAAAACCTAAAAAATATCAGCAGCAACCATGCAGGTGTAGTGCAGTGCATGGCTTTAGCTGGTGGATGGGCCTATGGGGTGTGGTGAAGTGCTGAAGGGTGGGTGTTTATTTGCTTGAACTTCAGCATGACAAGGTCAGCTGTGCTTACAAAGGCAAAGAGAAGGACAAGACCAAACATGATGCTGTCACTGCATAAGGTTTTCGCTCCCAGGCTACTGTATGAATATTCCACCAGCCAGTAATCGTGCGCTGCGCTATATTAATTTATTCTTTTATGTTCATACCATGTCACTATATGTAAAAAATTTTTTCTCATTGAAGCACTTTGTATGTGTAAGAAGCTCAGTTATGTTGTTTCTTGCACACTTAGGTCCTCAATTACAACCATCTGATGCCCACACGATATACGGTTGACCTTACTCTAGAGAAGACGACAGTTAAGGACCTGAAGGATCCCATGAAGAGGAAAAAGGCAAGGTTCCAAGCTAAGGTCAAATTTGAAGAAAGGTGAGTCTATTAATTGTGGGTGTGCCATGTTATGAAATCATTACTACAGCAAGCAAGTGCATAATTATTGTTGATATGTTTCCATTGTATTTCTTTCTGTGGGATGCAAGGATCTGAACAGCAGTGGACATGAACACTACAGTCTTCTCAGTTGTGAACATCTTGTAGTTTTGTGGATTGTACCATGTTTCTGAGGACTGTTGCATCTGTTGTTGGGGTCTTCCTTGGAGATGGAGTTTGTGGTTTCTCTGAAATTCCAGTGCATATCTGCCACACTACATGGAATTGTTAATTCCTAGATTCTGAATGTCATGTTCTGATGTAAATTTGAGAATTGTTTCCTATACACTGTTTCTGTTGTCACTGTCATGGAATTAGTAACTGTGATCATTCGGAGTCTATAGCCCCGCAACATTGGAAATGATATTCTGCATATATTACATCCGTACTAACATGACTGAGCTGTGAGAAGGTAGAAAACCCTAAACGTACAGTCACATAACACTACTCAGTCTAGTGTTGTCCACACTGCTGCATTTCCTTATGTTATAAAAATTCTGCCTGGGATATCTGCCATTAATGTGTTGGACTGCTAGTATTACCTGTTTTCTGCCATCATTCCATGGTGAAAGTGGCAGAACATAACATGATCCGACTGGTATGGATGCCAGGATACGAGGGGATTGTTTGAAATGAAGTAGCTGATTTAACCAGGCAGGGTTCCTCATATCCACTACAGGACCTGAGCCTGCCTGTGGTATATCTGGAATGCTTGCCAGGGGAGTGATCAGGGGCTGAACGAGCAGAAAACGTGAGCTATGGAAGATGCAGGCTAGGGGCTATCTCAAGAGACCCTCTGATAAAAGAGCTGGGGAATTACTCAACTTAAGCAGAAACTAGCTAAGAATAATGACAAGGCTGCTAACAGGGCACTGTTGTTTAAAAGGATTTCTGTTTAAACTGGGGCTGGCAGACGGTCACTGATATGATGTATGAAAACACGCATTTGAAATGGCCTCACATGTTTTTTGTGAATGTGAGGCACTGGCGGTATTAAGATTTAGGTGCCTGGGCCATCGTTTCTTGAAACCGGGTGACATTTGCTGACATCTTCGTCGGCTAGATTCACTTCGTTGCAAGTGCAGGTTTGCTGATTGCTTAAGCAAAGGGTTGCACCAAAAATCAAAGAAGTCAAATTGCAATCCTTGTTGCAGTACTGATGTACTCTTCTGTGTGCTGTGCCGTGCGACCAGAGTATTGCAATCACTTCCCAAAAGTATCTTTTGCAAAGAGCTCTTACAAACGCAACTCTTCCCCCACCCTTAGTGGTGCAGTTCAGTACACCTTCTGCAGCTTCACCTTTAATCCTTAAGCAACAGATTTTAAGTTTAAATAATGTCATCAGCACCACAGGGTTTTCTCAGCAGGGTATTTAAATTTTGGCACCTCCTTACCAATAACATGATTGTTATTTCAACCGAAATGGATAAAATTGTTTAATAAACTGTATTTTGTGGGAAATATATTGTGTGACATGTCTTAAAGATGCAGTAAATTTGCTTATTGCATGAATGTATATTATGAAGTTCAAGACACTGCCAAATTTCCAGCTTGTTGTACTTGCATTTTGGTTTGAGACTTGGATTTTGCATAGGGAAGTCTCATTTCATTGTGTTATAGACAAGCATTAAAACCAACTGTGTTTATCACCATGGTCGCTAGCACTGGGTGAACTGGGACTGTGTGGCATTTGACCACTGGAACACCCTGTATAACTGCCCTGCAAGAATGCATGCTACTGTTGAATAGTAATGTCTCAGTTCCAGCTGCTTCATAACCTCACTTCTGCAGTCTCGGTGTCATTCTGACTTGTCACTGTCACTCTTTCTGTCTGCATTTAGTTAACGTATCTTAGTTTCAGCAACGTAACCTTCATCTTTACAGGGTCACTTTGCTTTTTATATACATATATAAATCTATGGCTGTGAGATACTTATTTATGATGCATATTCCTTCAATCTGCCTTAGTAAAAGTAAAAGTATAGCTGTTCCTGTACTTGTCATGAACATGTGCATGGGAAGTGGTGTTACAGACCATTTCTGGTAAACTGAAACTTATGGGGTGAAGAAATGGGAAAAGGAAAAAGCAAACGGAATGAGCAGGGTATGAGGCTGGTGCTTGTTTTGTGGAACTAGATGTCAGTGAACAATACCAGTCCCTAATACAATGTCCGCCAGAACATTTGGAGCTGGCACATTCATTGTATTGTAAGTGGTAAAACACTTTTGTAGAGATAGTCACTGATTTGCATACAGAATACCAGCTGCATACTACCCATATTCCTTAAATACCTTCCACATCTCATTTTGCGAGAACTACACGGTACAGCTCCCTACTCGTTCTTAACCTCAGCACTAAGTGTAGTGGGTGGGTGGTGACCCTCACAAATTGGTCCCTCTTCCCCCATGTTGACAGTTCCCTTTACCCCTTGAAAGAAGGCTGAGTGGGCTGGACATTTTGGAGAAAAATTCGTAATCTGTACACTGACTGTGATATGCTGACCCTTTCCAACTTAGGATGGATGTGAAGTTGACAAGTGATTGTGAGAAGATATGTGATGTTTGTAAGCTGTGAGTGTGGTTCTGTTCTTGATACGGAAGCCATGTAAATTTACTTTTGTTACTATTTAACGTGGTAACCTTCGACTTCTATATCAGCATGCTGCAGACTATGTGATGCGTCAACTGCACGCCAACACACAGCAAATCTAGCTAAGCTTCTCTCGTATTGCCACATGTGCATTCCGTCTTGGACTAACACAGCACCCTTCATCTGGGTGCCAGACACTTGTCTAATACTGCTGTCTATCCACTAGCTACCAGGAACTCTTGGCTAAGCCACCCTCCTATCCAGGAGCTACCAGGAGACTCTTGGCTAACACACCATCCTACCCACTAGCTAGCTACCAGGGACTGTTGTCTAACACATCCACCAGTTACCAGAATCTCTTGCCTGTGGGATCATCCTGTCCACTAGGTACCAGATGCTCCTGACTAATCCAGCCCCCTCTCCTCTACACTGGAGTCTGCCTTTCCAGTAGCTATGAGGGACTTCTGTAACCAAGCCCACTTTCTGTTGGCTACCAGGCAGTCTTGGCTATCACAGCCTCCTGCTCACTACTTACCAGGGACTATTGGCAAACCCAGCCCAATATCCACTGTCTACCAGGGACCCTTAGCTGACCCAGCTTTTCCTCTCTCTCTCTCTCTCTCATGTATGACAAATTTTGCCAAAGTGGCCTGCACCACATGAATGGTTGAGCAGGCCTGAGCAGGGTACATAGTAATTATTTGATTAGTCTCCTAGGTGGACCAAATGATTGACAAGCATTGAAGGCCACTTGTCTTTTTGAGAGCAGAATTAGGAAGGTTTCAATGAATAAGTTCCATTTCTACATAGAAGAGTTTATGGGTTGTAGTACGTTATTGAGTTAACTTTTATGAGACAGATTTAAATGTCAGTTGCATCTCATGATGGCCTAAATTTTCTGGCTTAACATGGACATTGATTGCTACCAGGTAAACACATGTAGACCAGTGTATTGTCCCATAGGACATTGTGGCATGAAGAGGTTTAAACTCAGTGGAACAACACAGAGCCCAAAGCTGTTCTTTCCATACATTACTTTAGCCATTTAATTAATGAAATTCCATTTACAGGGTGGGGAGCAGGGATGGGGTAGTTGTGGTGACTAGGCAGTGGGCTGGTTCTGGGGATCCAGTTCCTGGCAGGGTGAAGGATCTTTTCCTTCTCCAGACCATCCAGATCATCATCTTGGGGCCTACTGAGGATTGTATTCAGTTGCTAGTGGGGATCCTTTCCTTGGAGGTAAAGTGGTCTGGGTGTGAAGCCAACCACTTGCATCTATCCAGTACCATGGTAAAGAGTGAAGCTCCATCACTGCCCCCACCCTGCTGTATATCTGTAGTGCATGTACAGGGACACCTTTACCTTTATGTGCATTCTAAGTGCACATGGTTTGAATGTGTTTTGTTGTGATTTTAACAATCTTGCTGTGGGTCAATTCTGTAGTCAGGTTGGATCTGAACTGTGAGCTAGCGTTATTTGCTGGAATGTGGGTTGTAAGCAAGTTTTAGGCTTTACCTTTGCTTTAGTTAAGGTCTTCATTCCTTGGGGGTGTGGCATTATAGTACCAGATAATTGGGGCCCAACATTTTGTGACCATCAGATTGTCTTGACACATTGACGACTAGTCACGTGGTAATGTGACGCTGCATCCCACAAGAACAGGGACCTCAAGAGAATCATCTGTTTTGTTGCAGATACAAGTCTGGGAAAAACAAGTGGTTCTTCCAGAAATTGAGATTCTGAATGAAGATGTCTTATTGTGCTGTATTATAAACAAAGATTTTGTTCAATAAAATATCTGAACAGTGAACACTGATTTTTTATGTAAATTTCTGAGAGAAGAATATGCTTTCTTCTTTTACCCTGACACCTTTGAAAGCATGTATGTATATATATGTGTGTGTGTGTATATAGAGGATTCTGTCTAGTTTTGTACTTAACAAGCAAGGCTACTTGCTTGTTTTGCTTAGCTGTGTATGTATTTGGCATCTAGCATATTGTGCCAGGAAATTGCTATGTATATAGTAATGGCTAGTGAAAAAAGATTTTGTTACATTTGCGAAACTAATTATCTCTTACTCAAGACGATGTATGCCTTTGCTGTGGCATATTTAAGGTGAGAAAATGATGTGCATTCATTCTGTGCAGAACATACGATGGCTGGCAGTGTAAATGTAAATTTATACTTTCGTTTGAGACCTATAATATGATAGGTATGACATGACTGGGGCCGCAAAACACGGTGTACCTATCAAAATGAATTGCATGTTCATTGGAATCACGCCTGCCCACATTCCTGCCACCCATAGCACCAATAGTGAAGCCCCAGACCAATATCTACCAGGAACTCTTAATTAATCCAGCCACATGTCCACTAGCTAGCAGGCACATTTCCCTAACAGTCCCCTATCAAGTAGCTACAAGGGAATCTTGGCTAACCCTGTTACCAGCTACCTGGTTCTCTCAGCTTCCTGAACCCCTGTCTGCTAACTACCAGAGACTCTAGGATAAACCCTCTCAGTATCCATTTGCTACCAGGGACTCCTGGCTAATTCAGCCTCTTATTCAAGAGCTACCACCAGCTCTTAACTAACGCAGCCTCTTATCCTGTAGTCTCCTGGGACGCTCTGCTAACCCATTCCTCTTTTGGCCAGCTACCAGGTGCTCTCGGCTAATGCATTCTCCTTTACACTAGCTACTAGGAACTTTTGGTGAACACTGCCAGGGACATTTGTCTAACACAGCCCCTATCTGATAGATAGCAGGGATTCTGGTTAAAACATACCGTTATCCACTAGCTACCACAGACTCCTGGCTATTCCAGCCCATATGCAGTTCCTAGCACGGACTCTTGACTAACCTGCCCTTCTGAACCCAGCTATCAGAGATTCTTGGCTAACCAAACACCCTGTCTGCTGACTACAGGGGACTCTTGGCTAACACAGCCTCTTGTTCAGTAGCTACCAGGGACTCGGCTAACATAACCTCCTATCCATAAACTTCCAGGGAATCTTGGCTAACAAAGCCCCCTACCAGTCATCTACCAGCGATTCTTGGGTAACGAATTCTCCTATTTACTAGATTCCAAGTAATCTTCCCTAACTGTGCCTTCTCTAATTAGCTACCAGGGACTCTTAGATAACTTATCCTGCTATTCACTAGCTACCGTGAGCTCTTTGCTAAGACAGCCTCATATCCAGTAACTAGCAGGAACTCTGCCAAACCAGCCCATATCCACCACTGACTCTTGGCTGTTTTCTATCCACCATCTACCAGAGACACTTGACTGCAACATCCACCAACTAACAGGACTCTTAGCTAACCATTCCTCCCTCCAATAGGCAACAGGATGTCTGGGGTAAGCCAGCTCCATTTTCACTAGCTACCAGCAAGTCTTGACTAATCCACCGCCTGACAACTGAGTACCAGGGACCCTTGGTGATTGAGCCTACTTTTCAATAGTAACCCACAAATCTTAGGTAGCCTATCCTCATAGCCTCTACTTAACAGTGCTGTTGGCCAACATAGCTTTCTATCCAGGAGGTACCAGCGGCGCTTAGCTAACACAGCCTCCAAAATGGTAGCTGCCTGGGTCTCCTGGTTAACTGATACTCATATCCACTAGCAACCAGTCTTGGCTAACCCAACCTCCATCCAACCTACCTACCACCTAGTCGATTCACACAGGTAAGCGATCCTCCCATCCACTAGTTCCAGGGGCTCTTGGCTAACTCAGGCCCTGTCCACTAGCTACAAGGGACTTTTCACTAACCCAGCCCCTTTCCACTAGCTACCAGGGACTCTTGACTAAACCCTTTTCCACTAGCTACCTGGGACTCTAACTGAACCTCTTATGCACTAGCCACCAGGGACTCCTGGTTAAAACTAGCCCACTATCCAAATGCTACCCTCAGTCCACTACTACTAGTGAGTCTTGGCGTACACATCCCCCTATCCATGAGCTTCCAGGGACTATGCTATCATTTATCCTCTACCTACCAGGGACTCTTGGCTTTTCCATTCCGTATACAATAACTACCACAGTTTCTTCACTAAACTAGCCTATCATCCATTATGTAGCAGGAATTATTGTCTAACACAGCCCCCCCCCCCTACTAGGTACAGAACACTAGGCTATCACAGAACTTTGGTTAAACCATCCACCAGCTACCGCAGACATGTAGCCCCTCCACCTACCAACCAAATAAAAGAGATTCTTCTGTAACTCAGAATTGTATCCACTAAATAACAAGGACTCTTGGCTAAACAAGCCCCCTTTCCACAAGCCAACAGGGAATCTTGGCAAACTCAGCCCCCTATCTACTATGTACAAAGGACTCGTGGCCAACTCAGCATCCTATAAAGAAGCAACCAGGGACTGTTGTCTAAAGGAGCCCTCTACGCACTAGTTATCAGGGACTCTTGGCTAACACAGCCTTTCTACTAGCCACCAGTGTCTCATCTAAACCAGGATGCTATCCACTATCTACCAGGTACTCACAGCTAAATCAGTCCATATCCACTAGCTAACAGGGTCTCTGCTTACCACATCCTCCTACCCACCATAGACTAAGATAACCCAGCCACCTACCCACTAGCTACCCAGGACTCTGTGAAACCACCCTCCTATCCAGTAGGTACCAAGGAGTATTGGCTAACCCAGCGTCCCAAACACTAATTACCAAGGACTTTGCTAATCCTGTATTTACCAGGCATTCATGGTTAACCCAACCTCCCATCCACTCACTACCAGCAAAACTTGTCTGAGCAGTAGCTAACAGGAACTCTGTCCCACTGTCCACTCGCTGTCAGGGACTTAGCCCAGCCTCGCATCCAGTAGCCAGCAGGGACTTTTGGCCAACTGAGCCTCTCATCCAATAGCTGCCATTGGCTAACCCAGTCTCCTCTCCAGTAGGTACCAACTGGTCTTGGATATCTAAGACTTTTATCCACTAGCTACCAGGTCTCTTCGCTATACCAGCCCCTTATCCGCTACCCAACAGGAGCTTGTGGCTAACCCAGCCTCCCATTGAATAGCTACCATGGACTCTTGGCTAACCCAGCCCCCTATCTACCAGGGACTCTTGGTTGAGCCTACTATCTGCTAGCTATGAGGGACTATTGGCTAATTGAGCCCTTCTCAACTAACTCTCAGCTAAATTAGGCCATTTCCAATAGCTTCCAGACACTCTTGGCTGACCAAGCCTCACGCCCAGTAGCTCCTATCCACATGCTACAAGGACCCTTGCATACACCAACCTTCCATCCACCAGCTACCAGGGACTTGTGGCTAAGCAAAAAAACCAGCTATCAGGGACTTTTGGGTAATCTATCCACTAATAGGGAATCTTGCATAATAGCCCCATCCACTACCTCTCAGGGGCTCTCAACTAACCCAAACTTCTCTCCACCAGCTATGATGGACTTTAACCCACACACTATCCACCAAGCACATATAGCTAAACCATCCTACGATCCACTTGCAACTAGGTACCCTTGAATAATGCAGCCTCTGTCCATTGTCTACAAGGGACTCTTGGCTACAACAGCCTTGTACTGACTACTGCCTCCTATTCAGTAACTACTAGGGACTTTAGCTCACATGTCCATCACCACCTATTGCCTCCTGGCTGAACCATCCCCTTAAGCACTAAATATGAGGGGCTATTGGCTGTCCCAGTCCCTAGGTACTAGCTAGCAGGGACCCTTCACTAACACAGGCACTTATACACTAGATGCGGGAGACACTTGAATAACACACCTCTATTCAAAAGCTACAAGTGCCTCTTGGCTAAGCCAGCCACCAACCCCCTAATTACCAGAGACTCTTAGCTAAACCATCCCCATATCTATCAGAGACCCTTGTCTGAGCATCTGTCCACTAGCTACCATAGACACTTAGCTATATAATCCCCCTGTACACTAGCTACCAAGGACTCTTAGCTGACACAGCCTTCTATCAAAAGCTACCAGGGACCCTGGCTGAGTCTCCTGTCCTTTATCCAACAGGGACTCTTGGCTAACACAGTCCCCTATCCAATAACTACCAGGGATGCTTGGCTCACTGAACCTACCATTTGCTAGTAAACAGGGACTCTTGGTGCAAACATCCCCCTCTCCATTAGGTACAAAGACCTATTTGCTAACAGTTCCAGGCACCTTGCAGTAAATAAGCCTCTATCCATTAGCTACCAAGGATTCCTGGCTAACCCATCTTTCTAAGTAGTAATTTCCATGGGCTCTTGGCTAAAACAACCCCTGTCAATCTGCTACCAGGCACTCTTCTGTAGCCCAGCCCCCTATCCTTAGCAACCAGCACCTCTTGGTTAACCAAACCCCCTACACAATAGCTACCAGTGATTCTTAGTTAACCCAGCCCTCTATTTTCTAGCTACCAGCACTTTGGTAACAGTTCCCCATCCAGCAGATACCAGGGACTCTTGGATACCAAGGCCCCTATCCATTATCTAAGGACTCTCCTCTAACCCAACCTTTAATTCACCAGCTAGCAGGGACTGTTGTCTAACCCATCCACAACATACTAGATACTTATAGCTAACCCACCCACCCATCCACAAGCTACCACTTCTCCACTACCTTTGAGAGGCTTTTGGCTAACTAGGGTCAACTAAGCCTCCCATCCTCCAAATACCAGAGACACTTAGCTAACATATCCAACTATCCACTAGCTAACAGGAACTCTTAGCTACTTCAACCACATTCCACTAGCTACCAGGGATTCCTGGCTACCCAGGCCCGTCTAGTAGCTACCAGGGACTCTTTGCCAATACAGCCCCATATTTACTAATAGGCATGCCTGTCTAACACACCTTCCTGTCCACTAGGTACCAAGATCTCTTGGCTAACGTAACCTCCCCTCCACTTGGTACCAGACTATTGTTGAAGCCATCCACCAGCTACCAGAACTCTTGTGTAACTGTGTTTCCTATCCACAAACTAACAGGGACAATTAGCTAACAGCCTGCTATCCAGAACTTACCAGGGACACTTGAAGGAATTAAACAGCCTTCTGTCCAGTAGTTACCAGGCTGATTGAAGCTAACCCTGCCTCCTATCCACTAACAAACAGTTGCCACTGGCAAACAGACTCCTAACCACTAGCTACCAGGGACTCTTGGAAAAAGCAACCCAATATCCACTAACTACCAGGTTCTCTTGGCTAACCCACCCTCTTTTATTCTAGGTACCAGGAATTCTACTCTAACTCATCCACCAGCTACTACAGAGTCTTGGCTAAATGAGCCTCATATCCAGAAGCTACCACAGATTCTGGGCTCCAGTAAATACTGGGCACTCTTGGCTAACTTAACCTCCTCTCCAGCAGCTACCAGCTATCTGAGCTGACAGGGACTGTTGGCTGACAGCCTCGTATCCACTAGCTACCACTAGCCTTAGATAACAAAGCCTCCGCTCCACTAACTACCAGGGACTTTTGGCTAACACATCTTCCTGTCCAATATGTACCTGGGGCTCTTGGTTACCCAGCCTTCTATCCAGTACCTAACACAGATGCTTGGCTAATGCAGCCAACCAACCAACTAGGTGCCAGGGACTTGAATAACATACATATCCACTATCTACCAGGGTCTCTTGGCAATCCAGCCATTTATCCACTAGCTACAAGAGATTCTTGGTTAACACAGCCCTCTACCCACAAGCTACCAGGGACCCATAGATAGCACAGCCTCATATCCACTTCCAAACATGGACTCTTGGCTAACTGAGCCCCCTACGCTATAAATACCAGGGAATCTTGGCTAACCAGCCAACTACCCACTAGCTACCAGGTGCTCTTGTTTAACCAAGCCTTCCAACCACTAACCACCAGGTGCTGTTGGCAAACTACTAACCCAGTTGCAAACTACTATTGCAGACTCTTGACTTACCCACACCCCTATGGCATGCTTACAGTAACACCTTATGTGTTTTTAACTATGATTTGATCATCGTCATTTACATATTGGATTCATTTCTGTCATTTCCACAAATGTATCATCTTTTAATTTTTGTCCTTTGTAGTGCCTCCCTGAGGATGGCCACTTCAGCAGCTAAAACATGTACCAGCATATTGCACATAAAAACTATTTTACTAGTGTGCATTTTGTTGGAATAAATATTATAGGCCCACCAGTTGTTTCATTCTTTCACTTTATTCAGTGTGTTAGACATGTTAATTCCAAAGAACACTGTACATTGTTGATGGTAAGTGTAAAATTATAAAATTGTTTTCGACAACAAACGACTTACATCGGAATGTACACTGTTCAAATCTCAGCTCTTCTTTCTATGGGTCTTTATACTTATCAGTGCTTGCAAGCAAATGGCAGGATGCTGCATTTGAATGTAATACGACTGTAGCCTTCCGCATTCAATCCAGGGCGTATTTACAGTTGTCCCATTGTATGTCATTCAACCCTAGCCACTGACAGAGCGTCATAACCGAAGGTGAGAAAAGAACAATATGTAAGTCGTGATATGCGAGGTGGAATATAATCCCCACTGCACCAAAACAGTCACCAAATATTTTTAACCTTTAAATGACCTAAGTTGGCACATCTGAACTCGCATTTAAAAAAAAAAAAAAAAAAAACCTAGATTTTTTTTTAATTTTTTTTGGGAATAATGGAAAAAGGCTTTCTCCCTAATCACTTTTCTCTTTTACACAAAAGGTGTTTTTTTTCTTTTTTTTTTTTTTTTTTTTTCAAAAAAATTTCAATTTTTT
>Ga0123354_10002452_pt1 | contig 24512 bp, 4 predicted proteins | sample TergutLab28metaG_2_FD_97872 | JGI IMG/M metagenome (GOLD analysis project Ga0123354, IMG submission 97872) | Labiotermes labralis P4 segment gut microbial communities from Petit-Saut dam, French Guiana - Lab288 P4 | ecosystem: Host-associated > Arthropoda: Insects > Digestive system > Gut ... | reverse complement strand
GCAATTTATTCCATTATTTTCAACTACAAGTTTCGGCCATAAGGGCCATTATCAGGTTGAACACAAGAATAAAAGAATATATATATATATATATATATATATATATACACACACAGCTGATATGGAATTTAGACTTCAAAACCTCAGTGAGGTAAATAATTCGTGTTGGGGGAGGGGTGGAGCAATTGCGATTATTCGCCCCGAGCGGCAGAACACCTAGCTACGCCACTGACCAATGTGTGATATTTTCACTTTACTCGTACCTCCAAATTAACGACAAGAACGAACGTTAATCAAAGAAGCAAAATCACCATCCATACGTCAAAAGCAAGAAAGAAAACACAGACAAGACACAAGTTTGTTTAATGACGCCTGCATTCCTTCGGACAACACAGAAAAATGAATAATGAATTGGATACAGAAATGTCCGAGTACTGAGCATTTTTGCCGAGTGAAACGTCCGGAGCGAATGTTTCTTCTGATATGTAATTTGTGGGGGAAACCAATAGCCATTGCTTTCTAATGTTCATACAAATATAGCTAGCTGGAGAGGGGAAGTGCGATGACTTGGGGGGGGGGGGACATAATGAGAAACTGATTGAGGGAGAAAGTGTCGTAGTTAATCGACCATCCTCTTGGCAAGGGTAAGACTATTCCAACAGGCCACGCACGAACATGTAATTTGGGACAAAAAGAGAGAGTCAACGCCATTTTCTTGGACTAATTTCATATAAACCTTTCGGAAATTAGAGGTGTGCAACAGCATGGATGTATAATGTAAGAAAAGTCTGAAGATCTCGCAGTCTGTTATGAAACATACAAGAACTATGAAGCTGCAATCCCTTTCAGAACACAGACTTTTCATGTAAATTTATGTTCTTTGCACATCGCTTTTTGTACAAACATCCATAGACTTCTGTGACGTCTATTCTCGTGAAAACCGAAATGATCTAAATAGAACTAATGACTTCAGCTTTCGGTCTTCCAGTACCTGACAAAGCGCGAAAAAGGAGGCAGCAGATTCCTCCAAACAGTTGGTACATAGTTACCTAAGTACACGGCGTCACATCCCAGAAGAACAAAATATCAATCTTCATCGTCTGAGAAACCTCAAATCCCGAACATGGCCTGATTTCTTGAGCTTCTCATGAGATTTAAGAGGAACAAAGAGCCAAAGGCGTAACTTGCCTAACACACTGGAGAAGTAAGATCGACGACGGGTGTCAGAACTCAGATGCGTCCATTCAGCGTCCCGTAACACCCACGTTTTTCATTTTTTGTCTTGACACCACCAACATACTCGTTGTGAAAATATTTGTTTTTTTTAATTGCCCCTCTTCAACTCAGTATCCAAGAAGAACTATTCTTATGTACAAAAAGAATGAAAGGGAGCGTTTGCCCCGCCACCCACCCCCACGGCTGCAACCACCAAGTTACGCCTAGGCAAAGAGTGCTGAATTAGGCCTATGTGTCAAACTGAAAGAATGCATATGAAAGCGAGGAACAGTGCCAATTTATAATTCATCTCAATTACAGATGGTGGTGAATTGTCAGCTTCACGCTGTGATCGTTTTATCCACGTATCCCTTCCCCCACCCTCCAACCGCCGCTCATGGACAGAAGGCAGGGTAGGTCTCAGAGCAGGGCTGGACGTAGTTTCGAAGAAGTTCATACTCTTGACGGGGAACCAATTTTTTCGTCAGATCACACTAAAATTCCAGCCCATTCTGTATAACCAAACGTGCACCAACAGGCCTGCAGTGTATCCGTGAAGTCCCGCTACGGATCGCATTACAATAACCGTACTTTTAATTACTTTTTCAAGACAACGCTGAAGACAAATGTACGTGTGTGAGCAGGTGTGAAATCATTACCACTTCGAATCAAATGTAAAAAATTTTATAAGAGTTCGAAAGAAAATTTCACAAAGCTGGACCACACCGACAAATCAGTTGGTGATTTGCTATGCAAACAACAGACAGGCACTTCACGGACCTGTGTACAACACTACTCTACATAGAATAAGCTAAATACAACAGTCATCATGCACCCACTTACACTGCACGGGTGACAGTTTCCGATGAACGAGGTTTGTTTATGTTTTTTTTCTACCCACGTTACAGACAAAATCACAGCACGAATAATTCTTTCGCATTTAGGGCCGTTAAGTACTTATCTAAACTCGAATTTTGTAAATAATACGAAGGAAGTACGCAGGTCCAAACAAAAGCCAACAACTTAAACTAGGTTGTATGGTGTGCGTGGGTTACTGACACTAATTATAGGTCACGGACTGGCGTTTCCACGGTAACCAACTTCACAAATATTATGAGAACTATAGAGCGTGCTATGGCCTATAAATACGTACTTAAGAGTGTAATATAACGTAAAGATATGAAAATATTCGTGTCAGCTGAAGAACGCCGAAAATGTCATCTTTCCGAAATTCAGACGGCCATTCTACATTTCTTTCCACTTTTATTTTTTCTACAATTCCTCTTTCGTCATGACGCCATACTCGAAGCTACATAACCAGTAACATTAAGAAATCACACACTTCATAATCAAGTGGCAAAGTGAAGATCCTGTTTCGAGACCAGCTAGATTAATACCATTCTGTTCTTAATTGACATAATATGGTGAATAACGAGCGGGCGTATATCGGTTAACACTGCAGATGATAAAATCTTCAAGTACTCGATCCCAAACCCGGCCAGGATATTGAATACACTGTCCGAGGTTCTCTGTCGTTTTCCAAAGTCTCACAAGACAAATTCCGCGACAGTAAGCCGACTAGGCCACAGCAGCTTCCTTCTCAATCCTTTCCAATCATCACAGCACCAGCGTCATCACACACAGTAATATGCTAAGGTTTGCTGCGACATCATGAGCTACGTACGAACTACCGAACAGCTCTTCTCGAGATAGACATGTTTAGAAAGCTTATATTTCGGCACTGATGACAATCTCCTTCGGTCTTATTAATTCCTTCTAAAAGTACGCCTTTTAACAAAAACCTAACGCAACGGATTCACATTTTTGCCCCAAGTGGAGACCAAGGGAAGCTAAATATTTTATGACCTCCGCCTGGGGCAGGAATGACGACTTCAACGTTTTGTTTCTTATTCACATGTGCCAGGAAGATTCTGTTTCTTATTTACACATTTCTTATGATTTGTTGTTCTCCGAAATAAATTAGCCAGCATCAAGCATTAGCAGTACAGTTTTTGATGTTTAGTAGGATTAAGATGATGTAATTCTTGTTAATGAAACATTTTACTGTTTCTACGTGCGATCTATTCGTATGCGTGCAACTTGTTCGAAGATAACTTGAAATAACAACAGAGCAGTGAAACAAACAATGAATAAACAAACGACGTCACAACTCAGAAGACCAAACAACCAACCAACCTTTACCTGCCCGAAAACCTTAGATCTCATTCAGCCTGATGCATTGACACTTGCCTTCCCTCGTCTCTAGGTACCCAAAACAACAGCAGCCTACATTTAAGGAATTCCACAAAACCACTGTATTTCCGATATCACGTTTTGCTGAACGTTCCCTCTGCCAGCCACTGGCATCGGTGTCAGTATCACTGCAGCAAAACGGAAGCCCTTCCACTGGGGGCTCTCATTAAGATATGATTCCTGTCCTCCCCCACACCCAGGGAGCACTGATGAAGCGGAGATGTAAGCCAAGACACAATTCAGTTGAGGCAGCGTCGCCAAACAAATTATTAGGTATGCTAGCAGTAGTAGGGTGAGAATAAAATTGTCCCTGTGCATGCCATGAAGGCATATTGTGGACAACAGACTTAACTGCGCTCATTTGAACCCCGGCATCGAAATGGCTGTAAGTTTCAAGCTCCGGCCGCTTTATTCCCAATGAAAGAGGTCCGATACGCACTTCATAGGAGACTGTGTGATCCCAAAGGCAGCATGCACAATTCGGATAACAGAAACCCCTTAACTATGCCGGTAATCGAACCATTGTTCAGCGGTTACCTGGCCGATAGCCTAGTCACTTTACCGGATGGGCTATCCTGGCTGCCATTACACAAAATGGTGCTTTCATAAGAGTGTCCAGTTATCGTTTGATATTTTATGCTGTGTTCACTGTGAGGTTGACTGAATGTTTCATTACACAGTTATTCATGAGTCAGGAGCAAATTTACACCTGGGCGGCATTATTTCTTCTCAAAAGCATCCATCCCGGCTCTAAGGTCCCTTCAGCTTCCTTCAGTGGGTGCCGAGGATAAGAACACGTGGAGGTATACCTTTACATCCCCATGCGTCTTCATGTCGTAGAACTTAGACAGCTCTAAGTGTCGCCCATAGACGTGCTACGCAATGACAGCAGTATCACTGAACAGCAGTAACAGATACGTTCAGTCAACCTCCAGGAAACCATGAGTGCTTCCTCAGATACTGAAGGCGTACGTCACAGCTTAATTTTTTTCACAGAAAATAGTCGTTTGTATAGTGATACCACATTGGCGAATTGAGAATGTTCTTCAAGATTTAAACTGCCAACTGCCTGTGTGATCGACCAATTATAAGTAAAGATACAGATTCTTTGTAAGCACAGTTACACTAGCGAAATTTAAGTACTTAGTTCTGAATTAATACAACACATTTTGCCCATTAAATTCAAGCCATGTTCTAGTTACAGTGGAAACGACGACCAATATACAACGGAAAAACGAAGGAGGAAGTTAGTTTCCCCCACTTAATCTACCAGCGTATCACAACCAGTACAGAGTTCCGGTCTGTCACTGTTCGACACCATCAGCCTTCAGTATTCAGTCAGCAGCTGTAAAGGCAGAACAGTGTAAACACAGAACAGCCAGATTTCAAAATCACGTAAGTACAGAAGTGTGGTTCCTGGCAAGCTAATACTAACTCCATTTTTTACATAACATGGCAATTCCTTCCGCAAACTATGACGACCGAAGTCTTAACACAGGCAAAATATTTAGGTAAAGAACTTGCTAGACGATTGGGGGTGTAACGGTTCGATTTCCGGCAGGGGCTAAAATTTTTCTTTTCTCCAAAGCGTCCAGACCGGCCTCAGATCGCCCTAGTCTCCTGTTCAGCAGGTGACCGGAACCCTTTCCGTGAGGGTAAAAAGGTCGGGGAGTGAAGACGACCATTCTCCTCCAACAGGTGCCTAAATTAAGGACGAATGAAGCTCTCCCATATGCCTCCACGATGCAGTGCCTAATTAAGCACAGGAATAACTCTACGATTACAGGTGTTATAGCCTACACGTATTTTCTTTTACTCGTAAGCGAATGCCTTTTTACTATGAAGAGTTAAAAACATGTTTCCCGTGCACTAGACAATTAATCCAAAGTCCAACAAAATGTACTTGTGGTCAACTTTATAATGTTACTATTACATATTACTTCCTCCTACATGTTCCTTGCAGTAGCTGCACTTTCTAGTCACTAATACAAGCTATTGCTTTCTGTTATTTTCTTCTTGTATTAAACTTCCCCTGATGATGACCCAGAAGGACCAAAACATATAGAACGATATAATATGTAACAATAATAATACTAATCAAAATAATAATAAACTAACAAGTGTATTTTGTTGGACATATATTAATAATTGAAACAGAATTTTAGTTTACTCCAGAAGTGTAGCTCCCAGCCAAGAACAACATGGCAGGCATAAACAACACCAAGCTTCCCCTTTTTGTACCCAGCTGGTATACACTGTCATTAGAGTTATGGCTGATCCAATACTTCGATACGCCTAACATGGCCAGCACAGTGACAAAACCCACCAAAACTGAATCTCATTCGTGTGGTCAGGTGTTGTGAGAAATGGCGCCACGTACGGATGGCCAGAAGATACTTTACGAATGTATGAGGACATTCAAAGTGCAGTTGAAGCAAAGTGTTCTGGGCGGTCAACAACTGCAACGCGTTTAAGTTAAAGTGCAGACCGATCAGAGTATCCGGACAACTGATGATTCAGCAATCATCAAACTGCTCTAAAAAAAAAAGCATCAGTAAAAGGAAGGTGCAACGCACAATGACGTCAAGTCACGCAGACAATATTTTATTATGATGGAATCGGGAAACGTATGGACCTTTTAGACCCAACGTACTGAGCAATATGGAAATTGTGCAAACAAGACCTGCTTAATACAGTGTTATTACTTCGTACTGATTGTTTGCCTTCGTATGCTGTTTTAATATGCCGATACGATACATTCGGAATTTCATGTTTCACTTTCATTTCAGTTAGGGCTGGGGGCGGACATCAATTCCAATTTGTTATTCCAAACCACAAAAAACACAACAAATCGTTAAAATGTTGTACCGAATCGTTTTTGAAAAAGGGGAAGCGTTTAACTGCGAAACGTTACCTCACTGTAGGCTTCCTATTGGAGCAATCAGTTGCCCAATAAGAGATGTTTCCACAAATTTATGTACGATCAAATAAACAATCAAGACATTTCCTGTTTGTACATTTTATCATCGCACTGTTAGTTGCCTAAGGTGCCCCCCAAGGAAGCACACAATGGTGGTCCGTAAGTTAAAACCACACAAAATGCGGCGTTCTATTAACGGCAAAGGTACTGTAAACAAATGTGTGCAGTTTAGCAGCACATCTCACGTTGCAATTCGACATTTCAAATTCGATATAAAATCAGGCATCCACACGCGAGGTTTCAGCTTCGGCCGTTGTGTTGTTGGGACACTCGCTCTTCTGCGATATCACGCAGCGTATGTCGAAGTTTTGGGACAGCCTATCGGTCTCAACTTCAAGGGTCAAGCAGCCCATTCTTCTTTGACTGCCTGATACTTCTAGATGGGACGGTGAAGCTGTCCCGAAACGTCGGTGAACAAACAGCAACAAATGCTACGTAACATCCCAGAAGGGAGAATAAAAGAGTAAAAACTCTAGACTAACAAATTACGTGGCGGATTCAGAATGTCATATGATAAAACAGGGTGTGTCACAAAACTGGAAAGATTTATGTCTTAATTGTCTGATGGTAGCGTGTGTGAACACATGTGGTATAAACTTCACACACTCTTTCCTCAAAGTACAGAAATGAAAGCATAATGAGGACGTCGTATTTTGTCTGTTCCCATGTTTCATCTACGGAACTACCTAGGGCATCATGACATCATTAAGGCACACACTAAAATATTTTGTTACTAAAAGCTATGAGACGAATTTAATTTCGGATAGTCCACTTCAATAGACATTAACAATTAAATTTAGTTAATTTTCTTCAACAAGTTAATCGCACATCTATAAAACATTGGTAGATGATTCAAAATTGGTAAAAGTATGTGGGAATGTAGGTATCTTATCTTCTATAACAGACGAAGGTATATAGTGAACTTCGCACCCCGGCCGCTTTACCCCCAGGGACAGAGTCTCCTGCCCACTGAATAGGAAGGTGGGTGGGTTGAATAACCGCATGTCTTCATGTCAAGAGCCTGTTACTTTCGTAAAACTTCAACCGAAACCGGAATATGTCAACCGATCTTAGAACGAATCTCAAATCCGCAGCGAATTTCTTCCTAGCTCAGCCTCTTACGATGACCCCTCCTCCATATGGCTCCTTCTAAGACGGTGTTAAAAGGGTATGTAGCTCGATTTGCCTATCAGACGACGCAAATACTCTCAAGAGAAAGGTTAGTATGTACAGTACACTGGACGGCAAAAATTAGTATTCTGCGGACGCTAACTTACCTCTTCAAGTATTCGTATATGAGACCCACGGTGTCCACCTACAACCGAGATCTAATGGTGAAAGATTTTGAAGAAGTTTCCGGCAACAGCCTCACAGGACCTTCGTTTGTATGTCATCTTACGGGTGTTTCCCTATCCCAGAATCTTTCAATTTTGGAATACAATATTCCGCATCGTAAAGATACATTTTTTCCAGCGCTCAAAACAATTATGATACGTGATGAGGCTGTCGCACTAAAGAAACTTATCTCATCTCATCTATATGCTAATTTGAAATGTCCCACACTTAGGTGTATACAGTAAAATCTGGCACAGAAACGTCACAGAGCCCGCGCTTAGCGTACTTCATTGCAGAGATGTCTTTACCGCGAATGGTGTCTTCCATTCAGTCCGCAAGTGTGAACCACAACTGTTGCCTGCAAACAGAGCCCTAACAGGATACGGCCAATACTAACTCATACCCATGACAGAGGGTTTTCATTACAAGACGCTGCGTAAGCCCACCGTATGCGCCCAACAAGTCCAGGCCAATCCCCGTTCTGCAGCATGTTCGCAGCGTCATAATTTGAAAACCCCGTAAAGTACCTCAACGCAACATTCTGCTACAATTCACAAAATAAAACAAAAAATGAACTAATGTTAACATATTTTACATACAATCTGTCATAACTCCGACATGTTTCCATTTATCTGCTACAAATAAGCACTATGCCTCCATCTTCAGGACCCAAGCAGTGCAAAAAGGGTGACTTTTCTTGGATTTATTCGGCTGTTAACAATTCACCATCCGACACGGCGTCATACCCCACAAAACTTGTATATTCAAAAGTACAGATATTAGCAGGCCAACGTACGCAGCGCTGCGTAACACGTCACGGAGTAAATATTAATCAGACTATACTTCTTTAGACAAACAGGTTCTTTCAAAAATCTCAACAGGAAGGGAATAAAGAACAGAGAAAACGAAAAAAGGCAAATAAGGTGGAAGGACTGCACGCGCATGCGATCACGCATGCATACATACACAAAACATTAGTCACGCGTTTTTTAGATAAGCAGGTCGTTCAGAAGAGAAGAGAAGAGAAGAGAAGAGAAGAGAAGAGAAGAGAAGAGAAGAGAAGAGAAGAGAAGAGGAGGAGAGGAGAAGAGATGAAGAGGAGAAGAGAAGAGAGAATGTCAAATTGCAGTAACACAACTCTCTCTCCCCACGTAATATATCGCCGCTCTAATTGCCTTCGAACGGATTTCGCATGTTTCATTCTATTCCAGATGCCAGCCTCAACTCAGGCACGGATTTTCTCAGGTTGCACCAGCACAGACCAATGTCGTTCAATCCCTGTAACCTCAAACACATGCCTACAACACCTCGATTCTTAGTGGAACGGGGGAGGTAAAGTAAGGTAAGGTAAGGTTAACCCTAGAATAGGCCACAAAGGCGCAGAGGAGGAACAAAGGTGTAGCTCTACTCTTTCTTTAACCTCGGCAGTAGGTGGGGGTGGGTGGTCAACGCCACGCCCCCGTCGCTTTACCCTGGGAATGAGACCCGGCACCCTTTGTACAGGAGGCTGGGTGGTCCCCAGAGGGATTCGATCCCCCGACCGTCCAGCACGTAGCGAGTTGCTATACCGACTGCGCTATCCTGGCCTAAGAACGGGAGAGGGTCGGTAATATTTTGTCTGAATTCCCAGCAATTCATCCACGAGACCACAGAAGTGAATGTCGGAGAGAAGCCGTTACTCGTTACGCCAGTAACAACCTGCTTCATGCGACCAAGCACGGCCTTCCTTAATATACAGGTGTGACAAAATTTTTATTTATGTGTTGCGGTAACCGTGGGAGGGAGGAAAGAAAACTTATTCAGAATCCTTTACGCATGATGGGTGCTGCAGTTCATTCAGGATGGAGTGAGATAAAAAACGTAAATAATAGGTAGTTCAGAAACGGTATTTGACATTTTGAAAACCACGAAATCATCGTCTTTGTGTAACACTGCGCCCCTTGGTTTGCCCACTGTGCGGGAGGCAGTAATTCCTCGGCCTGTCAGTTCAGACAGTATTTCCACTAACAGCACCCAGCTTCTTCCTCTTGTATTAAGCACGTGTGTTCAGCAGGTCAAACCGTAGCTATATATATTTCCATCCAATTTTCTGTTTTCAAAGAAATTACATAAATTACATAATAATGCTATAGAAGTCCGTGCTAAGCAAGAGAATATGGCAGTGTGTGCGTTTCACTATTTGTCTAACTTTTCTAAACTGACCTGTGAACACAACTTTTGTGCCACACACAATGTAAATGAACCTGTCGAACACGTGCATAGTAAAAGGTCATGTCTTACAACAGAATAAACTATTAATAGAATTACACCACATACTCATAATATGTCAGTCAAGCGATTGACCAATCAATGAAAGAAGTAATGAATCTGCCACCCATTTGTATAAGAAACTTAATGCAATTAAGGACATTAATTAAAAAATCCCCCCCCCCAAAATGGTTTACCAATAAGCTATGAACTGATTCGCCCGAGAAGTATTCGATTTCTGAGAAGAATGTGAAACAGTTAAGGTTCTTCTGCTCTCAGACAATTCTAAATTAACAAATTCAATTCGCTTCACAAGCACACACTACAATGTTAATCATGCATAGTCAAAGTAATACGCTGAACTACCGTCAGCAATTAAAGTAACAAAACTAACATACTTAGAAGCCACAGTTCATTATCTCAAACTTTACATCACTAATGAACCCAGCATTACTCCTTAACCTCACCAGCTTGCTGAAATTAAAGGCTGTTGACTGCGGTGTCTAATAAAATAACAAGATAAATCTAACGCCCTAGCTAAAACAAACGATAGGAATGAAGTAGTAGTGCTATTAGTACGATTCGTTTCAGGTGGGTGGATCCTCTGAAGGCTCCCTTAATTTGCCAGGCAAGTGAATGACTGCTAATTCTGTTGCTTTCTTACAGTATGTTTGTAAGGCAGTGGTGTTGACCTGCATGCCCCAAGGCTTCAGCAGCCGCCACTGCCGCTGGCCGCTTTTGAGTGGGTGTCAGAAACTCCCATCGTGACCTTACCTATTCACATTCGCCTAAGCTGCAAGAAGAAGACTGCAGCGGTCACCACACGGACAAAGCAACACCGGGAAAGAAACTGACTACAACGCCGCCTGGGTGAGGACTCCAGAAACAAACTCGCCTACCTTCTTTTTACCTGAGTTCTTTGCTGGTTGCCCTGAAGGGGAGTGAGGTTGGAACTGCTAGTTGCTTGACTGGCTGGCTGGCTGGTTGGTTAGCGACGAGGCCATGGTCAAAGCAGACCCGGCTAGTCTAGTGTAGTGCTCCGAGTGGACAGGAGCTCGTTGCTGTTGCAGTCTGCGAGTGTATGCAAGAACACAGAATTCATTGTTAATAAGCAATGACAAAACTGAATTTGTCGTACAAGTGACGCGTTCTTAATGCTGCGCGAGATACAGTTACAGCTGCCGACAACAGGTACTGTCAGATTTAATGAGTGAGTTGAGTGGTGGTTCGTGTGTATGTGAAGTGCTTCGGGCCGTTACGCACCGTCCGTCGCGACGCGTCTATGGATCCCCAACCCCATTCGTTGCGTTCTCGCGGTACAGTGTTAATGTGGTGAGACCTGATATAGAGGTTGAAAAATGATATGTGCGGAATAATATTATAGGATTGGAGAAGAAAACAACGGCGTATAGCAATTATGTGAACAGACGGCTGTCACATAAATAGCCTATTAATATCAGTCACAATGCAGGTTAGTCCGGTAGTGTTTACGTTGCTGCTAGGCGCCATCTTTGGTGTTCTCTCGGCATCTCTCAGCAAGGCGCTGAGGTACCAAGCGCCTGACGAGTGCAAGTGGGTGGTGCTTAATGCCCACGGCGGTAGTGGCGAGTTCTCGGGTACGGGTGGTAGTGAAGGAGGCTCCGACGAAGATGTTGCTCTCGTTTGCCGATTACGAACAATTAATAGTGAACTGGAGAATACAAATTTCAGTGTGATACAGCCCCAGCATACGGTCCGACTGAGGCTTGAGTGCAGCGACATTTTGTTTTTTCAGAGTTCACTTAGTTCCGGAAGTTTTAGGGCTTTGGTGGAACTCAGGGATCTTTCCATCGAGTACTGCAAGATTGGAAACCTCTCAGCAGGAGCGTTTCGCGGCCTCCGGGAACTTCGCAATCTGACAGTGCGTACACATAACACGGACTGGTCCGCAATGACACTCGAAGTGGACCCGGACTTATTTACGGAGGAACAGGGACTACTGGAAAGGTTAGACCTCGGTGAGAATAACATGTGGAGTCTTCCTGACGGTGTGTTCTGCCCACTGCACAGCCTAGAAACACTTAATTTGACCAGAAACAGACTTCGTGACGTGGCTGGGTTCCGGTTCGGCGGTATAGTTTCCTCAAACCTTCATCCCTCAGAGCGTTGTGGTGGTAACCTCAAGATTCTTGACCTCTCCAACAACAGTATCGATTCACTTCCTCCTGCAGCATTTTCCGGTCTCTCACGACTTAAGAAGTTAAACCTACAGGGAAATGGAATGTCGTTCCTTGCTGACAGGTGTCTGGAAGGGCTCAACTCACTCACTATCCTTAGTCTTGCAGACAACAAGCTAGTCAGCCTCCCACCCGAACTTTTTGCGGATACTCGTGATATAAAGGAAGTGTACCTGCAAAATAATTCCATCAATGTCTTGGCACCTGGATTGTTCAACGACTTAACACAACTTCTTGTATTAGACTTATCACAAAATGAACTGACTGCCGAGTGGGTTAACACTGCCACATTCACAGGGTTGGTACGCCTGGTTGTGCTGGATCTATCGCACAATCGCATAGCCAAGCTGGAGCCGGCTGTGTTCCGGGATCTGTATAGCCTGCAGATATTGCGACTGGAAGACAACATAATAGAAACTATACCAGAGAACACATTTTCTTCGCTATACAACCTGCATACCCTTATCCTTTCCAACAATAAATTAGCTGTAATCGATAGTTACACTTTCAATGGCTTATACGTCCTAAGTCTCCTATCCTTAGACAACAACCTAATCGAGTCTATCCATTCAGATGCATTAAAAAACTCTTCCAGTCTTCAGGACTTACATCTGAACGGTAACAAACTGTTTGAAGTTCCTACAGTACTAAATGACGTGCCACTTCTGAAGACACTGGACCTTGGCGAAAACCACATTGCAAATATCGCGAATTCCAGCTTCGGCGGAATGCAACACATGTACGGACTTCGTTTAACCGAAAACAACATTGGAAATATCACTAAAGGCACCTTCGAAAAAATGTCTGCCCTTAAGATTTTGAATCTATCCCGGAACAAAATCCAGAAAGTAGAACCAGGGGCTTTCGATGCTAATGTCAACCTACAGGCTATAAGACTGGATGGCAATCAGCTCACAGATATCGGTTCCCTCTTTACAAAGCTTCCTAGCCTCATATGGCTTAACATATCTGACAACCAGCTTGAATGGTTCGACTACGCCTTAATTCCAACAGGACTGCAGTGGCTGGATATACACGCAAATCGCATTGCTGAGCTTGGAAATTACTTTGAGATTGAAAGTCAACTTCATCTCAGCACATTTGACGCTAGTTCCAACAGGCTGACTGAGATAACTGGAAGTGCCATTCCTGACAGCGTGGAGCTCTTGTTCCTCAATGATAACCTTATCTCCAAAGTACAATCCTACACATTCTTCAAGAAACCCAACCTTACCCGTGTTGACCTCTTCGGTAACAAGATCACAAGTCTAAATCCCAATTCTTTACGTATATCGGCCGTTCCACCACAACGTGCTCTTCCGGAGTTCTATATTGGCGGAAATCCGTATGAGTGTGACTGCACAATGGACTGGCTGCAGAGGATTAATGTGGAGAACCGAGCAAGAAACCAACCGCGACTGATGGACTTGGACAGCATCTATTGTAAGCTGCTGTACAATCGCGGACGCACTTACGTCCCCCTTGTAGAGGCCGCACCGAATCAGTTCCTGTGTCGCTACGAGTTCCATTGCTTTGCACTGTGTCACTGTTGTGACTTCGATGCCTGTGACTGCGAAATGACATGCCCTACCAACTGTACGTGTTACCACGACCAGTCTTGGTCTGCTAATGTAGTGGACTGCGCTCGAGCCGGCTACGTCGGTCGTCTACCTGACCAAATTCCCATGGACGCCACGCAGTTGTACCTAGACGGCAATGATATCCGAGCAATAGGCAGTCACGCGTTCATTGGGCGGAAACGGCTCAAGGTTCTTTTTATGAATGCCTCAAATATAGAAATAATACACAACAGGACTTTCAATGGACTGAAAGAACTCGAATTGCTACATGTAGAAGACAACAGCATAAACGAGTTGAAAGGATATGAGTTCGAAGGTCTGGATAGTCTAAGAGAACTGTACCTGCAAGGAAACAAAATCACGTCCATTCATAATGCAACGTTTAAACCGATGCGGGAGCTGCGGGTTCTGCGGTTGGACCATAATCGCATCACGCACTTCGCAGTCTGGCAGCTGTCGTCCGCCCTCACCGACATTCGTTTGTCCGCCAATCCGTGGACGTGCGAGTGCGAGTTCACGGACATGTTTCGAGAGTGGACACAGCAAGTGGCTGAAACCATCCGTGACCTTTCCTCGATTCGGTGTGTCTACAGCAACGGAACGGCTTTCGAAGACGCCAATAATACGCTGGACGAAGAGAAGGACGGATACTACCTGATCTCGGACAATAATTCCACCTGCTTCGGCACCGATGTGATAGACAACGCCATTATTGGTAACTACACCTCTACCAAGACCATAATCCAGCGTCAAGACATCCAGGATTACCTTCCTCTCCTCATTACCACTTTATGTGCCTTCCTCATTGTCATTGCTGTCACCTTAGCGGTCTTCATCTTCCGGCAAGAAATGAGAGTTTGGTTCCACTCCCGGTTTGGTATTCGGCTGTTCTACCGGAGAAACGACATCGACCGTGATGACAGAGACAAGTTATTCGACGCCTTCATTAGTTACAGTTCCAAGGACGAGGCATTCGTTGCCGAAGAGCTGGCGCCCATTTTGGAGCACGGTGACCCGCCGTACAAACTGTGCCTCCACCACCGAGATTTCCCTGTGGGCGCCTTTATCGCGGACACTATCGTACAGGCAGTGGAATCGTCCCGACGGACAATCATGGTTCTCTCGGAGAACTTCATCAAGTCAGAATGGTGTCGATTCGAGTTCAAGTCTGCACACCACCAAGTCTTACGGGACAGAAGGCGGAGGCTTATCCTCGTGCTCCTCGGGGAAGTGCCGCAGAAAGACCTGGATCCCGACATCCGGCTGTACCTGAAGACAAACACGTACCTCCAGTGGGGAGACAAACTGTTCTGGGAGAAACTGCGATTCGCTCTGCCCGACGTTCCCAACAATCAGAGAACTCGTAACGCCACGCGTCACAGCAACAACACAAACAACAGCAACCATCACCATGTGGTGCATCATCACGTCCACCGCCACAACAATCACAACCACAACCACCCCAACAACACATCTGGCGTGTCAAACACGACACCCAGATCTGTCGCCATACACATATGAGTCAGTGATACTGTGTAACGGTGTTTGGTGCCAAACAAATGCTAGTGATTTCCATATAAAATTATTACATTATACTAGAGTGTGTAAAATATGTTACAAAGTGTGATTTAGTGATCCGACACAAGTTATGTTTTGTTGTGACCTAAAAGTGGTGAATGTGTTTAAAAAGGCCTTATAAATACGATTACGCTGCGGTTCGAGACAGGGGCAGGTATATTACACGAGCATTATGATACTACTGTTGTACGTAGTAATTCGAGCACTGTGCTGTGAACGAAATAATTTATTTCAGTTTATCTTCTCTTTCTTACTTTCTCTAAGAACTCTGTTGTAATTATTGCTTTCATTATGGTGCTATACAGCTTCCACAATTCATCAGCCACCCGCTACGAGTGTAAGGTAAAACAATTTTCTTGTCCTATAACAATGCAGTATATTCGATAACAAAGAAATGCTTTCACATTGTTACTTCCGTTTCTATATTTGTTCAATATTTACTCGTTCTGAGTTGAAGACAACTGTTACGATAAACGCTGAACAGCAGAATATTTGTTTAAACATTTTTTTTTACTTCATAAAGATGCTAATTTACGAAGTGGCTCAGAGCCGACGTGTGACATATAAAATTTATTGTAAATACGTGTATAAAGTGCCTTGCATTTTGGGATTAAAGCGGCCAATAAAATCCCATCATTATTTTGAAAAATGTATCCATTCTTGAAGAGAAAAAAAATGGCTAGTGAAATTTACCTGATACACTTCCTAATTCCTCCCAAGATATTCGTAGGTATTTTCCTGAATACACACGCATATTCAGGTCCCAATCAGTTCACAACTAGCAGGTTTAGCAGTTAGGTGTTCAAGACATTATTTCAAACAGGGAACTACAAGGAAATGAAAGCGTATTTATATCACACAACAAATATCGCAATTTCTGACTCTGCAACGTGTATCGTTGTACATGTTGATGTTTGTTGGACATTCACAAATAAGTCGGTGTCGGCAGTCGTATGGACGTCATGACATAATCAAACGACAGGTCGTATTTAATGACGTCGAGTTCCATGGGCCTAATGCTAAGACAACACATGCACAAATAGGAAAAATCTAAGAATTTCCTATTTATGCATGCACTGTTTCACAATACCACCTCATGTACGTTACGCATTTTCTCAACTGGTGTGCCGTGACACGTGTTTAACTATAACCTAGCATTAGGCCTGTGAGTCACAAATATTTAATAGTTCACAAAGAACGAACGCAGCAGTGTGGTATCAATCAGCACTGCTTTATGCAGCCCAGCCGCCTATTCAGTGTGTACGGCCGTAGCTTAAGGCTAATCACTCATATCCATATAGTGCTACGTTTAAGAATGTATGGAGCTATACGTCCATTCCCCCATATGCTTTCATGGCGTGCACCTTAATTCCGCTCAATTCTGTTTCCAGGTTTATATGTCAACGTTTTATGGCACATGTGTACCTTCTCTGTTCCAGCATTGTAATCACGAAGCCGCCCTTAGTGCCGGGCACATTCCTTGGAGAAATAATACCTCACCAAATATTGTGATAGTTAAATCAAGGAAAGTGAGACGGACAGGGTATGTAGCACGCAGAGACAGATGAGAAAATCATAAAACGTTTCGCGATAAGAATTTATGTGAACAGATTCCCCATGGAGACCGAAGTTTAGACGTGAGAAAACTATTGAAATTAACCTCAGAGAGACGGTGGGAGGGAGTGGAGCGGATTCAAATAGCTCAGGATATAGTCTAGTGGCGGGCTCCTGTGAAAACAGCAATTAATATTCTGGTTCCACAAAAGAAGAGAAATTTGTTGGCCAGCGGTGCTAATGTTGCGTTTTCAAGAATGACTTGGCAGCACTTCGTTTGTTGTAATCGTAATCATACGTTAGGTAGCACATGATCTTGAATTGGCTAAACTGTATTTTTTTTTTCAAATAACGATATTATTTGAAAATTTTCAGTTCAAAATTACAGAGCCAGTCTTCTCTCTTCGAATCATTTTATATGCGAAGCACGTGTGTACATAAAAGGTTACCAATAAATCAAAATTATATTCACAAAGATATTAAGAGCAGATTAAATTCTGTGAATACTTCAGTTCGGAGCCTTTCGTCTTCCCGTTTGCTACTTTAAAACCTAAAGATTAAAATATCTAAAACTGTAATTTTTCTTGTTGTTCTGCATGAGTGTGATACTTTGCCTCTCAGATTAAGAGAGGGGTACAGCCAAAAGTGGTCGAGAAAAGGCGTTGGGAAGAATACTTCAGAGGGGTGATGGAACGAGTGAGAAAATTTCGTAGTACGTGCCTGAGAATTGGTGCCCCTCACCGAACATACTTAAGATAATTAAATCAAGGAGGATGAAACTAGTTAGACATGCAGCACGCACGGCATGTAAGACAGTGTATTCAAAGTTTTGATTAAAAAAACAGCATTCAGGAATGAAATAGCTGGGAAAACTTTGTCGTAGACATCAGAAAAAATTTTAAAATTGACTACATGGGATTGAGAAAGGGGGGGGGGGTGAAATGGATTCGTTTGGATGATGAATCGGCCAAGCATGAAAATTAACCTTGGGGTTCAATGACACTCGGGAAAGTTCTCGATTAGCTGAGAAACTACTAACATCTCAAAAGGGATTATGCTCTACAGTGTTTTATATATATATATATATATATATATAATTGGATCCATTTATCTTCAGTTTCACCACATATAGGTCCTAAGCCATACGGTAAATCCGAGACTGGGCACACTTCGTTCACTTTAAAGAACGAGGTTCGCTCGCCCTGTGTCATGTGCGTCTTAGGAACAAACAATGTTTTGATTTGTGACGGCAGTTCTATTGTGGCAGTTGTAGCGCAATTTAATAATTACGGATTCATCGACGTATTCACACGTGCGTTAATAAAAACACGATCAACCAATAACTTGAAGTAATTTCTGTCACCTGAAGCCATGCTTTGCCTGATATACAGCATATATGTTGTTCATTAACAATTAAAAGATGGGAACTCATTTTGGTAGCGTTAAGTAATTCGGTTTCCACCTCTAAGACAACAAACGGAGTCTCCAGTGCAAAAAGTAATAAGTTAATACTGTTCAGTAAAAACATCGCTTATTTACAAACCAGGGGACGCATAACAACAAACTGCATGCGCAAAATGAAGAGTTATAATGTATAAAGTGGATGGTAAATATAGTTACCAAGTGGGCTAAAACGCTTAAATTACTCTTGTGTTTTAAAACTCTTTATCATCTAGTTCGATTACCGCATTGCGTTCCAATTTCAAACATCGCAAATCGAAACCACAAGCCCATTTGTAAGCATTTTTAAGCACGGAGATAAGCCACAAACACTATAGTTCTAAAAACACAAAGTCCTTTAGAATCTTAAAACTTGGAACAGAACAGGTTCTGAGAAGCACAGTGGACACTCGTTACGGAGTTAAGTTACGAGGCGGCAGGAGAGCGACGGACCGGCAGACAGAGGCTTTGCGCGGTCAGTTGCCCAGGCTAGCTTCCCCGCAGTCCTCATTCGTAATGACAGAGCGCTTCTTGTAGCTGCCTGCTGCCCGAACGACCGCATGCCTACCTGCCACAACTTGCAAACCAAGAAACAACTCGACTTTCATTATCCCTCCCTCCCCCACAAACTATCACGTTGTTAACTTTTTTATTTAAAATAACAAGAAAATTACTGTGGAAAAGCCGACTAGAGTCCAAGAAAAAGAAGAGAGAATAACAACTTTAAAAGGAAAACCGTTACAGGGAACCTAAAACGTCTCCCGACTCTTACTTTCTACATAACAGTCACTGCAAAATGCCTTATTTTTCGCATATACTGGAAGGTGGATCCTGAACAGCTAGTGACGCTACATCGAAACATATTTTAAGGCCGAAATTTATTACAATAGATGATACTGTTACCTATCATATTTACGGTATTTGCGGGGAATATTACATGTTTCTATCAAAAGTATATTAACTGAACCGAGGAAACCCCCAGATCCGTATAAAGTTAATCGTTTCGTTATCCCACAACGATAAAAGTTCGCTGTAACTGCCTTCCCTCAGTGCGTCCCAGTCGAACCCTATCGCTGTATTGTGTAACCTCACGCAAAATGGCTTCCTTGTCACAACAACGTGATAAGCCCCAAGACCGCATGCGGAACAGACAACCTACAGAAGTGAAGGTTAGCTACGAATACACTGAATAAGCACTCGGTGACACCCGACGCCCTCTAGTCCAGGGGTACTTCCCTTTATTGTACCATGGACCCCTTAGAGGGTCTGACGATACCTACGGACCCCTTCTAAAAAAAATGTATTTAAAATTCATAAAATAAAATACACAGATATAGATTCAATATCTATTTACACATATATAGAATCTATATGTATTACAATCCATATTAAAGATTGTAATACAAAGGAAACCAACTACACTCCAATACAGTGTTCAAAATATTAAAAAATGCCGAATATATAATATGGTAAAATATGTGCTTCTTTATTACTGAACTATATCAATAACAAAACAATAAATAAATTAAAAAAGATAGACAAGTTGAAATTAAAATTTCACCAATTCAATGTTTTCGAAAAAAAAAAAAAGTACTTCACTCAAGCGTATTCGGCTTTCCCTTTCTCAGGTTATAATAATTTTAGATAGTGATATTTGTTGAAGTTAACAAAATATTTTTTTAGTCTACAGGCCAAAAATTACTTTGTTGTCTACATTCATCACTGCACGAGAAGCTAAATTTCAGTTACAGGTTAGTAAAAATAAATTTGTAATTATTTCCCATTCACGTTAACGGACCCCCTGAAAACTATTCACGGATCCCACATTAAGAATCGCTATTCTAGCCTGAGGTTCGCGCTGGACTAACAGCTCCGCTCCGTACGTAACCAACATGTTAAGCAATGTCGCACACTGGCGGGAACTTGTGAACACGGTAACGAACTGTAGGTCTCACAAGATGCGGGGCATTTTGCTACCAGATGAATGACCATTAACTTCTCCAGAAGACTCTATTCCACAGGGTTTGCTATTGTTTTATTACGCGTAATAAAATAGATGGCATCCAAAGGCATCACATTTTAGGCCTAAGGGTTTAGACAGTCTAACACAGGCCTTTATGAAAATACATTATCATGCATATTTCGTGTGAAGGTTTCTTGCAATTAGAAAAAGAAATTATAAATATTAAACAAAATTTAAAGCCCCTTTAAAAGCAAAGACATACACGGTCCCCGTTACCACGTTTGTCACACAATCCAAGTAACGCTATTCAGCTAAAGTAGTGTTTATCGACCACGAAGTCATGACGGCAACGTAAGTCGCAATTACGCTATGAATTTCAACGTGTTTCTGTCCATTTAGGACAGTCCGCAAACTGTGGTAACAATGGCGACAGCGTGTTCTGCCCTGTTCTGTTATCTGATCGGTCCGTGTCGCAGATTATTTGCTAAACTGTAGCTGCTCTGAGTTAAAACGGTTTGATGCTGTTGTAACAAATTGTTTAATGATATGTCAGCACACACTTGTTATCATCTTCCATTGCCCGTTTCGGTTCTAGAAAGTTTAAAAATGTACAATGTTCCGCGCATGTTTATAAATGTTATAAACTTTGCTTATATTAGTGTTCATGTTTAACACAAATGTGTTATGTGTCCGTTAATCTTGTCGTTCTTAATGGCAGTCGTCTGTTAAGTCTGCCAATAAACCATGAATCACAATCCTAGCAACACACAACAATACAGTAATCCAAGATTTTGTGTTTCCTGAGATAATGGATTAAATTTGAGCGTGCAGAACTGTGAAAATGGTACAGAACATGACAGAAGCCACAGCATATGAATAAATAAATTTATTAACTTTCATTGCATGATTCTGCGACGCGCGAATCTTTCTTTGATAAATACGGGTCTCTGTCAAAAGGAATTAACGTTTACTACCAATGCACCTAAGCTCTAAAATTAAGCACCAATGCTAGTATTCAGATCTCCGTTCTTCTGGGGTGTTACGCAGTGTGGATTTGTAGTTAGTTACCGACGTTTCGGGACAACGTATTACTCCCATCTTGAAGAGTCGAGTTAACTGCTTCACCCTTGAAAATGGGACCGAGGGGAAGATGTCATTGACATCGCGGCAGAAGACTGAAATCAGGAATGCTAGCGTTGTTTTCTGACGATATACAATGGGTGTAAGAGCTGTGAAGACAGGCTATCAGCGAGTGAATTAGGTTTTACAGAGCTCTGTCACAGCACTTTCAAAGGCTTGAATGCAAGTGCATAACTATCAGAACTGCATCCTAGTGACTGAGTTGTAACATGGACACTAGAACCTATCTTCAGTAGCAACAGGAACAACCAAGGTAACTTCATTTAAAAAAAATAATTAAGCGCTGGCAGCTAATCTGCACTTCCTTGATTCTGGTCTTCATGTTAAGGAATTCTGAACACAATTAATGAAGAACACCGAACGGAACATAAGCATACAAACGTGCAAAGAAGTTCGACTAAAATAAATGGCGAAACACGTCCAAAGGATGTAACAGAACCAACAGTGTGGAAACATTCCAAACTATTTAAAGTACAGAAGTCATGTGACTCTTGACCACAAGTCTGTTGACCTCTTCACAGTTTTACAGAAGTCACTGACTCTCAGACGAGTACAACAACAGCAAACGTTAAGAAGTAATACCAAGGCTGAGTCCACGCTGTCAGGCGTTATTTTAACGCTGTGAGACTGAGCGTTAGGCTGGCCACTCACCTCCATCTAGTGCCGACGATAAGAATGAGTGGAGCTATACTGCCACTTCCCCATAAAACTTCATGGCTTACAAACAGACAAATTTACCTTTACCTGCAACAATGTAGCCTACTTGAACTCGGTTGCCACTTTATTTATCCATCCCAACTGCAGTACATGACATGATAGTTTGGATCCCGCACTGTACGTTTATGCATATCCCCTGCATTTTGCTCTACATAAAAGTATCCATTTATTTACGCCTTCAGCATTATTTACTTTCTATTCAATAACACTGTCATATCATTTAATACTTCACAGGCCAGCGGGTAATATGTGTACTACATGCTCTAATGTCGCTATAACATGACATTTCGTCTGCCGAGTTTGAGGGGTGGGCATATTTCGGGGTACAAACAGTGACATGTGCCTAAAGAGCATTAACCGACTGGTTTTGTAATAAACGGCATTTTCTATGAGAGAGAAACTGGATTTTCATTACTGTTTAAACAGATTTACATACAAAGAGTTAGCGCATCGCCTACTGATTGTCAAGTAACATTCAGATGGTATTATCTTGTACATGAATAACTGCCATGATAATATTATGATATTTAATATGTCCTGTTAACTGCCGTGCCTCGTCTTGACTCTGCAAATCCAGCGAGCACAGCTGTATATGCTGACCAACACATGCAGTCACTGTTTTCAGAATTTGCACTTCTGTTTCAAAATAAGTTAAGATTTAAAAATCCAGAAACGTATTTTACAGCCACTGTAATCGGTTATTAAATTTAATACACAGGATAAAACTCACTATCTAAGGACACGTCATCCTAGTGTGCTCTTATCTGCACAACGCCAGAACAGACAGACAATCCAACATTTGCTGTCAAAGAGTAACAAACCAAATTTAAAAGTGCAGCAAATATAAGCAAATACTTAGTTCAGAATTTTATATTTCTCCGCGTTTCATCTAAATACATAACCAACAAAATATACAAAATCGTGTGAAACTTGGTCTGTATCTTAACGGAACAACACAAATAAGGAAGCACACAACTGTGACTTGCTGAAGAGCATATTTGGACTAAAGAAAACGTAAGCCACAAAAAATTAAATAGGCCTAATTGGAAAAATTCTGTTACAAGTACACATGTTCAGTAAAGTATAAGAGTGGCAAGCACTGTGGGAAGTTAAAAAGCATAGAGTAGGCCACACTGGCCAGAAAACTTCAAGAGAAGAGACTGCTCGAAATATATGCGTACTTTGGAACATAATGTCAAACTGAATATCACAGAAATATAATGTCAGGATGTGGAATGTGTGTAATTTTTTGATGAGGGGGTTTAATTTTGGGGCTTTGTTAACTTAGTAACAAAATGCCGGGTTCCATACAAACTGTCAGTTCCTTAGCCACGAGTGATTGAACATTTCAGGGAATACCAATCAGTCTGCCAGTTAAGAAAACTATTTGAATTTGATTGTTTCCATCCCCTTGTGTATATGTAACAAATTTATTGAAATAAACCGTCTTTACACAACATACAAATAACAGTTGTAAATCCACAACTGGTTAATTAAGCGACATATTTCGGCCTTGTTCGGCCATCATCAGGCTTACAAAGAGATGGTGTTAATTTAGGTACATTCGTTCCCTAAACCAATGGGATCCCATGGTTTACACTGGTCTTATATATTTTTAAAAATATTTATTATTGGTTAAAACGATATAATACTTTAAAATGTAAAATGTTATTAATTTTAGTATCCTAGCAGGGATGGACGTAAGTTGTGCAGTCGACTGTGGTGACACTTGATAGCCTGGTTGTATGAGAGGTACTCGAGGCAATCGTTCGCAATGTTTTCGGTGGGGCTAAGTGTTTCGTGGGTTCGTATGAAATTGTACACCTATGTTGTGTGCAGTTTGTATGTATTCCAGTTTTAATGTAGTTGACGACCTGTATTATTAGGTTACACTTGTTTAACTAGCGTGTGCACTACTTTCCATCGGGGTGGAAATTCCCGTTCCGTAATATTTGGCTATAAAAACTCACAGTTATCTCTGTAGTTGGAATTGGATGATCAGGTGCCGGTATTGTGTAGCGCAAAAATCGTATGCAGGAATTCTGGTGAACCTTCGTACTGTGGTTACTGTCGCCGTTTGTTGTATACGGGACAGTTTTTGTGGCCCTATGGTACTCGGCTGGTAGGGATATTGCCGTTGTTTTGTGGGCGCAGTCAGGCTTCCCTTGTTCTGTGTGTGTACGCTACCGGACCGGTAGCGTACACACACAGAACAAGGGAAGCCTGACTGCGCCCACAAAACAACGGCAATATCCCTACCAGCCGAGTACCATAGGGCCACAAAAACTGTCCCG
>Ga0123354_10002451_pt1 | contig 24513 bp, 12 predicted proteins | sample TergutLab28metaG_2_FD_97872 | JGI IMG/M metagenome (GOLD analysis project Ga0123354, IMG submission 97872) | Labiotermes labralis P4 segment gut microbial communities from Petit-Saut dam, French Guiana - Lab288 P4 | ecosystem: Host-associated > Arthropoda: Insects > Digestive system > Gut ... | reverse complement strand
GAAAAGACTCGGCAAAAGAGCGCGTAGCTAAAAAAAAAAAAAAAAAGGATCTGTATGTGTTTTTTCCTGCCACTCCCTTCCACACACAGCAGCAACACAAAGTCCATTGCTGCTGTAGCCTGAATGAACCCAGTCCTCTTTACAAGGGCACCAAGCCCTTTGATACCCAGTTTCAAGAGCATGATACTCTGGTTATTTTTACAATAGAAAGGAAACTTCAAACGGGGCTCGTTTGCTAATGTTTTCATATAGACTCGCAGTTACAAACTGATTTGTAAAACATTACGTAAGACTATTAATAATGTAAGGTAAGAAGAAATGCGAGGTATGTGGCTGATTTATGATTCTGTTACATTTTCTAGAACAAATTCGTGACGAATGCGGTACCGTCTGATATTCAGCCTTGTATAAATTTACTTATGAATTTCCTTCCATCTTTTTTTTTAATGATTGTCTTTTTTCTGGCATTCTTAACTTTAATGAAATCTGTCAATTCAAACTTTGATATGAATTAAAGAAGACATTATTTACTTTATCGTTTGTATTAGTTGGATTTTAAGTGATTGATGCGGGTGACCGCTTTATTCTTGTCAATAAGACATAACAATTCCTTGCAGCAGAAACTGATAGTCGCTGAAGTAATTAAGAACCCCCCGCCTCTCACGGAACATGAAGGTTAATTGCTGTAATCACAGCAGCCAGGCACTGGACCCTGTCCTCAGCTAGACTAGGCCAATTTCCTCCCTCGTATTCCATATCCGTAATACATAACATCATAATTCTATCTCCTTCTTCTTAATTGCTTTCCTCCTGATATTTCCTTACCAAAATTGTGCATTTGCAGGCTTGGTTCGTATAGTTTTATGTTCTGAAATATATAAATGGATGGAGTCGAGAAGAGGATTCTCATGGATTTACTTATTCTTTCATGGATAGTACCTTGTAGCAGATGGTAACCATCTACAACCAAATCTCATTTACTTGAATCAGCAACAATAAATAATATTAGTCATTTTATGCAACGTGTGAATAATTATTGCTTTTGCTCTGTATGTTTATGTCGTCCTTTCTGAATTCTCCACATTATTTCGGAGGCCGTTTTTGCTGCTGTGACAAGAAAGAGGTGTAGGGCAAAGTAAAGCAGTAACTTTATATACTCGGGCAGGCCCTTAGGACTGCAGGAGGTTGAGACACCCAGAATTTCTAGACAGTCGACACATGAAGGTGGCAAGGTTTCAGCCCTACGCCCTGGTCGCTTTTTCCCCCCCCCCCCCTCAGGAGATACCCCTGGTGCTCATTTGTAGCAGTTTAATATCCGGTATGAACTGCCATAATTTCACTCGGCATACTTTCACTTTCAACAGAAGCTGTATAAGAGAACCATAGTTCTGGGTGCCTGAAGAGGCAATAAAAATTACGTCATCAATATGCGTACTATACTGACGTGTCGAACTGAACGAGTCATCTGCCGATAGTTTATGTAATTTATGGTAATGAAATCTATCAGTGGTTTAATGATTGCTTCAAATGTTACGCCGTTAATTGACCACATTTCGACAGTTGGGGTTTATTTGTATTTTTGGAAACCAAACCCGAAATACGTGTATATGTCTTTTGTGAATCCGAATTTCCTCAAATAATGAGTACTTTTTTCTTTTCAATCGTTTCCGATAATTACTGTGCATCCACAGAAGTGTAATACAGCGAATAATGTTTATAATGAAAATTAATTATTTACAGTCCCAGTGTCATGAATTGTGCTGTTTAAGGCCGACAGTTGAACTTAGAAGAAATGTGAGACAAATACCAACGTGATAACTCTTTGAGGTTCTGACGACTTTGTTTATGAAGGTACTCTTCTGGGTTGTGACTCCGTGTAGTTGGTAGATAATGTCCGAAGTTTCTGCAAAATAGGTAACCATGTTTTAAGGATATATTACGAAGCTAGATTCCTCAGAAACGTCAGTATGTACCTTATCGGACTAGACGGCGTCACAACACAAACGTATTCAACGAAGCTGCTTCAGCTGTAAAAGTTACAGGTCATATGTGCAAATTAGACATGAAGGTGATCGGTAGTGGTGAGTAGCTAAGTATCTGGACGGCAACTGGGTGGTATTTTGAAGGTACCTGCCGGGTATTTGCTTGCAGTTACAAAGGAAGGCCTTTTTAAGCCCTCAGGCAGTCTTTCCGGTGTTCTGACCATCAAAACTCTGCGTCAGGTCCTTAAAAATTCGCATATAGTACCCTTTTATTATTTACTTACTTACCTACCTACTCCATGGAGCAGAGTTCTTCCTGAAAAGCTAACCGGTTCTGAGATAGTTAAGAAATTTCCCACATTTTATGGAACCCGAAGGTTCATTGTCGTGTTTGTAAGAGCCCGCCAACTGTCCCTATCCTCAGCCACATCGATCCAGTCCATACCTTCACATCCCACTTCCTGAAGATCCATATTAATATTATCCTCTCATCTATTCAAGGGTCTTCCAAACGTGGTCTCTTTCCCTCAGATTTCCCCGACAAAACCCTGTATACACCTCTCCTCTCCCCCATATGTGCTAAATGTCACGCCCATCTCATGCTTCTCGATTTGATCACCCGAACAATATTGGGTTAGGAATACAGATCGTTAAGTTCCTCATAATGTAGTTTTCTCCACTCCCATGTTACTTCGCCACTCTTAGGCCCATATATTCTCCTCAGCACCATATTCTCAAATACCTTTAGCCTACGATCCTCCCTGAATATGAGCTACCAAGTTGCACACCCATACAAAGCAACAGTCAAAATTATAATTCTGTATATCTTAATCTTTTTAATTTTGGATAGGAAACTGGAAGACAAAAGATTCTACACCGCAAGAGAAGAAGCATTCCGTGACTTCAGTCTGCTCTTAATAATCTTCCTGAATAGAATTTTGGTGTGTTAAGTTTGCCCCAGATATCTGAGCTCTTCCACCCTTTTAAAGTATATATTATTAATCTTTACATTGTGGCTTCGTCCTGCATTCTGCTCTCAAGACATGGCCATATACCTTGTTTTATCAGCATTCATTTCTAGACCAATCTCCTTACTAGCAACTACCAGAGCTTCTGTGTCTTTCTCTACAGTATGAACACTTCCGCCCAATATATTAACATCATCAGTATGAACCAGAAGCTGATGTTTACCATTTAATTTCAAGCCATCCTGGTTTACCTGAATCCTCCTAATGGCGCATTCCCAAGCACATTTGTAAAGAAATGCCGATAAAGCATCTCCTTGTTTCAAACCATTACTAATGGGAAATATGTCAAACAAATGCTTGCCTACCTGGACATTACGCTGTTCAATATGTACAAATGGATGTGGTCAATACCCTCTGTGTACTGACGAATGAATGGAGCTTTATCTCCATTCCTGCTACACAGAAATACTGCAGTTTGGAGTGCAAACAAAGTCTTTTCTTAAGAATTTATGTTGTAAAGAATGTGTTTCCAGCAAAGAGATCCACATCCTTTTAAATGAAACTGTTTAAATTAATTTTGAAATCTGAAGACCGACGGACACAAGATCCTGATGGTAGCGGTTATTGCAGGAAAGTAATCCGCTCTTGATTTCCTCTCGACAACTCGGTATGAAGACGTTGGCATTCCAACTGCTATACAAAGCAGGAAGTAAATTTGAACTAGTAAACGATATAGCCCCTAAACCTTATTGCTCACTGCGCACGGGCCCTACTAATTTGTGATCGTTAACTGCTAAAGGGTTGTTCACCCTTCGCAGCTTCAATTTATTATGCAATTTTGAGATTAGGGAGGAATTGCTGTTCCAGTGCCCCAGGCTTATCCTGGCAGGGAAATAACAGTAATGGCATTGCGTACATTCACGAAGCTTCGGGTAACACATACCGTCATTGCACCGCTGGTTGTACGATTTATGACTCGAAACTTGTGCACCACTACTGAGAAATATGCACACAATAATTCGTGCTTAGCTTTCAAGCAGTAAGTCCAGTATTTGAAAAGTAGAGTCATATTCATATATTTACATACATGGTTTATTATCTTTACCGATTAGAGTAAATTTCCTGTTTATAATTAAACGCAGCTTCATAAAGGTGTATGGAACCGTGGAGGCATATCTCCACCCACTCTCACCTGGACACTAAATGGAGGTGGCCAGTCCACTTCATGGTCCGTAATAACCTTTCGGCAACTATATTCTGTGAGGACATTTTACAGAAGAGAAAAATCTCTTTCGATTTCGCACAAAATTATAGCCCGATTTCTTGCTCATCCAGTTCCCAAATTTTGAAAACAGCACAAGTTACAAAAATATTGTAATTATAATTCAGGCTGTTACCGAAATTTTAAAGTGTATTTGCTTACTTCGTTTACGGCTTACGTAACGATATTGTTAGTATGTCAGGTTGGATGACGTCTAATTACTGTGTGTCCCTTGTTACTTGGACAAAAAAGCTCCCACTCACTGTAAGTAGCTCGTATTTACCGGGGTGCTGATAAGTTCTTAGCCCAACCAGGAAGGAAACAAGCTCGGAAGCATGTCAAGGACGCGCGCGATTTCAACAACACGGAGACGCGGGCTCCCCCCCCCTCCCTGAAAGGCAAGGCGCCGAAGGAACCTCACGCCACTCTGACAGAAACATTAGCTTGTCGCTTTCCTGGTCGGGCTAAGGACTTATCAGCACGCCTGTATTTGTATATTATTTTGCGTCAGTGTTAAAACTAAATTTATCGGTTATTAACACAGTGTTTACTGTAGCCTCTTCTTACTATGACACACTATTAATTTATAATCAATACATTTTATAATTCAACAAAAAACACTAGTAATCTTGCGATAATGTAAGTACTTATTTATTCGCTCTTCTTTGATAACTCTGGAAACATTTGTGTGATTCGTAAATTTCCAAATTCGGAACTGTTGGGTGTATCGTAACTTGCCCTTGAACATAGCACGTACATTTGTCTCGTCCTGCTCGAAAACTTAGGGTCGTCGCGTGACGAAACTGCGGTAGACTCGCCCAGCGATAGTTTGACTCCTACGAAAATTTCGACATTATTTAGAACATTGCTTGGCTGATCTCACTTGGATGTTTCTTCTTCCCAAACATTCAGCCAATCAACTGTCCAGCACATCTAAATCTATTTGGTCAGACATACTAGCGTGCCTTTCTAGTTGCTTCAACGCACACTGACCTGGCCTTCAGTGACGTTTATAAGTTTTGAACCCATATGGCAACTCGCGCATGATGAGTTATCACCAATTACAGCTATCAAGCAGCGGAAACTTTTCCTTGCTGTAGCAAGGAAACCAGGTTACCCAAACGAGATTTATAAACGGAAAATTTCTCATTTTAGCCCTTTCGTAAATAGCCGCTGTGTTGTTACCTGAGAGAAGTTTGCCTTTGAAACTGAACTTTCGCCAGATCTATCGGTGCCACATTCCCGGTTGATGTTACTGAACGCTGTAGAACATACAAGTACAATTGAACGGTGGGTGACATGTCCGGGTTTCGAACTGTGGCTTGGCATACTACAGTATGTGGACAGATGCGTAATCTGAGGCAACGTTCCAGCGTTTGTCTGACGGGCTAAGAAGAAAACCACAAGGACCTGAGTCACGATGGCACTTTCCGAACCGAGAACTGAACGCAAGCCTTTCAGAATGCAAAGCAGGAGTGCACCCATTAGGTCGCTGTATTCGTTCTACGAAGTGCAAAATATATTTAGTGTCTGAGTGAAGTTGACGTGCAAAAAATTGGCAAGTCTGTAACCTACCCGTGCTTGAGGCTAATCCAAGAGCAAGTAGAACAGTGCCATTTATTTCCAAAGCGACGGTTTTATTTCGTCAAGTTTGATTTCCCGATGATGGATATGAGAAACGAATTTGCTTATAACTCAAGAAAGATGTTTAATTCTACTTGAGAAGATAGCCCATGAAAAAGAGGAAGAAATGTAACTGTGAAAAGACACACGAATTACCAGGTCGTGGACTCGGTATTGTGACCGCTGGATTCCCCTTTCCTCAGACCGTGTGACTTACCCCGATCGTCATTTGGGATGTACGCTTTACGTTGTTAATTTCCGATTTTCCCTGACATCAGAGAGAGTCATAAATTTTCAAGCGTTCAGTTCATATAACAGATTAATCATGTCTGGTGTCTTAGCCCGGGTGTAATATTATCATCGCCTGAACCAGACACAATTATTCACTCAAACTGGCAACAGTGATTACAGTACGTCTATACAGACTTTAGGGGTGTTGGTAGCCCTGTGCCTCGCAGTACAGCACAATGGCTGCACACTTCGTCGTAACAAATAACACACTGGATACTCTGTGTGAAATATGTGCAAAGTATCGATTATCAATTTCCTTGGTCAGTGAGTACAATAATCCTTCCTGTTATAATGACTCGTTTTATGGTTCCGTGGGCAACTGATGCAGGAGGCTATCATAAAAAGCTGACAGCAATCTGGATGTTAGGTTACAACGTGACAGTGTGAAAGGAATCTACGTGATACTTTTCAGCTCAGAGATATTGCAGTGGAGTATTGAATTTTCGTCACGAAAATGAGTGATACTGTATACGTGTTTGAACCCCGTTTCTTACAAAAGCAAATGACTCAAGTACATCCGAGGACAACTGAACGTGTGGAGTGTTGCCTTGCTAGAGTATGGCTGCTCAGCGCGTCTGGAACTTCGCGGGCTTTGGTACGAATAGAAGGTTTCTGCAGTGTTCACACTAAACTGTCAATAATCGCTATTTTCTGCCACTTGAATCTACTACACGATTTGTCCCAATCTTTTGAAACCTACTTTAATATTGTTCTACCATCTACGTTCAAGTCTAACGAATCCTTTCTTCTCCTAGGTTTTTCAGCTACATTTTGCTTGTATTTCAAATCTCTGCTGTACGTAAGACATGGCAATCTAGACCGTCCTGCATGATTGATCGCCTTCATATGTCTGAAGCTATCCGGTACGTATAGTAAGTAGTAAGCGGAATGTGTATCCCCGTACGGAAAAGTTAAAAGAAAATTTGTACCTGTGCGCACCGTGAAGGGGTATGTGGGAGTGGAGGTACAGAGCCATTCATTCTTAATCAGTGGTTGTTGCTAAACGGTCAGCTTAACGTCCCGGTCGTCTTATACCCAAGAGAAGGAATCTTGTTACCCGTTGAAGAGGTGGATTTGTGGAAGTGATCCCCCGGTTTTGCAGGGTATTCGGGTTCAAATCCCGACCCACAAGCTAGCTATATTGACTGAAATTTTCCCCTACGTAATTGTTGCGATATTAAATGCAATTATGCCGCTGCAGAGTATAGTCCACCAGTGTCTTCATTAACTCATCCGTGACTAAATGAGTAAGTAAATGAATGAATGAATAAATAAATAAATAAATAAATAAGCAACTCGTTTAAGATTTTGTTCCTATCTTCTGCTGCCCCTTCGCACTGTCAATAGATTTCAGCCTATCCAATGATAATAGACAAAGTAATTAGTCTCTGACGCAAAAAGAGGTTTGTGACATTCACTGGTTTCTTAAAATGAAACTGTTCTCATTTGTTTGATCGTTATTTCATTAATCAACAGCTCTGTTTCAGCATTAGATTTTGTGTAACTGTGATTGAGATGGGTTGATAATCATGAGTGGTGAGTATGTAAGAATTTAGAAGGTGTTTTTATTAGTGTTTTGTGATTTGCCTTGAACTGCAGGAGATGGCGAAAATAAATCAGGATAATCGGTAATTTATCTGAAATTCAAACCGGAACGTAGTCTGTAACAGGAGTTTCCAACCCTTTTTATCGCAAAGGACCACACCTTATATTGTTTGGCTGGTTCACGGAACGCAGAAATAACAGGACGCAGATGACAATATGGTGCATCCGTATTGCACGTTGGAGACCTAAGTCTCCGGACACACACTCAGAATACGTATGTAATACTTATTGCTTTTTCACTGCAACAATGGTTGCAGGAACGCGCCTCAGTGTTACGTGACACGTACATTGCCTGAGTTGTAATGTATGTACACAACTGAAACTTGTGACCACGGGCAGCGAGTAGGAGACACATGGTCTAGGATGTCGCCACGCTATAGTACTCGAAGAACCAATCCAGACTGTCTGTAATGCCGTCGTTTGGTTCAGTAAGCGCTTCTTCACGTGGGAGGTCACTTGGTTGATGGAAATTCTCCGTTTCGAGATCTCATTTCCGACAGACACATCCAAAGTGCCTTGGGGTGAGCCTGTTGAAAATGTGTGTGGTGTCTCACAGCTTTAAACAGCTCTGATACAAGTAGCGTTATTCATCTGAAACATAAAATGTTCTTCAGAAATCAATATCCTGAAAACCGCTCGCCTCTCTACACGTGTGAACAGTACATTGTCTTACTGTCAGTTACACGTACAAGTGACAGTAATTGTTACTGTCCGCGCGTGTAAGAGAGAAATATCCTGAGGGCCAAAACAACAGCTTGGGGTTGTGTCTAACTTTAGTACTCACCATATTGGAACTTCCTCCTAATGGAAACTAAATTATCTTCTTTCTTGACCGTCAGTGGGTGAATGAATTAAGTTCCAACATTCTGAACGTAAATACATCTTCCATCTACTTCTGGTTTCTTCTACCCGGCAACCTACTTTTACTCTGGGAGTGAGAGTATATGTGTACATGAATTAGTATAAGGCACAATTAAACATCACTGACAATATTTAAAAATTTCTCCTTGCGCCACTTTCTCGAATCGGTTTTTTATTCACGCTAGCAGCGTCCGTGTAAGTTATATATGCAGTAATACAGTTTACACAGGAACATTAATAATTATTATGATAAAAATAATAATACTGAGTAAAAGTAATAGTAAGATCTTGATGTTTGTGCGGTCTGTAGCACGTACGGTGTTGGGCGATCGATGAAACTGGTATCATAAGTTGGAAGCTTGCTCAAGGCGTGATGTTCGCGTGCCTTGTGCTGGATTGTCCACTTTTTGTGCCGACGTTTCTATGACTCGAACACTTCTGCAATTAATTTTACAATACATGAAGTGATTCGCTGATTTATTATTGAGTGTGAATGTTGGAAATTGTGATGTTCTCACCAAGGTGCTACTGAGGATTTAAATGTTCTGAATTGTTGCAAAATAATCACCAAACGATAAGGTGCCACATTCCAGAAGGCTTGAATCCTCAGCAGTAGGATTACGGTCTGGAGTAGCGTTGTCATTGTTGTCAAGAGGATACAGGTTGAATTGTCCGAGTTTCGAATCCCGAAAGATGAAGTGATTCTTCTCTTCTTTGAAACCTTCTGTGTCGGTTTTAAGGACCAAACATCCTTATATCCAGTGGGTACTGGAGTCTGTTGTGCTGGCGATAAAACAGCGTTCTAAGTACGCCTGCTTTGTCTCTGTTGTCTTCATGACATGTGCAGGAAGAACTTCCTCTTCAGACTAACAAGGTTATTAGTCTAACTTGTGTACTGTGTACGTGCGTGTATGTAATTTATTTTTTATTATTATTGCATTTTCAAACACAACGCTATGTCTTTTACCACAACTAACTTGTAGGAGCTGAAGAATGAATTACTATACATAAAAAAAGGTAAAGTGATCCCGTTACAGCCCCGGTGTGGCCCGGAGGGTGGGTAGAGGTATAGCTCTACTCTTCCATGACCGCGGCACTAGTACGGGGTGAGTGGTCAACAGCACGCCCCGACCGCACTTTACCCCCGGGAAAGACCCTGTACCCATTTTATAGGAGGCTGGGTGCGCCCCAGGGCCGGTCTGGAAGGGCGGAAAATCTCGTCCCCACCGGGATTCGATCCCGGACCGTCCAGCCCGTAGCTCAGTCGCTATACCGACTGAGCTACCGGGCCCACGGATTGCTGTAGATACTTTCGTCAAACTCTGTGAAAACTTCACAGTTGTATAAAGTTTTCGAATAACATATGAAAAACAGAACATGAAAAACAAAATAAAATGAAATTAGGCAGTTGTGAATGGAGATGGAAGAAATTCTACAGGTTTGCGTTGCCACAGAGTATGGGGACACTTCTGGATAATGTTATGGGGAATTCAAGGAAGAATTCCTGTAGCACCTCTCAGCGAATCGAACACAGGATTCCTAAGCTTGTTAGTACCTCCCTTGTTTTTATACTGCCCGCAGTACAATAATCCTGGCAAATAAGGCTATTACTGGCAACACTTGATAGAGTCTATTGAATGTTACCCTTACCTTTTCCAAGTAACAAATACATGCCTCAATGTATTTTAATGCAGCCAGCCCTGCACAGTGTTTTATCCAACACAGCACAACTGGAAACATAACAAGAAAACAGGAACTTAACCATACTATTTGCGTTATAATTTCTTTATATATTTCAATGTGGTTTAGGGCTTTTGTTTTGTGAAGGGGTTCTTAAATGATATCTCTCTAGGTCTAGCGGTGTTGCATAATCCCTTCATCAATTCTATAGTTGCCACAAACACGGGAAATGTAGAGGGGTGGAAGCAGGAAGACGACGCGTCGAATAATGGAAACCATTTAGAGAGCTAAAAAACAGTGGCTTTAGCAAATGACAAGAAAGACATGAATCCTGAACGTTTGGCGTCGAGTGAAGTTAAAGTGCTGGAGAATTAATCTTCGTCAAATCTTTGTAGTGTCACAGTATGTCCTTGTGGAACTTCATAAAGAGAACGAACTTAATTTCAACCCTGAGGTTACTTCTCCATTATTTCGTTTGGTAGCTTCACTTCCTAAAAATAACGAGGAAAACTGCTTCACTTGTTAATAACAACACACAAATTTCAGGCGTTTTCTGTCACAAAATTTCGTGTCCAGATCTTTTTTCAACAAAAATTGGATTATTCTTTTAAAGATGTGTTCGTGGCCACCATAAACATTGTGGTGTTTTTGACGTGGTGATAGGCATGTCAGTAATTAATTCATTAATTCCGTGGAAGAAATTTCCTGTTGATAAGTAAATAGGTTTAACATTCATAGGTCCGTGCATCGCTAATATATTCTCAGAGTACAAGCAACAAGATGCAGCGTTTCTCAAATTTATTTATTTCTGTAAGACGCTCTACATGTTTCAGACGGGTTTTCCGTCCATCATCAGGAGCACAAAATTGCACATAAAGCGTCAGGCATGCCTGACGCTTTATGTGCAGTTTTGTGCTCCTGATGATGGACGGAAAACCCGTCTGAAACATGTAGAGCGTCTTACAGAAATAAATAAATTTGAGAAACGCTGCATCTTGTTGCTTGTACTCTGAGAAGCAAATAGGTGTTAAACTAGTCAAAATTCCGAGCATTTTGTGGAATCCACAGTTTTATTGGGGTGATAACAAGAGCGCACCACTGACTCCTATCCTGAACCAGAGTTAGTCAGCAGCACCCCCCCCCCCCCAATCCGGGGTTCTTTTCTTTAATATTCATTTTTATGCAGGTTAACAAAGAAGTTGCAAAAAACTGCTATTAGCCTCATCTTCTCCGACCGTAAAGAAAAAACGCCACTCAGCGGAAGGATTTCAGTGAAATTTAATATATCGGGTTCTGAGTAAAATTTGCTGACCCATTCAGATTCTAGTTACTATCGGAAAAAAATAACAGGGGCACTTGATATGAAGTACGCAGTATCTCACCGAAATTGTTCTTTATAATTGAGACAGACTGTGTTCTCTGCATGGTACGAACTGAGGTCGAAGAAAAATTTGACGAACCGAACATAAAATTGAGCAATAATGACTGTAAATCTTGCTGTTTAAGAGGTGGACACAATAAATACGATATCTCGCCGTTGTAAAGATAGGTTTTGTAAGAGATTTTCTGTTTCTGAGATATCGATATGCCTTGTAGTGTACCTTGTGTGAAAAGTGGAAAGGCACATTGCAGATACTCACATGGTCAAAGTTTTTATTAAAAATAATAAAGAATATAACATATATGGACAATAGCAGGCCGTACAAACCGTATGCATTACGTTCTACGGTAATTTCTTAAGTTGTTTATATTATTGTGTCATCTATGTATTGGTCTTCGGCTGTTTTATGTTACTCCATATCTGTGCATGAATTTACGTTCTAACCCATTCATTTCTGTACCACATGGGCGAATTCTGTAATAATTTTAAAGGAAATCTATAAAGTATCTTGCAACTTTGGGTCGGAAATCGTGTCAGTAGCTTTACAGAATAGCAGATCGGTCCGACATATAATGCATATGTAAAGTGCAGGTGTTGGTTCCCGTAATCGTACGCAGCACGCTGCGAATTAAATTGGCCATTCGTCGACGATGTAAATGGATTAGTAATTATGCAAACGTACTTTTCCTGATTCAGCAGAGACTGTTCGAATTAAAATGGGAACGTTTGAAAATGTAATACTTTTAAAAATTATTCAATATGCTGTATAGAAATGCGGCACCATATGCACCGTAGAGTCTTCGAGGGAGAGAGAAAAATAAGATATCAGCACCCTGAAGTGAGAAGCGGCGGGTTTCTCGGACACATTGGTACTTATAGACCAAACTACACGGCGTCGTACCCCAGAAAAGCGTGATATTAATGTTCCCCGATATGAGAACCGCAAATCTCATACATTGAATTGAGAGTATCAATTGTGATTCAGACACAACATCAAAGGTATGTAGAAACAGCGCTGTTCATTCGGAACACACACTTCCCTGCTTCATGTTGTGGACTGCAGTCGCACGTTCAGTTGAATGGCGGTTCTCGCTACCTGATTTATTTCTGCTTAAACTCGGAACATGTTTAAAGTTAGATAAACTCTCTAATATACTAGCCGCTGGTCATCGTAAGAACTATTCGCAAAGATTTTTCTGCCCAATTATCCACGTCTGGGTTAAATGCTCCCGATAGCGATGGGCAGTCAGGGGCCCGTTATTCGGTTATCATGGTTAGCTGTGGGCCTGATTGGTCAAGTGGGGGTGGGGGGGGGGCTGTGAGAGGTTGTTGTTTGGAAGTGTCCATTACGTGTATATGTCCAGAAACATCAAGACACGAGGGGTTCCCCAACAGGGTGGCCGCCAGTCCGGGAGTGTTGTCTGTTTAGACACAATTTATTTGTACATTTCAGAGAAAAATCTGCTTTCCTAGAAGCAAAACAATAAGGTATCTAAGATTAAGTGCTGAGGGATTAGAATGCTTACTGATAACGCTTGTCTGCTACTTCAGAGTTTTCTGGGTGTTATCTCGCCTTTCTTATTGACACGTCTATTTGCAGACCTACAGTGAAAATTCTGGTAGTCCTAACTTACAAACTTGTCGGTATAAATACCACATGTAATCCAGCACTTTGTAAAGTACGGCAGGCATGGAACGGCTGTCTAATTTCGGTCCAGACTCTGGAATGACAAAGTTCCAATGAAATGCAAGCGGCATGTTTTCTTTATAAACTAAAAAGATGACAGTTTGTATTCCGTTAACAGCGGTTGAACTTTTTCTGCTTCAAAAACAGTGGCGTTTGAAGTGTATGTTAATAACAGAAGTAGGAGTAAAAATTAATGTATTTATTGTTGTATGAAGACTTTCCGCTTTAGCAATAATACTCGTATTTATTAGCCCTTAACTGAAAAGTACAATATACATAGCTGTAAAAATCAGTATAAATTTAGAGCAGAAGAAATTCCTGAAATGCATGGCTGCAGTAACATACACAATATGTACTCTGCGCGAATTTACAGACCTCAGATTTATCTTATTTTTAAATGTTTTTGAAGGCAATTGTTAGGATTCGCCAGACGTCGTAAGGCTTCTCCCTACTCGGAAAAACACGAACATCATAACTTTGAGGTGAGTCATCCCAGTTGTGTTGGTCTAATTGACTAAAAGGCATGTAAGTAAGCTATATGGTCAGAACACAACCGTATTGTCACATAGCCGCGTCTTACAATATTGGAGGGCATGGCCATGCCCCCCAATATTATAAGACGCGGTCTCGTCCCCCCAGAATAAAACCTACGCACATTGTATAGCTGATCGATAAGTTGTGAACAACCTGAAGATGGCCAATACCCAGGGCCGAAACATGTAGTTGTATAACATATGTACTAGGCTATGTGAAAATATAATTGTGTTTTGACCATATAGCATACTTATATTAGTTTTAGTTAAGGAACGTCATTGTTTGAAGTGTGAATGAACGCCTGATTCCCGTGTTCGAGCTGTAGAAAACACATAAAAATATGCAGCAATATATACAGTAAGTAAACAAAAATCATCTCTTCCGTACATATAAAAGCAAGTGTGATTCCGCGACGCAATGTGCAAACATGCAAGGAATGTGATTTTTTTATAATTTAGCAGAAAGGGGTGAAGGCGAATAAGTTTTGGGGGGCTGAGTATGGGGATGGTTTTTAGAAATTAACAGATGTGCCAGAAATGGCAAGAAAGTAGTGCAGCACGCAGAAAGAAGTAATATTGTGGTCAGACTAGTCTATCTGACCTTTCACAATTACTTTAATCTGATTTTTAATCTAACGTCGCTGCCATCTTTATAAATGTCTGAACAAGAGACAAGCAACGGAAATTGATTTTTTTCCCCAAGTTATAATTTCTCCGGGCAACAGTCCTCATCTGGATGATGTTACTAAAATGTATGTACCATACTCACTCACACGAAATAGTTTGGATGGTATCACTGTGAAACAAATAATGGACAGAATAAATGCGCCCCATACATTCACGCAGAGATGGGCCTACTGTTGTATTCACTGGCTAGAAACACACAATTATATCGGATAACACATTTGCTCACATTAAAGTAACCTGATCGCTGAACATTGCGAATTAAAATAGCTATTACAGAAAGTTTTAACGTTTGAATAAGTGTGTATAATTTTACAGTTTAAATTCGTATATTGTTGTTATTGGAACAAAGTCCGGTGGAGTAGCGAAATTTGGAAATTGTTGTACCAGAGGTACAATTTCGGAGAGTCGGTCCCACTAATAATAGCGCACACCCATACTGAGTGTGTCATTTACTTGATTCGCGGTTCCTGTGTGTGTACATTCGTTTTGCTCGTGACTTATGAAAGTCGTGTTCAGATTCCTATACAGGGTAATTCATAAGTCTCTCCGGAACTTCCGAACTCGGCTGCGCAACAACCAAGACAGACACTGCAGAGTAGACATATCGAGCACCTGTAAGGTAGGACAGAAACCTGGAGTGTCTCTCCCTTTGATGACATGGTCCCGTTCGGCGTGACCATCCCGGCTACTGTACCGCAGAGGTCGGAAATCCCGGAGGGACTTATGAATTACCCTGTATAAAAAGTATCGTAACTAAGACATGAACAGTACTGTACCAACACTTCACTCAGTGGAGGGGTCGTTGCCACCAAATGTCATAATATACATTTCTGAGGTAAACCGTTCTTGGCATCACGCTTATCATACAGGTTGATTCAGTAAGAAAGGTCAATATTTTAAGATGTGATAGTATCGGTCATTGTGAGAAAGAAAGTGAATATTAACATGTGTCTAATTCTGAATGTGACCGAGATAGAGCTGTTTGAATCTCCAGACCTAACTGTGTTAAACTTTGTATATGTGGTTGGATGAAGAGCGAAGTTTGTCAAAGGAAAGATGGATACACGAGACGAATTGCTGGCTCGCATTTTGGATGCTGCTTCTACCAAAAATAAACACGAAGATCAACTCAAACGAACAACACTCGATCTTCGCACAAGCCTAGCAAAGTGTATTGAGGTTGGCTGTAGGAGTTATGAATATTTATTGTGAGCTGTAACAAATTTGTTACTTAAACATTAAACTAAAATTAGAATGCAATTAATTGTAGGCAATTTTTCGTTCTTCATTACCAATCACTGTAAAGGGAAATAATAATACGAAACGTTTAGATTATGTGGCACTAGTGAGACCGATACTTGAGTATGGAGCGGTGTGTTGGGACCCATACAGAGAAGATGTGGTAAGTGCTTTAAATCAGGTGCAAAAGAGAGCGGCTAAATTTGCAAATAATATAAATGAGTCGGGTTGGGAAACTTTGGCACAGCGAAGATTGATCGCCCGAATATACACCCTTTTCAAGGCATACACTGGCGGACGGGATTGGAAAGCGATAGGGGATAGACTTCTAAAACCATGTTACCTGAGTAGAGACGATCATAATCGGAAAATTAGGACTAGGAAACAAAGAACAGATGTTGGTAAATATTCCTTCGTAAATAGGACAATTAAAAGCTGGAACCAATTACCTGCAGGCTTACTAGCGTCTTTCCCCTGCAAACTAAACACGTTTAGAAAGAAGGTTAAGAATGTAGTTACAAGCAAGGGAATTCAAGTCTGGATTGAGTGTAAATAAGTGAAGTGATGTGAAGTGTAGTGATGTGGAGTGAACTGACGTGATTTGTGTTAAGTGATTTTGTTTTAAAATGAAGTGAAGTGAAGTGAGATACAGTGAAGTTCTTGGGGACAAAAGTAACATGGACATTAGGGTAATCTTATACCGAGGGTACTTGATTGTATTTTTACTATATCATTTGGTGTTTATCTTGAACTGTAGTTGTTTTAACTTGTTTTGTAATATGTGGGTGTGTGTATGTGTGGGTTTTATAATGTGTGGGTGTTGTGACAATTATGTGGGTGTTTGGTAACATGGGTACTTGTATTTACTGTGTTTTGATTGTTGGTACTCTGTTTTTGTGTTGTTTCGTTTATGTATATTTATTCTTATTTTTTGTCTGTACTAGTTTTAGGACTACTGCCACCCAGTGAAAACTAATTTGCATTAAGTAATAATAATAATAATAAACAATGCTTTTTTGTTTGTAGATGCAAACAGCTGTATCTCGGTAGCCATTCACAATTAGACAATGTTCATGTGAACTTTTTTTATCACAATGACCGGTATTATCACCTCCTGAATCACCCTGTATAGGCATGGCGCCTGTTCCCAACGAATACAGATTAAGCGCTCTCGTATAATGATTTGTGATAGAATATATACTGAATTCCCCAACATCTTCCCAAAAATTATCGGCTAGTCGTGAACTGTTTTATTTCCCGGCCCGTCTGTGTATTGGAACTGAAATCGTAGTCATTTACGTTTCTGAAATCTCGTAGCTGGGATCAGTATTTGATCCAAAATGCAGAGTCATATTTCCCGTGGAACACTGCACACCGTTAACCCCTTCTCCCTTCAAGCTGCATTTCAAGGCGGATTTCCTCAACGCTTCTGCCCGATAATTATGCTCTTGGGCATCCCACTGCTTTACATATTTCCTAGTCGCATCTGTGGTTATAGTGTAGGTAATATGTGTGTATTGGTGGTTAAACTGCCAGCTGAAACCAGATTATAAAAGAATGTAATCACCGTCTAAAAGGATTTCTTTTATTAAGGTTTTTTATTTAACGTTCTGTTTATTTTCTTGACCTTCCCTCAATCATTTTTATGTGTTTTTTCAATTTTTACTTTTATTTTTTAATCAAATGTTCTCACCACGTCTTATCTCTGGCTGAAAAAAAATCATATTAAACATAAAAATATTATAAACCAAAAATTTCTGATATATTCATATATTTTGACAAAATTTGAAGTCAAGAGAAAATAGATGTGTTTGCAGTTACCTATGTAGCGCACCCTAGTTTCAGGTTTTTGTGGTTTTAAATTGAGTGCTGCATTCGGTTGCTACGGTCTTATTGGTAACATTCCACTTAGAAATATAACTGAAAGGTCTGGAAGAACAACAAACGTTTACAGTTAATCAGATTTCAGAGAAATGGAAGAGAAGATCCAATTTTCACTCCATACTTAGGGCAACCAGAAACCACTCGCGTTTAATTGATCCTGGAAATTGGCTGAATGTCTGTCCTTCACCAAACTCATATATACCCCTACAATCTCTTGCTAGGCTTGCAAACTGTCCGATAGTTCCTCTGTTTTCCTTCCTTGGCCTTTCCACATTGATGTTTCGTCGAGATCATCTCAGCTTTACTCGATTGGATCTGTCCTTCATTCCAGGTTCTTCTTTCTTATTGTTCTCAAGTTCGAAATCCATTTCCTTTTTTTATCAACATGCTGGAGCGTACCTTTAATGCCAGATTATATTTGTTTTATGTGTCAGTCTTTTCAAGTATCTTTTTTATACGTTCAACCTTTCCTTGGTTGTTGCAAGAAATTGCAGTACAAAACTTCTGACTGCCAGAAATCTCACATCTTCAAGATGGAAGCTCGTTGTACCAGAATTAGCGAGAAAGATCCGTTAAAACTGCAACAGACATAAGCAATATGTGTGCGTCCAGGTCGTCCGATTGTTAACACCATCTGTCAAAACTAAGTCTCGTCTCGTGTAAGTGAAAGTATGCACATGTCGAGACCGTCTGAGAATTGGTGCTATCTGTCGGACGCTGCTTGTAACTACGGCTGTATGAGTGAAGTGCTCGAGCAACCAACCGTGAATCGTATATTGCATAAATGAGTTGGATGTTTTTCATACTGTCTGGTATGTCTGACATCGATTAACCTACACAGAAAATTTTAAATCTTCAGATAATAGTTTTTAGAATTTTGAATTTGGTAAAAAATAGTAACAACATTGATACACAGATTTATTGGGCGTTCACACTTATGATCCATGATGAATAGAAGGAAGTTACAACTGCTTTATTGATTAAATAGCATGCACATTCGAAATGCATCTAAATTTACGTCGTCTATAAAACTTCTGCTTTCCCTCTGCGTATGTCCCTTCTTTCGTGAATCATCCCCCTGAACCACGCAACCTGTAATTCTGGAGCCACGATATGCCCTAAAGAGGGGCGAAATACCTTTTGGATTATTAACGAACTCATCCCCCAACCACGACATGGCGTGAGGGGTCTGCTGCAACAGGGGTAAGCGGTCGAACACCTTCGAAGTCACGTGACCACTCGCATGCCTGTCCTGTTCCATTTTTTGTTATCGTGAAACGTCGTATTGATTATTGCTAGATCTCTCTGCTGGTTTCTGAAGGGAAGAGTCCACTTGGGTGACACAGGTGTAAGTGAGGCGATAATATTAAAGTGGAGCTTAAAGGTATGGAGTTTACGGACGTGAAGTCAATACAGTGACTGAGGATAGGATCTATTGATCATTTCTTATGAGCAATTTGATGAACTTTGTGGATCCTGAAAGGGCGAGAAGTGACAGTACCTTACGAAGGGTCATCAGCTTAACAGAATGGGGCTTATTATAAATATTAAAATAAATATATGTTTTGTTAAATTTGCAGTGACATTACTTGAAGGAACGTGTGTATTTATCGAAATGTCTGTCATCGGTTTTAAGTCTCAAATTAATCACAGCTAGAATGGTACATCAAATAGGTCTATAGAAATCATATAGCTGAATTTGACCATCTCGTGAGGGTATGGCCTTAGCAGCGGATACTGTAAGGAAAATGTTAACAAAAATAATAATATTTACATTTTTGTCTATTAAGTTGTGTGGCCATCTTGTAGTCTGGTAGGTTGTACCAAGGGACCCGCTATTTCCATTGTGTACCTTGAACATGGAGGCAGTATTGTCCACCGAAATTATTTTCCGTCTACTATCTTACGCAGTGCCGCTAATCGAAAACTCAGAACAGAAATATTTCCCGACCATAAAAACCTCAAATCTCATATTTACAATGTTTATAGTTGTGTGATATGGGTTGCTGGCAGCGGTATTGTTTAACGTTGGAGTCTTTGGAGATGATAAGCTGTGCCGATCGTCGCGAATTGCTTAATTCCGAAGATGAAGGTACTACGATCCTTCGAAACGTCGGCAATTATCGGTGGACACGACTAACATCCCAGAAGACCTCACAACCTTCAGTGCTGAAATGTTCGCGTAAACAGGCAATTGATAATATCCATGGTGGAGATTTCAGACATCCGCCGCGAAGTCGATACGAACTGCGCTCTTCTGGGTTATTACATAGCGTGTAGTGGTAACTACTTAACGACGTTTCGGTACCACATATCCCATCTGAAAGGTTCAGCGGTCAACAAAAACTAAAGATGGAGCCGAAAGGTTGTCCCGAATCGTCGGTAAGAAACTACCACTACTCGCTGCGTAACAAACCAGCAGCGCGCAGTTCTCAGTGCCCATGTAGGTCTGTCGCGTAAATTTATCCAGTACTTTGGTAGATGAATTAAGTGTGCCATTGAGCCTGGAGTGCTGGGTGAAGTGAAGACACACAGTATACACGTGTAGGATGCACTTTATAGCTGGGATTAGTATAATGCAGTAATTTAAACAAAATTAGTGGTCTCATAAATCTCTGCGCCAAGATTAGAATAAATTCCCATGTTTACTGTCTGACGTTCGTTGTAATGCTTCACGAAGCACACCACATTAGTGTCACCTTGCATGGAGTAAGTCTTAACACGTCACAAAGAAAAGAGAGTGGAAATAAATCTGTTTGCTGTTATCTCCATGGCAGCCAGAAGGCTGCGTCAAAGTGCGTCTGAAGGTACCCCGGCCTTCTGAAAACTTAAACGCTTTTGGATATTGTTTGTAACGATTACAACACAACAAAGAGCTGATCCCATCACCTGCAGATAGAAGTACAGTCAACACTCACCGTGACGAATACAAGGACGGCTCCGTTTTTCCGGAGTGTTGCGCTCTGGCAGCGGATGTTCCTTGCCCAAGCTCTTCGAAACAACACAGTGGTCTCATCTTGAAGGGTCATCTACATTGCACCTTGTTGACAGCCTTAGAACTGGACGTATTCGATACGCGTGTCTGTATATTGTGATCGAACCACCTGAAGAATAGTGTGTGGCCAACAGTCGAAACGTAATATAACATTGTTATTCAGGTATTTGCTCTCCTGATAAGTTTTCTAGAGGTCCCAGACCAAATATATGCGCGAAGACTTGCCATTGCTAAGATTTTTCCTGAGTTGTTGCAAGCAAATGCTGGCTATTGTCGTTAAGTAGTAAGCGCTCATTTCCTTTTACAGCCTTATTATTTCATGATGAGCGTATCATTATAGGTTGAATAATGAGCCATATTCCATTGCACGACAGCCCCTAGTAGGCCCAGGACCTCCTCTTTATCGAGGCTTCACGATCACACTCAGACATACCATATGCGGTAGGACTCCTCTGTACGAGTTATCAAACTGTCGCAGAGACTGCTACCTGATAACACACAACACTCACAAGCGATAGACAACCATGCCTCCGGCGGGTTTCGAACCCGCAATCCCAGCAAGCGAGCGGCCGCAGACCCGCACCTTAGACCCCACAATCAATAGGATCGGCTGCGACATAAAGAGCGTCGTGAAATAAGTTAATTAAAAAAAGAAGAAGAAGAAATGTGGATATTAGACACACAGTTTGCCGACCGAGAGGATTACGTTCTTAAAAATACCGAACGGCACAACTGATGTTGGCAGGACCAAATCCTTATGGTTGGAAGAGGGAGGGGGGTGTACAGTGGCCACTGTCAACTCATCAAGCCTTAAGGCAGCTGTTCTTTCGCTAACACAACAAACGCATTGCGGGTGATGGCATGGTTAGCAGTAAATAAGATTTAAAATACAAAAGTATGTCACACACCACAGTAGCAATCTGAAAATATGAAACTGGCTTCGAATGCCATTACGTCCATGCCTGCATCAAATATACTCCTAATGCGGAAGTCAATCGATCTTGTCCGTGTGTACACATATATGAAAGCAGATACCTGGGAGCAAACACGGCATAAAACCTTTACAGATTCGTCGGGAAGCGAGTTAGGCTAGGCGCCCACGAGCGGTTTTAATCGCTGCGGCAGTATTAGCAGCGATGATGGACACTGGCGATGTGTAGTGTGAGGTCGCGCACTGGAGCGACACATTGCGCGCACTGATTCGGTTATGGCTTTGGCTGCAAGGATACTTGCATTTCGAAAAACTGAAAGGAAAGCAATGTTGGGCACTTCGATACCGAGTCAAAGATTGCTGAAAAGCAAGTTCTATTCCCTACCAGATCACCTGAGAATATAACCATTAAGTATCCTAGATGCATTCGCAGATTCGAGATAAAAGCTACTGCTGGCGTCGTCATAACTGCCTGCCAGTTTGCCCCTCCGCGTGAAACAGCTCGTTTCCTAGAGAGTTGACATTTGTGATATTTTATACCGAGAAATTTTATTACAGTTCTGTCGAGAAGTTCAAATTGGGTTAATATCGGAGAAAAATATCAGGCACTTTACGTGCGGTCTTTGATTTTTACTGGGAGAAACACCGTTAGGTAAACATATAGCCAGTATATTTGCGCAAAACCGCACAATCACATGAAAAGGAAGTTTATTGCGTAGGGTGAGAAAGGAGCCATTGTCACTCGTGCGCTCGCGTCCATGTATATTGTCGTGTTTTATTTGTGCTAGCAGTCGTCAAGCGACAATCGTGTCGTCCTTCAAATGGAACATGCTGCGACTTTTTTTTATCGCCACGATTAAATAGTCGCCCGTGCGTTCACTTCCATATGTAACTGTACGTTTCATTTGCGCAATTCGATAAAACCGCCTTACGCGGTATGGCTGTTAGGTTTTAAGAGCTATGAACAGAGAGAGAGAGAGAGCAGTACCTTTGGCGACAGAGGAGACGCTTGCCTGAGGACCCTTGATAATGCTGTCCTCCGTTGAGAATCATACTGTGGTGCTGACAAGAACGCACTTTCTGTAAAAGAAACGCGAGGGAAGTATGTCACGACGTCCAAATTAATCTGGACGTTGGATTTTAAAATGGAAAGGATGGTATGAACAGCTACCGTTCTGTATCGACCCATTTAATCGATAAATTCTTCGAGGTATGTAGTGCAGACAGAACATTCCATCGTGTTTCTTTTGAATGACAGTTCATTTTTGTTACCTGTATTTCTGTGCCGAATATGTTAAGGTAATTTTGTGAGTATTATCGGTTGTGACGTTGGATAGTGTGTAAGGAAAACACGTTCCTCTTTACGTCTCTTATTCACTTCTGTCCGCCTCTTTTTCGATGCGCAAGAGGCGGACATGTACAGTAACTGGTTACCAGGTACAGGGACAGAGTCATGCGGCCCTCAACAGAATACAGCTTTCCGAAGCATCAGCATTGCCTCTTACTTGTGCGCGGTACCGTCAGGTATGAACAGGATGAACATTTTGTACTGCAACATGTTGTTTATGTGCCTCGATACGTGTCACTTCATTGTAGTTTTGAGGCGCGTTCGCACGGTAGCGAAAAGCGTCGGTTTACTTTGTCATATCACTCCGTCCGTCTGCCCATACATATCATTGCGGCTCCCATCTGACGGATTTTCATGAAGTTTGATACTTGGTACTTCTGTGAAAATCAGTCGAGGGAATCCAATTTTGGTTAAAATGGGGGAGAAACATCAGGCACTTTACATGAAGACCTAAGTACGCTTAATTGTTGCCGGCGGTATTAAATCACCATAAAAGCGCTCTGTCCCAGTGAAATGGTATCAGGCTGTTAGGACAGCCGATGGTTTACAAACATTACGGTAACACGCCACAATATCACGTTGTGCGTGCATTGCGTGTCGTGTTAAGTTTTGTTGCCTGTTCTCGTAATGTACGTGATATTGAGGGTCTTTCTCAACTTCCGTACCTATGCGGCTCTTAGCCTGTATTAATCATCCTTCGAGGAATAATTTGGCATAATTCAGGAACCCAAAAGCCTGATACACGTAGGAAATATCATACACACCTCTGTGGATGTCCTCACGAACACAAGCTGATCGTGGTTGGCATGTACGTTTCATTTACGTTTTGAATGGCAAGGACACAAAACAAGACATGAGGTTTTAAAAGTTAAAAGGGAAGATTTATCGAACGATTTATCGTAATAGTTTAAAATTTGTACTGTTTTCTTGCGGTATAATATCAGACTCAGACGAATGTAAAATTTCTTTACCCTGTACTTTTTCTTATCTGGTTATGTACACCTCCTTGTTAGCATTGGTACTGCTGCGGCTTAACTCTCACTGTGCAAAACCGTCACAAAAGTATTGCTGTTTCGGGATCCAGAGTCGTATTTTTCGAGGATACGTTTGCTTATTTAACCGACATAAAGGTGAATAAATGGGGTCTGATTATTCAATAACGACGTTTAATAGCAGAAAATATAGAATTAAATTTGAAGTCACTCTACCTACTGCATTTTTTTTAAGAAATTTATTGCACCGAGAGTATATATGGTGTGTACAAGGATAAATTGCAAAATTGTTCCTTTAACCAGTCTGACTAAATATTGACACTACGGTGCAAGTGGATGGGCCGGGTAGCTCAGTCGGTATAGCAACTGACTACGGGCTGGAAGGTCCGGGATCGAATCCAGGTGGGGACGAGATTTTCCGCCCGTCCAGACCGGCCCTGGGGCCCACCCAGCCTCATGTAAAATGGGTACCGGGTCTTTTCTGGGGGTAAAGTGCGGCCGGGGCGTGCTGCTGACCACTCACCCCCTTCTAGTGCCGCGGTCATGGAAGAGTAGAGCTATACCT
>Ga0123354_10002450_pt1 | contig 24520 bp, 9 predicted proteins | sample TergutLab28metaG_2_FD_97872 | JGI IMG/M metagenome (GOLD analysis project Ga0123354, IMG submission 97872) | Labiotermes labralis P4 segment gut microbial communities from Petit-Saut dam, French Guiana - Lab288 P4 | ecosystem: Host-associated > Arthropoda: Insects > Digestive system > Gut ... | reverse complement strand
AGAGCGCCGGCTCCCATTTTTTGGTGGGGCCCCGGGCCGGTCTGGGCGGGTGTGGAAAATCTCCCCCCCCCCCCCCCCCCCACCGGAGTTCGATCCCCCGACCACCCAGCCCATAGCGAGTCGCTATACCGATTATGATATCCCGGTTCACGTTAAATCTGTTGGTAGAAATAGTTTGAAGAAACAACAAATATGTCGCAGTATAAGATCGTGTAGGACGTACCACTTGTTTAACGGTTGCAAAAAGTCAGGCGACACTGTGTGGAGAGTCGCCACGCGATCCGTGACCTGGCATAAGTTGGGTGTTTAAATTTAGGTGGGATAAGTTTCGTTGGTATTGGTATTGGGGCGCGTGCTGCTGTAGTAGCGGCGGTACACAAAATGTCGGAGTGATTATTTATAACGCGCGCATGTCGGCTACACAGTTGACCCCAAACTCACAGCCTCATGGCAGACTGGACAGTTTTAGGCGCCTTCGGAAAATTGGGGAAAAGCGACTGACAGCTTCGTCATGTCTGTCTGTCCGCATGGAACCACTCGGCCTCCACTGGACGAATTTTTATAAAATTTGGTATTTGAGTATTTTTTTCCGAAAATCTGTCGAGAAGATACAAGTTTCATGAAAATGGGACAAGAAAAACAGGCACTTTATTAAAAAAAAATACGAAGATCTATATACATTTTTGATAGTATCTCGCCCAGTTCTTCTTAGAATGAGAACTGTTTCAGACAAAATGTGTGGCGAAAATCAAAACACGTATTTTATATTCAATAACCTTTTCCCGAAAATCGTGCCGTTTATGATATCATGTGGAAATATATGGTACAGTCAGACGGGTCACAGATGACAATGTAGTATGACACATGCGCTTTGGATGCTGGATATCTGAGACTACAGACGCACACTCAAAATATATAATACTTATTGCTTTTCAACGGCAACAATGGTTACGCGAACGCACCTCAGTGTCACGTTTATACATCTATTGCCTGTCTTGTTGAGGTTTCCACAAAAGGTGCAATCGAGGATTCCGATCTTACGGGACAGTGCGTCGCTGGGTGAGTGTTTCTTGAAGTTCCTGAAGACCTCGGGAACCAATCACCCACCGATGCATTGTCACATACCTGAAGACCGGAATCCTCAACGCAGTTGTTACAGAATGTTCTCCTACAGTGTCCCGTTAAAGTGTGTAATAAGTGTACCGAATATAACGTCACTAACTTACTTTTGGGCCCCTTAGCGTGCTATGTCGGTTTTAAATTTGTGTTGCGTATGTGTAGCACCAGTCGGGGTGCCGAAGTCAGTATAGCGACTTTTCTACGGGCTGGACAGTCCGTGGTGCGAATTACGACAGGGACAAATGATTTTCCCTTCTCCAAAGCTCCATACCATCTCTGGGCCCCACTGAGCCTCCTTTCCAATTGATACCGGGGCTATATCCCGGATGAAGAGCGTTCCGGGCTTGAAGTTAACGACTCACCTCTGTGGTTAAGAAATGTTGAAGATGTGTCTGTACTTCCTGTACGTGCCTTCATGGTTTGGACAGGGAAGACTTTACAGCGTGCTTCAAGAACATTAGTAAGGTAAAGGTAAAGTTCACCCTAGAACAGGCCACGAAGGCCCAGAGGGGGAGTAGAGGTATAGCTCTACTCTTTCCTTAACCTCAGCGCTAGATGGGGTGGGTGCTCAACGCCACGCCCGGGCCACTTTACCCCCGGGAAAGACCCGGTACCCATTGTATAGGTGGCTGGGTGGGGGCCCCAGGGCCGGTCTGGACGGGTGCGAAAAATCTTGCCCCCACCAGGATTCGATCCCCGACCGTCCAGCCCGTAGCGAGTCGCTATACCGACTGAGCTATCACGAAAATTAGTACATTTTTATTTTTAACTCATTATAATTGCTATTAAACACCGTTTTCTTCTCTGGCTGTTTTGAATATTTTTCCCGACAGACGCTTGCTGACGATGAAGGAATGTCCCGTTAAATCTGGTGAAGGGTACCCCGTCATCCAGAATGCCAGTATTAAAATTTTACGTACCAGCAGGTTTGGTTTAAAAAAAAAAAAGGCAATAAAACGGGTTTGCATATGGAGTCCGCCGTCGCATAATACGCAGATTGTGTCATGGCGTTCTTTACTTTCAAAATGTTTTATATGGTTTTTACGGTACACGCGTAAATTTAATTTTATATACGACCATAAGAGGGCGGACCGCGGTGGCACAGTGGTTAAGGTGCTGTGCTACAAATCGGAAGGTCGCCGGTTCGATCCCAGCTAGTGTCATTGGAATTTTTCATTGACATAAAATCCTTCCGATCGCACTATGGCCCTGGGATCGACTCAGCCTCTAACTGAAATGAGTACCAGGAGTATTTCCTTGGGGTAAAGGCGGCCGGTGCGTAAGGCTGACAACCTTACCACCATCCTGTGCCGTTGTCACGAAATCTGGGAACCTTAACTTCCTGGAACCCTTTGGGCCTGTCCAGGCCTGTACTGGGACTGATTTACCTTTACCTTTTACGGCCATAAGAAAAGTAGTTAATATCGTGCGCATATTTTAACGGAAGTCAGAGATGACCAACAGCAGTATCAGCAGATCTATCGAACAGAATTCCGTACATATCTGAGAAATTTTGGACAACATGGGCAGAAATTCATTTAAGCCCTAAAAATAGTGTGGTTTTTACCGCGATATTTTGAAAAGCTCACGATTACCAATACTTCATGGCTGACATTCGCTGTACCAAATTCTATCCACATAGAACGAAAAGTGATAAAAAAAATATAAGGGGATTTTCTCATTTACGCCTATACGTTACGGGGTGACCTTTACGTCTCTTTCCTTTTACGCCCATAAGTAGAGCATGTGTTTCACTGCACCGATTTTCATGAAACGCGAAAACTGCCAAGTGGGATTGTGTTGAGATCTTCCATACCGAATTTGCCACAAGTCGGCGACGAATTATTGAAAGTAGGGCAGAAGTTGACCAACGTCATTAAATAAAGTGTGATTGTCGCCGAGATGATTTTCACGAAACTCACACATCGCCTGTAATTTTTGTCGATTACACCCATACAAATTTAATGAAAGTACGCCAAGTTGTTTGGTGGCTGACACTAGGTCAAAGACGGACAGACGGACGTGGGCTCCATATAAGACTATCTTTCCTTCCTTCACATTCTCTGAACCGTGCATCGTGATACATATACGTGAGAATGACCAACGAGACGCACACTTTTTCTCATTAGTTTATTCCAATTAAACTATCCTCTACATGTTTCGAACAAATAATTGGTCATCGTTAGGAGATTACTTCTGTGCATGCAGCACACAGTATTTTACCATGCATCTACGGGTGTCTAGCCGCTAACACGATGCTTCGTTGGTTATTTTCACGTATATTTCTTTCCTTTCTTCGTAAAAATGTCCAAGAATCTATTCATCCACGTCTGGAAAACGCTAAAAGTACGGTGTAAGTGTCTATGCTGTGGAGGAATGTGCATGTAGTTAGGTGTTAATAACCGCCTTGTTACATCTCACATTGCAAGAATGTGGGCAGCACATGTCTAGCGAGAACTTAGTTTTTTTGGGTCGTGTTGCTCACTGAATGCAATACCGGGACAACTAAAAAATTCTCATTTGCAGTTAATACTACGATAGAGCTAAAAAAACATTTCAAATACATCCGATAATACCGGCACATTTCTTATTCAAGACACACCCCGCCAGATGCGCCAGTATTGTCAGATGTAGTTATACTTTTGAGCTCAATCTCAGTATTAAATCCAAAAGGGCAATTTTTGGATTGTGCCACTATTGTATTCGGTGAACGATATGGGCAACCAGCATCTCAGAAAGGTATGTGAGTCGGTTGGTAGTCTGAATTCTCAGCGGAATTCATTTCAACGCCATCACATCTGAGTGGTTTCAGGCTTCCGCCGCGAAGTAAATAAGAACTGCGCACTTCTGAGTTATTACGTACCGTCCGATAGGATATCTGAAACGTCTTTAAGGAATTATCACTACTCGCAGCGTAATAACCCAGAAGAGCGCATTTCACGTCATCGCATCTGTTGCAATCCGCTCGGCAATGCGATGTATGTAAGGTACAGGATAAATAGTGAACCGTACAAGTTACACACACACACACGAACACGCACGCGCACACGCACACGAGAGGGGAAATGTACCCGATAAATAGTGGCTGAGATTTGAATGTTGCGGAATATTTCGCTGTATCGCTGTTTACGTAGGTCCTGACGTCTCGAGGGGTTCTTGTGTCTTCATCTGCAGGGTCAAACAGTCCAACGGGCTGGAGGTTGGGGTTGAAGGTTAAAGATGTACGGAAATGATCAGGTGATGTGTGGGTGTCCGAAGAGGGGGGTTGAATTATCGAAGTTGTGAAAAGATAGAATAGTAGTGTGGAGGTTGGTGGAATTAGGCACAGGCAGAATAAGAAATAACAGTAAAATAAATTCTGATATCTAACATGACAAAAGGCGAAATGAAAATTCTGTTAAGGAATGAGAAGTGTGTAATGAAGTAGCATCCCAGGTGTCTTTAATCATCATCATCACTGTGAGAACCTCAAATCGCGCGAATTGAAACTAACGGTCGAAATCCGTGCTACTTAGGAGCTTAATGTTTAATAAGACACGCGGTGTACGTATAACGTAACAATGAGGCGTGTTTTTGCGTAACCATTGTTGCAGTGGAGAAGCAATAAGTATTGCATATTCTGAGTGTGTGTCTGTAGCGTTAGTTATCCAGCATGCAATGCGCATGCGCCAGTTATCATCTGTGGCCTTTCCGGCCCTACTATATTTTTCCACATTATCTCATAAACGGCTCGATTTTCGGGAAAAGGTTATTGAATATAAAGTTTGTGTTTTGATTTTCTCTGCAAGTTTTTTTCTGAAATATTTCTCATTCTAAGAAGAACTGAACGAAATAGATAAAAAATGTATATTAGTCTTCGTGTAAAGTATCCGTTATTCTTGTCACAGTTTCATGAAACTTGTATCTTTTAGACAGATTTTCGACAAAATACTCAACTACCAAATTTTATGAAAATCAGTCCAGTGGGAGCAGAGTTCCATGCAGACGGACGGACAGACAGACATGACGAAGCTAAATAATCTGTCTACGCAATTTTGCGAACGCGCCTAAAACAAGATATGTTGTTTCACTGTTTTCCTCTGCGAATGGGACCGAAAGACTGCTCCGAAACATCGGTGATGCAACGCCAACCTACGCCACATAACGCCCTAGAAGAGCGAAGGCCTCAAGTACATCGGAGCGGAAGCCCGAAATATCTCGATATTTGAGACATGTGAGGGAAAACATGCACGGTGTGGGCCTCTGATGCTGGGCGTAACTGTTGATGTGGAAGGATGGTTAGTTAGTCTAAGCACTTTGGGTTAGGTAAGTCACACCTTCCTCTCCACCAGGCATAGATAAAAAATTATCACATTACCTACAGTCAGAAATATGCATTAATTTGGACCGTTCCTAATACCTTGACGCTAAAAGGCCTCGTATGCTATGCGTTGTATGTCGGGCCGACTTGACGGGAAGAGCACCCGACTCTACCGCCTGAGAAAAGGTTAACTGTATTCGGTGTATGGTAACAGGTAAAGGTAAAGGTAAATCAGGCCCGAAGTGCCTAGAGGGTTCCAGGAAGTTCAGGTTCCCAGATTACTTGACAATGGCCCATAATGGTGGTAAGGTTGTCAGCCTTACGCACCGACCACTTTTACCCCCAGGAAATACTACTGGTACTCATTTCTGTTAGAGGCTGAGTCGACCCCAGGCCCATAGTGCGATCGGAAGGATTATGTGAATGAAAAATTCCAGTGACACCATCTGGAAGTATGGTAACAGGTAGTGAAGTAAATTCATGAGCAGCGTAGTCGATAACAGCGACTGGGTACGGAATGGACGTTAGGGGGTTCGAATCCCCGTAGAGATTTTTTTCTTCGAAACGTCCAGACCGGCCCTGGGGCCTACCCAGCCTCCTGTTTGTTGGTTATGGGGATTCTTTTTCCGGTGCGTAAAGCGGTGGGGCTTGTAGTTAACCACTCACCTGTATCTAGCACCGCGGTTAAGAATGAGTGGAGCTATACCTCTGCTCCCCCCCCCCCATGTGACTTAATGGCATTTTATTTACTTATTAAGTGGTAATTCCTAAGTGCATAAATTTCGCCGTTTGACAATGACATTGCAAGTTGAATTATTTTTAAGACAATAGTTACATTTTCTGACCTGGCAACACTGTATGTGTCACCTTGAATACGTAAAGAAGGCTGACCTTCTTTGGCTAGGAATTATAAATTGTAGCGGGACTTTCTACTTCCTTGGACGGATTTAAATCACCACGATTAGATTACCGTGACAAATTTCGTGATTTGTATGACCATACATAGCACGGTAACGTGATGCTTATAGTCTCGTTAACTGTTTACCTTTCAATACAAACCTTTCCCGTCACCGGAAACATGAATATATAGGCATATTCTTATAGCAGCATAACATTTTCCATTGTTTGTTTGAAACTAAGAGGAAGGAAGTGGCAAGATGTTGGATAAAATTGCCTAAGGAATTTCACAATCTGTTTAATTACCTTGAAAACCGCAATAGTTATGAAACACTATAGTAAATTTGTCACGTATTTTGAAGCGCTTAGATTTTTGTCCCATATTAACCGGCATGCTGATCGCTTCTGTGTGGCGCTCTATTCTGTTTGGGTCGTCAGCTGTTTCTTCGGCTCCTCTGGTTGTTTCGTGTTTCATGTACCTGTCTCGTAAATGGCGAGATATGTGATTTACTAAGTGAGTGGCGAAATTTGAACGTAAAATTTCTTAGGTCTTTATGGAAACTCTTATGTTTCTCCGATTTTAACCAAATTTGAATTTGTTCAACAGATGTTGGTAAAAATTCGTATAGTGGCAGCTGAGTTGCCCCATTCGGACAGACAGGTAGGCAGAAGGATGGACAAACTGACGAAGCTCATAGTCGTTTCGCGTTCTTTGACGAACGCGACTAAAACTGAATTAGATTGGGGTTGTAGATCGTTTCTTTTCTACAACCTTTTATTCCAAACATCTGTCGCTTCGATAAAATTGTATCAGTTTACGCTGAGTATGTATGCAGAAACGCATGTAGGTCCTCTTTTAAAGTGTGTATTAAACCTCACAGACCTCAATGCACTTCGATAAGGCTGGATAACAAGTGATATTTTCCTCACCTCAAAATGTTGTACGAATATAGAGAGACGGACGGACATATTCTAGTAGGCGCTCCTCAGAAACGCTAACTTGCGTAAAAACAGTTGGCTTGGGCGGTTAATCGACGGCTTTCCACCACGGAGGCTGGGTTTCATCTCAGGCGAGTCCATTTGGGATATGTAGTGACAAAAGTGGCACTGAAAGAGGGTTTTCTCCTATAAGTTCGGTTTTCCCCTGTCAGTATCTTCCCACCTATGCTCCGTACCCGGTCACCGTAGCCATTGACAGCTTCATTAAATAACACTTGAAAAGGGCTAAAATTTTCACCGTTTTTTTATTGAAAGCCGCGCTAAACACCAAGCTTTACGGCTACCATTCTGGTAAAAGCTCATGTGAAACATACGGACAGAACTTGTTAGAGTGTGTGATCACGTCTTGACTGTACAGTACGTCAGTTATTACGTCATGTTTTCCCTCTGTCCAGGAAAATTTTTCCATCCTTGTTACGAAACTACAAGGTTAGGCGTCTAGTAAATATAGGTTTCCATCCTTATGATTTGCGTTAATGGTTACCGTTTAGGGGTTTTTTTCCAGAGTAAACGAGATAACAAGTACGTGACCTTCTGGCACTAATGTTACATGTTTTTAATGTTACTGCGTTCCGGTAGCATATTTAAGTCCATTATTACAAATAACATATCAAATAAAATTATTTCTAAGACATGGAGGGCACAGGAGAAACAAGCGATATTTTGTTTTAGAGAAATCTTTTTCGTTTAATGTCAGATTTCGGAGGGAGATTTAGGAAGAGCACAGACACAGGCATTTAGTTAAGATTACACAAAATAATAACCAATCCTGAGCTGGCATTTGGATCGGAAACCTGGACACTAACAAACACGGACATGGTAAGTTCAGAAGGTCAACAAGTGAAATTTTCCAGTCGGCCTGTGGGTGTCTCAAGAAGAGATAATTTGCTTAATGAAGTGAAACCTAACCAAGTGGTTATGTAGACCGTGAGGGCACTGAGAGCTGCAGCTGTTAAACACAACGCTGTTAATGGGTAGTTCCGTTTCTCACCACATAGCCAATTTGTCTTGGTTAGGATGTGGTTAGGGAGCAATTGGTAGAACTGCGTATATTGAAGGATATTGAGAAATAACATATACGTGTAACGGACGGAATATAAAGCGGGTGTTTCTGGCTTCGAGCCAGAAATAGATGATCAGATGGAAGACCAGAGGTCAGAGGTTCTGTCCACTGTTGAATCCCGGAAATTTTTTTTGTGGTCAAGTGCTGTTGTGAAAGTCGGAGGGGCAGGATTTACACATCGGCACGAAGGCTTTCTAGTATGATGTTTTTAGAGGTTTTCCTCAGTACCTTTGACGAGTGTCCGACGCTTCTGCGTTAGTATTCATTGGCTTTAAAGACTGCCGCTGGCAAAAGCTTTGGAGTTTATCAGAATTTTTATTCATTTATGGCCGTTGATGAAGAGACATTAAGAGCCTTTCGACTGTAGCGGCCCCGAAATGTTACATCTGTGTAGCTTTCATCCCTTCATAAAGTTCGTATGTAAGTTTGCATCGGCGATCCGAGTCAGCTGTACTGTCCAGAAACCGGACATCCGAGATTCAGTTCACGAGATCATCTGTACCTATGGTGTCAATTTTCAATCACGTGACCATCATATGACGGGCCATCATGGTATTCACGCGCTACTCCACTGTACATTTTATAGTCGTTTCTTTATTCATAGAGCGAATGGACGTTAATTGCATCTATCGGAGTGATTTCATTTGGTTTTGCTATGTTTTGTGCTCGGTGCTAAACTATTTCTTAGTAGCTCGTACCTCACAGAAGAACACACATTGTCTCGATTACAAAAACTTTATTTTGCCTTAATGCGTATCTCACGGAGAACCATGACAAGAGAGGTGTGACTCACTCTCTCACCCACTCACGCACGTGAGAGTATTAAATATAGGAAGATCTTCGCTTTATTTTAACAAGGCCGTAATAACTCAAAATCCCAAGCAAGAAGGTTCAAGCGGTAATATTTCTTATTTCAAATGGGAGGTGCGTGATTTGAATCCCGACCGAGACGCGGATATCGACTTGCTGTTTCCGGGAATTTCTTCAGCCACCCCATACAGCTTCCAGGATATTACCTTAATTCTGTCACTGATATTCATTAAGATCCTTTCCAAATGGTCCTTCACGAACTGTCGAAACCAGTTTGAGGTACTATACGATTTGTAGCTACACCGTGGCTCGCGAACCGTATGCGGAGTTGCCTTTAAAAAATAATAATCCAAATTTCTCGTAAACAACGCTGTAGAGCAGATAACTGGCGCATCTGTTTTCCTCAACTTGCCCTGATTCTTTATGTCGCCAACAGAGATTGCTGGCTGCTCTCTCTCTCTCTCTCTCTCTCTCTCTCAAGCAGTTAACAGCTACTACCGTACGTTTAACTAAGTTAGTTACCTCCTAAAATTCGGCTCAAGAAGCTCGTACAGCGTGCCACCGCTGTGCTGTTCTGTACAGAACTTACTTCAGGTACTGACAGCATGTAAAAATAAACAGTAAATAATAATAACAATAATAATTTTTAGGACAGTATTACGTCCAGTGTTAGGATGAGTGGTGAATGAGAAATTGGAAAAAGGAACTCTAACATTCCATGAACAGGATATTTTTTGGCTGCTTTGCGGCTGTCGGCTTCTTAACTTTTCTGAATGGAGGTCAGTTACTTAGTTTACTTAAAAAATAATAACTTTGTTTTGTGGGAAGGAGTAGCTGAAGCCAGTTGTTGCGCTCATGTGACTGTGAAATGAGGTGAAGGTCAGAATGTGGGAAGGGAGTAGATGACGTCTCACTTCAGATGTTGACTTGGGCGTTTAATAGGCTCGTTCCTGCATCATGTTGACTGGGACTACGCAGGGGTTACCCATCTGCGAGATTTTCTCGATCCAAAGTGAAGAATTTGCGGAAAGAAAGAGATAACTCTTCGTCTCGCAATCTGCGGCAAAGTGAGTATAAAGTACGTATAATTTTGCCTGTTGTCTTTTATGGGTTTGAAACTTGGTCGCTCATATTCAGGGAGGAACGTAGGCTGAGGATGTTTGAGAATAGGATGTTGAGGAGAATATTTGGGCCTAAGAGGGACGAGGTAACAAGGGAGTGGAAAAAACCAAATAATGAGGAGCTTAATGATCTGTACTCCTCACCCAATATTTTTCGGGTGATAAAATTTAGAAGAATTAGATGGGCGGGTCATGTAGCGCGTATGGGGTAGATGAGAGGTGTATACAAGATTTGGTGGGGAAACCTGACGGAAAGAGACTAAGATGAATCTTCAGGAAGTAGGATGTGGGGGTATGGACTGGGTCGAGCTGGCTCAGGATAGGGACAGGTGGCGGGCACGTATGAATGCGGTAATGAACCTTCATATTCCATAAAATACGGATAGTTTCTTGACTAGCTGAAAACCCGTTAGCTTCTCAAGAAGGGCTCTGCTCCATGGAGTAAGTAAGTAAGTAAGTAAGTTATGTGTGTATGTATGTATATGTCGGACTCGTATTTATTAAAATATTTGATAAGTTTGCTTTAAATATTTATATATGTTCTGCTGAATTAACGAAGCAACTTGGTTGAACTTGGCTTCTGGCTTGTATTCGTTGGGGCGCCCGTTTAGAATTTCGGTCGGGACGCCCAATCATCCTGACTGAAGTTCTTGTTTTTCTCAGTCACACCAGAAAAATTCCGTGTTAGTACCTCAAATTGGGCCAGACTCGCTTCCTTCCACATCCATTCCGATTACCGTATAAGCCCGAAAATAACGTTAGTTTTTTTTTTCGGAAATTGCCGCACAGAATTTCAGGGGTCGCCAATTAAGCGAGTCCTTGCGGCATTTCGCAGTAAGACGTCGAGGACACGTCATTTCATGGCAAATACGGGAGTGGACTAAATGTAGTCTACATGCCCTAGTATAATATACGTCGTGTACGACAGAGGGCTCTAGTGTTCACGGTCATGTGATTCGAGCGACATGCGCAGTAGGAGCACAGCTGCGTCAGCTCAAAATGGTGACCCACTTAAACTGGTCTTGCTTGGAAACCCGAAGAGTTACACGCTTTTTGTGGGCAAGGGAAGTGTCCCGGTCTTGTTAGCGATTGATTTGGTACTCCTTAACAATGTGCGACCGCACACGGCACAGCAGGCTCGTAACTTATTGTGAAAGTTCGGTCGCAAACGTTTCACCAGCTGCCACACAATCGGGCTTTGGCGCCCAGCGATTTTCGTCTGTTTCCCGCCTTGAAGGAGCACTGATCCGGACATCGGTTCCTCTGCGATGAAGCTACCATCAAGCGGCAGACGTAACAGGAACATAACGATTTGTGCGTCCGGGAGCGACAAATTATCGCACACTGTGACGAGGACCTCAAACATCAAGGGAACTATGGTAAAAAAAAATGGCGTTTCAGTGACACTTTATTGTATATTGTCAGTTTCCTGTATTAAAATCTTGACTTTGATATATGGGTGCTCTAAACTTACTTTATGATCCAGTTCCTTTATAGCCTACTGGTTCCGTGATTCACCAGCAGGTTGAATATTCAACAATCGTACGCTCTGCCCACGCTGTATTTTTGTGTTTTGTATTTATCTGAGAACAAACAGCGACTTGTACTGTTTACACCATAAACTGAACGGTTTTGATAACCGAGATGAAAAGTGTTTACTGCGCGGTACGAACTGGGTCTTTAAATAAAAGCGGCCTGCCATTCGTCTTTAAAAGGTTAATTACTCCTGTGACGTGCTGTGGCTCTGATCTCTCTTAGTTACTATGTTAGCTGTTATGACTATCGTTAGTTTTATATGTGCCTTTCTGGGACTTTATTAGTGATTTTATTGTTGTTAATTCTTTGATTTATTTAACTTTAAATACCTCTGTGGAAAGAGGGAGTTGCCTTATATTATGGCTGGCATGGTAATTATTCACTGTTACAAAAAATCATTCGACGTTGTAGAGTGAGCGTTATTGGCAGTCTCTTTAAGTTAACTGGAATTAAACAAATATGTAAACATACTTCAGGCGATAAATGTTGTAATAAATTAGCACCATCTTCGGCATCATCATCATTTAAAAATTACATAGTTGAGTCATTCTCTTGTTACACTGAACCTTAATTTTCATCAACTGTGGCAATAAACAACAACAAATTCGGATATAATGTCCTGATTAGACCAGTGTCCTTTCTGGCTACATGCCTTCCAATTAATTAGTCACTCACCGTTCTGTGATTTGCAGCTGCAGGTTAAAATTCAAGGTATGGAAGGTGTTGTTTTTAATTAGTCGTAATTTCATAAAGAAGTATAAGCTGTTATCTGAAAGTGTAGAAACAGCAGGTCAGCTTTTACTTGTGCGACATTTGAGGTTAGCACTGTGATGAGTATCAGCGTTACTATGTTTTGAGATGTGACGCCACCCTGTAGGTTGCTAAATAGGTGCTGTCGTTTAGGATGAACGTGCTGCCTCCGCCTCCTTGTATGAAGATGGAAGCAGGAAATACATAGTACCTGTTTGACATTCAGTTGACCGTGCATTGTGATAAATTCTTGTAATACAACCAACTAGATGCACTAATTTCTCAAATTTATTTTTGGAATAAAATTCTACATGTTTCGGACAGTTCCTCTGTCCATCATCGGGAGTTTTTCACTGTACACACAGCAATGGTACATGTCATACAGGTTTGCTGACAGCTTGCGAGCAGGATCAGGACAGTTCCGTCCTGATCCTGCTCGCAAGCTGTCAGCAAACCTGTATAGCATACACCATTGCTGTGTGTACAGTGAAAAACTCCCGATGATGGACAGAGGACCTGTCCGAAACATCTAGAATTTTCTTCCAACAATAAATTTAAGAAATTAGTGCATCTAGTTGGTTTTATTGTAAGAATATAGTACCTATTTACCATTAAACATTGTGTCACATCCCGGAAGATCTTTAGGTTGGTACGTGGGTAAATCTGGGGAATTTATCCGTCGGAAGTAGCGGTTAGTATGTGTTTTCAGAAAGTAAAGCTGCGTTACGAAGTGACGGAGTCTGTGTCGATGTTGTATGTCGTAATTTTGATAATTTTTTCATGTTCGTTAGTTAAACGCCCATCTTCTCGAAACTGCCAGTGACGTGGCTTTCGAAGAGCAGAGACTAATGTGTACCTCTGTAACATGCAACTTGAAAGGAAAAGTGTGTAAGGAGGTGACTTATTCGTGCAATCTTTCTTACCTCTATCTTTCCCCCACGGCGCCGTTCTGGTAGCTTACAGAATCATGTTCACTTTGGTTAAAGTTTGGAATTCTTCATTTATGAAAACTGTGAATCACTTTTAGCCGGTTATATTTCGTTCTGTTTTGAGATTTAGAGAGATTTCGTATTTTCGTCACTGAACTTACGTAACGGCAGTGGAAAGTATTTAATACGGAACTTCATGGTTTGCACTTCGCACCAAACGTAATTGGGGTGATTAAGTCGAGAAAGATGAGATTGGTAACCCATGTAGAATGAACTAGAAGAAATTTAATTTAGTCGGGAAATCTAAATATTCACTATGCAGGTGTAGTTGAGATCTTAAAATAATGCAGTCGGTCAGCGGACGGTGTGGCTCAGGATATGACTCAATAGCGACTTTTGTGCAAACGGTACTGAACCTCCGGGTTCCGTTAGAGATTGAGAATTTGTTGATTGGCTGAGTAAATGTTGGCTTCTCGAAAAGGACGTACACCAAGCAGCCTGTTGCGCGGGTTCCCGCATCGCGGTGTATTTCCCTCATTTATCCGTGGTCGCGCTGACGCAATACTCGGCCCTATCTCCCCACGCATCTCGTTTCCCATTACACAGGCTATCTTGATGATACGTTTCTGCGTGTTTGTAATTTTATTATTTTATATTATATTTGTAAAGAACTTGTTACGTAAGCATACATATTGTGTTTTTTTTTTTATTTGTCGGATATAATGTACAATATTTCGAGCTTCTCAATTTTTGTTAATGTTTACTCAAATGTGACATTTCATTGCACGATTTGTAGGTTTATCTATGTCTCCATGCCAGATTTCACACGACCAGCTTGAGAGAGAAAGTGAAATAAATTTTCACGTCCAGACCGGCTCTGGGGCCCACCTAGTCTCGTGTTCCTTGGGTACCGAGTTCTTTCCCGGGAATAAAGCGACCGGGGCGTGAAGCTGGCCGCTCCTGTCCAGTGCTAAGGTTAAGAATGAGTGGAGCTATCCCTCTGCTCGCCCCTATGTGCCTTTATGGCGTGGACAGAGAAAACTTCACGTTGTTCGTCATGTCGTTATTTTGCGTTTTACAAAAATAATTCCGTACCTGAAGTTGGAAGAAGTTGTGCAGTTTTTTTAAGATCTGTTAGGCCCTGCAGCACGTAATTTCGGGACGCTGGGTGAGTTTCACCAGTGTCACTTCCATCTCATTAGCTCACGCGTCCTGTGTGTTTGATTTCAAGCTTCCGCCGCGATGCAAATGAGATCTTCGTTCCGCTGGGATTTTACGTAGCCTAGGCTGGTAGTTAGTTACCGACCTTTCGGGACAATCATATTCGAGGGTCAAACAGTCAAGCCCTGCTTGACCCTAGAATATGGGACCGATAGGATGACCCGAAACGTCGTAACTACCCATTAACGCTGCGTCACATCCAACAACAGCGAAGATCTCATCTTCCTTGTTATTACTTACTGCATGAAACTGAATTTCACAAATTTGGGGTGTCTTCCCGTGGGATGATACTCGTTTTACGTTTTGTACGATTTGGTCGACGGGTTCAAAATTTGAAATGGGGATTAGACAAGTAGCATGACGCAATGATTTTACTGTGTCCCTCTCCCTTTAATAAGGGGCACAGGCCAAAATCAGGCGATAGAATTGTCCAAAGTACCAGTCGGAGATCTACGGACTGTGAAAATGATGTAGATTGGTTGCTTTCGTCAATGACAAAAGAATACGTCAATGTGCGTACAAATATTACGTCATAGGTAGAAAGGCTCTATGTGATGCTGACGCGGTAGTGGTGCATCTAGAGAATATGCAAATGAACTCCTTGGAGCAGTGTCCTTCTTGAGAACACGATCTTCGACAAACTGCTGGAAAAAATCCTTGCCTTGCGTTAATTCGTCGCCGTATTGAGAACAGCCCGCCTCTAGACCGTATTCTGAACCAGTGCGTCCAGTTCCCACACCTATAGCATCTCTATTTTGAGCATCATTGCAGTATTTTTCTCCTGTCTACGCTAATATTTCCTAAATGATTTGTGACACGTCAGAGTTACCTACTATACATTTTTGAACATATCTTCTATGCGCACTACGTCTCGTTTTCCTCCTTCAATTGAGTGGCTTAATAATATTTGGTGAAGGGGACAAATTATGAAGCTCACAATTCCATAATTTTTTCCATTCTCATACTTTCTCACTTGGACTAACATAGGTCTGTACCCCTCAGTGCCCTGTTTACATATGTCTTCAAAGTATTGATTGTGAAACCGAATGTCAGGAGTGTATTGTTCGGATCTAGGCGTGCGAGGCGATGATAATATTGAAAATTGTTTTGAAGTGAAGAGTTTGTGAGTGTGTGGACTCGAATTTTTGAGTGGCTAAATGACTACTGCCTTCTCAAGAAATATGGTGCTGGAGAAGGATGGTGAAGATCAGTTGGACCGGTCGTGTAGAAAATGAAGGTATACACAATAATCACCAACACATACACACTTTTTCATTTGACACTATAAAACTTTAATTTTTTTTAAATAGTTAAAATCTCCGACATGTTTCGGTTTACATTTAAACCATCTTCAGGGAGCTATTAGTTCATGCTAAAGTTACTTAGCATGAACTAATAGCTCCCTGAAGATGGTTTAAATGTAAACCGAAACATGTCGGAGATTTTAACTATTTTAACAAATTGAAGTTTTATAGTGTCAAATGAAAAAGTGTGCATGTGTTGGTGATTATTGTGAATATTGACAATATGCACGGTGAAAAACTGAAAAAAAAATGAAGGTAATTTATATGACGTAGATTAAACGAAGAGAGGAACATCGTACTGCAATAAAAGAAGGGAAGGCTGGCTGGATTGGTTACATCTTGCGTAGGAATTGCCTTCTAAAACCGGTTATTGAATGAAATGCTAGTAGAAGGAAATGTAGAAGGTAGGTCAACGTTAAGAATTGACAGTGCTGCCCAAAGCGGAAGCCAAGATGGATGGCCTCCGCTGGAGGCAGGGCAGTCCATTTCAGCGTTTTGCTTCTTGTTTACATGTTACTTACGATCTGTTAATCTCCGAAAGAAAATAACCCAGCATCACGCATTAATACGCAGAATTGTTAATGTTTTTAAAGACATATGTTGTGATTTGTATTGATTAAATAATTTACTGATTTTACGTTCGAATTATTCGCACGGGTACAGGGAGCCGTAAGGCATAGGTAAGACATGAAATGATGTTGTGAAACGGATTGGAATTGTTTCCTAATCTATTGAAGGTTATCGTGACGGTATGGGGATTACGGTCTGTCTGGTAGATACAGTACCAGCGTTTTTTAAGTAATCTTCTGCCGACATGTTCAAGGTACAAGAGTGAGCTTTATGCGATATAAGTGTTTGTCTTGGAATTGCATCGTGAACGTGGAATGTGTTCTTTGGTAACGTTGTCCGTGTGTTCACCACGAAGGCAAGTGGTAGGAGTGAATGTATAGCTGTATTCGCTCTTGAACTTTGGTCGTGCGAGAGGTGAATGTTAATCATCACGCCCGGTTTGTTTACCTTCGGGGAAGAGCCATTAGTACCCCCTGAAGAGGAGGCTAGGTGGGATGAAGTGTCGAGTTAAACGTTTTAGAGGACATGAATCTCTCTCGCCCATACCGGGAATCGACCCACGATTTCTCGATCTTCCAGGTCATAGTCTAGTTTATGATCTCTGGATTGTTGACATTTTAATGATCAGTGACACTTGCAAATCACGTGTTCGTGGTTGTACGTTTTATTGCGTTCTTTAATTGTTTAGTTCCGGCCGTCTTTGTTTCGTATTCGTTGTGACAATGGGAATATATGATCACTTCTGGACACAAGCGTGGGCCCTGCTGTAGGTGCCGCAACGTATGCTTATGTAAACACTAGCCACATGCCCGTCTTATGATAGGGGTAACAGAATATTCCCTCTATAATCCACTGCATATCTAACTACGATTATCACAGATAGCCTTTCAGTCCATCCGTTCGTCTATATTATAGCTGTATGCCTATTCTGTTATGTCGCAGTTTCAATTAAAGACAGCTTCATAGATACTCTCGGTAAGGTAGGGCGATACAATGCCGACTGAAGCGTAGGTACCTCTTTGACCGCTTCTTGTCTACTGCCGTCTTGCTTATCATCAACCGCAAGAATAACTGCCCAAAACTTGCTAATGAACGATGCTCTTTGCCATTTCCTATCGGCTCTTTCATCGTATTAGCGCAGCGCAATCAACAGACCGCCCGCACGCCCGGTGGAGTAGCGGCCGGTAGTGACAAACAAAGTTGTCAGGGAAAAACGAGGATCCTGTATAAGGCAAATACTGCGTCCGCGTCAGGAAGTTGGCAATGTTGATTTGTAATGTTGACCTTTAATCCGGGACTTGCTGGCTGCGGTTGCACGTGGTTTTCCTCATTCATATATATATATATATATGTGTGTGTGTGTGTGTGTGTGTTATATACACACTTTACATCAACTTGAACTTTCAAACGTTTAAGCTAACATATCACTTACCCGGCACCTACACAGTTGTCTTTCGTGTATTCATTTACATTGCCTGCTTTTGACATTACTTGGAAATGTGTATGCTGGTTATTACTTGGGGATATGTAAAGCAATCGCCGCGGATATGTGAGCTGCATCTTCACTGTCGGCCATGTGTGATATCGGAAAACTTGAGTTAAGCAGGGTTTACGACTTAGCGTTTGCCGGTTTGCTAGTAACCATCCCGGCCGCCAACACACGATCGCCAAACCCCAATTCGCAGATTCGTTCCGGCTACAGGGACTAATATGGGGTAAACAGTCGCTGTTGCTTGCCTAACTCATAAGCAAGATGTACAGAGAGTGAGCAATTGGACGACGGCCGTGCAATATTTACATTACTACGAGGGCTGTCCAGAAAGTTTCCAGTCGTTTTGAATATCCCGAGAACCGATCGCGTGGCCTTGATGTAACTTGGCAGCCAGTCAGAGGAGACCTTAGTGAGCTTCCGTGAAGTCACTCTCCCGTGGGGCTAGTCAGTCGGCAGTGAGACGCCACTGACTAAGCTTGTGTACGGTGTGACCATCGCATTCATAATGACCAAGCGAGCAGATCAGCTTCATCACGACAATGAGCCTGCCAATTCTACAGGTCGCGTGCAGCCTTTTTTTTGGCAAAACATCACATCACCCAGCTCTCTCAGCCCCCCTACAGCCCAGATTTGGCTCCCTGCGACTTTTGGCTTTTCCCAAAGCTAAAATCGCCTTTGAAAGGGAGGAGATTTGTGAATGCAACGCCCACACAGTACACAAGCTTAGTCAACGGCGTCTTACTGCCGACTGACTAGCCCTACGGGAGAGTGGCTGTTCACGGATGCACAGTAAGGTCTCCTCTGACAGGATGCCAAGCTACATCAAGGCTAGGCGACTGGTTCTCGAGATATTCAAAATGGCTGGATACTTCCTGGACATCCCTCGTAGAGGAGGCACAGTCTTTACGGCGGAATGTCCCGATGTTTCTAGAACCGTGCTGAATCATCTCGCTTCCCTGTAACGAATTGCAAGGTTGCATCACAACGTCATTAGCCAACGAGCAAACAGGTTACTCACTACGTATTTGACTACATGGAATAGGTTTCCGCCATGAAGCATTCGCGGCGGTTACCATGTGACGGGTTGTTCAGGAGCCCTTATGATTCCTCGATTTTTGTTTAATTTATCGTGTCTGCAATAAGCCAATAAAATTAGAGTATTTTCCTTAAATGTTAAGTGTGTATGACTAAATTCTCGATTATAACCGATGAGCAGGCTTGGCCACCAGGAACCCCCCACCCCTTCCAAAGTTCTTTCGCCCTGAAGATGACAACTGTAACGATGGGCGAATTATAAAATCTGGGCACACATTTTCGAACACCAACCGCGAAAACTCAAATGTTAGATTATTTGATACAGAGTGATGTGACGGAATATTGTAGTCGAGTGTTTTGCACTCGTGCTTCGTATTTAGGATTTCCGTGTAAAGGGAACCTGACATGGAAACAGCTGATCCCGACGGAGATTTTTCGCGCATTTTCTCAATCATTTCGGGCCAGGGGAGTGCTTAAGATTGGCCACTGGCGCATCGCCACACGTACTTCTCTTGGCAATTACTGTTTTCTATAATTTGGCCACTATTTCTAATTCTATTTTAATGCTACATTTTAAACCTCTTATTTTATCACATTTATTGGAAATAACATAATTTTTTAGATTAACTGATTTCGGATTATCTTGTACTTTATGGTATTTGTAAAGTTGAGACCCCAACCATAATGGCCTATTCGTACACGGATGATGTGAAATAATATAATATTACGCAACTTATATAATAATTTCTTCAGTGTCTTATTAGCCTGATGATGGCTTCTTGTTGAGCCGAAACATGTTGTATTGAAACCATATATTATACAAAAAAGCTTAGTCGTCTTTGACGGGTTATTATTAACCTGATGTTTCTGCATCACAACGGGATGTCCGACATAAAAATATGTAGCCATCTGCTTAAAGGTGGCCATGTTGGAGTGGCAGCTTGGAGCTGCCAACTCTGTTGCACGAAGTCTGTCTTGAGAAGTTAACAGTCTTCCAACTAGGCAAGAAATGTGCGTATTATATGGAGCCCAAAAGTTTGTTATTCCTCTAGTAGACGAATATTAACCTGAATTATATCTAAAGACCCAGTTCGTACCGCGCAGTAAACACTGTCCGTCTGGGTTTTAAAAACCAATCCTGCTAATGTGGTATAGGGAAACAATCACTGTTTTTTCTGAGATCCACATAAAACGCATAAACGCACTGTGTGGAGGAAGTAGATTTTTATTAATATTGAACCTGGTGGTATGTAAAGTAACCACTGGACTTTGAGGGGTTATTTAGGCTATAGACCGGCTGTTGGCCCCGCTCGGTCTCCTGTTCAGTGGGTGAAGGGTGCGTTGAAGCTGTCAGGAATGAAGTTCTCACATGAGTGTACTAGGTCTTAGGAACTCTTTAATTCGTAACATGCTGGCTTTCACGATGATGATGTGTTAGCCCTGCGCCCAACCCCCAGTCTGTCGGACTGCCTTTAGTTGTCTGTCCGCGACAGATTATTGAATATATTGTATGTAGCTACCCTTCGCATTTGCAGGGGCTGAAGATCCGTCATGCCTTTATGACAAAAAAAAAAAAGAGAACGCGTTGCAAATTGCTTCGCAAATTTGCGTCTTAAAATGTGCTGGAGAAGGCATGCCAAAATACACATGTACCCACGCAAGTGGGAAGACACCTGGGCAGACACCAAAACCCTCTACACACCTCTCCTCTCCCCCATATGAACCACATGCCCCGCCCATATAATTCTTCTTGATTTGATCACTTGAATAATATTTGTTGAGGAGTACAGATCATAAAGCTGCTGGTTAAGTAGTCTTCTCCTCTCCCGGGTTACCTCGTCCCTCTTACGCCCAAATATTCTCCTCAACACCCTATTCTGAAACACCCTCAACCTAGTTCCTCCCTCAGTGTGAGCGACCAAGTTCCATACCCATACAAAACAACAGACAAAATTATAGTTCTGTATACCTTAATCTTTAAATTTTTGGATAGCAAACGCAAAAGTTACTAGAATTATGAAATGCGGGTGGGATGAGATGGGCGGGGCATGCGGCACTGGAGAAATAAGATTGCGTAGAATGTTTTGTGCGGAAACCCGTTAGAAAGGACGCGTTGTAAAATACAGGATAATATTAAAAGAAATTTTAATGAAATAAGGCTTTTGGATGTAAACTTTATTCTTTTGCCTCAGAATTATGACCCATAGGTGGACTATTTTCAACAACGTGGTGATCATTCACGTTTCATCAAATAGTGGGAAATTTTGTGATAAGCTAAGCCACTTTTACAGTAGTTCTTATATATATATATATATATATATACTATATGTAACAAGTTGTGCAACAAGACAGGCAATGTACATATAACGTAACATTGAGGCGCGTTCGTGCAACCATTGTTGCTGTGGAAAAGCAACGAGTATTACTGAATCTGAATGCGTGTATTTGTAGCGGTGGGTGTCTAGCATGCAATGCGCGTGCGCCATATTGTCATATATGGCCTGCTCTGCTCTACAGTATTTTTCCACATTATGTCATAAGCGACACGATTATAGCAAATAAGTTATTGAACATAAAATGTGTGTTTTTATTTTCTCTACAACTTTTGTCTGAAACATTTCTCATTCGAAGAAGGAATGAGCGAGATATGATAAAAAATGTGGTCTGGTCTTCAGGTAAAGTATCCGTTATTCTTGTCAGATTTTAATGAAACGTGAAATTTCTCGACATATTTTCGAAAAACACTGGAATACCATAATTTAATGAAAATCTGTCCGGTGGGAGCCGAGTTCATAGTCGCTTTTCGCAATTATGCGAGAGCGCGCCGAAAAATATCTGGACAACATAAAAAGTTTGTTCGTACCTGACAGAAAACGCAAAGCATCAGTTTTTTAAGTTTATTGTGCTAATGGGCGTTCAGAAGAAATTTTTCTTTCGTCCAATAATTATGGCATTGTAACATATGTGTTCCTTCCTTCATGTGTATTCGGCCTGACGATGGCTTTTTAAAAAGCCGAAACGTGTCTCTGATAATTATTTAAAACTGATTATTAAAGTTGTAAATAGACTCTATTTACTATTGTTTAATTTCATTAGATGATTTATTGTTCAAAGCACCTTCTAATGTATCCGTCGAACACAACCAATTTTGTGTGTTTTGGATGTAGCTACTTTTCGGTCGGTAACGACCATCATCGGGCTACCATAATAGCTTTGTACATTTAAGTTATATACAGTGCAGTTGTTTTCACCCTACGGGATCTCATAAGTTTACAATAATTATTACAATATAAAATTGCACAAATTGTCAGAATTGCTTGTAATAAATTAGCTGTTGGTTGTAAAGTTATAAGTCGTCCAAGATGTATTTGTCTCACGATTTTTTTTTAAAGAATTATTGAGAAGAAAGTATGTACAACGTGTTCGAAGACAAACAAAATTCTTCCCCATAACCAATTTGAATGTTGCTCCCAGTGGCCGTGCGGTCTAAGGCGTAGGTGTGTGGCCGCTCGCCTACTGGAACTGTGGGTTCGAATCCAGCCAAGGGCATGGATGTTTGTCTGCTGTGAGTGTTGTGTGTTGTCAGGTAGAGGTCTGTGCGTCGGGCTGATCTCTCGTCCAGAGGAGTTCTACCGACTGTGGTGCGTCGTTTTGTGTGATCTAGAAACCTCGTGAATGAGGAGGCCGTGGCCCGCGTTGGGTCGCAGCGTCACAGGAAATAAAAACATAGAATAAATACGAATACATTGGCAAAAGTGAAATGAAAGTGAATATACATTCCGCACTGAAAAGTCTAAAAAAAAAAAAGTGCGAGTATCGATGAGCTTATTACAGCAGAATGTGCTTCGGTCGTTGATGTTGGTAGGTTCACGACGGTGACGTTAACGATTTGCTTTGAATGTTACCTAAACACAACGGAATATCCTTCGTTAAAATAAAATTACCGTTATTTATTCTGAGTACTCTTTGATAGATTGCTAACCGTATGGGCGAAATGTTGAGTGCTTTGGCTTTAATCCAAGTGGCATATATAGAACAATACTGTCCATTAAAGGGTTGATTTTACTGTACGTGGGTCTGAGTTTCTTAACACTTGCTATTTGTATTGTTATTATATTTGTTGTTGTTTATATAGCTGTTTCGATGGGGTTTCGTTCATCGCTTCACAAATTGTGCTGGCTTCGTAATTGGCCATTAGGATGCTCAATAAGGTCGTAAATGAATAATGAATTGAGCTGAGAATTGCGCTTTTCTGGGGTATTACGCAGCGAGTAGTGGTAATTTCTTACCGAAGTTTCAGGGCAACGTATCGGCCCCATACGATTCAAAGGCCGGCTTGAATCCTGAGGATGGGGCCTATAGGTAGTCCCGAAACGTCGGTAATAAATTACCACTACACGTAGCGTAATAACCCAGAAGAGTGCGGTACTCTGCTATCTAGCAGCGGAAGCCTAAAATCACGCAATGAATTGGGTTGTTGTTTATCGTATTGTGTGTAGGTGTTCGTCACTTGGTTATTACATACCGAGCTGACAGCGTTCCAAATACATGCACTTCAAACCAGCAACGCGCCTTCGAAGTATTCCACATCTAAAAGGTAAAGTGATCGTGTTACAAGGCCCGGTGTGGCCCAGAGGGTGGGTAGAGGTATAGCTCTACTCTTCCATGACTGCGGCACGCTTTACCCCCGGGAAAGACCCGGTACCCATTATACAGAGGCTGGGTGGGCCCTAGGGCCGGTCTGGACGGGCGGAAAATCTCGTCCCCACCATGATTCGATCCCGGACCGTCCAGCCCGTAGTTAGTCGCTATACCGACTGAGCTACCCGGCCCACATTCCACATCTACCCAATCGATATGCTCCTTATCGTGGTCAGATCACTGTGTCACTACGTACCTTGGCGTGCCTTGCAAATTATTTCGCGCCAACAGCCAACCGGTGGTCAGAATAAAAGGGAGTCTCTGTTACTGCGTAGATAGATGTGCGGATCTGTCTTTGCCTGCGGTAAACCGGGGCACTGACGTAGTTTGGCGGCACGACGTAATTGGTTATGTCTTGTGCCTCCAGATATTAGCGTCTGGTTGCTGCTACGATCGGCACTGCGTCTTGTAAACAATCCCGATCTCGTAAGACCGTCAATTATGAAAGCGCTGCTAGCGTTTCTATGAAGCTGTAACCAGATGCTAATGAAATATTTCCCCTAAAAGATTACCCAAGGCCTCTCCACGTGTCATTTCAAGAAAGCAGCGTGTGACTGGCAGTGTATAGCTTGTCCATTATGCAGCACACTTGATGATACCCTATAGCATAGGCATACATTGGGGGGGGGGGGGGGGAAAGGGGGTAAAAGACCCCCCCCCCTTTTTTGTTTTT
>Ga0123354_10002448_pt1 | contig 24525 bp, 22 predicted proteins | sample TergutLab28metaG_2_FD_97872 | JGI IMG/M metagenome (GOLD analysis project Ga0123354, IMG submission 97872) | Labiotermes labralis P4 segment gut microbial communities from Petit-Saut dam, French Guiana - Lab288 P4 | ecosystem: Host-associated > Arthropoda: Insects > Digestive system > Gut ... | reverse complement strand
GGCGTTACAATTTTAGGTTGCGGAGTCCAATATTCCGACATTTCCGGTCTCATCGGCTCCTGTTTCGGATATTCTTTCTGAGCATTCGCTTGAAAAAATGGCGTGCAGACTAATAAAGCTGCAATTGATGCAAATAGGATACGTTTTGTTTTCATGATGAATTGTGTTAAAAGTAATTATAAATCAATTTTTATTTGTTTGACAATTTGTAATAACAGTAAATAGCTTTATATTTTTGTAACGGCAAAATTACAAAAAAATATTTCTTACAAAAAATTAAATTAATATTTTTACATTGAAAAAATAATTTGATTTTCGCACTTCATCACTTTCGATGGAAAATTTTGCACCCATTGATAATTGTGCGTAGTCATGATAACTGCTGTCCCTGTACCGCTGATGTCGTGCAATAATTGAACGATTTGAGAACCGGTTTCCGGATCCAAATTTCCGGTTGGTTCGTCAGCCAGAATTAATTCAGGCGAATTGAGTAAAGCGCGGGCGATAACGATTCGTTGTTGTTCGCCGCCCGATAGTTCATGCGGAAATTTGTAATGCTTGTTCGACATGCCCACTTGCTCCAAAACTTCTTCTATGCGTTTTTGAATTTCATTACGATTTTTCCATCCGGTCGCTTTGAGAACAAATAATAGATTGTTATAGACCGACCGGTCGGTAAGTAATTGAAAATCTTGAAAAACAATACCTATTTTCCGGCGCAGGAAAGGAATTTGCTTCCTCTTAATCTTTCTAAGATCATATTCAAAAACCAAAGCCTCTCCTTCTTTGAGAGGTATTTCGCAATAAATAGTTTTCAACAGGGAACTTTTTCCAGCGCCAACTTTACCTATAATATAAAGGAACTCTCCTTTTTCAAGGATAAAATCAACATCTTTCAAAATAACATTTTCTTCCTTTTGAATGCTGACATTTTTGTAATTAATCAGAGCCATATTTTTAGTTACAAGTTACGAGTGACAAGTGACGAGTTCTGAGTTTCTCGTCACTCGTCACTCAAGGTTTATGCCTTCGTTTCAATTCATTGGCAATGTCTTCTATCCGGTAGCCTTTATATGTTAGAAGAACAATTAAATGATAAAGTAAATCGGAAGCTTCATATAACAAACGTTCATCGTTCCCGCTTATTGCTTCGATGACAGTTTCAACCGCTTCTTCTCCTACCTTTTGCGCCATTTGCTCCACTCCTTTTTTGAAAAGCGAAGTCGTATAGGAATTTTCCGGCATTTCTTGATGGCGGCGAACGATGAAATCCTGTAACTGTTTCAAAAACAAGATGTCTTCCTCATTTTTTTCTTGAAAGCAAGTATCGCTTCCGGTATGGCATACAGGACCATCCGGCTGAACTTTGATCAATAAAGTATCCCGATCGCAATCTTCGGCGATTGAAACAACGTTCAAAAAATTACCGCTTTCCTCGCCTTTTGTCCACAGCCGTTTTTTTGTTCTGCTAAAAAAGGTTACTTTACCGGTTGTCTGCGTTTTTTTCAGGGCTTCTTCATTCATAAAGCCTAACATCAGGACTTTACTCGTGTGTTCGTCCTGAATAATAGCGGGAATTAATCCGCCTGTTTTGTTGAAGTCAAGTTCCATAATCAGTGACAAGTGACAAGTGACAAGTGACGGGTGACGGGTGACGGGTCACCTAATATTTATTTTTTCATTTTTTAAATACTGTTTCAATTCGGGTATAAGAATTTCGCCAAAATGAAAAACACTGGCGGCCAAAGCTGCGTCGGCTTTTCCCTTGATGAAAACGTCGCGAAAATCCTCTTTTTTCCCGGCGCCTCCGGAAGCTATAATTGAAATACCCAGCGATTCGGATAAGGCGCATAATGTTTCATTTGCAAATCCGGTTTTGACGCCGTCGTGTTTCATACTCGTAAACAATATCTCGCCGGCGCCTCGATTTTCCATTTCTTTGGACCATGAAAATAATTCTTTTTCTGTTGGAATTCTACCGCCATTTAAATAGCAAATCCATTGATTGTTCATCATATCCGCATCAATTGCTACAACGCAAACCTGCGAGCCGAAATGGCTGGCGATCTCCTCAATCAATTGCGGACGGCGAATAGCCGCCGAATTAACGGACACTTTATCTGCACCTGCATTCAATAATGCATCAACGTCTTTCAATTCGTTAATTCCACCGCCTACCGTAAACGGGATACTGATGCGGGCTGCAACGCGACGCACCAAATCGAGGAAAGTCTTCCTGCCTTCATGAGAAGCGGTTATATCTAAGAATACCAATTCGTCGGCGCCCTGATCGCTGTAATGCTTCCCCAATTCTACCGGATCGCCGGCATCCCTGAAATTAATAAAATTAACTCCTTTGACCGTTTTTCCGTCTTTGACGTCCAAGCAAGGTATAATCCGTTTTGCCAACATTTTACGATTTACGATTTACTACTTTCTAATTCCTAATTCCCAATTCTTTTAAACCGATTTTACCTTCGTAAATGGCTTTTCCGATAATTACTCCGGAAATATGCGATTCCTCCAATTTCTCAATATGCTCCATAGAACTGATGCCTCCGCTGGCAATCAAATAAATTCCCGAATCCTGTTCTTTGATTTTTCGGTAAAGTTCCATGTTTGTACCTTCCAACATTCCATCCTTACTAATATCGGTACAAATAACTTTCAGGATACCATGTTTTCGCCAATTTTCGATAAATGAAACGATATCTTCTTCCGTATCTTCAGTCCAGCCGTTAATAGCGACCCGATTATCCCGACAATCCGCCCCTAAGATAATGGCGTTTCCGCCGAATTTGGCAATCCAACGTTGAAAAGTTGCCGGATCTTTCACGGCAATGCTTCCTCCCGTCACCATCTTTGCACCGCTATCGAAAGCAATCTCCAAGTCATAATCCGACTTTAATCCGCCCCCGAAATCAATAATCAAAGATGTGCGAGAGGCAATTCGTTCCAAAACGCGATAGTTGATGACACGACTGGCTTTAGCGCCATCGAGATCAACCAAATGCAAACGGCGTAATCCGTGGTCTTCAAATTGTTTGGCTACTTCCAAAGGATCTTCGTTATAGATTTTTTTTTGACTGTAATCGCCTTGAGAAAGCCGAACGCACTTTCCATCCAATATATCAATTGCAGGAATAATTTCAATCATACCAGAAAATTAACGGTTAAGGGATATCGCCATTTTTCCCCGTTATTGGCTTTAATTGTTGCAATAATTACAAAAACTATGTGCATAATTCCTAAAGTAATTAGCATGGGAATCCCTATCACGAAGCAACATAAGACGCCTGAGGCGGCATAATAGATAAGCATGCTTATCATAAAATTAATAATATTTTTACCGGCAATATTCACATTTGCATTGGTGTCTTTATTCATTGCCCACAAAATTACCGGAGCAATGAATCCAAGCCCCGGCAATAGAATCCCAGCAAATTGAGATACGTGCATCATAGCTATATAGGAATTTTCAGACAAGCCCCAAAGCGGATTTGAGTTTTTAGTTTGAAAATTATCAGGACGGTCGAAAAATCGTTGTTTTTCTTTTTCGTATTCTTCTTCCGAAATCGCTCCTGATTTTCTTAATTCGTCTAATTTTTTTAAATCGTCGTAGTTCATGTTGATATGTATTTAAAGTTCAATAAAATTTTTCATTATTTTTTCGCCTGTGCTACCGCTTTTTTCCGGATGAAACTGTACGGCATAAAAATTATTTTTACGCATCGAAGCGCTGAAAGGGAGTATGTACTCAGATTGTGCAACAGTGTAATCGTTCAAAGGCACATAATAACTGTGCACAAAATAAACAAATTCCTCTTCAGCAATGCCCTCATACAAGCAACTTTTCAATTGCGTCAATGTATTCCAACCGATATGGGGAATTTTATCCGCATGTTTTTCAGGCAAAAATTTCAACACAGGCGCATCAAAAATTCCAAGGCAGTCGGTATAGCCTTCTTCTGAAGAACGGCATAACAGTTGCATCCCTATGCAAATTCCCAATACCGGTTGTTTCAGATGGACAATCAATTCATCCAAACGATGCGCTTTTAAATATTCCATTGTTCCGGTTGCCTCTCCCTGACCGGGAAAAATAATTTTATCCGCTTTTTGCAACAACTCTTTGTCGTCGGTTAAAACCGGTTCGATACCCAATCGTTTGAGTGCGTATTGAACGGAATATATATTCCCTGCATTGTATTTTATAATTGCTACATTCACTTTATTTAGCAAAGGCAACCGCCCTGGTTTCACGGATAACCGTAATTTTTACCTGCCCCGGATAAGTCATTTCATCTTGAATTTTCTTAGCTATTTCGTTTGAAAGATTTTCAGCTTCCACGTCGGTGATACGGTCGGCTCCAACGATGACGCGTAATTCGCGACCGGCTTGAATAGCATACGTTTTCACAACTCCGGGATACGAAAGCGCTAATTGTTCCAGATCGTTCAACCGTTTAAGGTAGGCTTCAACAATTTCTCTTCGCGCTCCCGGACGCGCGCCTGAAATAGCGTCGCACACCTGAACGATGGGCGCTAAGAGACTGGTCATTTCCGTTTCGTCGTGATGCGCGCCGATAGCATTCGCAATATCGGGTTTTTCTTTGAATTTTTCAGCCAACCGCATTCCAAGAATAGCATGTGGAAGTTCCGGTTCGTCATCCGGCACTTTTCCAATGTCGTGAAGTAATCCGGCTCTTTTGGCTTTTTTAGTATTCAATCCCAGTTCGGCAGCCATGATGGCGCACAGGTTGGCTGTTTCGCGAGAATGTTGCAAGAGGTTTTGACCATAGGAAGAACGGTATTTCATACGTCCGATCATGCGAATCAGTTCGGGATGTAATCCGTGAATACCTAAATCAATGGTTGTCCGTTTACCCGTTTCGATGATTTCGTCTTCAACCTGCTTACGTACTTTGTTTACAATCTCTTCGATACGCGCCGGATGAATACGTCCGTCCTGCACCAATTGGTGCAAAGCCAGACGGGCTACTTCGCGCCTCACAGGATCGAACCCCGAAAGAATGATGGCTTCCGGCGTGTCGTCGACAATGATTTCAATTCCGGTAGCCGCTTCCAAAGCGCGGATATTCCGTCCTTCACGACCAATAATTCGTCCTTTGATTTCGTCCGATTCGATATGGAAAACAGTAATCGCATTTTCAATGGCAGTTTCTGTTGCCAATCGCTGGATAGATTGCACGACAATTCTTTTCGCCTCTTTATTTGCAGTCATTTTCGCTTCTTCCATCACTTCATTGATAAAAGCCGCTGCAGATGTTTGCGCCTCTTCTTTCAAAGTTTGCGCCAACCGCTCTTTGGCTTCTTCAGCCGATAAACCTGAAAGGGCTTCCAGCCGTTCAATTTCCATTTTATGGATTTTTCCCATTTCCTGCTTTTTCTTTTCAATGGCTTCTAACTGACTTTCCATGTTTTCCTTGAAGGTTTCTACTTCCGCCCGCCTTTTGTGAAGTTCATCCTGTCGTTGATTCAACGCCATTTCCCGTTGTTTCAATTTGGATTCTTGAGATTGAATCTTTGAGTTCCGTACATTTACTTGCTTTTCCAAGTCGGCTTTTAGAGTAATGAATTTCTCCTTTACTTCCAATAGCTTGTCTTTCTTGATGGTTTCCGCCTCTTTTTGGGCGTCTTCTATGATTTGTTTGCTTTTCGATAGATTCATTTGATTCAAAGCGAACCAAGTAGCGCCTCCTCCTATTAGCAAGCAAATAAATCCCAAAATTATTGTTGTTATCATATCTATTTATTTATAATATATATCTTAAAAAAAAACTATCTATGAATATATTCCCAACAGTTGTCATTTCAGGATGACAGCCGTTTTTTGAATAACTTCAAGATAGCGCGAAATTAAAAAAATTACAATTGATTAGTTTTGTTGAGAGGATTGAATCTTTTGGATATATTCTTCCAATTCATGGTCTAATAATTCAATTCTTTCCATAAAGGATGATTTATCTTCTCTTTCCTGTAATCGAAAGCTTTCTCTCGAAATATGAATAACAGCCATTGTTAATAAATCTTTCTTATCCATTTTGGGTCCCCCGTACTCCAAACTGTATCGATTTATTGTATCATTAATAACTGTTGCGGCTTTTCGGAATAGCCCTTCTTCTGATCTATTACAAAAAATTGGATATACTTTTTCTGCAACTTTCAATTGTATTCTAAATTCGTCGTTATCAGGCATCTTTTTCTATTCGTTTAATAAAGCGATGCACTTATCAACTTCTCGCATTAAATTGGATAATCTGCTTTTAGTCATCTTAAAATCATTCCCGTTTACAGAAATCATTCGTGCAACTTTCAGATTATCGTATTTTAATTGTAATTGTTTATTCTCTTTTCTTAATGAATCATTGACGTTTATTTGTTCTCCAAGCTGCGATTTTAATTTTACGTTTTCTTCCTTCAGTTTATCGCACAAAACAAACATCTGATGAACCCGAACTTCAAAATTTCGAATAATTTTTTGTTGTTCTTCTGTCATAAATTCAAAAATTTCGTACAAAAATACGTATTTATTATGACCTTGCAAAAAAAATATGAAATTTATTTTTCTTCTATCAATTTTTAGTGATATTTTTATGCGTTTGCGTGCAATCTGAAAATTTAATGCTAACTTTGTTTTCAAATTTATAAATAATGCCTGTTTCAAATGTCTGACGATGTCTGTCGAATATTTTATTGCCAAACGGATTTATAGAGATAGGGGAGAAAACCGGAATGTGTCTCCTCCGGCTATCCAGGTAGCCACCATCAGTATAGCTATTGGATTAGCGGTTATGATTCTTTCCGTTGCAGTTGTAATCGGATTCAAAAAAGAAATTCGCGAGAAAATAATCGGATTCGGTTCACATATTCAAATTACTAATTTTGAAAATAACCCTTCGCTCGAAATGAAGCCGGTCGCTATTAGCGATACCTTGATGAATTATTTACGACACCGGTTCAATGTGATCAGGGTCGAACGATTTGCCAACAAAATGGGAATTATTAAGACGTCTGATGATTTTCAAGTCGTTTTATTCAAAGGAGTTGACGAACAATATAACTGGGATTTTTTCCGGTCGAATCTGATAGAAGGAACGGTTTTGAACATTCGCCCCGACTCAACCCTTTCGGATGTAGTCATTTCCCGAACAATTGCCAATAAACTGAATCTGAAATTAGGCGATTCGTTTACAACTTACTTTATCCAGGATCCGCCGCGCGCAAGGAAATTTTGCATATCGGGAATTTACCAGACCTATTTTTCCGATTACGATAAAATTTATGTATTGACGGATATCAAGCAAATTCGCCGATTGAATCAATGGGACGAAGATATGGTCAGCGGTTTGGAAATATATCTGAAAGATTACAATCGGTTAGATGCAACAGCCGACTCGCTGTATTTCGAGCTGCAAGTACAAAAAGACCGCTTGGATAATACTTTCCTTACCCGATCCGTGAAACAGTTGAAGCCGGACATATTTGACTGGCTAAGCGTGTTGGATATTAACGTGATCGTCATTCTTATTTTGATGCTTGTCGTCGCCGGATTCTCTATGATCTCCGGATTGATAATTATTATTTTGGAAAGAATTAATATGATTGGCGTGTTGAAATCCCTTGGGCAGAGCAATACAAGCATCCGGAAAATCTTTCTTTATCTCTCCGCTTTTTTGATTGGAAAAGGATTGCTTTGGGGAAACATTTTAGCAATAGGCTTATGCCTGATTCAACACTATTTCGGAATAGTGAAACTCAACCCCGAAGTATATTACCTTACAAAAGTTCCGATCGATATTTCGATTCCGGCGATCTTAATCATCAACCTCGGCGCCCTTTTTGCTACTTTAGCCATGTTGATAGGTCCCTCCTATCTGGTCGCTGGCATTTCACCTTCAAGAACCATGCGGTTCGACTAAGGAAGAATTATGGTTGCACTCGACATGTATCCGTCGTAGGTTATTTTGTCAAAAACTTTGCCTTCAAACTCTATGCGAGAACATTTGCCATATACATTCTCATGACTTTTATTCGAAATGTTCCAATAAGTAACAAGTTCATGTACCGCATCATCGCCAAATAGATAAGGACATTTCAGTTTGTAGGTGAGCATTTTTGTTTCGGGACAATCGCCTTGTGGAATACTGAAGTAATTTGTCAGAACATAATAACCATTATCCAATTTTTCACAGTCAAATACGGGACGGTAAACCTGAGGTATCATACCCGATCTGGCACGAGTGTTATAAATATTATTATCCCAATTCTTGCATGGTTCAGAAAGAATAATATCCAATGTGTATAAAGAGTCCGCCAATTCAATCCCTTTTACCAAATCCTTGCCGGAAGCATCCTGAAATCCCAATTCTAATAGATAGTTGGCAAACTTTGGTTCATGATCGAAAATATCGGTTAAAAGGTCGCTGACAAGACTACAGGAACCGCACAATATTATTATGGCTAATAAGCCAGAAAATTTTAACGTTTTCATGTCTTTGAATTTTAACAGTTAAACATATTGACATACTGCACCGAGCACAGTATAAATATAACTGCCAAAATTACAACATTTTCTTGAATAAAAAAAATATTACTGCATATAAAAATCTTGATATGATAAATTTTTCAAAAAATATTTTGATATTTGAAAGAATACATTACCTTTGTCGATTCATTTGCAACTGCCTATGTTAAAATATGTTAATAATCAATAATTTATAATTATAACACATAATGAACGTTACATTAAACAAAACAGATTCGGTTGATGCTAACATTACCATTGAAGTAGAGAAAGCCGATTATGTCAATGAAGTAGAGAATTCTTTGAAAGATTTGCGGAAAAATACAGTCATTCCGGGCTTTCGTAAAGGCATGGCGCCACCGGCGTTTCTTCGTCAAAAATACGGCAAATCGATTCTTGTTGAAGAAATCAACAAATTAGTTTCTAAAAAACTTTCCGATTATATCACGGAAAACAAGTTGGATATTTTAGGCGAACCTTTGCCGTCAAAAGAACAGGCGGAGATAGATTTTGATACGCAGGAAAATTTTGCATTTACGTTTGATATAGGATTACCTCCCGTCATTGACGTCGAATTGACAAAAGACGACCGAATGCCGTATTATCAAATTCAGGTAACCGACGAAATGATTGATGAGCAAATTGAACATTTCAAATCCCAACATGGTAGTCAGGAATTGGCAGAAGAAGTGGGAAGCAACGATTTGGTTAGAGGCAATCTATTGGAATTGGATGAAAACGGCGAACCGAAAGCGCATGGAATTACGCAGAACGAAGCCGTTTTATTACCGGCTTATATAAAGAATGAAGAAGAAAAAGCAAAATTTACGAATGCCAAATTGCATTCGACCCTTGTTTTCAATCCGTATAAAGCGTATAACGGAAATGAGGCGGAATTAATGTCGTTTCTCAAAATTAAAAAAGAAGAAACGCCCAATCATACCGGCGATTTTTCGTTTGAAATAGCTGAAATTTCACATTTCAAACAGGCGGAAATCAATCAAGAATTGTTTGACAAGATTTTTGAACCGGGAACGGTCGACTCCATTGAAGCTTTTCGCGAAAAAATAAAAGAAAGCTTGGCGCAACAATTAGTTTCCGAAAGCGATTACAAATTTATTCTTGATGCGCGTAAACTGTTGGAAGAAAAAGCGTCCGGTCTGCAATTCCCCGATGCTTTCCTGAAACGATGGCTTTTGGTCGCCGACCCGAAAAAGACGCCGGAATCTTTAGAAGAAGAATATCCGAAAATTCTTGAAGATTTGAAATTTCACTTAATCAAGGAACATTTGATTGAAGAAAATGGGATTACAATCGACGACAGCGAACTTCAAGAATACGCCCGACGCGTCACCCGCGCTCAATTTGCGCAATACGGAATAAGTAACATCCCCGAAGATCTGTTGGAAAAATATTCGACGGATATGTTGAAAAAGAAAGAAACTTACCGGTCGTTGGGAGATAAGGTATTTGAAGATAAATTAATTGCAGTCTTGAAAGAACAGGCGACACTGGAACATCAAGAGATAGGCATGGAGGAATTCCAAAAATTGTTTTTAGAAAATTCGGAAAATAAACAGTAATAAAATGAACGATTTTAGAAAATATGCAGTAAATCATCTGGGAATAAACGGTTTGGCATTCGATGACGTCATCCGGTCGCAGCGGGAATATTTGAATCCCTATATATTGGAAGAGCGCCAGATGAATGTTACCCAATTAGATGTGTTTTCCCGCCTGATGGCCGATCGCATCATCTTTTTGGGAACGCAGATCGACGATTATACGGCAAATGTCATTCAAGCGCAATTGCTTTATTTGGAAACATCCGATCCGGGGAAAGATATTTCGCTTTACATCAACTCTCCTGGGGGCTCTGTTTATGCAGGTTTCGGAATTTACGACACCATGCGGTATCTTAATTGCAAAATCCGTACGATTTGTACGGGCATTGCCGCTTCCTTTGCAGCCGTTTTATTGGTAGCCGGTGAAAAAGGCTGCCGTTCGGCTTTGAAACATTCCCGGGTTATGATTCATCAACCGCTTGGCGGAGCGCAAGGTCAAGCATCGGATATTGAAATTACGGCGCGGGAAATCATGAAGATTAAAAAAGAAATTTACATGATTATTTCCGAACATTCCGGTCAGACTTATGAAAAAGTTTTGCTGGATGGCGACCGCGATTTCTGGATGACCGCTGAAGAAGCAAGGGAATACGGTATGGTGGATGAAGTATTAAGTAAAAAGAAAAGTAACGATGGCTAAATACCAGCAACATTGCAGTTTTTGCGGACGACCGGAAAATGAATTGAAAATGCTGCTCACCGGCATTAGCGGATTTATTTGCGACGAATGTGTTGAAAGGGCTTATGAATTAGTCAAAGAAACCGACAAGATTCCTAAGAGCGGAGAAAAATTTTCAGTTACAAGGGACGAATTGCCTCATCCGAAGGAAATAAAAGCTTTTTTAGATCAATACGTAATCGGACAGGATGAAGCCAAACGCTATCTGTCGGTTTCCGTTTATAATCATTACAAACGCTTGCTACAAAAGCCAGACAGCGATGATGTGGAAATTGAAAAATCGAATATCATTATGGTAGGACAAACAGGAACGGGAAAAACGCTCTTAGCAAAAACCATTGCCCGCCTTTTAAAAGTTCCTTTTACGATTGTCGATGCGACGGTATTGACGGAAGCCGGTTATGTGGGTGAAGACATTGAAAGTATTCTCACCCGTTTACTTCAAGTTTCCGATTATGATGTGAAAGCAGCCGAAAAAGGCATTGTCTTTATCGATGAAATTGACAAGATTGCTCGAAAAGGAGATAATCCGTCCATCACCCGCGATGTGAGCGGGGAAGGCGTGCAACAGGGCTTGCTTAAATTGCTGGAAGGTTCGGTCGTTAACGTTCCGCCGCAAGGAGGAAGAAAACATCCCGAACAAAAATTGATTCCTGTCGACACAAAAAATATTTTGTTTATTTGCGGCGGCGCTTTCGACGGCATCGAAAAAAAAATCGCCCAGCGTATGAATACGCAGGTAATCGGATATACCGCCATTCACCAAACGGCGCATATCGATCGTAATAATCTGATGCAATATATTGTTCCCCAGGATTTGAAAGCCTTCGGATTAATACCTGAAATTATCGGACGATTGCCCATTCTCACTTATCTCGACCCTTTAGACAGGGACGCCTTGAGAGCAATCCTAACCGAACCTAAAAACGCTATCATTAAACAATATATTAAAATATTTGCCATGGACGATATAACCTTAACTTTTGACGATGACGTGCTCGATTATATCGTTGACAAAGCCATTGAATATAAATTAGGCGCTCGCGGCTTGCGTTCCATCACAGAGGACATCATGATTGATGCCATGTTTGAATTACCGGCTTCCGGGGAAAAGATATTTTTTGTCAATTTAGAATATGCAAAATCAAAAATTGAAATTTCCTCCAAATTGCGTTCTGCCTAATGATAAATTATCCGGTATTTTTTTCGTTATGATATAAAAAAAGTGGGAAAATATTTATGAAATTAAAAAACAATGCTATAACTTTGTTTGATAAAGAACCGGGTTAATTATATGGTGAAAAAAGATTTTTTAACAGAGCAACTTAAGAAACATTTTGGTTTCGATACTTTTAAGGGGAACCAGGAAAATGTAATCCGTAGCATTATGGAAGGAAGAGATACATTTGTTCTCATGCCCACCGGAGGAGGAAAATCCTTGTGTTACCAATTACCATCCTTATTATTGGACGGAACCGCCCTGGTGATATCCCCCCTCATTGCTCTGATGAAAAATCAAGTGGATGCCATGCGGAATTTCAGTGAAGACAATGGAGTCGCCCACTTTATCAATTCATCCTTGAATAAAGCGGCGATTGATAAAGTAAAAGAAGATATACGAGCGGGAAAAACCAAATTATTGTATGTGGCTCCCGAATCGTTGACTAAAGAAGAAAATATTGAATTTCTCCGGCAAGTGCCGGTATCGTTTTATGCCATCGACGAAGCTCACTGTATTTCGGAATGGGGACATGATTTCCGTCCCGAATACAGACGAATCCGACCAATCATTAATGAAATAGCTCGTCGCCCGTTAATTGCTCTCACGGCGACCGCTACGCCTAAAGTCCAGCATGATATTCAAAAAAATTTGGGCATGATGGATGCTGCCGTATTTAAATCTTCTTTCAATCGCCCGAATTTGTATTACGAAGTAAGGCAGAAAGGCAAAGATATTGACAGGGAAATTGTCAAATTTATCAAAGCCAATCAGGGAAAATCGGGAATTGTTTATTGTTTATCCCGAAAAAAAGTAGAAGATTTTACCGAAATTCTGAAAGCAAACGGAATCAATGCATTGGCTTATCATGCGGGTATGGACTCGCAAACGCGCTCCGAAAATCAGGATGCTTTCCTGATGGAAGAATCGGAAGTCATTGTAGCTACCATCGCTTTTGGAATGGGAATTGATAAACCGGACGTACGATATGTCATTCATTATGATATCCCTAAAAGTTTAGAGGGCTATTATCAGGAAACAGGACGAGCCGGACGTGATGGTGGAGAAGGGAAATGTATCGTTTTTTACGCCCATGCTGATTTGCAAAAATTAGAGAAATTCATGCAGGGAAAACCCATTTCCGAGCAAGAAATCGGCAAACAATTACTGGAAGAAACAAGGGCTTACGCCGAAACTTCCGTCTGCCGGAGAAAAGTAATATTACACTATTTTGGAGAAGAATATACGGAGGATAATTGTGGAAATTGCGATAATTGTTTAAATCCTAAAAAACAAGTGGAAGCAAAAGAGTTATTAATTTCAATTTTAGAAACCGTTGATCTGTTAAAAGATAAATTTAAAGCAGATCATATCATCAACATTCTTCAAGGGAAAACTACCTCGGAGATACTGTCTTATGAACATAACGATTTGGATATTTTCGGATCTGGAAAAGATGAAGACGAAAAAACATGGAATACTGTTATTCGACAAGCAATGATTGCAGGTTTTTTAGATAAGGATATTGAAAATTACGGCTTGTTGAAACTAACGGTGGCCGGACGTAAATATTTGGCGAATCCGACGTCTTTTAGCGTCACCAAAGACAATGATTTTGATGAAGAAGATCCATCAGAAGAAACCCCTGTACGCGGAGGCGCCGCATGTGCCGTTGACCCGGTCTTGTATTCAATGATGAAAGACTTACGAAAGAAACTGGCTAAGAAATTAGAAGTTCCTCCTTATGTCGTTTTTCAAGACCCTTCCCTTGAAGCAATGGCAACTACTTACCCTGTTACTCTCGAAGAATTACAAAACATCCCGGGAGTGGGCTCCGGAAAAGCCAAGCGGTATGGAGAAGAATTTATTGCGCTAATCAAACGCCATGTTGCCGAAAACGAAATCGAGCGCCCGGAAGATTTGCGAGTGAGAACTGTTGCCAACAAATCCAAACTCAAAATATCCATCGTGCAAAGCATCGACCGGAAAGTAGCTTTAGACGATATCGCTCTTACTACCGGTTTGGAGTTTTCGGAATTACTCGATGAAATTGAAGCGATTGTTTATTCCGGAACTAAAATTAATGTCGATTATTTTCTCAATGAAGTGATGGATGAAGATCATATTGAGGAAATATATCTATATTTCAAAGAATCGGAGACTGACGGTCTGGAAGATGCTATTGAAGAATTGGGTGGTGATTTTACAGAAGAAGAAATCAGACTTGTTAGAATCAAATTTATTTCGGAATTAGCAAATTAATCAAAAAAATTGATTACATTTGCACGCAATAAATTTAAAATCATTTCACAATGTCATTTATTGCAGAAAAAGTAGTTATGGATGGATTAACTTTCGACGACGTATTGTTAATCCCCGCCTATTCGGAAGTGTTGCCGCGTGAAGTTGATCTTTCAACGCAATTTTCCAGAAACATCCGGTTAAATGTTCCCATGGTTTCCGCCGCTATGGATACGGTGACGGAAGCTACTTTAGCGATCGCGATTGCTCGTGAAGGAGGAATCGGCGTAATTCATAAAAACATGAGCATCGAAGAACAAGCCAAACAGGTGCGTTCAGTGAAACGTGCGGAAAACGGAATGATTTCCAATCCGGTCAGCATCAAAAGAGGAAAGACGGTGGGTGACGCCATGGCTTTAATGGGCGAATATAAAATTGGCGGTATTCCGGTCGTGGATGATGCAAATCACTTGGTGGGCATTGTAACGAATCGCGACTTGCGGTTCCAACGTAATCTGAGCTTACTGGTTGATGATGTGATGACAAAAGAACATTTGGTCACAACCAATCAATCCACAGACCTGGAAGCGGCTACCGGAATTCTTCAGCAATACAAAATCGAAAAGTTGCCGGTGGTTGACAACGACAACAAACTGATAGGGCTGATAACCTATAAAGATATCACAAAAGCAAAAGACAAACCGTTTGCTTGTAAAGATACTAACGGACGGTTGCGAGTCGCTGCCGGCGTAGGGGTTACTCCCGATACTTTACTTCGGGTAGAAGCCTTGGTAAATGCCGAAGTGGATGCGATCGTTATTGATACGGCGCACGCCCATTCGCTTCATGTAGTCAAAATACTGAAAAAAATTAAAACTTCCTTCCCCAATCTTGATGTGGTAGTCGGAAACATCGCTACGCCTGAAGCAGCCAAATTTCTGGCGAAAGCAGGCGCCGACGCCATTAAGGTAGGGATTGGACCCGGTTCCATTTGCACTACCCGTGTGATTGCCGGGGTTGGCGTTCCGCAACTTTCGGCTATTTACGATGTTTCCAAAGCATTAAAAGGAACGAATATCCCGGTGATAGCCGACGGTGGCTTGCGCTATTCGGGCGATATTGTAAAAGCTTTAGCTGCAGGAGGTCATTCGGTAATGATGGGATCGTTGCTGGCAGGAGTGGAAGAGTCGCCGGGAGAAACCATTATTTTCAACGGGCGAAAATTCAAATCCTATCGTGGAATGGGATCGCTGGAGGCTATGCAAAAAGGTTCAAAAGATCGCTATTTTCAAGATGTTGAAGACGATGTGAAAAAATTGGTCCCTGAAGGTATTACTGCACGCGTACCGTTCAAAGGATCGCTGTATGAAGTTATTTATCAGATGGTCGGCGGATTAAGAGCCGGAATGGGGTATTGCGGAGCCGCTAATATACAAGCGCTTCACGAAGCTAAATTTACCCGTATTACCAATGCGGGTATTAAAGAAAGCCACCCGCACGACGTTGCTATTACGCAGGAAGCTCCGAATTATAGTTACGCAAGAGGTTAAATACAATAAATCACTTTTAAATCCGTTAAAGTTAAGATATAGTATTAATATAAGATGAATGACAAAATGAAGGCTCGCTTTTTCTCCTTAGTTTTATTACTGTCATCAGCAGGGATTCTTGCTCAAACGAACGACCCTGTGATCATGACAATCAATGGTAGAAATTTTAAAAAATCCGAATTTGAATATTTTTATAACAAATACAACAACGAGGATGTTATTGATAAACGTTCGCTGACGGAGTACATCGATTTGTTTAAAAATTTGAAGTTAAAAGTAGCCGAAGCTGAAGCTCAAGGAATGGATACAACTTCCTCTTTCATATCCGAACTTTCGGGATATCGCGCAACGGAAGCCAAACCTTATTTAGAAAAATTGGATATCAATGACGAAATGTTAAAAAAAGAATATGACCGGATGAAAGATTTGGTTGAAGTCAGTCATATCCTGATTGCCTTTCCGAAAACATTGAAAAATGATTTTAAATTATTGCCTTCCGATACGCTTGAAGCTTATAACAAGGCTGTTCAAATAAGAAATCGTCTCCTGAAAGGAGAAATTTTTGAAAAAATAGCAGAAGAACTTTCCGACGACGCTAATACAAAAAACACGGATCGACCGGGTTACTTGGGATGGTTCAGCGGATTAATGCTTAATCCTCCTTTTGAAGAAACCGCCTTCAATACGCCGGTAGGTAAGATGGGAGAATTGACTCGCAGCAATTATGGATACCATATTATTAAGATAAATGGGAAAAAAGGTAATCCGGGTCAAATCAATGCGGCTCATATCCTGATAACCTGTCCTCCTGATGCAGATTCAACGCAAACAAATGAAGCCTTGAAAAAAATTAACGATATCTATGACCAATTGGCGGGTGGCGCTGATTTTTCCACATTGGCAAAAGAAAATTCCAAAGATTCGGGAACAGCTTCCAAAGGCGGCGACTTGGGGTGGTTCGGTTATGGTTCGATGGTTAAAGAATTTCAGGATGCAGCTTTTGGACTGCAAAAAGCTGGAGACATCTCCAAACCATTTAGAACGAGATTCGGATATCATATTGTTAAATTATTAGGTGCAAAACCTTTGGAACCGTTTGAAGATAAGCGGAAAGACATTGAAAATAAGTTGAGCTCGGGCGGTTATTTTATTCCGTTGCATCAACAGGGTATTGAAGCGCTGAAAAAAGAATACGGATTCCAAAAAGATGATGCAGGTTATCAATTGCTTTTCTCAATGGCTAATACCGTTTATCCGACCGACAGTTTGTTTTATCAGTCGTTTGAAAACAAGGATATTCCCTTGTTTACTATTGGAAATACAGGCTATACAATCGATCAATTTTTTGCTTTCATGATGAAAAACGCCCATTCGCCCTATGCGATATCCACCGATTTATTGAACGACCGGTTGCAATGGTTTGAATACAATTCATTGATTGAGGCTGAAAATCAATCATTAGAAAGCAAATATCCGGAATTTAAAAATCTGATTCAGGAATATCGCGATGGAATATTGATGTTTGATATAAGCAACAGGGAAGTTTGGGGAAGAGCTTCGGAAGATACGAATGGTCTTGCTGCATTCTTTGCGGCAAATAAACAGAAATATACATGGAATGAGCCGAGTTTCAAAGGGTATGTAGTTTTGACAAAAGACGCCAAGAACAAAAAGAAAATGCAAAAAGAAATAGCCGGTAAAAAACCGGAAGATGCGGTACAATATCTGTATGATAATTATAAAGTTGGAGCGGTTAGTTACGTCAAAATTGAAAAAGGACTTTTTAAGAAAGGCGATAATCCATTTGTAGATGAAGGAGCATTTAAATCCGGCGTCGCCCAGCGCCCTGCCGATTTCCAGGATTTCTTCTTGATAGGAGAAGTTCTGAAAGCGCCTGAATCTTACATGGATATACGGGGACAAGTCGTTACCGATTATCAGAATTACTTGGAAGACGCCTGGATAAAAGCATTAAATGAAAAATACAAAGTGACGGTTTATCCGGATGTAATTAAAACGATAAAATAACAGGTTATCTGTTTATGAAGTATTTATTTTCAATAATCCTGATCGTTGTAACTTTGCTTACTGTAACTTGTAAAAATAATTTGGATGTTAATAAAGCCGGAGCGTTAGTAAAAGTAGGAAATAAGACATTGTATAAAAGTACGGTAGAGGAAAATATTCCTGTCGGGATTTCAAGCGAAGACAGTATTATTGCCGCCGAACATTTCATTCGTTCGTGGATAAAAGATAATTTATTGTACAATGTTGCATCAAAAAACATTAATGATAAAGAAAACATTGATCTTTTGGTTGAAAATTATAAAAGATCGTTATTAATTTATCAATATGAAGAACAGTTGGTTAATGAAAAATTAACCAAAGGAATCGATGAACAGGCTTTATTAGGCTATTATAATCAAAATAAAGATAAATTGAAACTTGACAGGTCCTTGGTGAAAGGATTATTTTTGAAAGTACCGGTAAATGCGCCTCAATTAAATGATATACGCGTCTGGTATAAATCAAAAACCCCCGCTTCCCGCGAAAACTTGGAAAAGCTTCATCTGAATAATATGACAATTTATAATTATTTTGTAGATAAATGGGTGGATTTTAACGATTTGATGGATAATTTTCCGAAAGAACAACTGACTAAGGAAGATATGACAGTTCAGGTGAAAACGGTAGAAAAACAAGACGATGCTTATTTTTATTTCTTGAATATTACGGATTATTTATTAGCGGGCGATAACGCTCCTTATGAATATGCGAAAACAACGATTCAGGAAATACTGATTAATCAACGAAAAATTGATTTTTTGAAAAAAACGGAAGACGACTTGTATCAACGTGCGTTAGATAAAAGTGAAATTCAATTTTATAGCGAGTAATTCACTAAACTGATAACAAAAATTAAAATAACAATATGAAACGTTTTTTCTTTTTAATTATATGTCTGTGCGGGTTTTTATTTCGAGTACAATTACAGGCTCAGGAAACTCAAACCAATGTGATTGACGAGGTGATTTGGGTAGTCGGCGACGATGCCATCTTCTTGTCTGACGTAGAAAATATGCGTTTAGATATGCAAATGCGAGGGCAACGGCTGCAAGGCGACCCTTATTGCACTATTCCCGAACAACTGGCTATCCAAAAACTGTTTTTGCACCAAGCCAAATTAGACAGTATTGACATCAGCGACTCGGAAGTAACCGGCGCAGTAGACCGGCAAATTAATTATTACATCAGCCAATTGGGTTCGCAAGAAAAATTAGAAGAATATACCAATAAATCACTCAACGCGCTACGGGAAGAATGGCGCAATACTGCTAAAGAACAGGAATCGATCAGAAAAGTGCAACAAGGATTGGTATCGAATATAAAAATTACCCCTTCCGAAGTTCGAACTTTTTACAAACGGATACCGGAAGACAGCCTTCCCTTTATTCCGACCACGGTAGAAGTCGAAATTATTACGGTAGAACCCCAAGTAGCTTTGGCGGAAATTGACGATATAAAAAGCCGGTTGAGAGAGTACACGGAACAAATCACAAGCGGTGAAAAACAATTTTCCACTTTGGCTCGAATGTACTCCGACGATAAAGAATCGGCAGTCAAAGGAGGAGAATTGGGATTTATGGGAAAAACCAGCCTGGTACCCGAATTTGCGACTGTTGCTTTTGAGCTGAACGACCCCAAACGGGTTTCCCGTATCGTGGAAACCGAATACGGCTATCATATCATCCAATTGATTGAGAAAAGAGGCGATCGTATCAATGTCCGTCACATTTTGCTTCGTCCGCATGTAACTAAAGATGAAGTAAACGCTGCTACACAACGCTTGGATTCCATTCGCGACCTCATTGTTGCAGGAAAGTTTTCTTTTGAGGAAGGCGCTTTTTACATGTCTTATGATAAAGATACCCGAAATAATAAAGGTCTGATGGTTAATACGCCCAATGTGATTAATCCGAATCAGACCGAAAGATCAGGAACCTCCCGATTTGAAATGTCGGAATTACCTGCGGAAATAGCAAAAATTGTAAGTACGATGGCCGTCGGCGATATTTCCAAACCATTCTCTATGATTAATTCTAAAAACAGCAAGGAGGTGGCGGCAATCATAAAATTGAAATCCCGTACAGATGGTCACAAAGCAAGTTTGAGCGACGATTTCCAAGCGCTGAAATCAATGGTAGAAGATGAAAAACGGGAAAATATTCTCAATGCTTGGATAGAAAAAAAAATAAAGGAGACTTATATTAGAATTAATGATAATTGGAAAAATTGCGATTTTGAAAGAGAAGGTTGGGTACAAAAATAGCGCTGTAAAAACAATTACTTTTCTATTGTTTTTTACTGTAACTACTGTCTTCGGGATACCGCAAAATCCAGTTTCTAATAATCCCCCGAGAGTAACGCGGGTGTATGTTGAAAATGCCGATTCAACCGAATTAGTGCAAAACAATAATCCGAATATCTACATTTTGAAAGGACATGTCGTTTTTCGCCACGACAGTACTTACATGTATTGCGATAGCGCCTATTTAGACAATTTGACCAATTCGCTGGAAGCATTTGATAACGTTCGTATTGTGCAGGGTGATACTCTTTTTATCTATGGCGACTACCTGAATTATTTCGGAAACACGCAACTGGCGAAAATGCGGGAACACGTCAAAATGGAAAATAATGAAGTCACTTTATTTACCGATAGCTTTGATTTCGACCGGAGCAAAAATATTGGTTATTATTTTAATGGCGGTATGCTGGTTGATTCGATTAACGAACTGACTTCTATTTATGGGCAATACTCTCCTGATTCCAAAATCGCTTTCTTCAAAGATTCGGTACGATTAAAGAATCCTCAATTTGTGCTTACCTCCGATACATTAAACTACCAAACGGATACAAAAATAGCTACGATCACTGCACCCACTGTCATTGAATCGGATAGCGGATACATCTATTCCGATCGGGGATGGTATAACACGCTTACAGAAGAATCAATGTTATATGATCGTTCGGTAGTGGTCAGCAAAGATAAAACAAAGACTATCACCGCTGATTCCTTGTCGTATAACAAGGCGGAAGGATTTGTAGAAGCTTATGGCAACATGATTGTGAACGATACGGTAAGGCGCATAATGATTATGGGAGATTATGGTTATTATGATGAAAAGTCGGAACTTGCTTTTGCTACCGATTCGGCTCAAATGATCGAATATTCTCAAAAGGATTCCCTTTATCTTCACGCCGATACGGTGCTGATGAAAACAATGGATACAATCAGGGAAGTCAGAGCCTATTATGGCGTTCGTTTTTTTCGAACGGATATTCAAGGAGTTTGCGATTCCATGCGCTACAACACCTCCGATTCGCTGTTGAATATGTATAAAAATCCTATCCTGTGGAATGAATCCTATCAACTGACCGGCGATACCATCAAAGTGCTGATGAACGACAGTACCGTTGAAAGATTGAATGTGCTGAATTATTCGTTTGCCATACAGGAAATAGATACGTCTTACTACAATCAGTTGAAAGGAAGAAATTTAACCGCTTATTTTGATGCCGGCGAAATATATCAAATGGTTATGGAGGGAAATGGGGAAGCTATCTACTACCATATCGACGATAAAAACGCCGCTCCTTTGGAACTGGACAAAACTTCGGCAAGTTTTATCGTCTTTACGATTAAACAGCGGAAAATTGCCAGAATAAAATGGTATCCCGATTCAAAGATGGATGTTTATCCTATTCCGGATATTACTCCGGAAGTTAAATTTCTAAAAGACTTTGTGGATTATAGCTATCTTCGCCCCAAAAATAAGGAGGACATATTTGTAAAAACAGTAATGAAAGCAGGAGATGTTCCTCCTCCACGGAGAACAAGGCAGCATTTACGTCAAGAGTGAAATACTATGAGCGATATTATTCATTTGCTTCCAGATTCGATTGCCAACCAAATAGCGGCAGGAGAAGTGATACAGCGTCCTGCTTCCGTCGTTAAGGAGTTGATTGAAAACTCAATCGATGCGGGCGCCGATTCCATTCAACTGATTGTCAAAGATGCAGGGCGCACTTTGATTCAAGTAATTGACAACGGAGAAGGAATGTCCGAAACCGATGCACGGATGGCTTTTGAACGGCATGCTACATCAAAAATTCAAACGGTCGACGATTTGTTTGCTCTGCGAACCATGGGTTTTCGCGGAGAAGCTTTGGCTTCCATTGCCGCCGTAGCGCAAGTCGAATTAAAAACCGCCCGCCAAAACGACTCTGCCGGTACGCTATTGCAAATTTCAGGTTCTCAAGTCGATAAACAAGAATCAATCGCCGTTAACCCGGGCAGCATATTTTCGGTAAAGAATCTTTTCTATAACGTGCCGGCACGCAGGAAGTTCTTAAAATCAAACGAAGTGGAAATGAGGAACATTATCGCCGAATTTGAACGAATCGTTTTGGTACATTCGCAATTGGCTTTTGTTCTCAGGCACAATGATTCGGAAATATTTAATTTACCTGCCTCCACGCTCCGGCAACGAATCCTTAATGTATTCGGAAAACGATTAAACACACAGTTATTAACTCTGCAAGCCGGCGCTTCGCTGGTTTCCGTTTCGGGTTTTATTGGTACGCCCGATTCAAGCAAAAAAAAAGGAGCAGAGCAATTTTTCTTCGTGAATAATCGTTATATGCGGCATCCGTATTTTCACAAAGCGGTAGTACAGGCATTCGAGCCCTATATTCCAGCTGGGGAAATGCCTAATTATTTCATATATCTCACAGTTGATCCGGCAAGTATCGACGTCAATATTCATCCGGCAAAAACAGAAATCAAGTTTGAAAATGAACAAGCCATTTGGCTGATTATTCTTTCGGCAGTGAAAGAAGCTCTTGCTAAATCCGACGCTATACCCGGCATTGTATTTAATCGGGAAGAAGCTATTGATATGCCTGTGTATACGCAAAAACCGGCGAATGCCGATACTCTGGAGACGCATTTTCAATCCGGTTACAATCCGTTTACCGAAAGAGCCCGTTCGGGTAATCAGCAAAGAAACTGGGAAAAACTTTATGAAGATCGGCCGTTTGCTCCGGAAGAACAGGCGATGACTGCCGATTGGGCGGAAGAACGCATTACCGTTTTTTCATTCAAGGGGAAGTACCTTATTTCGAGTTTAAAATCAGGTTTGTTGATTATCGATCAGCGGCGGGCGCATATCCGCATTTTGTATGACGAATATTTGCAGCAAATAAATCAAAAAAAGGGATTTTCCCAAGGTCTTTTATTTCCGGAGATTATTTCGTTTACTCCGCGGGAAGCTACCATTCTGCCTTTTCTGTTGGACGACTTGACATATATGGGCTTCGACCTGTCGGATTTAGGCAACAATGCCTATTCCATTAACGGTATTCCTGCCGGCATGGAAAATACCGACATCATTGGAACGCTACAGGACATGACCGATAAAGTGTTGGAAACAGGTTGCGAAGTGAAAGAAGAAATTTCGGAATCGTTAGCGCTTACATTAGCGAAAAAAGCTGCCATTCTTCATGGTAAATTTTTACCGAAAGAAGAAGCCGAAAGTTTGATCGCCAAACTTTTTGCATCTTCCGGTCCCAACTATACCCCCGACGGGAAATGTATTCTTTCCATCTTAAGCGAAGAAGAAATTGAGAAGCGATTCAAGTGAAAATACCTGCTTTCTTATTGCGTAATCAGTTTATTAAGCCTCTCGGAATCTACAATGACGCCATTTTTTCTTTTTAAACTGATAATCCCTTCCTCCTCCATTTCCGAAAGGCTTCTGGAGAGGGAAGGACGGGTAACCCCGAAATATTCTGCCAAATCGGTAAGTTTTCTATCCAGAGTAAAATGCATATCGTTTGTTCTGGCTAATATATATTGTGCAAGTTTTCCTTTGATGGTTTTGGTAGAAAGCAGTTTTAGCCGTTCGGACATAAAATGCACCCGATTGGAATTAAATTTCATAAATCCTTGTAAAAACAATTCATTACAAGAGAGTTGCTTTATAATTGAATCTTTAGAGATTAGAATTATTTCACAAACTTCCAGCGCAATAACGTCGATCGGTAAGCGGTTGTCTGCGGCAAATAAAAATGCAGGAGCCAAAAGATTCGGGGCGTGAATGGTTTCAATATTGAGGATTGTTCCAGAATTGGAAATCATTTCAGTTCTTACGCTCCCTTTCAGTAAAATATACAATGCATTAACTATATCCCCCCGTTGAGCAATCCATTCGCTTTTTTTGAATAACTTGGTTTCGTACGTAATTTCATTAAGAAACTTTTCCCGCTCATTGACAGGAATATTCATGCAAACCGGGCATAAAAATAAATCACTGATTTCCATAAGGCATCGTTTTATGCTACAAAAATAGTTTATTTTTTTTACTGTATAATTATACTTACAAACTAATGATATTAGGGCACTTCTAAAAACTCAATATTTTGTGTTTTCATACTTTAGAACTCAATTTTGAAAAAGTTTTTAGAGAGTTTCATACACCTTGTTTATCATTTCTATTGCATACTGAGGCTCTCCACTATATGCTGAATCCGCATAAAATGCCTCTCCCCTGTCTTCCTCATCCAACAATATATCTGTTGCCTGACTGTCGTGTACACTT